>WBZP01000436.1_pt1 | contig 57253 bp, 45 predicted proteins | sample 5204301 | NCBI WGS metagenome assembly WBZP01 (sample SAMN12412401, study PRJNA552823) | activated sludge metagenome | isolation source: activated sludge from nitrification reactor of wastewater treatment plant... | place: USA: Pennsylvania | collected 2017
GCGAGCGAAGTCCGAGGTGGCGCGCTGGACGCTCGGCGCTGGCGGTCGATTTGCCCTCATCGACAAGAGCCCGCTACCGGCCAATGCGTCCGCTCAAGGACTTGCAGTGGCTGATGTCGATGGTGATGGTCGGCTTGATGTGCTGGTGACCACGACGGGTCCGCAGCCGGTGTCGGTGTTGCTTTCGACGGCGACGGGATTTCGCAGTGCTGGCCAATATGTGCTGCCCACAGTGCCCAAAGAGCTTCTCTATCAGGATGTCGATGGCGATCACCATCCCGAACTGGCGATGCTGCTGCCGGATCGATTGATGGTGTGGGGGGAGCGTGGACAAGCGCGCTGGTCCGGTTGTAGCGCGGATGGGCCGCAATTTTCGCGTCCGCTCGGTCCTTGGCTCGTTTCTCTGTGGATGGGGGGACTTCCTGCCTTGATGGTTTTCGATGCCTCCCTGGGCTTTCTGCGCGTGGTGCGGGCCACACCTGGGGCCGACTTCACGTTTGTCTGTGGAGAAGTTGCGGTGCTGCCCGGTGTGACCTCGCCGGCTGTGGACGTGGTGGCTGGGATGACGACCGACCTGGATGGCGATGGCTTGACGGAGCTGCTGGTCGCTTCGAAGGATGGTGGCTTGCGGGCATTTCGGGGTGAGGACGGCAGGCTGGCTCCCTGGACCGAACTACAGCTTGGTACCCAGGTGTCGTCGCTGGCGGTTGCCGATCTCAATCACGACGAGCGACCCGAAGTGATCGCGGTGTCGGATCGTCGCGACGAGATATTGGTCGTGCCGAACCTGTTTCGGCGCTAATCCAGGCGGTGCTGCACCAACGGATGAGTCTGTCGATTCGCAGCGTAGTTGGCTGGTGAGGGGGAGTTCCGGCGCAACAAGGGGGTGCGCCGATGCATGCTGCTTAGTGGAGGATCAGACCGAACTGACCGACAGCCCACATGTCACCCGGACGGCTGCTCCAGATGCCAGAGAGGGTCTTTTTCGTCGGGGATAGCACCTTGCTCCAGGAGGCACCGCCGCTCCAGTGCAGGATGACACCGCCCGAGCCCACGCCCCAAATATCGAACGGTCCGTTGCCAAAGATCGAGTTGATGTCCTCGGAAGTGCCGCTCGGTGATGACGTCCAGGTTTTGCCGTTGTAGAAGAGGATCAAGCCCTTCTGACCACCGGCCCACAGAGCGTCGGGACGCGAACCAAACATGGTGTGAATGGTGCGCGGCGGCTGCGGCACGTCGTAGGTCACCTTCGCCCACGCCGAGCCGTTATAGCGGACGATGGTGCTCTGCTCACCACCGGCCCAGATGTCCTTGCGGTCGAAGCCAAACACCGCGTGCAGGCTCGCATCGACGCCCGTCTGAGCCGGGGTCCATGATTTGCCATCGTAGTGCAGCGTCGAGCCTTTTTCGCCGACTGCCCAGATGTCCTGCGCGTCCAGTGCGAACATGGCGTTTAGGTTGCCGGTCATGCCGCTTTGGACTGGCTCCCACGCCGTTCCGGTGTAGTGCAGCAACGTGCCCTTGTCGCCGCAGACCCACAGGTTCGACGGACCACTGCCCGACACACCGTGGAGGTCATTGGTCGTGCCACTCGGGGCGGTGCCCCAGCTCTTGCCATCCCAGTGAACGATGCTGCCGGCTTTGCCGACGGCCCACACGTCGTTTTGGCTGCTGCCAAAGACGTGATCGAGGCTCTGAGTGATGGCCGCAACGGGGACAACCGACCAGGTCTTGCCGCTATAGTGACGGATGACGCCCTTGAATCCGACGGTCCAGACGTCATTCGGGCCGCTGCCGAAGACGCTCTTGAACGTCTCCGTGGTACCGCTGATCGACTCGGCCCACTGCGAGCCGTTGTAATGCAGAATCGCGCCGCTGTCGCCGATCACCCAAATGTCGTGCGGGCTCGATCCCCAGATGGCGTTCAGCCACGGGACACGCGGGATGCGTTCCTGAACCCAAGCGGAGCCGTTCCAGTGATGGACGGTGCCCTCGGGACCAGGGCGGCCACCGACGGCCCAGATGTCCTTAGCCGAGTGTCCCCACAGCGAGTTGAGTCGAGCCTCGACGTGACCGTAGGTTGCCCATTTGGTTCCGTCCCAGCGCAGAATGATGCCGTCCGATGCATCGGAGCCACCGACAGCCCAGATGTCATTTGCGGTACTGCCCCAGATGCCACGCAGCTCGGTATCCATGCCGCTTGGCGTCGGACTCCAGTCGTTGCCATTCCAGTGAAGGATGACGCCGTTTTCACCGACAGCCCACGCGTTGTCTTTGGCGAGGCCCCAGACCTTCTTGAGACCTTCACGGGCACCAGATGGAACCTCGTTCCACTTGTTGCCGTCCCAGTGAATGATCATGCCCTCTTTGCCAACGACCCAGATGTCCTCGGCGGAGCTGCCCCAGATGGCGTTTAGGTACGACTTGCTGGCGCTGGCCGGAAGCTCTGCCGTCGCCCAGACCGTGCCGTTCCAGCGCAGTAGCGTGCCGTTCTTGCCGACGGCCCACAGACTCGACGGACCGGTGCCCCACATATCTTGCAACACCTGGGTGGTGTTGCTGGGCACATCGGCCCAGAATTTTCCAGGGGTCTCCGGTCCCCTGGCGACGGGCTTCGGATCCACTGCATCCGTTGGCTTATCGCTGGGAGGGGATCCCGTTAGCTTGAGCGCGAGCGCTCCACCGGCGGCGACAACAAGCCCGATGACCCCGATGAGAGCGAACTTCTGCCACTTGGGACTCTGTGCTGGCGCTGGGTTCTGCATGGCGTTTTGAGAGTTACCTGCTGGATCGTGAGCGGGATCAGACGCTCCACCCTGCTGCGACTGGACTCCCAACCCAGCCAGCGAGCGCCTGAGCGATGTACCGGCTAGGTTCGCGTTGGCACCCGACTGGAGTGGGCCTTGCGAGCCTGCACCGGTCTGACGAAGACCGATCTGCGACGTACGAAGTCCGGGCGGGCGTTGAGTCGTCCGCATCGGACCACTTGGCATTCCGGGGCCACCACCGAGCGGAATCGGCTGGCCGGGGAGGCTCATTTCGGTGTTGATACCGAGGATGCGCCGAAGCTCACGAGTCACCACCGCGATCGATGGACGGTCGGCGGGGACTTTCGAGAGCATCTGATGGACGAGGTCAACGACCTCGAGCGGGACATTTGGTGCCAGCTCATTGAGCGGCCGTGGTGTTGCCAAAATGTGCAGCGCCATGACCTCGCTGCCCGAATTGGCGATGAACGGCGGCTGTCCCGACAGCATCTCGTAGATGATGACCGCGAGCGAGTAGACGTCGGCTTTGTCCTCGACCTCGCTGGCCCCCTTCCACTGCTCCGGTGCCATATACAGCGGCGTGCCCATCGGAACGCCGACCTGCGTCTTTGCCAGAGACGGGCCCATCCCCTGCTGCTCGGCCATCTTGGCGATGCCAAAGTCGAGGATCTTGACCTGTTCCCGGTTCGAGTCGCCCTGGTCCGGAACAATCATGATGTTGTCCGGTTTGAGGTCGCGGTGGATCACGCCCTTGGCATGCGCTGCCGTCAGTGCTTCAGCAACCTGGAGGATCAGCGTCAGCGCTGGTCCGGTCTCCATTCGGCCACCGTGACGCTGTAGCCGCTGCGTCAAGGAATCCCCGTCGAGGTAATCCATGACGATGTAGGCGCTTCCATCGGGCAGGCGGTCAAACTCGAAGATGTTGACGATGCCTGGGTGCTGCACGATGTTGGCGGCCCGTGCTTCGTTTAGAAAGCGCGTCGCCATCTCGGGATTCCGAGAAAAGTCGGCATGAAGCACCTTGATGGCGGCTCGACGATTGATGAGCTCGTGGACGGCTTCGAAGACGACGCCCATTCCACCTTCGCCAAGCTTGCGCACAATCCGGTAATTTCCGATTCGCTGGTCGGCCATGAAATGACCTTGTGGCTGTTCTCTTGGAGCAAGGCCGCGGTTTCAACCCACCACAATCGGTGAGCTTGTCGCTAAGCGACCCTGAGTAACCAGTTTCTACGATCTGCCATTCTACAGCAAAGAAAACTAGTTTTAAATACTGGCAGATATGCACCAACTGTGAGGCACTGCCTCTGCTAAATCAAGAACGTTTTCATGGGTCTTGTTAAGTCGCACGATGTCGTCAAGTCTGAGCACCGCTGCAGATGAGGTAGGAATATGATCTCCGTCGGTGTTTCCCGGTGGATGGGCTGCGGGCGGGATCTTCCCTACGTTATCGCTATGGACCGCTTTACTCTCGGAAGAGGTATGGATTATGTGAATATTTGTAATTCGTTGAATGCTCATGTGGGGTTGGTTGTATTTATATGCCACTAGCTATCACATGAATGTACACTGCCGCATGCTGGATTACATGTGTGTGCGTTATATCAATTCAAGAATTGAGGATCCGCTAAGGTTATACTGGGGCCATGTCTGTATCTTCTAACGATAAGGACGACACCGCTGCGCCCATTTCGGCGGCAGCAGACGCAGCGACGGTCGATGGCCCAGCGGCAGTGATGGAAGCAGTCAGCGAAGCCAGTGAGGCCAGCGAGGACGAACCGGTCGAGCCGAGTGAAGAACGCCCGATGCTGCGTCCGCTCGAAGCCTTCCCGATCGATGGTCCAGGCGGGCAAAAGCTGCTCGCTCTGTACGATCCGTCGGGTATGGCACCGCAGTCGGTCACGTTGCCACCCCTTGGCGCGGCGGTGATTGATCTGTGTGACGGCACGCGAACTCGGGCGGAGATCCTGGCCGACTTTGCGACTCGCTATCGTCGCTCGTTGACCGCCGAGGCCCTGGAGTCACTGCTGAAGAAGCTCGACGACGCACTGCTGCTTGATTCGACGAATTTCAAGTTGCACTGCGCCAAGGTGTTCGCCGAGTTTGCCAAGAATCCAGATCGCCCACCGCTCGGGGCTGGAATTCACTATCCAGCGGAAATCGCGGCGCTTGAGCAAATCCTCCAAGGTGCGTTTGCGAAACCGAATGGACCAGGTCTGGCCGCTTCGACGGCTCCCTCCCGTCCACCACGGGCGATCTTGCTGCCAAGCGTCGAGCTGAAGATCGGCGGTCCGGCATATGCTTGGGCGCTCAAGCCTCTCATTGATGCCGCAGAGCTACCGTCGCTGATCATCCTGCTGGGATGCGATCACAGCGCGGCTGATCCGACGCTGACGTTTACTCGCAAGCACTACCAAACGCCACTGGGTGCGCTGGCCACCGATATCGCGCTGGTCGATCAGGTGATCGCCGATGCCACCGCCGTTAGCCCAGAACTGGGCGAACTCCTGTCACGGGATGAATTTCACCACCGCAACGAGCACTCACTGGAAGTCGCCCTGATCTGGCTGCGTTTCGTGCTAGCGGAGCGGCAGCGGCGCGGACATGTGGACGTGGAGCCCAAGGTGGTGCCGATTCTGTGCGGCTCGTTGCACGAATATGCGGCGATTCCGCCGGGTCGCGAGAGTGAAGTCTCTGGGCCACGGCTACTGGACGATGTGTTGACGCTCTTGCAGCATCGCGTTGGAGAGCGTCAAGCCAGTGGCGACCGAGTGCTGTGGCTTGCGGCGGCGGACCTGGCCCACGTGGGCCCGCGTTTTGGTGATGCCCAGGCGATCAGCGATGAGGACCGTGACTCACTAGAGCGTCGCGATCACCAGACGCTAAAGCCCTTGCTGATGGGGGATGGTCAGACCTTCCTGGCCGAGATCAAACGGGAGCGCGATCGCCGTCACATCGTTGGACTGGGTACGATCTACTCGCTGATGCAGGCGGCGCGTCCAACCGGTGGCGTGCTTCGCTGCTACGCCCAGTGCGCGGTGTCTCCCAACTCGTTTGTTTCGACGGCAAGCGTCGTTTTCCCGTAGTGCCAGTGGGCCTCTTCGGGGCCGCTATTCCTCACGCAGCTTGCGCAGTAGCGTATTTCGTCCGATTCCCAGCGCTCGGGCCGCCTCGGAGCGATTGCCGCCGAATCGCGCAACCGTGTGACGGATATAACGCTGCTCTGCGTCGGCAAGCGACAGATCGGCAGGGAGAAATAGCCCCTGCTGGTTCGGCGGCGACTCGGCGGCAGGAGCGAAGGAATGGCCATCCACCATCGATCGTTCGGAGATCGTTCGTGGCGTGCTGTGCGAGGAGTGTGGGAGCGGAAGATCGGCCGAGGTCAGTTCGGCACCTGGACATAGCGCGACCGCGCTCTCGACGCAGTGCTCCAGCTCGCGAATGTTGCCGGGCCAGCGATGGTCACGAAGTCGGCGCATGGCCTCGGGAGAGATGCCGCGCACGGCCTTGTTGTGCTTGGTCGCGTACAGCTTCACAAAGTGCTGCGCCAGCCGCTCGACGTCATCCCCGCTTCGCTCACGCAGCGACGGCATCGCCAGCTCGATCACTTTCAGCCGGTAGTACAAGTCGGCCCGAAACTGCCCCGCATCGACCAATGCTTCGAGAGGGCGATTGGTTGCCGCCACGATGCGTACGTCGACCGCAAGCGTCTTGCGACCCCCGACTCGCTCAAACTCGCGATCTTGCAGCAGCCGTAGCAGCTTGCCTTGCAGACTGCCCTTCAGATCGCCAATCTCGTCGAGAAACAGCGTGCCACCATCCGCCAGCTCCGCTTTGCCAAGGACACGCTGCTCGGCACCCGTGAACGCGCCGCGCTCGTGACCAAACAGCTCCGACTCCATGAGTCCCTCGGGAATGGAGGTGCAGTCGATCTTCACAAAGGCACCCCGAGCCCGCTGCGAGTTGACGTGGATCGCCCGCGCCGCCAGCTCCTTGCCGGTCCCCGATTCGCCGCGAATGAGCACCGTTGCTGTCGTACCTGCTGCGCGAGCGATGATCTCGTAGACGCGCTGCATGGGCGGCGAGGTGCCAATGATGCGGTGGTAGCGCTCGGGGGTCTTCATCGTGACCCGCTGCGGCAACTGCGTATGGTTCAGCGCCGTCGCTACCTCATCGGCCAGCTCGCACAGAAGCTCACGGTCGTCATCGTCAAAATTGCCGCGCTGCTTGTTTAAGACCTCGATCACCCCGAGCAGCTCGCGGGTTCCGTCCGTTGCTTCTCCCAGCACCGGCACCGCGAGTACCGTCACCGTCTTATAGCCGGTCAGCCGATCAATGCTGGCCGCAAAGCGCGGGTGGTCGTCGGCATGAGGCTGGTTGATCGGTCGCTGGGTCTGCGCCACCATCCCGGCGATCCCTTGTCCCAATTGCAGCCGAATTTCGGGAAGCTCTGGAAGATGAGCGGCCCGCGACACCAGCTCTCCTGTCTGTTTATCGATGAGAAACAGGGTCGCCCGATCGGCATCCATCGTCTGGGCCAACAGATCGACCACCCGCCGGAGCAGCGTATCGAGATCAACCTCCGTGCGGATGAGATCGAGCAGCGCCAGTAACACCGAGCGGCGATCCACCGCACCACTCTTCGCAGCGCTGTTCGATTCGGAAGCATGGGCGAGCCGGGGTGGCTTGGGCATCGCCAGTAACGGTATCAAAAAGCCGCTCATGCAGCGACCGCCACCCGTGACGATAGGGCCGCCGAGCTTGCGAGCACCAGGGTTTGACCTTCACGGCTGGCAAACGTGCCCGGTCGGGTCTTTTGCGCTGCTGCTTCGATGGCGGCAACATGGTCGTCGCCGTGGCTGGGATCGTGATGAAACAGGGCCAGCTTGCCAACGCCGGCAGCATCCGCGACACGGATTCCCTCGCTGAAGGTGCTGTGTCCCCATCCGGTGCGCGGCACGCCGCCCTGCGCACCTGAATACTCCGCATCGTCGTACTGAGCGTCGTAGATGAGCAGGTCTGCCCCCGCAGCCAGTCGCACCAGCTTCGGGTCGGGCACGCTGTAGTGCTCGGTGTCGGTCGCATAGACGATCGAGTGGTCTTGGTACTGAATTCGATACGCCAGCACCCCGCCCGGATGGTTTAAGCGGGCGCAGGTAATCACCAGTTCGTCTGCCAGCTCAACCACCATGCCTTCGCACAACTCTCGGAACAGCAACCGCGATGGCACATCGTCGAGTTTTACCGGAAAGCCGGGCTCGCCCATCTGGGTGCGCAGTGCCCGTTCGACCCCTTTGGGTCCGAAAAAGCGGAGCGTACTCGTCGGAGAGTAAAGTGGCGCAAAGAACGGCAGACCCTGCATATGGTCCCAGTGCAGGTGACTGTAAAAGACGCTCAGCTCGGCAGGGTGAACCAGCCCTGCTTTTTGATCACGCAGGATGCGTTGGCCTAGCAGCCGCATCCCGGTGCCCGTATCAAGGACGATTCGGCGAGCTCCACAAATAACCTCGATGCAAGAGGTGTTGCCACCAACGAGCGCTGTGTCTGGGCCAGGGGTCGCGATAGAGCCACGAACGCCCCAAAACGTTACGGAAAACATGGTCGAGAGTCCTTGTCAGTGGTTTGACTGACCGGTTCCAATGCATCGCTTGTGCCAATGCAGGCGGAGGCGCGAAACTGCGGCAGGATCGGGGCACGATCTTCGTCGGAAACGCCGGATGTCGGGCGCTTTGGAAAGAGTGATGGCGGAGCGTTCGACCTGCTGGGTGCTGCATCACCCTGGATCACTCGCCTGATCCACCGATCGCCGTCTGCGCCAATATGGATCAGGGTGAGGGGGGACTTGACAGATCGCGATGGAGCGGGCTTGCTTGGCGGCATGCGTCCGACGATTGCTCCGTTGCTTGCGTTTGCTGTCTCTGCCGCGCTGTCCGTTGGGGCTTGCAATAAGCCGACGACTCCCAGCGCTGCTTCGATCGAGCCTGCCAAGCCCGCTCTGCCGGCCCTGCTTCCGGCCGCGGCCCCACCTGCTGAGGCGGCCCCTGCGGTTGTCGCGGTTCCTGGCAAGTTTGGCGCTCCGCTGTCTGCTGCCGCTCCGCTCACCGCGCAGGCTGTGCTCGCTGATCCGCTCAAGTACAACGACAAGGACATCAAGGTGACCGGCAAGGTCTCCGGGGTGTGTCAGAAAAAGGGCTGCTGGATGACCTTGACCAGCGGAGACCCGGGGGCCCAGTCGGTTCGTATTTCGTTTAAAGACTACGGCTTCTTTGTTCCCAAAGACTGCATTGGGAAGAACGCCACCGTCGAGGGACACTTTGCTGCCAAGACCATCTCGGCGGCTGAGGCCCAGCATTTTGCCGAGGATGCGGCCAAAGAAGGCACGGCGGCCCGCAAAGTGACAGCTCCAGAGCACACACTGGCCCTGGTCGCCACAGGCGTCGAGATCCTCTAACCGCTCGCTTCATCCCCTCTGATGGCGGTTTCCCGCATCGGCATCGACTTTGGTCCCAGTGCTGCACGTGCCGCATGGGTCGAAGGCGATCGGAGCGTCCTCCTTGAGACGCTGACCGGGCATCGCCTTGTACCATCCGTCGTCGGTCTGGATCGCGAAGGCGCGCTGCATGTCGGGGATAGCGCTCGGAGGCAACTGCTCTTGTGGCCTGAGCGCTCGGTTGGCAATCTCCGTCGACACCTTGGCACCTCGCAGCGGCTTGAGCTGGATCGCAAGCGCTTCTCACCAACTGAGTTGTGTGCGGTGGTGCTCAGCCAGATCAAGGATCTCGCGGAGGAGCGGCTAGGCAACCCCCTGCAAGCGGCGACCATCGCGGTACCCTGCCACTTCGCACCCGAGCAGCACCAGTCGATGATCGATGCGGCTCGGCTGGCCGGATTTCGGGTCGTCCAAACTGTGTTGGAACCGCTGGCGATCGCCAAGGCCTACGGGATCCAAGCGAGCGAGCTGCCCGACGACAAAGCGGTGTTGATTTGTGACATCGGTGCCTTTCATATCGAGGTGACTCTGCTCGGTCAGCAGGGCGGTCGCTTTACGGTCCTGTCGACGGCGCAGTGCAATATCGGTAGCGATCTAATCGATGAGCGGCTTGCCGACCACCTGGGCCGAGCCTTTCAACGCGAGCACGGACTCGCGGTGTGGCCGCATCGCAAGACGCTGGCGAGACTACGGCTGGCTGCTGAATGGGCCAAGTGGCGCCTCAGCGAGAGCGAGCTGGTAACGGTGCGGCTGCCCGGCTTGATTGCGATGGCGGACGCCCCGGTTGATCTCATTGCAGAGCTGACCAGGGAGCAGCTCTCTCTGCTGGTCGAAGACGAGCTGCGCAAAGCCTTGGATGTGATCGAGATAGCGCTCCGCTCGGCTCGTTTCAAAGCGTCGCAGCTCCATGCCGTGCTGCTTTCTGGCGGTGGTGCGCGGCTACCGCTGTGGGCAGACTTGGTTGCTGCACACGCGGTGATGCGCCCGCTGCCGCATTCAGCTCCTGAAGAGATGATCGCCCGAGGCGCGGCACTGTTATCGCCCTAGTCGGATCATCTCGGGTTTTCGGTGAGGTTCGTACAACACCGGGCTAGTCATCCGCTTCGTGTTCCGGGCTGTCCGCATGGCCGGCCGTGGCACCACGTAGGGCCGATGGCAGGTCGTGGCTGGCTGTGGCACGTTCGCCCGAAGACATGTCGTCGTCTGGCTCATGCTCTGGTGAGTCATCTTCCGTCGCTGTTCGGGAACCAAGACGCTGGGACATCGATCGGCCTCCACTCTCTCGGGGAGAGATAAGGCCTGCGGCTTATCATCGAGCGTCTAAGCGGTCAAGTCGGTGTCCTACTTGCGCTTACGCTTTTCAGCGGTGGGTTTTCCTCGTGGCTGAGAAAGCTTGAGCATGCCTTGCTTCACGGCTTGCTCGACGGCGTCTTTTACGGCCTCTTCGAGAACCTCGCGCTCTTGACCCGGGGTGACCCGCTCGCCGATCTCGATCTGGATGGTCGACTCACCGTCGCCACCCACCGCCAACAATCCCTCGGGATAGGTCGTTCCCACGACGGACAGTTTCACGTTCTGCTCTAGGAGGCGAAAGCGCTTCCCGGCCACCGGTGGCTTGAGCCCCCGATCGAATCGCAGCACGCGCACCGCTAGCTCGAACGCCCGCAGTCCTTTGCGCTTACACTCGGCCTTGACAGCCTCGGTGTTTGCGATTGGGCTCTCCAACTCCAACGTGACATCGGGCTGCTTGCGCAGCGTGTCGATGAGTACCGTGCGCACCATTTCACCCACGGCGACCGGCTTGCTGCTCGCTGAGGCTTGCGGAGCGGTTGCCACCGGAGCACTGTCCGATTTGCCCTGATCGCTGGCTGGCGTTGCGGCTTCGGAGAGGTTTTTGGCGGCCTGTGCCTCGACCCCTGCGGCCAACTCGGTGTCACGAACCTTCATGAAGTATTTTGGTGCGCTGTGTGCATCGCTCACAGAACCAACAAACAGCAACGCAGCACCGATGAGTCCAGCAGCGGTACCGATCGATCTGGAGCGGGCGGGTGAATGCCCTGCAGCAAGAGGGCCAATCAGGTGGGCCAACCCAAAAACGCGGAAAATCCTCATAAGACTACGAAATAGCACGCCGAGATATTGCGCAGACAGGGCGACTGCTGACGACAATCTGCGTCTTTGTCGCTGCTGTAGGTCGGCTGACGGCGCTTGGTTTCAGCCACAACAGCAAGTCGGAAGTATTCAAGCGAGAGCTAGAATTTGATATCGTCGCAACATATTGCGGCTACGCGGTTCTACTGGATTTGTCTTCTGTTGCAAGCGGTCACCCTGGCTCGGGGCTTGGCCAGATCGTCAGCTTGTGGGGACAAACAGGGCACCTAGGCGCGTCTGTGCGGCAAAAGAGCTTGACCTGTCAGCGTCGGAAAAGGTAAGTTATCGCGCAATCGGTTCGGCTTTTGCTCGAGAGCAAAGCCATCTCCAAGGAGCGTGCTGAGAGATGTTCTCCATCCTGATTAGTGAGAAGGGCGGCGAGACAAAGCGAATGGAATTCGACCGACCGGAGATCACCATCGGTCGCGTCGCTGGCAATGATATCGTCCTGCCTCGCAATAACATCTCCAAGCGCCACTCGCGCATCGTCTTCAAAGACGGCAAATTCATCGTCGTTGACCTCAAGAGCACGAACGGCACGTTCGTCAACGGGCGTAAGATCACCGGTCCGCTGGTCGTCAAGGGCTCGGACAAGATTTATGTCGGTGACTTCATCGTCACGATCGAGGAAGGCACCGGCGCAGCAAGTAGCTCCACCTCGGACCTCGACAGTGCTGGTGCCGCAGAAGGTGGTGGGCCTCGTCCCGCGCCGCCACCGCCACCTCGCGGCAATCGTCCACTACCGCCGATGCCGCTGCGCGCAGAGCCAACCAGCATGGACATGCCGAGTGGCGATGTGATGGGCGACTCAGAGAAGGGCGACTCGCCTGCCGTTCCGCCGCCGCCGAGTGCAGGGCCTCCGTCACGTCCCCCGCTCCCTCCGCTTCCCGGGCGGCTATCGGTCAAGGCCCCGGCCATCGATGAAGCTCCGGTTCGACCGACTGTCTCGAATGAAGCCATTCGAGACGAAAAACTCCAACGGCTGTTCGGTGACAAGCCTGGCTTGGGGGTGCTCGATCGGCCGGTTGTCCCGTCGGATCGTATCTCGGATAAGGCTACGATGATGGGCGGTGACGCTCCCGCTCCGAAGCTGTCATCCCCTGCAATGACGGCATCTCCGTCGGCAGATACGCCGGTTCCGGGCCCTGCTCCAGCGAGCGCGGTTTCCTCTCCACCGCCCGTGGCTAGTCCACCGGCTGGTTCGTTTTCGTCGGCTGTACCCGCTTCGGTGCCTGTGACTGCACCGGCACCGGCACCGGCTCCGCTGCGGCCTGCCTTGTCTCGTCCAACGTCTGCGGCTGGTTCATCACCGCTCGGTTCAGCGCGGCCCCTTCCTCGTCCGTCATCAGCGCCGGCGACTGCTCGTCCGGCTGCCTCCGCTAGCATTGCCAGCGATGATCCCCAGCGTCGTCGCCACTTTGAGGCGCTTAGCCAGGTGGTGAACAAGGCGATCGAGCAACTCTCACTGCAGAATGCGTCACCGGAACAGCTCCATGACGCCTCGTCTCGCTTGGAACGGGTGGTCAAGGAGCATGCCGAAAAAGTCTTCCCGCTGCCGCTCGGTTTGGACTCGGAAGGTCTAGCCAAGCAGGCAATGGCCGAGCTCGTCGGAGCCGGTCCGCTTGATGAGTTGCTCCACGATGAGAGCGTGTTCGAGGTTGCGGTCGCAGGACATGATCGAATTTTTGTCGATCGCGGAACCGGTCAGAGCCTCAGCGAGCGATTGTTTACGTCACCGGCCGCTGTGCAACGAGCGATTCATCGCTTGGCGAGCAAGGTGTCCGCCAAGACCGAGCAGACACTGCTGGAAGTGCGATTGGAAAACGGTGTGCTGCTGCAAGCTGCGCTGCCCCCCCTGGCACGAGTTCCGTCGTTAGTGCTCAAGCGTGTTCGCAAATCTGGCGGACGTCTGCAGGATTTGGTTAGCCAGAATGTGCTCTCGGCGGCAATGTCGGAGTTCCTTGAGGTTTGCATGCGCGAGCGTCGTAACCTGCTGGTTTCAGGCTACGGTCGCTTGGTCATGCTGGGTGCACTCGGTGGTGCAACGGCCGCCGGATCACGGGTCATTACCGTCGAGCCAGTGAGCGAACTGGACCTCTCGGGGACAAACTCCGCTTGGATTGGACTCTTCGCTCGTGGCCCAGAGATGCGCCAGGTGATTGGTCAGGCCGTGCGGATGCACCCCGATCACCTGCTGATCACCGATGTGCGTGGACCGGAGGCTTTCGAGGTCGCTGCGTGTCTTGCCGGTGGGCAGGGCGTGGTGGTTGGTGTTGACGCTGCTTCGGCGCGGGAAGCGCTGGGTCGGTTGGAATCGCTCGCCCGATTGTCCGGTGAGTCCCCGAGCCGAAAAGCTCTGCGCGAGGAACTTGCAAACGCCGTGAACCTCGCGGTACATGTCGGACGCACCGCCGCCGGAGCCTATCGGGTCATGGAGATTTCCGAAGTCACGTTAGCTGAAGAAGGTGGCATCGACCTAATCCCTATCTTTACCTTCAAACCCGAGGGTGGCGACGGACAGTTCGTGGCCACTGGTCATGTGCCCGCTTTTGCGGGATAACCCCCAGTCAGGTTGAGCTTCTGTGTGGAGAATCATCGCCACCCATACCCGTGAAGGCCGCGAGATCGCCCGCAAGGAGATCGACGTTGGCGAAGTGACCATCGGTCGTGACGCCGACCGGGGACTCGTGCTCCAGTCGGCGAGCGTGTCCCGTCGTCACTGTAAGATCCGCGTCGACCATACTGGCGCAACCATCATGGACGAAGGCAGCGCCAACGGTGTCCTCGTCAATGGGGTGCGCGTAAACCCTAACTCACCGACGCCCATTGGCCCTGGTGTCAACGTCGAGATTGCTGAGTTTCGAATTACCGTCGAGCCGGTGATGATGCAGCAGCCGATGATGGGCATGCCAGGCATGGCACCGATGCAGCAGCCGATGATGGGCATGCCAGGCATGGCACCGATGCCAGGCATGGGCCAGATGCCCGGAATGATGGGGCAGCCGATGTCGGGTATGATGCCGATGTCGGGTCCACCGATGGGTGGAATGCCGATGGGAGGGCCACCGCAGCCCTCGGCGGACTTGGTTCGCTTGATTGCTGAGGGTGGCCAGTTCAATGGTCGCATCTTCGACTTGCCACCTGTGCCGGAGATGACCGTCGGACGTGGTGTTGGCAACGATCTGGTCCTCGATGATCAGTCGATGTCTCGCAAGCACTCGAAAATCAAGCGGCTCGGCAACGGTCGTATCGAGGTCGAAGATCTCAATTCGTCAAATGGCACCTACGTGAACGGTCGCAAGGTCGCCACGGCACAGTGTGGTCCCGGCGATACGGTTCGGTTTGGTGAGCTCTCGTTCCGTATTGATGGGGCAGGCGGCGGTAGCAGGGCAGGGCAGGGCATCGAAGGCACCGGTGGAGTGGTCGTGTCGCCGCCGTGGGCTAAGCCCGTCTTCTTTGGTCTTGCAGCAGTGACGGGTCTCGTCTGGTTGCTCTGGATCGTGAAGCTGGCGGTCCCTGGCGGTGCGTCCAAGGCCGAGGTTGAAAAACAGCTCAACCAGCGGGTCAGTGACGCTGCCGTGAAGGTCTCTGCGGCCAAAGAGGCGCTCGATAAGTTGGACTTCACGAAGGCCAAAGATCTCGCAGAGCAGGGATTGGAGACCGATCCGGCCAACCTCGATGGGATTCGGATTCGTGCTCAGGCCAGTCGAGCGATCGACGATGAGTCGAAGCACCGGCAGGGCATCACCGAGCTAGAAAAGAACAACCCCGATGGCTTTACGGCCGCTCTTCGGATCTACGACTCGATGTCGCTCGACAGCAAAAAGCGAACCGAGCTGGGCACTTCGCTCCGCAACAAGCTGATCCCTGGCGGCGAAGAGTTTTGCAAAAAGAAGCTCTATCGCGAGTGTTTCGACGCGCTGTGCGCTGCGGGGCGGCTTGGTGGTGAAAAGCTAAGCGCCAACACCATCAAACAGCTCAAAGACGCCGAAAAGCGCGCCAAAGTCCCGGCTCCTTGCCCGCACGTCAAGTAGTCGCGCTATAACTCCCGCCTTCTCATGTCCTTCTTCGAGTCCGTTCGTCTCGCTTTGTCACGCCATCCGGTTGGCGTGCATGCGCTCGCTTCGCCTGCGACGGCGGCGGAGCTAGCCACGTTGGAGCAGCGGGTGTCCGGGCTGCCTTCCTCCGACTATCGCGAGTTTCTGGCGACCTGGAATGGCGGCACGATGTTTCACGAATCGCTGCTGTTGCTGTCGACTGAACAGGTTTGCCTGGCAGCGGGTGATCGGCTGCTCATCGGTGAGTGCAGCGATGGTCTGCTGTGGCTTGCTCGCCAAGGGCAGGTTCTGGTCGTCGATGATGAGGAGCCGGATCCACTGATCGCTGGTAGCGACTTTGCAACCTGGCTCGATGTGGCGATGTCGCGAGAAGCATTGCTCGTGGACCGCGACGGTGAGTTTCGCGATGTCTTCGATGAAGAGGACGGCGTGCTGCGCATCGAGATCCGGCGCAAACGCGCACAACTCGGTCGGAAGCGCGATCACGGTGCGTCGCTGTACCCGATGGAACTGGCCGAGCTAGCGCTTGAAGAAGGTAGCGATGAGCAGGCGCATAAGTTGCTGATCGAGGCCACTTCGCGTGATCCGCAGGCCGGGCCAGCGTGGGAACTGCTCGCTGCACTGTACCGTCAGGCGGGCGAGTCCGAACTGGCTCATGATGCCTATCTGAGAGCGGCTTCGTCGACTCCATCGGCCATGCTCCAGGCGATGCGGTTGCTTGAAGCGGCCCAACTGAGCCCAATCCATGCGTCTGCTCTCGTCGAAGCGGCGACTTCTGCCGATCCGGATCTGAGCAGTCGGCTCCTTGAGCAAGTTCGAGAACGGTTGGCTGCCCACGAGACGGACGAGGCGAAACAGCTACAAGCCAAGCTCCGGCTCCTGGCCTTTCACAATCGGCTTCCTTCGACAATTTCGACCGAAATCGAGCGAATCGAGCGGGATCTGCGTTCTCGCGATGCGCTGCGCGTGCTCTAGCCACAGATGACAAGTCGCGGCGTCTATTCGTTTCGGTGGGGCCGGTCGCTTTATCACTTGTCGTCGGTGCTGTGTCTGTTGGGACTGGCCCTATGGCTTTTGCACAAGGCCCCGGCGTCGTGGTTCGGATGGAGTTTGCTGCTGCGTGCTGTTCTGATTGGCATCGGTAGTTTCGTCGCGAGATCTGGCGTCTTTGGGCGGATTCTGATGTCAGGACCGACGGACCGACCGCTGGTTGCACTGACTTTCGATGATGGACCCGATCCGCTGACGACGCCGAGGGTGCTCGACCTGCTGGCGCATTACGGGGCGCAAGCGACGTTCTTCGTGATTGGCGAGCGGGCGGCTGCACAGCCAGCGTTGATTGCTCGACTGGTCGCGGCAGGGCATCAGGTGGAAAATCACTCGCAGCGACACTCTTGGGCAACGGCATTTGGGCCGGTGGCGCGACTGGTCGCGGACTTTTCGCAAGCCCAGCAGAGCATTGTCGACGCTGGAGCCGCTCCGCCTCGCTTTTTCCGGGCACCGATCGGGATTCTTTCGCCGCCGATCATTGCGGCGGTGCAGCGGCTTGGTTTGCAGCTCGTCGGATGGTCGGCCAAGGCCAGGGATGGCTGGGCAAGTACAACGGTCGAGGCTGCGCTTGCCCGTCTCGAACCAGCACTGCGGCCCGGTGCCATCTTGCTGCTTCACGATGGCAGTGAGCGACGGTCCGATCAGGTAATGACCCGGACTACGATCGCCCCGGAGGTTCTGGCGCAGCTCCTTCCTCTGCTTCGCAAGAGGGGACTGCGTTCGGTGACACTCGATGAGCTACTTAGTTAGTGTCCGCTGAGTAGGTTGCAGGCGCGGCTGGCTCGGTCCAAGAGCGGACTTTTGCGCTGCTCGTAAATCGCCTTCAGACCGCAGTGGACGCCCGGATCGAATGGACTGGTGGAGATTGCTCCCTCCAGGGCTACTTCGGCCTTGGCGAGGTCGCCCTTGCGCAAATACGCACTTCCCAGCGTGGCTTGCAGACCTGCCCAATCTGGATACTGCTCACTCGCTGGTTCCAAAGCGGAGATCGCTCTCTCTGCGTCGTTTAATTCGAGGTAAGTTCGTCCCAGCTTCAGTCCGACGAGCGGATGTGGGGCACCGGCCTGACTCGCGGCCTTTTCGTATTCGAACGCGGCGGCGGGGAGTCGACCTCGGGCACGGAGCAGACCTCCCAAGCGGACAAAACCACGGACTTTGGGATCGCTGATGTCTCCCGATTCATCGTCTTCCGTCGCTGGCGGCTTGCCACCGGTGGGCTTACGAAATCGCAGCTTTTCTGCGTACGGGCCGAATCGAGAGCGTACCTTGCGGCTTCGCAGCGCACTCCGCCAACTATGGTCCAGCTCGTCGAAGGATACGCCAAAGGCACTGTGCATCGCTCGCGTTTCGACGAGACCTTCGGAGAGCGACTTGACCAGTGAGCGAATGCCCGTAAAACCGGCTCGACCGTGAAGGTATTCGACGAAGGTGTAGACCTCAGCAAACGCTAGCGCTGTGTCTTCTTGCGACGGTAGTTTGGCCATCGACGGTGACATCTGCTCAAAGGAAATCAGTCGTCGCTTTTGGAGTGCCGTCGTGAGGAGTTGCTCCATGGCCGGACTCAGTCCCCCACCCGAGGGTCCACGCCAGCGTTTCTCCTCGAATTTTGCAAGTCCTTCGTGAATCCATAAGGGGACTAGGCCTCGCCCCACGCGAGAAACGATGTAGTGCGTGTATTCGTGGGTCAACGTGTCGAGCCACGGATAGCCTCGCAACAGCGCTTTCGGAGAGACGATCATCAGCCGGTTCCACTTGCACAGCGCGATCGTTCCGGAAGTCTCAATTTCACGCAGCGTCAGCGTCGATACACGAGCAAGGTCGGCAATCTCTTCATAGATTTCGACCCGAATCGGATGAATCGGAGCGGCGGCCTCAGGATCAGCCCCATCTCCGAAGTCTTGAGCCAGCGCGGTCCACGCTTTGTCGAGCGCGGCGCTGGCGTAAGGAATCAAGACCTCATCCTTGCCTCGTCGGTAGCGGAACACGAAGTGACCACTGGGGGATACTTTCTCTTCCATCCCACGGGTTGCTTCCGCCGTTGCCGTCGCCAAATCGAGCATGGCCCGACCCTCGGTTTGCTCACTTACGGGCAATCGTGGGTCGGTCAGTGCTTTGCGCAGCACCTTCACCGAATCGTCGTAGCTTCCGAGCTGAAACAGGACTTCACCACGGAGCAGTAGCACCGACGCGTCGGAGGGGCGGCTGGACTCGATTGGCTGGAGTGCGGCGTCGGCCTCTTCAATGCGGTTCTCGAACAGTAGCCGACTGATCTTGCTCAGTGATGGATCGACCGGACGAGCCAGTGATGGACTGACGCTGAGCAGTAGCCCGAGCATGGCCCAGCAGTAGATTCGGAACGCGCTCACTGGATCAGCTCCTCGTAGTAGCGACGGACTTGCTCTCGATATTCGGTGGGTGGTTCACGTCTGGCTGCATCGAGGATGTCCTTGCGGAACTCCTTCGGCGGACGGTACTCGTCGGCACCGGGAATCTTGATCGGCTCACGCTCCGAGCGCATGCCGATGCCGTCACTGTGAGGACGCCGAGCGTTCTGCATCTCTTTGCGAAGTTGAGAGAGCTGATCCATCGCTTGTCCTTGTGCCGATGCTGCGCTGCGCGGAACCAGTCGCTTCAGGTCGCCCTCCGCTTGCTCCATGAATGAACCGGCCTTTTTCAGCACCCCCTGTGCGTCATTGCTGAGCCGCTCTAGTTGGGGCGCGTCTTTGGTGTCTCGGGCGCGCTTTTGCAGATCGCGCAGAAACTCACCGCTGCGTTTCCGGAGCTGCTCTTGACCGGTACGAAGTTCACCCAATTGTCGTCGCTCACTTGGGTTCATTAGATCCTCAGGTCGAGGCAGGGCGCGATCGAGTTCGCTGGCCATGTCCTGCGCGATCGCTTTGCCTTGCTCGGCCTTACTTCGTGACTTCGCCAGTCGTTGTCGCTGACCCCATCTCGCCGCCTGTTCTTCCCCGCGTAGCTCCTCTTCGATGCGTCCCAGCGACTGCTCGGCTTCCTGCGCCATCGCTTTGGCTTCTTCAAGGTCGCCCTGGTCGAGCATGCGCAGCACGTCATCGAGTCGCTGCTGGACCTTGGCCATCTCATCGGTACCCCACGGGCCCAGTGGGTCGACGTCGATATCGTCTAGCAGTCGTCGCAGTTTCTGGATATCTGGCAGCAGTCGTCGCGACAGGGAGTCGGCTCGATCGCGCAGCATCTGCCTGGCCCTGCTACTGGCGCTCTGTCTGACTTCCTCGGTTCGTTGCTTGAGCTGCTGCTGGTCATGGCTTAAATCGGCGAGTTGGTTCTCTAGCTCGGCCAGCGCCTTTTCCTCGGCATTGAATCGCTCTCGTCGGTAGCCTTGCAGGCTCTGCTCCATGCCACGCACGAGCTGATCGAGGGACTGCGACATCCGTTCAAGCTCTTCTTGCGCATGCTGGAGATCGCCTTTTTGGAGCATGTCCCGCAAGCGATCAATGCGGCCCTGCATGTCGCTGTGACCCATCGCCTCTCGGTTCATAAATTCGTCGGGAACCTCATCGGACAGAGCTCGCGCTTTTTCGGCCAGTTCGGCAATTCGTCGCTCGAAGGCGCGCAGTTCTCTCTCGATTTCTCGACGGAGTGCATCGCTCGGATTCTTCTTGTGTTCGGCCAGAAGCTGTCGCATCCGGTCCCGAAGCTGCGCCATCTCATCGCCAATCGAGAGCAGCTCTTCCAGCCGTTGCCTGCCAATCAGATCGTCCAGATGGAGCACATCCCGCTCTAGCTCGATGACGTGGCGATCATTGTGGGCATAGACCTCTCGTCCAAAGCTACGGGAAGGTCTGGGCGCACCCTTGCCGATCGCCTTGCGCAAGTCCTGTACCAGCGTCGCCTCTTCCTGGTTCAATTTGCCGATCCGATCCGCGATCTCTTGCAGCGCGGCGAGCAGATCCTTGGTGGGCCTGTCGCCCCGTGCCGAATCTTGCTGTACTCGACCGATCAGCAGCAGAAACGTCTCGCTCTTGCGATGCACGGCCTGGGCCCGATCGGCCCCATCGCTACTGAGTTCCGCTGCGTCTTTGCCGAGCGTGCGCAGGAGATCGATGCGATCGGCCAGTAGTTGCACGGCTTGCTCGCGAAGTTGAGCCTGGCTTGCCAGCAGGGCTTCTTGTCGCTGACGGGGACTCTGGATAAAAAGCGCGTATTCCCGAGATCGACCGACGCCCGGACCCGTCACGTTGTTGAGGTCGCGTGCCTCCGCGAAATAAACCACGCGCACCCCTGGTTGAAGCTCCAACTCGCTCAAATCCCACTCAATCTTGGCCGCTAGGTTGCGTGGTACGAGCGGTGTCGAAAGACCACTTTTGTGGGCCTGCTTGTCTTCGGGCTTGCTGTCCCCCGTCGGAACTGAACGAAGCCTGCGGCGTCGCTCCGGTCCCGCTCCGATGCGATAGACCAAATCGATATCGCCCAGCCCAAAGTCGTCCTCGGCGCTGTACGCGAGCTCGATTCGGCGTGTCGAAGTCACCTCAAGTTCTGTTGCTGGAGCAAACAAATCAATGCGCGGCGGATGGTCAATTTCGACCGCGATTCGGTGATTCTGACCCTCGCGTAGCAGTGCCTTGTGCCCGTTTTTGATGACAAAGTGATAACTTCCGGGCTTCTGCACCGTCAGGCTTACCGACAACAGTGGCAGTGGAGAGTCTTGGCCGCTTTTGGGTTTGCCAACTTGAACGGGCTGACTCGACTCACCAGCCTCATTTGTTAGCACAAGTTGTGCCCTTTCGACGGGGACCAGTGCCCACGCCTCGATCCGCACTTGGGTGCCTGGCAGCGCCATGATGTCTCCCGTCGAACCAGGGATCGTCCGCTGCTGAAGCCCGGTGTACTTCGGATAGACGAGGAGCAGGCGAATGTCACCAAGGAGTGGCTCCGTTGCGATCGTCACCGGCTCAGGAGGAGACAGCGTCAGTAGAGTATGCAGACCTTTGGCGAGCGGTAGGAGCCCAATTCCCGTCGCAAATAGTCCAAAAAGTAGCAGCATGAACCCCGTTGCTGCGGCCTGCCGAACAGGCCACTTATCGACGAGCAAGACCGGCTTCACGGTCCCCAGCGCTGCTACGGTTCGGCGGACTAGCTCATCGACGAGCGCTCTCTCGGGACCAGGCCCAATATCGTGCTCCAACTCAACGGCAGAGAGTAGTTCTGATCGAAGATCAGGCAGGCGATCACCAACGAAGCGAGCCATGGCTTCGTCGCTGGTGCGTTCACTGGTGACCCGAACTTGCATCCATCCGAGTGAGACCAGGCTCAGCAGCGAGTAACCAGCGATGATTGGTAGCCAAAACCAACTGGGCCCGATCTGTGCCGCGAGCACCAGCAGCACCGCACCGCAGACGCCGGTTGCTTGCAGCCAGAGCAACAAGACACGCAGTTTTTCCCGTCGGAGTAGACTCCTCCGAACCTGTTGCAGATAGCCGATGAGCTGTCCGCTCGGTGAGTGAGCGATGGGAGCAGGCGGGATCGCAGCCCGGTTGGCGTCCATCACCGGCTGTGAGTCGTACGCTTGCGACATGTCGACATTATTCCCAAGATTCAGTCGGAAGGCCAGCCGGAAGACGGGTTCAAGCCGTCGACAACTGTAGTTGGCTTGGGAGATGTGCCGGGACAGACTATGGACCGGATAGTCGATAGTTACGAACTCTTGGGAACGTCACCATTGCTTCTCAAGATTTTTTAAAGTAATTTTTCATACAATATGGGAAGAGAATTGCCGCAAGGCAGCACCGTAGGCCTCTGCACAATTGAACGGCTCCGTGAACGTACCGGACTTTGCGAGGTGTATGCGGCAGTGGGTCCGTCTGGGCAACCGTGCCGCGTGAGCTTCTTCCACGTCGATCCAGACGGTCAACCTTGGCATCGTTTCGTCGCTGAATCCCAGCAACTGGCGACTCTCCAGCATCCGTGTATTGCCCAGATCATCGAGACGGCAGTGACCTCCGACGGTCGGCCTTACCAAGCGCTAGGCCTTGAGACGGGAGAGGAACTCTCGGCGCGGTTACGAAAGAGCGGTGCGTTGACGACGGCAGAAGCACTGGTCTGTGCGCAGCAGATCGGTGCCGCGCTTCACTCGCTACATGCACTCGATCTCATCCACCGAGGACTCAACCCCGAGCGGGTCTTTGTTTGCGAGAGCGGTGATGCGGTGCGGCCTCGGGTGAGGCTCCTCGATGCAGGTGTGACACGGCTGCTGGACGACTCCGCAGCGGGCGCATTGGTAAGCAATCCCGAGTACAAAGCTCCGGAACAGCTCACAGGATTTTCGATCGATGTTGGACCCGCATCGGATCAGTACGCGCTGGCGCTGCTGCTGTATCAGTCACTGACGAGCAGTCGTCCCTTCAAGGCGGATTCGGCAGCAGCGACGATCATGCAGGTCGTTCGCGGAGGGGCTGAGTCGTTGCGGGCGTTGCGCCCGGACATCCCTCGCGGTGTCGAAACGGCGGTGATGCGAGCACTGGCCAAGGAGCGGACTGGGCGCTACGCATCTGTCGCAGAGTTTTTGACGGCCCTGCAAGGAAGCGAACCGATCGATCAATCGGTCGACGCTCTGGTGGGCTCATGGCTGCGCAGCGCTGATTCCGCACAGGCCGCGATTCGCCAAGCGCAGTCACAGGCCGATTCAAAGCCCTCGTTTCAGGTCGTGGCACTACAACTCGGTGGGGGCGGTGCAGTGCCATCGGTGATCGAGGACCAGGCAACCGTCCCGAACACCATGGAAGAGGTGATGTGGCTCGCGGTGCCAATTGAACGGATCGCCTACGGAGAGCCAAGCTCCCCCAGTCGCCCCGTTGCGATTGCAGAGAGCGCCGCAGCAAAAAAAGTAGCTTCTGCGGAAGATTCCGATTCGACAGAGCGCAATCCGCTCATCACTGGAGCGATCGCGACATCGCCAGCCGCTCCAGCGTTGCCGGTCAGCCCTCAAGGATCGGCAAGCGGCAAGATCGCTTCCACGGCTTCCGAGAAGATCCCGATCAGACAGGACGAGTCACAGTCTGAGACGACCGGTCCGCTGACAGTGCCAGCGGCTTCGACGCCAGTCGCGCTGGCACCCCAGTCGCCAGGTGTAGCCCTGCTCCAGTCCACGGCAACAAAGCCATCCTCGATCGTTGAAAGAGTGGGCCTATTGCTCGTCGGTGTCGTGCTCGGGTTTATCCTGAGGCATTTGTTCGGTTAGCCCTGCTTTGCAACCCCTGAACCGAATCCTCAAAATTTTTTGAATGTGGACCTCCGATTTTAGGCCCCCAAGAAAGTCCTCCCTCCCGAGGGAACGCCCGGTGAGCACTTGACTTTCCGGTCGGAGAGTGGGAAGTAAACATACTGTGCCAGAGAAAGCGTCTGCGATATTCCTCAAGACCGGTGTCCTAACTCCCCAAGGGCTCAACGCAGCCATTGCGCTCAAGCAAAGAGACGGTGGCTCGCTTAGCGAGGCGATCCTTCGTCTCGGTCTGCTTGACGAAGAGCACTTGGTTTCCGCGTTCCAAAAGAACATGCAGATTCCGCGTGTCTCCGCTGCTGCGTTGGCGCGGGTTTCGAAGGATGTTCTAAACGCGATACCTGCCGACTTGGCTGCGCAGTTGCGGGTGATACCGATGGACATCGATGCCGGCGGCAACTTGACGCTGGCGATGGTTGACCCAAGCGATGATGAGGCCGTTGAACAGGTCATCATGCACACGCTGTCGGAGGTCAATCGTGCGGTGGCATCACCGACGGCCATGCGGGAAGCGCTGCGGACCCACTACGGTGTGGTGCTCAGCAAGCCCGGCGCTCCAACGGGAGCCCCGGCGGCAGTGCAGCCGGCAGCGAAGTCCGGCCCGGTGGCAGCCCCGGCCCCGGTGGCAGCCTCGGTCCCAGCGGCCACTCCGGCTCCCGTCAAGGCGGCCCCCGCGCCTGTTGTCGCTCCGGTCCCCGCCGCGAAACCGGCGGCCGCCCCAGCGGCGTCCTCGGTGCCAGCAGCCAAGCCCGCCGTCGCGCAAGCCGCCGCTCAGCCGGTATCGGGTCAACCTGTCAAGCCAGCCGTTCAAACCGCTGCTGCCCCCGCTGCCGCACAACCTGCGGCGGTTAAGCCCGTTGTGGTGGCCCAGCCTGCCGCAGTTCCAGCGGCCAAGCCGGTCGTGCAACAGCCCGTGGCTGTGGCCCAGCCGGTGCCAGCGGCCAAGCAGGTAGCAGTGGCTCCGGCTCCGACCAGCGCTCCAGCGAAACCAGTGGCTGCAGCCCCATCTGTAGCGCCAACGTCCATTGCGGCGAAGCCGGCTGCGGTGGCTCCTGCTGTGGCTGCGAAGCCTGCGGTGGCCCAGCCTGCGGTTAGTCCTGTGAAGCCCGCGCCTAGTGCGGTTCAGCCAGCCGCAAAGCCTGTGGCTCAACCGGTGGCTCCAGCGAAACCTGTGGCGCAACCCGTCGTAGCGGCCAAGACTGCACCCGCTGTTGCTCCGACCGCGCCAGCGGCCAAGCCTGCCGTGCAGCCAGTAGCAGCCACCAAGCCTGCCGCTGGCCAGCTCGAACCGGCGGCGCTCAAGGCGCTCGCTCGCGCTTTCGGCGGTGTCGATACGGGTGCTGCGGCTCCTGGTGGTGGTTACTTCAACACCCAGATCGATCAACTCCGCCAGGCCGGGCAGCGGGATGAGGTGGTCGCGATCCTGCTTGATGCGATGTATCCGCTCGCCGAACAAGTGGGGCTATTTGTTATTCAGCAGAAGCAGTTTGCCTGTCTCGATGGTCGAGGTCCGAGCCACGTCATCGATATGCTCAAGTGGGTGCAGTTTTCGACGGAAGAGCCCTCGCCGTTTACCGAGGTGGTGGCTGCGAAGGAGCCTCACATTGGACCGCTGCCGAAGACCGCTGAAAACCAAGCAGCACTCACCGCGCTCGGAGCTTCATCGGGCCCGCTGCTGCTCCTTCCGCTCATGTTCAAGGGTCGCGGTATCGGCGTGCTCTATGCCGATGAACTGAAGGGCGATCTTAAGCCGCTCGTGGCCGAGTTGAAGCTCGTCGCAGACGAGGCCGCAGCGGCCTTTGCGAGAATCATTCTGCAGCGCAAAAAGTCAGGCTAGAAGCTTCGCTGACCGTCCCTCCACATGGCTCTTGCCATACCTCCGAAACCCCCCTATCGTGGAACTACTTGTGCGCCTTTAATGCGCGTGCATTCGGCAAGTTTTTGCGATTGCCGCGTGAGTGAGAACGGCCCTATTCGCGGGCTTCACCGAGGCAAAAGAGAAGGAGCAAATGAGCACCAAGCTGTTTGTGGGAAACCTGTCCTACGCTATTACTGAGCAGGAGTTGCGGGATGCCTTTGCGCAGGGGGGCCGAACGGTCCAAAGTGTGCGCATTGCCCGTGACCGCGAGACGAACCGTCCGCGTGGGTTTGCCTTTGTTGAGGTCGCTACTGACGCTGACGCAGATTCTGCCATCAACGAGTGGAACAACAAGCTACTCGCTGGTAGACCGGTCTTCGTCGAGAAAGCCCAAGAGCGGGCTCCTGGTGAGCGACCTGCTCCTCGACCTCGACCTCCTGGTGCGCCGGGAGCGGGTCCAGGTGGCGGTGGTGGCTTCGGTGCTGATGGCGGTGCTCCTCGACCGATGGGCCCGCGCCCACCGATGCGTCCCTTCGGTGCCCCGGCCTTTGATCCTGGTCCGCAGAGAGAGAGCGGTCGTCGCCACAACACCAAGCCCGATCGCAAGGGCAAGGAAAAGAAGGCGACCGGTCGGCCAGCTCCCGAAGAGCGTGAGCGTGGCAAGTGGCGCTGGGATGGCAACGACGACTATTAGTCACTGGTCGCTTGTTCCGAACTGGAACATTGGATGAGTCAAGTGCTGCTAAGGCTGCTTGGTCAGCAGCGTAAGCAGGTAGTTGGGCTGATGTCGGGAACCTCCGGCGATGGGCTCGACTGTGCTCTCATCGATATTTCCGGCCATGGTCTCGGCATCGAGATTCATGGCGTCCAGTCGACTACCTTTCCGTACGATTCCACCGAAAAAGCCTTTATCCATTCGCTGTTCAAGCCAGGTATCGACGTACGTACGCTGTGCCAAGCGTCGTTTCGGCTGGGTGAGCGCTTTGCGAAGGGCGTCACCGATTTTTGCTCGGAGCTGTCGCTGGATCTGCGCGAGATCGACCTGATCGGTAGCCACGGGCAGACGGTGTGGCATCAGCCGCCATCGGCTTGTCAGCAAGGGGAAACGCCATCGACGCTCCAGATCGGCGAGCCAGCGGTTATCGCGGCACGCACCGGGGCAGTGACTATCGGTGACTTTCGAGTGGCTGACGTTGCGCTGGGTGGTGAGGGCGCACCGCTGGTACCGTACTGCGATTACCTGCTGTTTCGCCAGCCCGGACGGCGACGGGCTCTTCAGAACATCGGCGGGATTGCGAATGTTAGCGTGTTGACGGATGACGTCGAGCCAGTGGTGGCGTTCGACAATGGCCCGGGGAATATGCTGATCGACGCGTTGGCGCCCATTGTCTCTGAAGGACAGCTTGATATCGATCGCGACGGTGAGCTGTCGGCGCGTGGGCGGGTGTTACCGGACGTTTTGGCGAGGCTGCTCGACGATGACTATCTGCGACGGAAGCCGCCGAAGTCCACCGGTCGAGAGCGGTATGGATTGGCCTTTGCACACGCGTTGCTCCATCGCTATTCCCAGCATAAACCAGTGGATCTGCTGGCGACCGTGGTGGCGTTTACTGCCCACGCGATCGCGGGTAGCCTGCAGGACTTTCGCCTCGACGAGCTGATTGTCTCGGGCGGTGGGGCTTACAATCGCACGCTGATGGCGAGCCTCGATCGGCTGATGGCACCTGCGTCGGTGCGTAAAGTCGATTCGCTGGGTATCGATACCGACAACAAGGAAGCGGTTGCGTTTGCACTGTTGGCGGTACAGGCACTGCATGGCGTACCGGCGAATCTGCCGCGAGTGACGGGTGCTCGTGGGCCTGCCGTGCTCGGCAAGATCTGTCTGCCGCCGTTGTGAATCGATCAACGATTAAGGTAGGGCGCGGGCGTCGCGAAGCAGGTCGATTTCTCGACGAGGGATCGTGAGAGTATCAAGCTGGGCGCGGATGCCAAGGAACAGCGTGAAGCGGGCCGAGTTTTGGGTGCTCTGCGTCGGATCGAACGGAAAGCGCGCTACCTCGGTCGGGAACGCTTTGCCGAGCGCTGGGTACTCGGGAACCTGCTCGCCACGAATGGCCATGGCAAAGAGGTTGCCTTCTGCGAATACCGAAAAGGGGCCCCACAGCGAAAAGCTGCTGCCCACGGTGCTCATCAGCAGGTAGATGGTGCGATTCTGCGGGGAGACGAGCTGGAGCAGCTCTCCATCGGAGGGGGGGCTGACACGGCCAGGGCTGGTCTGGGCACCGTGCATGAGCTGGAACGATCCGTACAGCGCCCATTCCCACATCGGACGGTACATAAAGTCGCCGCCGAGTCGATCCCAGCTCGTTAGCGCGCCGGCATACGGGTCGGCTTCGTAGCCTCGGGTGATGCGCAGATCGAAGCGTCGTCTGGGACCGACATAGCCGAGGCTGACTTCTCCGCCGAAGCTGACCGTAGCAAGCTGTCCAGCCGCCAGTTCCAACGGGGGAGGATTGATGTTGCCGCGAATGCCGTGGACCCGACCGTCGATGGAGCAGCGATCGCCCGCGACCAGGAGTGGATCGAGTCGTGTACACAAGTGGGGCTGGGCTGCTGCGATCACACCCGTCTCTGCGCGGAACGTGAAGCGCTGATCGAGCTTGTATTCCCAGGTACCACCAACGAACACATCGTGAGCTGGCTTGACCTGAGCGCGACCGAGGACGTTTCGCCAGGTGCCTGCGTACAGAAAGCTCAAACGGTAACGGGCCGAAATTTCAAGGCGGTGGCGGTTGAGGTTGCGTCCGAAACCGAGCGTCGCTTCCCCGGACTCCATCGGCCCGAGGGTTGAGTAGGTCGGCAAGCTATCGAGAGAACTCAGTAGCTCGAGCGCTCGCCAGGCCAGGGCGGCTCGCAGGCCGTAGCGATCGTTTATGTTGTGCTGTAGCTCGATGCTGGCACTGGCGGTGGTGAAATACTGTCCCGAGGCGGACTGGCTGGTCGCGGGGAGGTTGGGATCCACCATGCCGCTGCTGCCACTGCGGATATCGAGCGTGCGATCGAAGACATCGAGGGTGGCGCGGACCTGTCCGGTGACGCGGGTGCGCGGCGATAGCGATTGTTCACCGCGATAGTCGAGCCCAAACGTCGGCCTTCGCAGAATCGGTGTGCAGAGTGGCGCGGAATAACCAAGAGAGAGCGCGAGTTGATGGCGGAACACCTTGCTTTGGGCGAGGAGGGCAACGGTGCCGCTGATCTCGCCGCCGACATCCCACGTTGGATCGAGGCCACAGGGGCCGCTGTCATCCCCGGTTCCGAACTGACCAACGTTGGCGGTGCTGACAAAGGTGCTGGAGCGGATCTCACCCAGCAAGTCGACGCGGGCGGCCACGGCGGAGGAAGTGCTGCCGAGCAGCGCGGCCAGCGTGCCGATGCCGAGCGCTTGTTTCATCCGCGCCCCGTGCGTTGGCAAACCGCTTCATAGACGGCCTCTGCCCCATGTACCCAGGCATCGAGTGAGAAGCGCGTCTCGGCCACCTCAACCGCAGCGCGGGCGAAGGCCAAGCGACGCTCGCGATCTTGGACCAATGACGCCAATGCTGCGGTGAACGCCGACAGATTGCCTGCGGGCACCAGCACGCCGGTGACTTCGTGCTGGACGATCTCTCGGCAGCCACCCGTCGCCATGGCCACCACTGGCACGCCGAGCGCCATGGCCTCCATCAGGTTGAGCGGAAGTCCTTCGTTGTGCGAACAGGAGGTCAGCACGTCGAGTGAACGATAGGCATCGGCAATTTCCCGTACGTAACCCGCAAGTGTCACGTTGAGCTGCTCCGCGTCAATCCGAGCCTGTAGCTCCTCGGCCAGCGGACCTTCGCCGTAGAGCACGCCACGCACTGGCAACCCCAGCCGTTTCAGTCCTGCCATCGCTGTCAAAAACTGCGCGTGACCTTTTTCAGGCGACAAGCGAGCAACCATCCCGACCACGACTTCGCCTTCGCGACAGAGTTCTCGTCGCAGATCGCGCTGGCCTACCTGGGCTCGCAGGTGGGATGTGTCGATGCCGCTCGGAAGTAGGTGCGTTTTCGACGACGCGACCCCACTGGCGATGACCTCGGACCGGTAGTCACTGCTTAGCGTCAGTACGGCCGCCGCCAACCGCAGCGACAGCCGATCGAGCTGCTCATACAGCCGAATCCGCAGATCATCCGGTCGAAGATAACCGTGGACCTCGACGACGAGCGGTAGGCCAAGAAATCGACACACCGCAACCGACAGCACATCGGTTTTGATCGAGTGAGAGTGAACCACATCTGGGCGAAGCCGCTTGAGCGTCGAATACCAGGCGGCCACAAGCTGCGGATTGAGCTGTGACGTTGCTTCGACTCGGGTCGTCGCAATACCGAGTGCGCGAAGTTCTCGTTCGAGTCGATCCTGATCGTCGCCCAGCCGCGTCTCATGACAGAGCAGCACTTCGACATGGTGGCCACGTCGGGTCAGTGCAACTGTTTCGTCGAGCACACAGCGCTCTGCGCCATAGATTTGGCTCGCGGACTGAATGACGTGGACGATGCGCATCGGAGAATCAAATCTAGGCGACAATCTATCACGGCTATTTTGCTTCTCGGCGCAGTCGCTCAGCTTCGGCTCGTTCGAGGGCAGCGCGATGGCTCTGGCCCACTTGCTCCTCTATCTGAGCGCGGACCTCATGCAGTCGGGCGAGCAGGGCTGGGTCGTGACAGTCGGCGATCGCCATCTGCAAGGACTGACGGGAACGGTCTAGCTGACCCAGTGCGGCGAGGATTTGGGCATGAGCGATGCGTACCTCGGGGGCCGGTTGCTTGGCGATGGCCTGTTCAGCCAAAGGAGAAGCGACGGTCAGCATCTGATGGCGCAGCAGCAGCTCCAAGAGTCCGCCGATGAGTAGTGGCTCTGCAGAATCAAGCCGTAGCAAACCATGGAGTGCTGTTGCGGCATCGTCGGCACGCGTTTCGGCCAGCGCGGCACGACCAAACCACGACCAAGCAGCGCTGTCACCTTGTTCCACTGCTTTGCGAGAGATCGCCAGGATCAGCGGCCAGCGAGGTGGCCGGTGGGTTCCCAGGTCATCCAGCAGCGCCATCCGCACTTCCGGGCGATTCGGCAGCTCACGCAGCAGGTCGCTAGGCTCCGTGCTGATTTCGAGCAGCAGCCCAAACAGCCAGTGTCGCTTTTCGGGGTCGGCGGCTCCGATCAGCGGTCCCAGAAGTGACAGCGCTTGCCGCTGGTGACCGTGTCGTCCGAGCAGCCGGGCCGCCGTCGCTCGTGCCAGCAGATCGGACGGATTTTGCAGCAGAGCCCGATTGATCCAGAGCATGGAATCGGGATGGTCCTCGGCTGTGAGCCGCGCCGCCACCACCGCCGACAGATACGAATCGAGGGGATGCCGGTGCAAGGCCTGGCTGGCGGTCTGGATCAACGTCGCGGAATCGGTCTGTGGATCGGCTGCAAGTTGTTGCAAATGACTGCCATCTGCATCGTGGCTTGGAATCTTCATCTGCACCCACAGCGCGAAGATGATCGTGGCGAGCCCCGGCGCAATCAACCACCGAGCCGACATTGCGCCAATCGGCTTTTGCACCAAGCTTGCAAGAAGCAGCGCTGGGATAGCGAGCGCGCCGATCGCCAAGTTGAAGTCGAACAGGTTATGAAGTCCTAGCGCGACCAGTGCCAAGAACGCCGCCCGACGAACCGGAGAGGTCGTTTGTTGTCCGGGTTGCCACAGATGCCGTAGTGACTGCCACATCGCTCCGCAGAGCAGTGCCAGCAGCGCAAGTCCCGCGACGAGCCCATAATCGAGCAGCGACTGAAGCCACTCATTTTCAAGATAGGTAAAGCGGGTCTGGACCGCCACGGCGGGAGACACTTGCAGCGCTGTTTCGAAGGCACCTCGTCCGATGCCAAGCCACAGATGACCGCGCAATAACGGCAGCGACTCACGCCATACCCACAGCTTGCTGCCTGGGGACAGCAGGTCACCATGGAGTCCCTCTCGAAACCGATCGAGCAGTTTGCCTCCCGGCCCGAGCCAAAGCAGCGCCAGACCGCATATGAGAGACGGCAGAACCACACGCCAGAGACGTCGTCGCAGGTCTGCTCGCTCGGGTGAATCTGCGACGAGCCACGCCAGAAGCTGTCCCAGCCAGCCGCAGAGGATGCCAGCGCGAGACAGCGTCATCAGCAGCGCCAGGTTGAGCAGCACCAGTGACAAAATGCAGATCAGCCTCCGCTGCCGTCGTCGCGATGGATCGGTTTGCAGGATCATCCCGACGCACAGGATGGCTCCTGTGGAAAGCAGCGCGGCCATGTGGTTGGCGTTTTGCAGAACGGCTGGCCACAGGGCTCGGCTCGCTCCGGTGGCAGGCACCGCAAGTGGTGCCGGGAGCTTGATGCCGAGTGATGCCAGTGCTCCCAAGATGGCGACCAGTCCCGCTGCTATCATGACGAGTCCAGCCAATCGCAGGCTGTCGCCATGACGGCTGCGCAGCGTGGACCAGGCACCAAGCAAACACCACCAAGCGAGAAGCCGTGTTGCTTCGTGGGCCGTCTCAGCCGGATCAAGAGAAAGTGGGAAGGCCACGGTTGGATAACCGCCTAGCGCGCCCAGCACTTGTCGAAGCAGGGCATCGGAGCCCAGAGGAAGCGCGCCACGGACCGACGCTGGAATCGGCACACACTGCAAGGCCGTGACGATGGTCGCGACCAATAGCCAGATCGAAAACAGGGACACCGGTACACGCTGTTTCGACAGACCTCGGCCGACTGCCAGCAGCCCCGCGAGCCCAGCAACCACCATGGTTGCGGGACGGTCGACGGTGCCGCTCCACAAGACGCTGAGCCCAAGTAGCGGTGCCACCCAAGCGATCAGCGTCGCCTGCTCACGAGTCGTGGTCACGAGAGCGCGCCGATGCAGGCTGCCACGATTCTTCACGCAGGGTGGTCGGATCGCTGTCGCTTGTACCAGGAGGCAGATGAGTCGTCGTAAAACGAACCTTGCGACGGAAAACCTCTTCCATCAGATCGGCTTTGCGACGGGCAGACCACAGCTCCAGTTCGAGATCGCTGCCAAGCGGGGCGGCGAGGGTGAGTTCGATGTCTTTGCTTTGGATGCGCACGCGGACGGCCTGGATGATTTGGCGATTGGTGCGATCGAGTCCATCGGCGACGCGCAGAATCGACGCGAGCAAGCGCACTTTTCGCCTTTGGGGCTCGCCAAGCTGGGTGAATCCCTCGTGGGTGTCCTTGGGCGTCGCTTTGCGGTGATAGCGCACACACTGCGCCAGGATCTTGATTTCCTCGACAGTAAATCCCGAAAGGCCGACGTTTTCGACCAGGTACTGCGCGTGCTTGTGATGCTTCGATGCTGCGATGTAAAAGCCGATGTCGTGGAGCAGCGCGGCAAACTCGAGCAACTCTCCCTCGGAGTTTGCCAAGCCGTGGAGGGGTCGCAGCCCGCGAAACAGATCGAGCGCCAGTCGTCCGACGTGCTGGGCGTGCTGCTCGCGGGCTTGACAGCGACGCATCAGGCTCACCACCGAGCGACGCCGAAGGTCTGGAAATTCGTCGGAAAGCTGAATATCGGGACGGTTCTTTTGCGCATAGTCAAAGATCAAACCCTCGCGCAGACCGGCCTCGCACAGCACGTACTCATCGGCGTGGAACACTTCAAGGAGCGAGCGCACCAGCACCACTCCTGGCAGGATCGAATCGGCGCGTCGTGGATCGAGTCCCGGCATGCGCTGTCGTTCGGCCGGACTCATCGCGAACAGTCGCTGCTCAAGCGCGTAGATATCGGAAAAGCGCACCAGCTTGCTACGCTCAGTCTTGCTCTTGTCTCCGGTGGCATCGGGGCGCTGCACAGTCGGCGAACACAGTTCGGCGAGTGCTCGGCCGGTGCCAGCGCTGATCGCGACGAAGTCGAAGCCGATGCGCTGAATCGGGGCGGCGATTTTTTCAAGAGCGCGGTGGCAGAACTCGGCGAGCTGGGCTCGCTCGTCGATGGTGGGCTGTTCGAGGGAAAACGACTGGAGCAGGCGCAGTACACCCAATTTTAGGCTGCGCTGAAAGTACAGCTCGCGGGCATCACAGACCATGATCTCGACGGAGCCACCGCCAATGTCGAACAGCAAGGCGCGGCGGTTGCCGAGTGGCAGTACCGAACGGGCCCCCAGGTAGATAAGTCGAGCCTCTTCATCGCCGGTGATGACGTGAAGGTCGATGCCGGTCTCATCGCGCATGGCGCGGACAAACTCGCCGCCGTTGTCCGCCTCACGGGCCGCACTGGTTGCGACGGCCAGCAGCGCGTCGACTTGGTGGGTATCGCACAAACGACGGAAGCCGCGAAGCGCCTCGGCGGCACGTGCGAACGACTCGGGGGCAATGACCCCACTTTGAAACGTTGAATCGCCGAGCCGGACCATGTCCTTTTGGCGATCGATGACCTCGACCTGACCTTGGGCGCTGATCTGGCCGATCATCAGGTGGAACGAGTTGGTGCCGCAGTCGATGGAGGCGATCTTCATGCGCTGCGCTCCAGCTCACCGAGTAGGCCGTACATGGCTGGCATCGGTCTATCGTCGAGAACGGTCGACACCGGATGGGCACTGGCGGTACTGGACTCGCGGCCTGGCTCGTCATCGGAAGCGGCGGAATCCTGGCTACCGTCGGTGGACAATCGTGCCAAGCGAGGCAGCTTCGACAAAAGACCCAGGTGGAGATCGCAGCGCTGCGGTTCACCACTGTGGGTGGTTCCGGGCATCGTGAACGCAACGAAGACTTGGTTCTTTTTGTCCCAGGCCACCGTCGGTTCTCCAGCGCAGTGCTTGCGATCAAGAAGCACCGCCTGTCGCAGTCGATCGGCACAGGGTGGATAGGCCAGCAACACCAGTTCTCCGCTCTGCGGATCAGCATGATGGGCCGCCACGAGGAGCCCACGAGCGAGCGGTGCCGGGGATGAATACCCGACGGGGCTACGTTGGCTCAACTGACCGCCCGCCAATGCCAGCTCGAAGATCGCGGTGCCACCTTCGATGTGGGCTTCGAAAAATAGGCTGTCTCCCCAGGGTGCCCAGACCGGATGTTGCAGTCGTGCCTGGGAATGTCCCGGTAGCGCTCCGAGGAGCAGCTCGTGGCTACCGCGTGTCAGGTCATAACACCACAGCCGAAGCTGTCCGATGCTATTGCCACCGTCGTCGGCTAGGTAGGCAACCCGCCTCCCATCGGGAGAAAAGGTGGGATCGCGATACAGCCGACCGTCACCGCCGAAGAGACGTCTCGGCTCAGAACTCCCCGCCGTGAGCAGCCAGATTTCGCAAGTCGCGCCGACCTGCCGACTGTAGGCGATGCTGTGATCGCTCGCGATCGCGGCTCGACCCTCGACCGGACCGAGTAGCACCCGGGCAACGCGGCCTTTGCGATCGGTACACAGCCACTGTGAGTCGATTCCACTTGACAATGCGTGGAGAATAAATCTTCCGTCGGGAGAAAAGGTTGGGGTGCGATGGTGAAGCTGCCCGGCGGTCAGGCGGCGAATCTTGCGTAGGTGGAGATCGCGGAGGTTGCCAAGGTGCGGTCGCGTCATCGCTAGTTCCTCATCGGCGTTGTCGCAATACAGGCGGTTGCTGCCGTGACGTCGGATGTTCGCGCATCGTATCGAGCCTAGGCGGAGAGAGGAAGTGTTTACTTCGTCGGTGCTTCTTCGGGGTAGCCGTTGGCTAGATCCTCGAGCGTGAGGCGGCGGCTGGCTTCAGGCGACATTTCGTCTTCTTCATCGGTGAAGCCTTCGAGCGATTCGCGGTCGTCGAGAACCTTGGCCGCCGCCGGTCCCTGCGCGACCTGAATTTGCCCCACCGTCGTCGTCGCTTGCTTACGAAGCTGACTGTTCATCCAGGCGATGAAGCGCACCGGATGGTAGTGCCAGACCACAAAGTCTTTGGGCAGACCGACCTTTTCCGCCAGCTCGGCCGTGTACCACAGCGTCGGCTTGATCTGGTCACGGTACAGCTTGGCACGGGCGATCTTGGGCAAGGCGCGAAAGTCCTTGCTCTGCAATAGCTGCGATTCCCAGTCGGTACTGTCTCCCCACTCGGACTGAAAGCGGACTGCCAGCTTGCGCAGATCGAGCTTGGCTTGGTCGTTTTGGAAGAAGTCACGAAGCTCTTTGTCGGTCAGGATGCCGTCGCCCTTGCCTTTGGGCTTGTCGATCGCCGCGACGATTTCGCGTACGTCGCAGAAATGACCGCCGGATTTGCCATCAACGGGCTTAAAGTATCCCGCTTCGAGCTTGGCCGAGATGTCTTCGGGGGACATGACTTCGACGTGGAGCTGGCTTTCGTAGTTGCCTGGCGGACCGGCCTGACCAATGTGTCCAATCATCTCGCCGCCCGCGAGGTCGATGTCCGGGTAAAACACTCCGCCGCCTGACATCGCCGAAAAGAACGGCTTCTTGTCCGCCTCGAACAGCCAGGGCGTTCGACCGCTCTTTGGCTCCTCGCGCTCGATGTGCATGTACAGGATGAAGAACAGCGTCTCGACGCCAGCCAGTCGGAAATAGTGCCGCATCAGCACGAAGTTGGCCGATCCCGTCGGGACATCGTCGCCAAAGCGTGCCGCCACGATGCGGCCCGGGAATGGCGTAAACACCGGCGAGTTCTGGGGCAGGTTTAGGTGAATCCCGCCGTGCCACAACCGAGAGCGACCAAAGGGACCAATGGGAAAATAGCCTCCCATCGCTTCCTCTTCGTTGTTGCTAAACAGCACTTGGCCTTGCTGCTCGGCGGTCTGCGGATTTTCGGCAATCTCGGGAGGCTTGGGGCACTCATTGTTCTTGTCTAGGCACACGAACCACGTCGAGCTGACCCGAATTTTCTGCGCCAACCACTTGAAGTCAAAGCAGCCGGGATCCCACTTGTTGTTGGTGACGTGGTAGTGCCCGATATAGCCCGCAAATGCTCTCGGGTCGGCCATCCAGGTGTTTAGGATTTGGCCGTTCCACTCGGGAAATACCTGCGGCAGGTTGGGAAACAGTCGCGCCAGGGCTTTGCCGAGCGCCGCCATCGCCAGATACTGGTCGGGAGCGTACTGCCACATCCGATAACGGGTGTTGTGGACGACCATCTCAGCGACGTCTCGGCTCATACCGCGCTTGCTGTAGAACTGCGGGCCGTCTAGCTCGACTTGCCCGCGATTGCATAGCTCGACACCGACGGAGATTTCGTTCACACCAGAGGCATGGAACGCGCCATCGGCCAGGTCGAGCGTCTGATAAATCCAGCCGTTGTTGTCGACGAGAAAGTGTGCAGATAGGCCGCGTTCGTCGTGAAGCACGTGAAAGCAGTCCGCAGAGCTGGCACAGCCGTCGTGGTGGAGCACAAACTGCCGAATGATGTCTTGCAGCCGCCGCAGGTCATTGCGTTGACCGCCCATCAACCGGCGCTCACGGTAACGATACGGTGATTTGCCGAGTCCCTTGGCCGGCCCAAATGGCAGCGCTCCCGGCGGTGAGCCGTCTTTGCCTTTGTAGCAACCGAGCCGATACGCACTGAAGTTCGGGTTGTCGAAAAAGTTAACGACCGGCCAGCCGATGTTGTAAGCGCGCCCGCAGATGATGATATTTCCTGACGGTGCGGAGCGTCCTTGCTGCTTGCCTGACATGGTTGTCCTTCACCCCCTCCTGCTGGGAGCGCCAGCCTGTGCGCACCTGCAGAGAGCAGCTTCTCTTAGAGTACCGAATCAGCGGTAATCATGGGAACTGACGTCGCTCCGCATTGCTACGGAGTGCTGTGGTGTCAGATTGGCGAAAGGTGTGTGGAACAAGGTAGGAGTCGCAGATGGTTGGGCCTAATGGAATAGGTTGTGGAAGAAGCCGCCCTTGCCTTTGTCCGGGGTCTTCTGTTTGGCTCCCTCCCAACCTTTCTCTGCACCGCCCACGTCGTTGTTTTTGACCTGTTTTTTGCCACCACCGAACCAGCCCGAGACGGTGTCTTTGGCGCTCTGCCAGCCATCACTGACTTTCTCTTTGGCACCGTTCCACAGGTCCGAGGCCCCGTGCTTGACGCCTTCCCACTTCTCTTTGGCACCTTCGGTGAAGTTGTTGATCTTTTCGCCGGCCCAGCTCTTGCCCTTGTCCCACAGGAGTCCGCCGACGGTTTTGGCAAAGTCCCAACCCGAGACTTTTTCACCTTTGTCACCGACGGCGTTTGGATCGAACTTCTGTCCCTCTGGAACCTTGTCCGGGTGATAGTCCCAATCCGCTTTCTTGTCATACGAGTTCGGATTTTTGTCGTCCTTGAATCCGTTGTTAAAAAGCTGCTTGGTCCACGGCATCAGGTCTTTGACCGGATACCCGTACGTGCCCAGGTTCGCGTCTTCCTTGTTGGCGTCTCCGTGCAGCCAGCCGTTCGGCGAGGTCACAAAGTCTGCGGCCTTTTTGTACAAGTCGAGGTTGAGGTTCTTCATGCCCGGCAGCCAACCACCGAGCGGGTTCTTGACGTCGCCGCCCTCATCTCCCTTGCGATCCCACAGTCCCAGCGCGGGGTCGTACTTGTTGGCAATCCCGAGCGTCTGGACACCATTTTTCGAGCCGCTCCAGATCCCATCTTCACCGCGTCCGTTGTTGCCGCCCATCGGAGCCAGCAGCACCGAGTAATCAAGTCCTTGCTTGTCCCCGTAGTCTTCCAGATACGTTCGTGCTGCGGCTCCACCCTGGCTATACCCGGTGGCCATCGTGGTGACCTTCGAGTCTTTGCCGAAGTAGTTCATGTAGTGTTCTGGCATACGAAAATATGATTTAATAATCACGCCTTCCGTCGCTGTGTGCGTTTGCACACATAGCGGCCTCTAGCATTCTCGACGCACCTTTTTGGCGATCGGAAGGCACACAAGAGGCACACGACATGGGAGAGGTGATTCGCAAGGTAAATAGGGCAGGGCGCTTCGTCGGCTATTATATCCGTTTCGTCGACGCCGACGGAAAACGAAAAGCCAGGGCGACGAAGGCCACGTCAGCGGCAGAGGCTCGGAGGATTTTGGTCGAGCTTGAGGCTACTGCGGGACGACGGCGACTCGGTGTCCCCGACCGTCCGCAGCCGATACGTGGTACTGAGTTGATCGGTAGGTGGTTTGAGGAATACCAGCCACGCACCATCAATCGGCCAGCGTGGGAGCAGCGACAACGATTCACTCTGGCCAAGGTGATGCCCCAGCTCAACGCCATCATCACGCCACTCGATGCACAGCGGATCGTGCGCAAGCTGAGCAGCTATAAGCCCGGCACGATTGCCAACGCCATCATCGCGCTCAAAGGAGCATGGCGCTGGGCCATCACCATCGGCATTGCCGACACAAACCCCTGGTCGATGCGTCCGCCGTCGGCAGATAAGCCCGTCGAGTACCTGTCCCGCGAAGAGGTCGTCGCTTTATTGGCCGCCACCGATGCCGACAAGAGGCCCAATCGGGACGTACTAGTAGTGGCTGTGCGGCTGGCGGTCTTCGCCGGGCTGCGCTGCGGCGAAATATTCGGTCTGCGCTGGCGAGATGTCGACTTCGACCGCTGTGTGCTAACAGTGCGGCAGAGCTATCGTGGCGCACCGACGAAGTCTAGGCGGGAACGTGTCATCCCGATCGCGGATCAGCTCCGTCAAGTGCTCGTCGATTGGAGACGGCGCTGCCCCTCGCGTGACTACGTCTGCCCAACGCTTGTCCAAGGCAAGTGGATCGCTGCCGGTCAGAGTCCATCCATCTTGCGGCTGTACCGCCACGCCAACATTCCGGTCCCGTCAGCACCCTGGCATGTCCTTCGACACACCTTCGCATCGCACTTTCTAATGAGTGGCGGCAGTCTGTTGACCTTGCAGCGCTTGCTGGGTCACAGCACCCTCACAGTGACACAGGTCTACAGTCATCTAAGTGATGAGCACATCGCCGTCGAAATGAAGCGGCTCAGGTTCTAGTCAGCGCCGAAAGCTAGCCAGCCCGGCGACACGCCAAGCCCTGCCGCAATCATCGCCACCGTCGCTATCCCCGCGTCGCCACCTTCGCCCCGCTCAATTCGCACAATCTGCGCCCGGCCAAGCTGCGCCATCTCGGCCAGCTTGTCGACGCTGTAGCCAAGCTCTAAGCGCTTCTGCCGCAGTCGACGACCGAAGCCACCGCCTAGCTCTTGCCGCATCAATTGTCGGGTGTCTGGCACGCCCGATCGCTACCATGCCGTTTTGCCGACGACAAACGGATCACTTTAGATCCAATTGATATCATTCAGTAAATTCGTTCGTGTTGCATCTTATGCGATCTAACTAGATGATCTGGGCATGGAGGATCAAACTATGGACGCCGCAATCATCGCCACCCATCGCCGCCCCGCCTTGGTCGTCGCCTTGTTCGTCTTGGTCGTCGCTGCCCTGACTGGCTGTCACGGTGGCATCGACGTTGCCGTCGTCGGCATCCCCGCCGACACCCAAGTCACCGTCAGTATCGACTCACTCAGCCAAGAGATCGCCTCGTCGCCGAGCAGGGTCTACCGCTACAAGGGCGTAGGCTATGCGCGTGTCCTCGGAGTCCTCCCTGCCCCGAGCTACACGGCTACAGCAAGGCGTAAGGACGGCTGCGCGGTAGCCATCGGGTCGACGGACTTCAACGGTGAGGATGAAGTGCGTATCAACCTGCACACTATTGACGGGTGCAAGATCCCAGCGCCGACGCCGACGCCAGCCCCCACCCACGATATGTGGCCCAGCGCCGATCTTGCGCGTCCTGACATGGCCCCCAGCGACATGTCAGCCCCAGCCCCAGCAACGGACATGTCAGGACTCCCTGATATGGCAGCTCCACCCGCTGTCTGCGCGCCGCTTGCCCCGCTACCTACCCCAATCGCTGCGAACCTTGCGCCTGCGCCTGGGAGCTGTCCGAGCCCGACACGATGGACGGTAGATTGCCAGCTACACTGCCCGCCGGTTGCCGTGGAGCGGATTTACACGGCGTATAGCTGGGTACTAGCAACCGACCCACTCGGGTACAAGATGTCTCGCACATTCTACGCCACAAGCACCGAAAGGGATGTCAGTAATCTGTCTGTGGGTGATGTGTTGGAGTATGGGAAATGTGGGAATTTCTCTAGTCACACTTACTACAAAGTGACAAAGCAGCCGCTAAGCAGCTCGACACATGTCGTTACGCCCGAAGCCTCACCTTTGCTGTGCCCCGGAATCAAGAATGGCCGACTAGCTCCTTGGGAGTCCGGCCCAGGGGCCTTTTTCTTCTATTCGGTGCAATAGCTACCGCTCGGCCAGCTACTTCTTCTCTGTATGACTTGCCGCGTTGATTGCCGCTTCGAGTGCAGGCCATGAGAGACTGAGCCAAGTAAGGGCTTCCGTGAGGGTCTTCCCTCGAATGGAGTGCTCGTAGTCATCCCACTCCACAGCGTCGGCAGCGTGCAGCAACTGCGGAAGGTTCGCCTTGATCGCTACTTGCCGGGCGATCTCCGAAGCTGTGCCGTGGAAGGTAAAGCGCTCTTGAGCTGTTGTGCTGCGTTTGCGTTTGGTGCTGCGTTCGGTAGGGGGCGTTTCAAGGCTGTCGGAGGTTTTCATCATTTTGCGAACGTAATCTAGTACCCAAAAATCGAGGCTGGGAAAGTTAGCCTCGCTTGTTCGCCCGTCTGGATATTTGCGGGTTTCTGTTACCGTCCCGCTTTCTTCGACTGTTAGTTTCAGGAATTGGCTAGTCATGGAGCGACCTCCCGTCGATAATACCACCCGGCCCATTCGGTTCGGTAGCGCAAAGCTACCGCTCGGACTTCAGAATCAGCATGAGCCCGGCACAGGCCAGGGCGATACCGATGGCAGCTAGCGATGCAGAGAAACAAACAATAAAGACCATTTGAGCGTTCATGTGTCTCCTTCGGCCTGCGTACTGTGCTTTGTGCTCCAGTGGCAGGCCATGTGTTCGTGTGCGTTTCACGCTGGCAAAGCTGGCGGGGGTGGCTCCCGGTCGTTCCAAAAATACGCAGCAATAAGAAGGCAACCAATCGCTGTGAGCAGCATCAGAACGCACCTCTGCTGCGGGCGCGATTTTCGGCTTGCACAGCTCGCCGGGCAAAGTAATCGCTGGGCTCAATGCCTTTAAGCTTACACCGGGCAAAGTAATCGCTCGTTTCAAAGCTTGGCTTCTTGTGCTGTGGCGAGCAGAGCGAACACTTGCAATCAGGCACGCCCATCTCGCGCAGTCTCAATCTCGCGGTATCCCGCTCGGCTGGTGTGGCGCTTGGGCAGTGAATGAGTGCAAGCAGCTTGGTTGAACGGTTGGGCTTGGTGGTGGTCATCGGTCTGTCCTTTATTGGACAGAAGGGCTGGACTTCAGGCCACCACACTCATTGACATTTGGAACGCAGGATGCGGGCGGGCCGAGCTGAATATTCACCAGTCAGCCAGCTACGACTCTTCGCTCTCTTCAGTTGCACTGGCGAAATCTTCAGTGTTTGCTAGCTCAAGGTCGATTGCGATCTGCTGAAGCAGAGGAAGAGTGTGCAGGTGCTCCGTGCCAAGCTTCTCACCGCGAGCCCAGCTCTTGAAGCTTGCATCGTCAAGCACAGGCTCTAGCAGCTTCGCGACAAAGCTGGCTTCGATCTCTGATCGCCTTGCATGTGGGAACGCTTGCAAGCAATTCGCAGTTAAAACGGAAGCGATTGCTCTGCGGCGCTGGTCATCTCTATGGAACAGGTACCCTCTGCCTGGTCTACCAAGTGCGTCCCTGTGGGTTTTCTCCGGGCTGGTCAGCCCCAATTTTTTCAGAGAGGCGCGGATTTCGCCCTGCACACGACTCCTTTGGGTAATTGGAACTCCGAGCGCTTCGAGAATCCCATCAACAGTAATGTGCGTCCGCTTGACGTCCTGGCCCTGTTCAATTGCCCGCTGCACATCAGAGCGAATCTGTCGAGTCACAGATTCGAGAACTCGATCGTCCCACAGAGAGGGCGCTACAGATGCAGCAACAGCCGCAATATGCCTATTAAACAGCTCCTTATCTTCGGCGCTCTCCGGCCACCAAACTCCCCCACTTTGCTTGGCTTCATGATAAGCTGTGAGAGCCTCCGCCCAAAGCTGGTCCCTCTCGGCCTCAATGCGCTTGATATCAATGGCCTTGACCTTCACGGGCCACCAGCGGCGATCCTCGGATTTTAGATATGTTTTGTCCTCTTTAGGATTGACCGTGGCACACAACACGCAGCGACGCTTGACCTTGCCGTTCTCCGTAGCGAAAACGCCCCTGTAGTTGTCTGCACGGTCAGTGATGAAGTTCTTCAGCATATCCGGGTCCACCTCAGAATAAGCCAGCTCGTCGAGACAATAGAGCCAATTACCGCGAAGCTGTATGAACCTGTCCTTTGACTTGAAGTCTAGCTTCGTGGAGCTGAACACATCGCCCGCCACACCGCCAACGAGCGCCGCCAGGCCGCTTGTCTTACCCGTGCCCTGCTTGCTCTCCAACGTGAGCACGTAATCGCTCTGGCAGCCGGGGGTGAAGGCTCGCGAAATCGCGCTCAGCAGAAACCAGCGCGACACCTTCTGAAGATACTCACAGTGGCCACCCTTGCACAAGCTGCACTCGGCACCAAACAGATCCGCCAGCCACGTATCAAGGCGAGGCTCCCCGTCATGCTGGGGCAGCGAGTCGAAGTATTGAAGCACAGGATGGTATCGCCCGTGCTTCTCAGCGATCTGGCGAAGCGTCCTTTCCACGCTTTTCGCGTTTGCCTTCACACCGTACTCACGGGCGAGCCAGATCACCAGCTCGTTGCAATCAGCGGTAATCAGGGTCGAGCCCTCGGGCTCCATCTCGTTCGATGGCAGGCGACCGCCACGTTCGACCGTCTCTGCGAGCACATTGAAGCGAAGCAAGCCCTCCCAGCTCGGGTCATGCAGCAGCAGCACTTCGAGATTATTCTCGGACGCTTCCACCGTCCCAGCAGCACTCAGCTCGATACAGGCTTCGTTCTTATCCACAACACGGAGGCCGAATTGCGAGGGGTCATGAACGTGGAACGATGTATTAAGGACAGCCGCAACAACGTCCTTCGGAACGCTGATCGGCTTTGTGCTACCGTCTTTAAGTGGTTGAATGAACTCAATTCGCGTCGAGATCAAACTCTGAAGCTCGCTGAATGGCATCGCCTGATAGGCGTATACGCCGCGTAGTTTTTTGAACGTGGTCGGAGTCCGAAGAGTGAGCTTGCTATGCCGCACGCATACGACAGGGATGTCGGACAGGTGGTGAAGCACCTCGTTCCGAATCGCGTCCAAGTCTGGGCCATAGACAAGACGATACTTAACGTCGATCTTCTTGCTGGCTGGTTTGACACCGGTAAGCGAAGCCAAGCCGCCTAGACTACCGCGAGGGGTTGGGGTGAAATTGCCGATCGTGCTGCCTAGAAGTCCTTTGTAAGTTTCCATCTGTGTCCTCGCTTGGGTTGTGCGGGTGGAGTGTTGCTTTACAGAATGTACTTGGGCTGCTTGGACTGCGCTGGTTGCTTGGGCTGCGGCACAAAATTCTCCCAGCCGGTCGCAAGGCAATCATCGCCCTCACCACAAGAGCAGTCACCCTGATCACAACCGTTCTCTTTCGCGGCACTGATTTGGAGAGATGTTTCAAGAAGGCCGATTGGATTTCGTGTCATGTCGTTCACCTCTGCTTTCTGCTTAAAGGAATGTGAACGCAGCACGAAGCTTGGCAAGTTGGCATTAGTAACGAGCTGACACCCCACAAGCAGAGCTGAGTGTTCCTGGCTGCGCGCTGCGCTCACACGTTCATGGCAGGCCAGGTATAGCTGCACTTTTGCTGCACTCGCACTGCAACCAACTGCAAATCAGCACGGTGAATATTCAGCTTCAACACCTCGAAACAACGCACTCACACATGGCCCACCATAGACGCGCAACACACAGCGGGTCACACTACAGCGCCACGCCCCCGACACTACACACATACAGCATGTGCTCACTTATCCCACCGTTTTGCTCGACAGCGCCCCGGAAACAGCGAGAGCCCTGGTCGGAGCAATCGAGCCCAGCGACGGGAAACGGCGAAACTTAGCGGAATCTTGCCGAGCCAAGCGACAAACAGGGTCGTTGTAACAGGGATACGGTTATTTTGAAAGCTGGCTCAGCGGCTCTATAGAGGCGTGAAGAAGACTCTCTATAATATATATATATATATATTATTTCTCTGTTACAATGTTACATAATATATATATATATAGTATTCTCCGTCGGTAACTGAAGTAACACGAGCCCCGAAACACTAAAAAGCGCATGTTCGCCCACTTGGCGCACAGTGTAGCAGCGCAATGCTACACCGAAATCAATCTTCAGCTATGGACATACCGCATACTGATCGCACGTTCAGTTCATGAGCAACACTGAACAGATCATCAGCACAGTCCAGACACCAACCTTTACCCATCGAAGACGTACGAGCACCGACCCGACCAAGTGTTTGTTCGTCGCGCAGATTATGGCAATCCGTCAAGCCGAAGCATCGGGGCAGCGACGGGAAGCCGAAGCTCTGAAGAACAAGCTGATCAACGCCTCAAGGGGCTTCATACGGAAGATGTCGTGTCGCTACTACGGCAGCGACGTTGACCAAGAAGACGTAGATGCGACGGCGATGCTGGCGTTTTGGCGTGCTGTGACGACGTGGCAGCCAGACGGCGGCAGCCCCTTCGACACTTGGGCGCGGTGGGGAATGCGTATGGAGCTGCAAAAGATGGTGCGAGCGTCGCGAATGATTCGAGGGCAGAAGCAAGAGCGTGTGTCGTTGGCGTCGCTGGAGGGTGACGATATCGACGAGACGACGATGCTGTGTGGATGCTGTGACGCGACCCCCCCATCGGATTATCAGGGGGGTACGGCGACTGTGGCGAAAGACGGTCGGCAGATATGATCGGGTAACGGAAGGGCACCGAGGAAGGCCGAAAATCGCGCACCAGCCGGGCTAGGGCTGGCGTTTCAACATCGGTTAGACACGAATAGACCCGAAACCTAGCGCGGCGCTAATAGCGTCCTATTGCTTCTTTCACGAAACATTGAAAGTTCACGAACCTCCCTCAAAAAAAGGCACCAAGGCACCAACACGTACCCTTCAGGCGAAAGGTTTCGTGAATGCCGTCGAGAGATCCGCAAACTGGCAAGCGCATCGGGGGGACAGCGCAGCGCAAGCTAGCCGCCGCCCGTCGTGGCGAGCTGGTGCCCGCAGAAGCAACCACCCTAACCAACGTCCAGGTGCCCCCGTCCACAGTCGCGGGCATCGAGAGCTGGGCTGCGGTGATTAACCTACGTTGCGCTACAGAGACGGTCGATGACATGCGGCTGCACTGGATCGGGACGCTTTGTCGCGAGCTGGGCAAGATGGGGGCCAAGGCGAAGCGGGCCGAGAAGGTGATGCGGCTACGCCGACTCCGCCAAGGCATCGACGACGCCATCGATCTAAGCACGCCGCCTACCGACGATCCTGTCGCCATCGTGCCGTGGTGCTACGCAGCGATTGCTGCCTATATGTATGCCGTCGCCACTGATGCGACGTGGCAGCCTGACACGCAAAAAGCACAGCGGCTCAAGCTCCTAGCACAAGCCGCGTTTTTGGCCTGCGAGGACGAACTAAGCCGCGTGGTCAAGCATGTTGACGACGAGGCAGCATAAATGCCTCGACTCAGCCTCGATTCCAGGCTCGACCGTCTGCTTGCCGAGAGCGTCGAGACGACACGCTACACCGACTACTCGGCAGTGGTTCGACGACTGCATCTAGGCAGCGCCAACGTCCCGGTCGGGACGCGGCTGCGCGATGACGGGGGCGGCGAGTGGATCGTAGGCGAGCGAGACGAGATTGACCAGACATTGCCCGTCGCGACGACGAAGGCGGGGGCCAGCCGGAAAGTGAAAGCGGGGGAGCTGCTTCGGGACGAGGTGGGCAACGTCTACATGCTCTGTGCTGATGTGCTGCTTCACGTTGGCGGCGTCTGGGACAAGCAGCGGCGAGAGTTCCGGCGGGAGCTGGACGGCTCTCGCGACCGTGGTAGCGGGGCGATGATCGTTGACGCGCAAGAGAGCCAGGTTCAGGCGTTCCGTTGGCTTGCCGACCGGCTCGCCGCGTTTCACGACGGTAAGCCCCATCCCCAGGTCGCGGGGCTGTGCTACGACGACAGGCGCGGAGGCAAGACTTTCTTCATCGTCGTCGCTGTCATCCTGACGTGCCTCGAATGTCCGACGGTGGCCGAGTCGCCGCTCGAAGCTCGCATCGTGACGCAGACGGTGCAGTCCCGCGACGAGATCGACGAGATTTTCAAGCTGTATCTGCCACCAGGCTGGGGCCACCTTCGGGAGCAACCGAAGAGGCAGTACACCTTTACAACGGGTGCGAAGGTCGGGTTTCTTACCACCGACAATGTTGACACGCTCCTTGCTGGACGCATGGATGTCGTCGCCATCAACGAGGCGGCGCTGTTCCCGCGAAAGGTTTACGAGAAGACGGTTAGAGCAACGCAGGACCGACGGGGCTTTGTGCTTTTGGCGACGAACACACCCGAGAATCCGAGAGGTAACTGGACAGCGCTGTTGATCGAGGGTTTGGAAAAGGACAGCGCCGACGGCGTGACGCCAGCGGTGGCACGGCTTCGTGTCGAGTCGAAGAAGAACGCCGCCATCAGCGCCGACGCCAAGGGGCCGATCGTCCGGTCGATTCTGTACGCACGCGGCGACGAAGATTCAGTTGTAGACGACGGCATTGTCAAGACGGCGGGGGCCAAGCTGTTCAGTCCCCCATACGATCCCACGCGGCACCACGTCCCGCTCCCGCAGCTCGGGCTGGTTGACATCACGTCGGCGTTTACTGAGCGGGTGATGGGGCGACAGTATGAGTTCGTCTGTGGACAGGATTATCAGTGGGACTGCACCGCGTCGGTGTGGCGGCTCATGGCCCCCGGCGGTGACTGGAGCCGCATGCAGCTTTGGTGCGTTTATAGCGTTTGGCTCGACGGCAAGTCAGCAACGGCGGGGGATAGAACGCTACCCGAAGACGACCTGCTCGATGACATCGAGGCCGCTGGCTATACGGCGGCGAATACGCTGATCGTCCCTGACTGCTCCGCTGGCTCTCAGGGCTCGCGACACAAACACGGCATCGAGCCGCCGACGGTCGAGATCCTGAATCGCCGTCGGTGGGCGTATGACTACCCGTCGGAAAAGCGAAACGCGGACTCGATCCACCCTCGGAACCCGCTCGAAGGGGCGTCGAATATGGCTTGTCGAAAGTGGATCAAAGAGGATCGGATCTACGTGGCTACCACCGACGAGGCTTACAAGATGCACAAAGCCCTTGTGAAGTGCGATGCCTTCGTCGATGCAAAAGGCAATCTTCGGGCTAAATCGAGCTGGGCACACCTCATCGACAGCATGCGTTATACGCAATGGTGGGCGCAGCGACGGCTGAGTGAGCACCCGACGGCGGTGGCGACGCCGCAGAAGGCACTGATAGGGCGTCGCCGGTAGGTTGGCCGGTGCGTCTCGCTGCAAGCTGAATATTCAGCTTGCGTGGCTTTGGCGTCCCCTCTCGCGAGCCATAACAGACTCTACCTGGCCCGCCACAGAGTTTGAACGCGCAGCTTGCGAGTGGGAACGTGGCGCGGGGCGACAGACGGTAGCCCGTACCTTTGATTCGATGGGTATCGCAGATAGATTTCGCGTCATCGTCAACGGCGTAGCGACGGCGGCAAATGCTGCACGCAGCGCCTATCGGATCGCGACGGGTCGAGGGGTTGGCTCGCAGCCAGCGACGATCGAAGCCGACGCGAAGGCGATGGTGCAGCGCGTCGTGCGAGCTGGCATCGCCGCCCGCAACGTGCCGCCCGTTGGGACTTGGAAGCCGTTCAGCGGCAACCACCCCGAGAGCAAACAAGCTGCCGCTGTCGTAGTGCAGCCGCAGAGCCGATACGACCAAATTTTCACGGGCGTCGGACAAGACCTATACGCCTACAGCTTCGCGAACTTGTCCGAGATCACGCTCCCTGCGATTGCCGACTACCACAGACGGGCGACAGTCCAGGGGTGGACCGATCGAAAGGCGGACCTCGACTCGCGTTTTGTGCGTGAAGACAGCCATGTCAGGGGGCTCGACGCAATCCGCCGCAGCCGCCTCGCTACCTCGTCGTTCAGGATCGCGCCGTCATCGTCGCGGCCTCTGGCCATTCTCGTCGCCAACGCCGTGCGCGAAGCTTTCAGCAAGATCGAGAACTTCCGCAGCACTTGCGCAGAGCTTGGCGTCTTCGGGATGTCAGGTTACGCCGTCGGCGAACTGGTTTGGCGAGAGGATGTCACGCTACACGTCCCGGTCGGTGGCGGCAGCGTCGCGATCCAGGGCTGCGAGGTCATTCGCAAGATCGCCCCGCTTCCCCCGAGAGCAATTGCATACGACATCGTTGACGACTCGCCCTGGCTGGTGCTTGGACCAGGCAGCCACGTCCCCGTCGATGACTGCGACAAGTTTCTCTACATTCGCGGCGACGGCCCTGCGTCGCTGCCGACGAGGTTTCGAGGATGGGGCTGGGCGAACGCTTGGCTGTCTTACCTCGCCGCGCTGCCGCTGGAGCGGCTGGCCATCGTCGTTGAGACGTTCGGCTTGCCTACACCGTACCTTGAGCGCAGCGACTCCCGTGCGCTCACCGACTCGGAAAACCAAGAAGCACTAGAGCTGCTCGAAGCCGTCGGCACTGGCAAACCGGCGATGATACCGCGCTCGCTCGGGACATTGGAACACAGCCCCGTGCCCCAAGGGCTTGCGCCTCTGCATGCACAGATGCTCGCCATCGTCCGCAGCGAGCAGTCCAAAAACATCCTTTCATCGACGCTACAGACCGAAATCGGCGGCAACGGCTCATACGCGGCGGCGACGGTGCATGAAGGGCAGGAGACAAAGATCGTCCGTCTCGACAGCGTCGTGCTGTGTGAGGCGCTGACACGAACACTACGCCACATCTGCGTGGCTAACGGCGCGCAGTGGGCCGCTGCCTTTGCCCGCTTCGTCCCCGGCATCACCCCCGCTGATATCGTCGAGGCAGCGCCCTTTTGCTCGATGACGATCAGCGACGAGACACCTTCGCAGCGCGTACAGGTTTTTACCTCAGCCAAAGCTCTCGGCGTTGACCTCGACATCGACCAAGTCCGCGAGGAGCTACAGCTCCGCGCCCCGCTGCCCGCGCTGAGCTTCGATGAGCCGATACCCCGACGGGCTGAATGTTCAGCTCCCTCCTCACAGGCTGAGACGGCAACACCCGCCCCGGCGTCGGAAGGAAACGATGATGCAAACCCGTAACTATTCCCTTCGCCTAGCCCCGGCGGCAGCCCCGGCGACGACCGACAACCGCGTGAGGTTCACCGCCTCGACGCCGGATCTCGATCGCCACGGGACTCGGTTGATGTCGCTCGGGTGCGACAGCGTGTCATTCGAGAAAAACCCCGTCGTCCTCTGGAACCACAACAAAGACGGCAGCCCCGACGATGTGCTTGGCCGCGTCGTCGAGATCGTCAAGTCCGCCGCGTCGGTCGAAGTCGTCGTCGAGTTTGACACTCACAAGCAGGCGCAAGAGGTGCTGCGCAAAGTCCGCGCTGGCTTCCTCCGCGCCGTCAGCGTCGGCTTCATCCCGCAGCAAGACCGTCAGAACGCAGACGGGACGATCGATGTCCTGAAGTGGGAGCTTTGTGAACTCAGCATCGTCCCGGTGCCGTCGAATCGACAGGCACTCAAACGCGGCTATTCGCTTCGCGTCACCCGTACCTTTGATTCGAGACTTTCAAATTCCCGTGGAGTGTCCAACACCATGAACATCACCGAAAAGCTCGGCCTCGGTGCCGATGCAACCCCCGAGCAGATCGCCGATGCGCTGATCAAGTTCCTCGCTGGCGACGCAAGCGCTGAGGACAAGATGGCGCTGATCCTTGGCATGCTGTCCCCTTCGGCATCGTCCGCAAGCGATGGCGGCAAGGAAGCAGCCCTTGAGGCAGTGACCGAAGAGAGCAAGCGCCTCGCTTCTCGTGTTGAGGAGTTGGAGAAGTCCCTGGGTGAGAAGACCAAGGCAGCCGAGGAGCAGACCGCCGAACAGCGTGCCGATGTGGCTTGCAATGCCGGTCAGTGGCCGATGGCGCAGCGTGCCGCGCTAGTCACGGCGATGAAGGCAGGCCAGAAGCCCTACCTCTTCCCGGCCAAGACCTTCAACTCGCGCTCGATTACCTACACGCCCGCCGCTGCGCCGTCGCAGCGCTCGCAGCCGAACTTCGGCGACGAGAAGCCCGCCGTCAACAACATCGAGGCTGACATCCTGGCGATGGCCAAGCGTGCCGGTCTGCCGCTGACCGCTGAGGCATACAGCGCCGCGAAGCGAAACAAGTAACCGATTTACCTGGGCGTCACACGACGCCCTCCGAGGAGTTTTGAGAATATGGCTACTGCAACCTCCCAAGTCCGCACCACCTTCTACGGCGCTGAGCGAACCCCCGCCAAGGCGTTCGTGCAGAAGCTTGGCACTGTGATTTACAAGGGCACCCAGGCGATGCACGTCGCTGGCGTTGTGCAGCCCGCCACCACTGGCGTCTCGGGCGCTGTCTATCTCGGCGTCGCCGAGGACACCTACGACGCCTCCGCCGAGGTCGCTAACAAGACATGGACCGTCCCGATGATCTTTCACCGACGGGCTTACACCATCGGTGTGAAGTCTGGCGACGTTCCGACCGCTGCCAACCTCGGCGGACTCGTCTACGTCAACAGCGACATCGAGGTCAAGAAGACCAGCGCCACCGACGACGTGACCGTGCGTCTCTTGTCGATTGTCAACTCCACCCAAGTCATCGTCGATCCTGCCTAATCGCAGCGACGGAAAGAGACTAGACCCATGAAAGGCATCGTATCCTCGCAGACGTTGACGAATCTTCAGGATGGCGTCAACACCGCGCTCAGCGTTCTCGGCACTTCTGAGAGCCTTGTGTATCCCCGGATCGCGTTCGTCGATGACGGCAGCGCGACCAATGGCAACATCCTCGGCACTGTGACAGGGATGTTTGACAACGGCGACGGCACCAGCGGCGAAGTCGTCCGCTACCCGTTCTCGCCCGTCACCAACCCCCCGGAGGATTGGAACTTCGGCGACCAGCGTGGCGAAGTCGACGAGACGATTCAGTACATCGAGGTGTCGCGGAAGCGACAGGGACCGAAGGACTCTCGCCTGTACGTCGACACCCAAGATGTGTACGGAATTATCACCGGCAAGCTCGACGCGATCATGAAGCGTGCCGGAATGCTTTGGGATCTCCAGCTCGCCGCCGCGATCAACGCGAACGGTACGGCTTACGACGGTAAGGCGTTCTTCGCAACGGACCACCCCGCCGATCCGAGTGACGCCTCGAAGGGCACCTACGCCAACAGCACCACCGTCTCGGCGATGGATGAGACTGGCCTCGCTGCCGCGCTTGACCTGTACGCGAAGGTGCTGTGGTTCGATGGCAAGGTGCGCTCGTCGGAGATGAAGGCCCCTGTGCTGCTGTGCCCGACGGCAAGCCTCTACCTGAAGGCTCGTCAGCTCGTTTTCGGCAGCATCATCCCGTCTGTGGGTGGTGGCAGCGTGGCTTCGGGATCGTCCGCGTTCAACGGCATCGTCTCGGACGTGATTTTGTGGCCGCTGCTTGTCGACTCCGCCGTCGCGAACTCGACGAAGTATTGCTACCTCGTCTCGCCTGGCACCCCGGTCAAGGCTGGCTTCATCGTCAGCCCGAAGCGTCAGCCTCAGTTCCACATCGCTGGCATCGACCCCAACGAAGAGATCCGACGCAAGTACGGCGCGGTCGCCTACGGCTGGGACGCATTCGGCGGAGTCGGCCTCGGTCTGCCGCAAGACGTGATCCGCTTCACCGTCGGCTAGTCGAGAGCAAGCACCAGCGCCACACGGCCCTGATGCTTGCCCTTGACCCTCCGTCGCCAACCTACCCGTACCTTTCCCCCGAAGCCCCAGACGCCGCCGCCGTCATCCCGACGACGCCGACGTGTGTGGCTCTCGGGGATTACATGGCCCTACTCACCCGCGATCAGCTCATCACCGAAGTCGGTGGCCCAACGGCAGCGGCTCAACTCTGTCCCGACCGCACAACCGGCGGGATCAACTACACGATCCTCGACGCTGCCGTGGCTGACGCGATCGGTGATGTCGATGCAGCTTGCGCGAAGTTCTACGCCGACCTCTCGACGAACCCGCCTCAGAAGCTTGTGCGCATCGCTCGGCAGCTCGCCGCGTACTACCTCTGGCTCAAGGCGGCGGCGGGCAAGACTATGCCCGAGAACGTCGCCAAGGCTTTCGGCGGCGCAAAGCAAGACCTCCGCGACATCGAGGCCAGTGACTCACTACCGGGCCGCGATGCTACTTACCGTTTCCCGTCGGTGATTGACAATTCCTACGGCGGTCGCCGTGCTGTCTACTCGACGTTCCGACGCTCGGGATTGCTTGGGAGTCGGTAGTGCGGCTCAAGGTCAAAAAGACTGCCAGCGTCGAGATCCTGGCCAAGCTGCAAGAGGCAGCCAAGACCACCGACGAGCTGATGATGCGCATGGGCAGCTATGTCCGCGCCGTCAGTGTCGAGAAGATCGACAGCGGCGACGGGCTGGCCCCGTGGGCTGAGTCCACAAAGAAGAAGTACGAGAACACCGGCACCGGCAAGATCACAGCGTCGGGAAAAGTGAGATCCAGCGTCGCGAAGAAGCTTGACCAGACGTTTCGGCGAAAAGGCAACGACGAGGCGAGGCGAGAGCTTCGCGCCGTGCTCGGTGGGTCGTCGGTAAAGCCCAAGAACAAGACCGTGGCGGCGCTACAGCGAAAGCTCGACAGGGCCAAGCAGCAGCTCGCCAAGGGCGGCAGCGTCAACATTGGCAAGCGCAAGGCGGAGAAGCACAAGCTACTCGGCAGCCTGGGGCGGGCATTCAGCGTCAAGGCGTCATCAAGCGCAGCCACAGTCACCAACAACGTCCCGTTCTCAGGCGTCCTCCTCGAAGGTGGCACCGTCGGTAAAGGGGCGCGGCTCCCGGCACGGCGCTACCTCGAAGTCTCGTCAGAGGTGCGGCGACGACTTGCTGACATCACCCTTGAACACTTTTTGAGGAGATAGCGACGATGGGGCCAGAGACTTTCATCACCACGATCGAGGCTGCTATCTGTCGCATTGTGCGGCTCGGCCTCGCATGGCGTAGACCTGCTGTCGCTGACCTCGTCGCGCTTGCTGATGTTGATGCGACCATATTGCCCGACGGTGCGCTTGTCTTCGTCACCAGCGAGGCGAACATCTACGAGTGGGCACCTGACAGCACAGCTACCGACGACGGCAGCACCGTCATCGCCTCGACAACGCTAGCACCGTCGGCCCGTGGGCGTTGGTTAAAAGTGGCGACGAGCTGGACGCATGGCGCTGGCGGCACAAACCTAGCCCAAAAGCAGACCGGCTACCTACGCGCCGTCGAGCCCTACGCCTCGATGGAGACGAGCCAAGGCGAGGAAGACGGCATCCTGTCGTGCATCGCCGCGCAAACACCCTCGGTGTGTGTGCAGTTTGTCGGCGACGAAATCGAAAGCTACGACAACCAGCCCGGCACGTTGTACTCGGCGACGCTAGGCTTCAAGCTCATCATCGCGAGCACGAACCTACGGGCAGCTCCCGCCGCAGTCCGAGGCGACGGCGTGAGCGACGATCCGGGTGTCTATCGCATCATCGGCGACTTACGGCGGCTGTTTGGCGGGCTGAGCTTTGACAACGGCGTCGAAGGCGTCGAGCGCATTGAGATCGGTGGCAGTGAGCTAATCAGCGAGCTAGAAGATCGCCGCGTCTATATCTGGGGGCTCGACCTCGTCGTCAAGGCATCGTTCGCAATCGAGGACGAAGACCTCGCCGTCGACGGTGCAATCTGGGTGCAGCCTAAGCTGACCGAGTTCTGGCCGCTGCCGAAGTGGGACAAGCTCAACTACATAGCGACGGGCGGGACGTTGTCGGGGTCGGGACTTACACGCACTGTCGACGCGACGACGGGCTTGATTGCCGGAAGCGTGATTAGTTTCGCCGCCTCGTCGGTGACACTAACAGCAGATAGAGACACGTACCGCGACCTCGACCCGTCAACGGGATGGCACTTCACCGCTGTCCCCGTCGGGTCGCCGCAGCCGCCGATCGTGGCCGGTCGCCTCCGCGTCGCTGTGTCGAGGACATCAGCGACCGACATTGATATGGATGCGGGTTTGTGCAGCTTCTCGACGGCATACGGTTCGCCGCGCCAAGTGGTCTAGGGTCCGTTTGGGGAGCGGTGAATATTCAGCTCGTGGTCCCTTGCTGTGCTTGCGCGTCTGACGCAGGGCAGTAGAGCGCCCGACTTGCCCATTATCTGCGGCGGCTGTTGTGTGGCGCTTATAAGCGGGGCACTTCTGGCCTGCCATAGACGCTGACGCGCAGCACGTACCTTTTATCACGAGAACAACCCTCTCGTGAGGAAAGCTAATGGCTGACACCCCGTTCAACCTTCTGAAACTGCCGGGCATCTTCGAGCCCGGCGTCTATGCGTCGGTGGTCTACGATTCCGACCCCGGCCTCGCTGCGCCAAATAACCGCTGTCTGCTCACCGGCTACTTTACCGCTGGATACCAAGCCGTCAGCGACGTACCTGTGCGTGTGCTGAGCCAAGCCGATGCTGACGTGCTGTTTGGCCCGAAGTCGATGCTCTCGCACGCCTACGCTGCTGCCAAGAAGCAGATCCCTGTCGGTGCGGAAGTGTGGTGCTTGCCGCTCACTGCCCCTTCGTCGGGTACTGCGCAAGTGCTCAACGTCGAGATCGTCGCCGAGCCAGCGCTGGGCGTCCTCGGTGCTGGTACGGCTGCCCTGTCTGCTGACACCGTGACTGTGCGTCTGCGCGGTCGTGGCGTGACCGTCGGATTCAAGCAATCCGACGATTTCGCGACGATCGCCACCGCTGTCGAAACGGCATGGAACCTGCTCAGTGATCCCCCGGCAACCATTGGCCGCAGCTCGGCGGCGCTGACTCTGACCGCGCCGCATAAGGGCGACTTTGACAACGGCGCTGTCGAGGTGACTTTCGGTAGCCGTGGCCTGTCTGGCGTCGCTGCGAAGATGGGAACGCTGACCGTCGCCAACGCCGCCGGGGCCACCGGGACGTGTGTGATCAGCGACGGCAGCAAGTCCGTCACCGTGGCCGTCACCAACGCCGACGCCGCGACTGCAACCGGCACCGGGATCGTGACCAAGATTAACGGCACCTCGCTCAAGATTCGGGCCGCGCAGCCGGGAACCCCATCGGGTGTCGTGACCCTGTTCTACGTCAACGGTCGCCCGGTGCGTCCGCTGCAAGTCAGCTCGACAGAGACGGGGCTTTCTGGCCAAACTGTCACCGACGCGGTGGGCACTGCTGGTGTTGGCGTTCCGACGCTCACGACTGCGCTCGCCAACATCGCCGCGATGGATGACAGCTTCAAGGCGTGGTCCTTGTTCTTCCGCTCCGCGACCGAGCTGGGAAGCATCGCTTCGCACATCGTCGCCCAAGCCGTCCCGCCTATCAGCAAGGGTCAGGTCGCGATCTTCGCTCAAACCGTGAGCTACGCGGCGATGGTGACTTCCAACCTGCCCGCGTCTACGTCGCCCCGTCTCGACGCCTACACGCGCTTTGTCACGCTGCTCGCGCAGTGCGCACCGTCGGCTGAGTGGGAGCTGTCGGCCCGCTATTGCGCTGCTGTTGCTGCCGAGACGTATGTGAGCCGCAACTGGAACGGTCTGGAGCTGATTGGCGACGACATTGCGCCGTGCCCTGCTACACACCCGGCGGATCGTCTCTCACTCGACGAGCGCAACGCTGCAATCGGGACGTATCACACCGCCCCCGTGGTGGTGAACAGCGCTGGACGGCTGGCCGTGAGCTGGGGCGGTAACACCTATGCCCCACGCGGCGCGAAGGACGGCAAGCTCGTCAAGTTGTCGACGACGCTGACGCTCGACTATTTCAGCTACGATCTGACCCGATACTTGGCGTCGCTGTTCGGCGGGAAAAAGATCAAGGTGTCCGGCCAGCCGCGCACCAGCAACGCTGTCACGCCAAACGGCGTGAAGGCGGCTGTCTATCGGTGGTGCGTGCGAATGGATGACGCCGATCTTTTCGATGGTGCCGAGAAAGCCCGCGACGCCATCATGGCGGCTGTGGTGCTGACACCGACTCGCCTAGACATCAATGTCCCGTGGATGACCCTCGCCGACCTCGACATCCTCGCCGTCTCCGGCCTCGCTGGCTAGTTCGCTCCGAGCACCCGCCATCGGCCAGGTGAATATTCAGCCTGGCTCCTGGTGTGGCCCCACCCCCGCGATCGTTCCCCGCACCTAAGCAGACACTACCTGCCCCACCATAGACACGCTACTCACAGCACTACCGCGACGGCACCCCGTACCTTTTTACCGAGAGCAACTGTAATCACCTCTCGGGGGTAAGTATGGCACGTCTTGGTCGAATCCCTGTCACTGTGAACGGCAT
>WBZP01000437.1_pt1 | contig 57238 bp, 36 predicted proteins | sample 5204301 | NCBI WGS metagenome assembly WBZP01 (sample SAMN12412401, study PRJNA552823) | activated sludge metagenome | isolation source: activated sludge from nitrification reactor of wastewater treatment plant... | place: USA: Pennsylvania | collected 2017
ATGTGACATCACATACGTCCGGCTTCGTGGGAGCTGGCTGTACCTGGTCGCCATTCTCGATTGGTTCTCGCGCTATGTCATTAGTTGGGCCTTGGATGACACGCTGGAGCTGCCGTTTGTACTCGATAGTCCGCAGTTGACCAGTCAACTGGAGACCGCCGGTGTCCGGATCAGCATGGATGGCAAGGGACGCGCGCACGATAACATCTTCACCGAGCGCTTGTGGCGCAGTCTCAAATACGAGGAGGTATATCTCGCCGACTACGCCAACCCGCGCCAAGCCCGACTGGGGATTGGACAGTATTTCCAGTTCTACAACACCGAGCGACCGCATCAGGCGCTCAACTACCGCCGTCCGGTCGAGCTCTATCGTGGATAGGGCGGGCGGCACCAGAGGATTTTTCCGCGCGGGCGGGGCGCAGCGGCCCCGGCCGGGGCCGCTGCGCCCCGCCCGCGCCCTCGGCCCAGGTGTCAAGCGTTTCGACCGGTGACAGGAGGCACCCACACTGAAAACTGGTCCAAAGATTGTGCTTGACATTGGGTCCACCTTATGACGAAGGGCCAGTGCCGGACGGCGCTGGCCCTTTTGTTTTACCTTGAACAGTTGATGATTTTAGGCCACTCCCCTCTTGACACATCCGAGCGAATTCACTATACTGGCAACAAATGTTTCTGCAACAAATGTTGCGAGGTTGTATGGCAGATCTTACCGATGCTGATATCGCACTGCTCCGTCTCATCGACAAAGTCATGAGTGACAACGGCGGGCAGAATCCTACGCTCGCAGAGATCGCGCTTGCTGCTGGACTCCCAAGCAGTAGCCGTGGCACGATCCAACGCCATCTCACCCGATTACGGCCAAACTACGTCGATTGGAGTGGCCAAGCCCGTTCGCTCCATCTTACCCCGTCGGGTCTGGCTGTACTAGGACAAACTGCCCCCGACCTAGCTGTTCAAATCCCAATCAATGATTTGATCGTGCCGCTTCTTGCAGCTGGTCTGACCCGCCTTTCAATGCGTGTTGAAGCTGGTGAAGCCCTCCGTGCGCCTTACGACGATGCCTGGGAGCGCGGAGCGCGCATGCTCACTCTCGAGTGCCTCACCCGCGGGGTCGCGGCACCGGCGCATTTGGGCGAGGTGATTAACCTATGGTGCCGGGTTGCACCAGCAGATTGGCCGCTCCCGCTTGGCCCAGCCGGGCGCCTTTATGACGAGCCACTATTGGATGATGGAGATGAACTCACGTCCTTGTGCCGCGAGTTGGCGCAGAACCTCGTGTCAGGCGACGCTGAGTTAGAGTTGAGTGAGTCGCTGATGGCCGGGGTACGTTCACAAGCCCAAGCTCGACGCAACCAGGAGGGGTATGTGACCTTCCGGCGCTACCTGATCGAACACCCAGTGACCACTCAAGACGATCTCAGCGACGCTGGGGCCAGACGCGAGCTCAGCCCTTTCGCCGCCACGCTCCACGAGATGTATGAGCGCATTCCTGGCACCGCCATCCATAACGGCCAGTTGCTCCTATGCAGTCATTGCGGCTGGACGCTCGAGCGGGCTGACAATCGTCTCCGCTGCGGTAGCCCGCGCTGTCGCACGCTCACTGACAACTTTAGCCATGGAACTGCGACCCGTCCCTACGACTCTGCTGACCCACCACTTCGCGCCCGCCGGGCTATCCGCCAGTATGTAATCGCCCCCGGCGTATATGAGCTCACCCTTGCCCGTCGAATAGAGGCAATGGGCCTGTCATGTCAGCTCTGGCCATTCTATGACCGCTACGACCTGCGGGTAGTCTTCGAGAACGGCGAGGTGTGGGCTATTGACGTCAAGGACTGGAAACACCCTCACCTGCTTGGCCGGCGCCTTACCACCTTTGCTGACGGAGCACCTGATTGGCAGCGCGCATTCTTCGCCATACCTGACGCGAGGGTCAGTGAGAACCGATCGTACCTCGCAACACTTCGCAATCTGGTGCGGAGTGATGATTTCGCGATTGTGACCATCAGCGATCTGCTTCATGCGATCGGCCGGCGAAAGGAGGCTGGCCATGCGTGACACCATGACCTGGCGGTCGACGCTCACCAAGGAGTTTGAGGCTGCCCGCACTGCCTACGGCCGAATCCCAATGCCCGCAGCTGACCTGCTCGAGACTGAGTTGATTCTCACACTGCTCGCCGAGTATCTTCCCGGCGAGGATCCGGAGCAGGCTTGGGCAATCATGAATGGCTACCCGTTCCCGGCTCGCGTGGCCCTGTCTGATGCGGCCCGTAAGGCGATTACCCGGGCGCGACTGCACCTCCGGGCCCCGCTGGGTCGTAGCACGTGGACGCGCTGGCTTTCCCAGTACCGTCAGCTTCCCGCACCCTACCCAATCTACTCCCTTCACAACGGAGCAATCGTTACCCAGCTCACCACGCTCGCCCCAGAGCGGCAGGCACTACTGCAGGCGGCCCTTGGAACGCCTCCGCCCTGGGAGGTCGAGCGGCCGCGCTTTGCACCCGCAGGCGTCTACCGCTTTATTGTGAACCGCGAGCCCTATGAGGTCGAGGTCGACGGCCGCTCTGCCGCCTTGGCCCGGCGCTACGTCGCCAACAACCTCACCCCACAGCGCGAGCGCGCTCCAATCAATGTCACTCTGAACGAGCTTGTCGCCACGTCGCGCTGGATGGATCGCTCGCTTGGGAGTGACCGCTGGGAGCGAACCATGCGCGAGATCCAGCTGCGTCTCGTCACCGCCGACGGTTTCGCCGAGACGGACACCCTCTGCCTCGACGGCCTGCGCCATATGATCGGTATGCTCGGCAGCGGCAAGTCCACGCTACTCACCGTGCTTTCGACCCACCTGGCCCGGAAGGGGCTCCGCGTCGTGCTCGTCTATGGCGACGTCGCCACCCTACTGCGCGAGCTTGACACCTATGAGCGGCTGCGACGAGATGATGATAAGGTTGTAGCCGTGCCGCTCATCGGGCGCAGTACTCGCCTTGCCCATCTGAATCGGCTGCATGCCGCCGAACGTGATCGCAATGAGATCGGACTACAGCTTGCTCACCCGGGTTTCACTGCCCTCTCAACGCTCTGCCCGCTCGACGGCCTAAGGCAGGACGCCCGCCCCATCCCGACCGGGCAGGAGCCTTGTACGACCCTGGCTGAGCCGCCCGCCGGCGAGGAGAGTAGTGAGCCGCGCCGCTATGACTGTCCGTTTCTCCCGGTCTGCCCGGTCCACCAGACGAGCCAGGCACTCCTTGATGCCAAGATCTGGCTGGCCACCCCAGCAAGCCTGCTTGCCAGTAGCCCGCAGCGCCCCTTTATCCAGGAGCGGATGCGCTTCATCGAGCTGGTGATGTGGTCGGCCGATGTCGTTCTGGTTGACGAAGCGGACATGGTGCAGGTGCAGTTTGACGACCGCTTCGCCCAGACCGAGGTGCTTATTGGTCGCTCAGACTCATGGCTCGACCGGCTATACACCCAGGTCGCCCGCCAGGTCTACCGCCCAGGTCGCCCGCTCGTCGGACGGTCGCGCGAATTCGACCGCTGGCTGACGGCCCAAAACAACGCTCAGCGCGCTGCTGACTGTCTGCTGCGCCTGGTGCGCGACGACGATCGCTTACGCCACTGGCTGCGTACAACCTACTTTAACGGGCGCCGATTGCTCCAACGCATCGCCTATTACCTGGAGCAGACCCATAGCTGCGATACTGCTCGCTTTCTTGAAGCGACCGCGCAGATTGCCGATCATCCAATGGGTTCGGCACGACGTGGCCAGCAGGCTCCGCTTAGCGCTTCCTGGGTTGAGATCATACAGCTGGAGCTACTGGGGAGCGAGCGCGAGGAAATCCTCGATCTGGTGATCGACTCGCTCGGCACCCTCGTCCCCGAGACCCGACGCCTGAATCGCCAGGTACGTGACACCATAGCTACACAGCTGCTGGCAGCGCTGATGGTAACCGTGCTTGACCAGTCGCTCCACTCCCTGATCGCCGCCTGGCCGTCAGCCGGGGAGGTTCTGGATCTCGACAAGGGTGGTGGTGGGCTGTTCTATCCGCCGTCCGAGAGTGTGACCCGGCTGATTCCGGAGGCGCCGACTGGGGCGATCCTGGGGTTCCAGTACTACGACCCGCAGGACACTGGACAAGGTGAGCTTCGCTTCTTCCGCCTTCGCGGCCTGGGGCGGGCGCTACTGTACCACATGCACGACGCCTTTGGCGAAAGCGACGGGATCGCCGGACCCCACGTGCTGCTCACCAGCGGCACATCCTGGGCCCCGGGCTCGTGGCGCTACCACCTCGACAAGGCCCCCGACTACGCGCTGCTGCCGGGACGCCCCGATCAGACCGGGCAGACTCGCTGCCTGTTCACCTTTGTCCCCGATCCTGACCCGCGCGCCGGTGGCAAGTTCCTGCATGTGTCGGGAAAACCCGCACCTCAGGATCGCATCAACGCTCTGGTTGCCATGGTGCGGGCTCTCGCCAAGCGCTCGACGGTTGGCGGAGTAGCACGCAACCAGTTCGATCTCGAGTTCGCACACCTGCCCGCACATCGTCGGCGGGCGCTGCTGGTAGTCGGCAGCTATGAGGAGGCTGAGCATGTTGAGCATGCGCTCGCCGATGCACTGGGCGTGGAGGCTGGTGAGGCCGTCGTCGCACTCATCCCAGACACCGACGGCGATCTGCAACTACGTCGCCCCCAGGCGAAGCTGCGCCGAAGCAACCTGGCTCGGCTGCCAGAGATGGAGGGGATACAGTTCCTTATCGCTCCACTGCAGGCGATCGAGCGAGGGCACAACATCCTCGTTGGCCAGGAAGCAGCCATAGGCAGCATCTATTTCTTGACTCGACCAATGCCGGTGCCAGGCGATTTGAATGTTGCCATCCAGAAGCTCAATGCTTGGGCCATGCGTGCAGCACCCACGTGCGAGGTCGCTACAATCGGAGAAGCCGGGGTGTGGCTACGGAGCGAAGCCGACAAGCGCTGGCGCGACGCTTCACCGGCCAACGACCGGAAGGGTACATACCGGGAGCTTGATGACACAGAGCGCTCGGGCCTACTCTGGACACAGCTGGTGCTGGTCTGGCAGTGCATCGGGCGACTGCTCCGCGGCGGTGTACCCGCCCGGGTCCACTTCGTTGATGCCAAGTGGGCTGAGGTACGCACTGGCCTCATGCCTGGCACCGAAGAGACCGAGGCCAGCAGTATGCTGGTAGGTTTCGCCCGGCTGCTCCGAACCGCGATGGCCGACCCCGATCCGGCCCAGGCGGCGGTGGCCCAGGCGCTCTATGGTTCATTCGCGCAGGCACTCGACCTGCTGCTTGAGTCCTAGCGAAGGAGGTCCTTTCCATGGCTCGTGAGACGACCCAGTCGATCCAGCCGGTTGCGTTCCACCTTATCGAGGCGGGTCTGGATCAGCCCCTCGTGGCGATGCGCTTCCCCGACGAGTGGCGTGCCCCGCTTCAGCAACTCGCTGTGCTTTCCAGTGAGCGCGGCAGCGAGCGCCCCTCCTCGTTTCGTATCCAGTCACTCAACGCAGCGATTGCCGCGTTCACGCCGCAGCTCTTTGTGAGTCCGGGCCAGGCCTACCGCTCCGATAATCCTTGGCTGATCGCCACCGAGGAGATCCGGCCGGATAAGATCCTTCGCATCGTGCGCGCCTGGCTAGCCGAGCACTACAGCGCGCGCTCGGAACTTGCCGAGGCCTACGACACGGCGTTTGAGGCTATCCGTGACGAGGATCTGGTGTGGGAGCCGTTTCAGCTGTCTCCTATCCAGGAGCCGTCTGAGAACAACACCGCCCGGGTCGATTCCCTGGGCTACGCAGCGCTGCCAGCCTTCGTCGCCAATGCGTTGGTCAAGCGCGACGTGCGGATTCAGGTGGGTCCGCAGGAGTGCCGGCTTGTGCGCGTGCCAGTAGCGCAGGATCGTGCCGAGCTCCAGACCTGGCCACCAGTCTACGTCGAATCGGAGAACGGTCGGAGGGGAGCATACAGTTATGTGATCGGCATCTCGCTTCAGACCTTGGCCGGTGTACCCCGCCCGCGCATCCACCTGACCTATGGGGTGCGCCGCTGGCGCCTCGATCCGCTGCGCACGCCGGACAAGCTATTTCTACCCGGTAAAGAGGGCCGGACTGTCTACCTGCGCCACCCGCAGGCGCTGACCGGTGTGCCGCAGTCCTCACACTTCACCCGTGCCATGCTCAATGGGGTCTTCGTCGGTGAGAGTCAGCGCGTGCCGGTCTGGCGCGATGCGCTGGCGGGAATCGCCAGTCGGATTGGTGCTGCGCTGCCAAGCCCTGAGGACCTGACGCTGATGCCCGAGCGGTTCCTGACCCCGGCGCAGGATGATGCGGTCGTCGCGGCGATCGTGGAGAAGACACCGCGCAGCCACCCCGTCGGAGCGGGCATGGGGCTGGAGGTGCGCGAGGCGATCACGAGCACGATTACTGGGGCGCTCGGCGACCTGCTCGAGTTGGTTCCGCCGCTGATCCGCTCCACCGCGACGGGCACGCAGCAGCGAAACCAGCCAATGCTGGAGCCGGATCTCCGCGAGATCCCGGTTGAGGTGCGGCTGCAGGCGTTGCGCGACTCGATCGGCCTGGAGGTAGCAGTCGAAATCTGGTACCAGAACCCAGCCTGTCGCGACCAGCTCGTCGAGAGCCTTCACGCGATGCTGACGGGCGACCGCCCCGCCCTGATGGCGGCCGACGAGACGGGGGTGCCTACACCGCCAATACAGGTGACGCAGCGTAACCTGTTTGCCGGCCCCGAGGGGACTGCGCCCGCGCCTGCGACCGGCAAGAAGGCCAAGCGCAAGCGGGCGGCCCCCGAGCGCCCGACCGTTGACTCGTCAAGTGACCACGAGATCGCGCTGCCGGGGGGTGGGATGCTCCGCGTCCTTCCGCGCCAGTTGGGCGCGTGGGGTGCGATGCTACCCGACCCGACCGAGGCGGATCTGAAGAACCGCGGCGAGTACAAGCGCCGCGAAACGCAGCGCCGGGCCAATCAGATCGCGCAGGAGCTGCCGGCGACAAACGGCGTGCCGACGCTGGCGTTGATCGAGCTACCCCACTTCCAGGACTCACGCGAGCGCCAGCGACGCTACCAGGTTGGCTCGCGCGATCCGAAACGGGCGCTGCGACTGGGTATGGCCCAGGCCGGGCGGGTGACCAAGTTCACTCAGGGCTCGTTTCACGCCGACCAGGATCAGAAGAACGCCGGTCGTTCGCGCATGACACCCGAGGAGTTGCTGCGCGAGCGCTGCGAGAATGCCGTACTCGAGGGTCTGCGCCAGATGGGCTATCTTCCGGGTGCGATCACGGTCACGCCGCCCGAGGGCCAATCGCTCCCCGAGCGCATGGTGGTGGCCGGGGTGCGCATGCTGCGGCTGACGCGGAAGCGGACGGACACCCGAATCTATTTGCCGGTCGTGACGGTATTCGACACCGGCCGCCCCGGAGTCTACGCTTGGCTACCAGACGAGCACATCAACGTGCGCCCCTTCCACGAGGCGATGCTGGCGATCACCAGGTTCAAAGATCGGGATGTGGCTCGGTTTCAGCAGGATGCCATGCTTGTCCGACTGGAGCAGTTTCTGACCAAGACGCTTCCCGAGACCTTTGGGAGCGACGTGGTGATCCTGGCCGAGGCGCAGAATATGCGCTGGCTCTGGCCAGGCCTTCAAAACGGCGAGCTCGCGCGGGACGGGCTGCGCTTCCGCAGGGGCAGTACACCGATGTCCCTGGTCAACCTTGAGCATCGCTTTCGACTCATCCGCCTCCGAACCTCGGACCGCTCGGAGACGCCGAACTGGTATACGCCAGGTGCCAAGCCTGGCAAAGACTACGCGAGCGGCTTGTTCCGAGACAGCGAGGCGGAGCGCACCTTCTACAACATCGCGGTCAAGCCGAAGACCCAGGGTATGGCGCGGCGCGGTAAGCAGGAAGCCCCTGGTGAGCAATACGCCATCCCTTCTATGCTTGAAATATTGGTAGCAGCGCAGCAACCCGATGACAGTGACGAAGCCTGGGCGCTGGCAGTCCATACGTGGCGCCGGATGGGCTATCTCGCTGGCGGCGATATGACCCTGCTTCCGATCCCACTACAGTGGGCGCAGAAGATGGACAGGTATGCTGCCGTGATCGGTCCATGGGTGTTCCGTAATCAGGAATATCTTTGGGTAGACGACAACGACATTAATGAAGAGGAAGAAGACACCGTGAGCGGAGCAGAGCAGCTTTCGCTATTTGGTGATGAAGAGGATTTGGAGTGACAGCTACGTCAGCTTGATCTCGGTTGCATGGCGTCCTACGCTCAAGCTTCTGCTTCGCCATCCCAGCCGATCTGGCGACCATTCAGAAGGCGCCAGATCGGCTGGGCATCAGGCATGCTTAAGCCGCCCCTTCTTTAACGATTTCCCTCCCCATCTGCTACCCACATGTTCCGACTCTAATCCCCACGCCGGCGTCTTGATATGCACAAACGTTCGATGTAGACTCGTTGTATCGTCGCGTATCCTGGAAGGGGATGGAGTATGCCAGATGAGCTGATGATCGAGGAACAGCGCGCTGATGTACCCGCGCGAATCTCCGTGCGCACGCACCGTGAGATGCGGTATATCGCCGCCCTGAGCGCAATCCACGGCACGAACGGCAGGTCGGTCAGCATGCGCGAGCTGATCGACCTGGCCTGGGAGGCGCTCAAGGCCCAGCGGCCCGAGATCGTTGAGCAAATCCGCATCGCGACATCCGCATACCAGGCAGCGCAAACGGAGGACAGCCAGTAAACAGCTGGCTCGCCGGTCGTGAGCGGTCGCCACTCCTTCCACGACCAGGCCGAGCCCCACCCAGGAGACAACTGATGAGACGCTGGTCGGCAGGGCTGGGCTTCGTGCACCCTGCGACCATCTAGCAGCGCCACACGGCCGGCAGGAGATGCCGGGCCGGGGAGGTGCTGATGCGGCCTGAAAACCTGCCTCGGCTGACCGCGTCGGTGACGCGTGTCGCCGGCGAATCTGGCGCCGGGCTGGCCAATCTGGCTGACGCCCTGCTGCTGCTCACCGGCGATCCCGCGCTTGACGAAGCGGTCAAAATAGCACATAATTTCAACATCGTAAAGGTCCAACGCCAGAGCCGTCGCCGCGTCCTGGAGCACGCTGCATCCACACTGCGCGATCAACTCCTGGCCGTCGAACACCAGATCCACGAGGCTGCCTGATGCCGAAGCCACCGACACATACCCGGGGGCCTGCCCAGCGTTCCAACGCTGGGAGCAGCATGCGCACGGCGCTCTACCTGCGCTGCTCGAGCGTGGATCAGGTCAAGCGCGGCTTCAGCATCCCAGACCAGCTGGCTCGTCTGCGGGCGGAGGCGAAGAGCGTCGGCGAGGTGATCGTCGCCGAGTTCATCGACCAGGCCCGCTCCGGAACCAGCGCGGCGCGCCGCGAGGAGTTCCAGAAGCTGCTCACGGCGGCCCGCCGCCACGAGTTCGACCGGGTGCGGGTTGAGTCGGTCGACCGCGGCCACCGCAACGACATGGAGCGCCGCCAGTTCGAGGCCGAGCTGCAGACGCTCGGCATCCAGGTGCTCTATGTCGGTGAGCCGGAGAAGCAGGCCCCGCAGTACCGCAAGCTCCAACGCGGTATTCGCGGTGTGCTGGCCGAGTGGGAGGTCGATGAGACCAGCCAGCGCACCTACAAGCGCCACCGCTATCGCGCCCAGCAGGGCAAATGGCGCGGCGGGCCGATCCCGTACGGCCTCCAGCCCGATAGCACCGGCTGGTTCGAGCCTGACCCGGAGACCTACCCGATCCTGCTCTGGATGCTGGAGCGGCGCGCAGAGAGCCAGGGCTACCACGCGATCGCCAAGCAGCTCAACCAGGGCATCGCGCTCACGGAGGGGCAGCCACGCGAGGTGCCGCCGACGCCGGGTCTGATCATCTATCGGCGTAAGCCGTATCTGGAGCGCCAGGATCCGGAGACCGGCGATATCATCCGCGAGCCACGCCCGATGCCCTCCGGCACCTGGACTGACTCGACCGTCGAGAAGATCTGCAAGCGGGTCTTCGACGGGGTCTACGCCGGCGTCCTGCGCTGGGGCGAGCGCTACAACAAGTTCGACGAGGACGCCGACGGCAATCTCAAGGAGCCGGTGCGGGTCGAGACCGGCAGGCCACTGATCCCTGAGTCGCTCCTCCGCCGCGTGCAGGCGGTGGAGCTGGCGGCGCAAGAGGGTGAGGCGGCGACGATGTCGGCCTTCAACAGCTACCTGCTCTCGCTCCGCTGTGGCGCGTGCGGTGAGGCCATGCACGGCTACACCAGCACCAAGTACAAGGGCGAGAAGAAGTACCGCTACCGCAAGTATCGCTGCGCCGGCCGGGTGAACAAGCCTGGCTCGTGCCACATGCCGATGCTCAGCGCCGACGAGCTCGAGCGCCTGGTGCTCGAAGTCGTCATGAAGGACATCATTGAGCGCAGCCGTGAGGCGCTGCTGGAGGAGATCAACGACGCCATCGCCCGAAAGCGCGGCGAGTTGCTCAGCGCAATCGAGGTAGCCGAGGAGCGGCTGCGCGAACTGGAAGAGCGACGCGAGGCGGCGCTCGACGCGCTGACCACGCAGTACAAGGGGGTGTCGGAGCGCACGCGAGCCGTGCTGGCCGAGCAGGCCGACCGTATGGTGCTCGCGTACGACGAGGTGGAGGAGCAGATCCGCAAGCTCCGCCTCGGCATGACGGTGCTGGACGAGAAGGCGCGGTCGATCATGCTGATCCTGACCGACCCGCTGCTCGACCCGTCCCGCTGGCAGGAACCGGAGGCGACCCACGCACTCAAGCGGGCTTTGAAGCTCCTCGTCCACGACCTGATCCTCAGGGAGAAGGCCCCGGGCGAGTTTCACGTGGAGGTACAACTCTATGAAATTCGTCAAAGTCTATTGCACGAGAGCGCGTGGGAGTCGAACCCACCGGCGAAGCTCGTCACCCCGCCCATTCGTTTTGAAGACGAAGGCAACCACCGGGCCACATCCGCTCTCGCCAAGCATTGTAGGTGGGCAGGCGCGGCCTGTCAAACCTATGTATGCTGTATGCATATTCAAACCAAAAACGCAGCGAAAGGTCAATGCTTGTGTTTTGCACTAACCTTTAGCTGCGTTATGTCGCAGTGCGCTTGTGAGCGGTTGCGCCGAATAGATCAGCTACGGAAGAAGTCGATAACCGATCCGCGCTCTTCTTCGCTCACCATAATTTCGAGGAAGGTAATGCGGTGCCAGGGGTAAATGACACTCTGCACGCCAGCAGTGAGGTAGCTTACATCCTTACCATCGCGCTTGCGCAGGTTTGATACCTTGACATACATATCTGTAGGCTGCGGGTCCTGCTCCAGGTCAGCGACAATCGGATCTTCGCCCGCAATATGCAACACAACTGTTTTCGCCATAGCAGTGATCCTTTCAACCTTCTCGTTGCCTTATTGGAATGTCAGTCGAACTCAACACGTATCAGCAGGGTGCCACATTGTAGCTCATCACCGCTGCTCAAGCGCGCGGGTTGGGCGGAAGAAATTTTGCGCCCGTTGATGAACGTGCCATTCGCGCTACCCAGATCTTCGATCATATAAGTGCCCTGCTTCCAGGATAAAATAGCATGTCGCCGCGATACCCCTGAGTCATAGCCGCCATCGAGTCCCAGGTCAACATCGGGGAAGATGCTGCGAGCATTATCTTTACGCCCAATCAACAGGTCATCCTGAATATCAAGGTTGATGCGTCGCCCACTATTCATAATGACCAGGGTAATGCGTGGCCCTTCAGGGAGCGGGGCAGGCGCAATGACGCCTGCACTATCAGCGAGGTCGCCAGTGGGGCCGCGCTGGCCCAGCGAAAGGGTGGTTTCGCGGCGGGTGGTCGCGATCAGGCTCGCCCCACATTCAGCACAGAAAATGGTGCCATCGAATTGTTTTGAGTGGCAGTTATGGCAAACTTGCATTGTGTACCTGGCCTTTATCGCCGAGCGCAGCGTTCCTATGGGCTAAATCCTATTGGCTGGGTATTGCCGACTGTGCCCTACTATCATAATCACATCCCAGTTTCGCGCTCATTGTTGGTGCCGCGCCCCATTAAGCCACGAGTACCAAATTTAATGCGCTTGCGGCCTTCTTCGCTAATATTGCCGTTGCGCAATAGGCGCGTCGCTTCTTCTTGCACCGTCTGGGCTAGCGCAACCTCGCCCGCCTCAAACAGTCGCGTGCCAGCCATCTGTAGCCGCCGGGTGGCCTCGTCGACCTGACCATTCTCTACGGCTTGCCAGGCACTCGATTGCAGCCGATATGCCACCAGTCGCTCAAGCCAGTATTTTACGGTTGAGTCCACCTGGTAGCCCACTTGATCGGCGGGGCGCACGCCAACGCGCACAATATCCTCAACAGCCTGGTCGCGGAGGTTAGCGCCAGGCAGGTCGTAGCGTACAGTCAATTTGAGCAATGGGTGCTCGCCGATAGTGAGCGGCGGTGCTACAACCTCGATCAGAAAAGCCTGTACATCACTGCCCGGCCAGTCGCCCAAGCTGCCGCTCCAGCGTAGGTCGGCTTCTTCGGTGATTGGCACTGGCGCAATAAACGGCCGTACCCGGTCGAGCGAGCGAATTAGCCCGCCGGGGCGTACTGCTAGCTGAATGCGTACTTGCTGTGCAAAGATTGAGTGTAGGCGCTTCAGTTCATCAGCGAAGACCGTGGTTATATCCTGCGCCGAGGTAATATAATGCGCCCGGCTGTTTTCGCGCGCCGTCATGGTTTCGAGCAGGTCTTCGTTCCATTCGTTGCCCACACCTAGCGCCGTAAGGCCGATACCACGCCCTTGTGCGCGCCGAGCGATATCAACGCAGCGGCCCTCGTCGCCATAGGTGCGGCCATCAGTGAGCAACAGCATGCGGCTGATACCACGCCCAATCATCGGGCGCTGAATTTCTTGCAGCGCCAACGCCAGGCCGTTTGCCATTTCAGTGCCGCCCGCCGCTTCAACGCGTGCTACTGCCTGCTTGAGATCGGCTTTGTGGGTTACGCGTTGCGCTGGCACCACGGTATCGGCGCGGTCGTTAAAGACAACTAGCGAAAAGAAATCATCTTGCCCGAGTTGGTCAATAATGCGCCCGGCGGCATCTTTCACTTGATTCAGCCGTTCGCCACGCATCGACGAGCTGCGATCAACGACCATGCAGACATTCAGCGGAAGTTTGGGGAGTTGGGCTGCCAATCCTTCGGGTGTGGCCTCAAGCAGCACATATAAGAGCTGTTGTTCCGAGCTTTCGCCCACGATCGCGCGGCTGAGTGTTCGTTGAAGGCGGATGCCTGGTGCCATAGCCTGTTTCCTCGTCGTGCCGGGTGGCGTATGCGCTGCTGCGTACCAGTGGCAGCTATCCTCTGTGCTACATTATGCTGGGTTTGCCGGGAGTGAAACGACAATTGCCGAAATATTATCATCGCCACCGGCCAGGTTGGCCCGCGCAATCAGCTCGTTACAGGCATCTTGCGGCCAGAAATGATGGTGCAATACATCAAGCATCACACTATCGTCGATCATACCCCATAGCCCGTCGCTGGCAAGCAGCAAGTGAGTGGCACCGCCGAGCTGTACATAATTGAAATCGACCAGAACTTCGGGCTGCTGGCCGACGGTGCGGTATAGCTGTGAGCGGAGCGGATGTTCGCGCGCTTCCGTGGGGTCGAGCTGGCCTACCTGGATGAGGCGGCCAACCGTCGAGTGGTCGTTGGTCAGCTGGCGCAGGTCGGTGCTGGTCGCCAGGTAGGCGCGCGAATCGCCAACATGCCCGAGGTAGAGCGCGTGCCCGAGCAGTAGTGCGACCGTGCAGGTCGTGCCCATGTCGGAACCCACCGTTTGTGCCTGCTCCCAGATAACACGGTTGGCTTCTTGCACGGCGGCAATAATAAGCGGCTGAAGCGCTTCGGTGCTGTCGTCGGTAAGGGCGGGAACGATTAATTCCGCCATAACATGCTGCGCCACAGTGCTAATTGCCAGGCGGCTAGCTACTTCGCCACCTTGATGCCCGCCCATACCATCGGCGACAATGAACAGGCCCAAAGGTAGGTCGTTCCCTTCGCGCGGTAGAGTGGTGAGCAGTGCAAAAATACTGTCCTGATTGATTGAGCGCACCCGGCCAACATCGCGCAGCGCGGCAAATGCTAGCCCACGGCGCGAATGAAGTGCGACGAGCGCGGGCAGATCGGCGCTGGTGAGCGGGCGGGTGCCGCTGTCGTCATCGGGTTCGGGCGTGTCTGCATCAGTGGGGCGCAGCGCTGCGTGGTGCTCATCAAGTGGCCGGGTTCCATACCCCTCGGGCTTGCTATCCACTGCTGGGGCAGCGCTCTCCGGCGCGGCGATGCTTGCAGGTATAGGTTCAGCCAGCTCATTTGCCTGAATCGTTTCAGCAGTGAGATCGGAGGAGCTTTCCCACCATTCCCCGCCCTGGGAGGCACTGGTGCTGTCTGCTGTGGGCGCTGGTGTTATCTGTGACTCAGAGGTATTGGCGGGCGCGTCGCCGGCTGGGCTGCCTTCCGACGCTGGTGCTAGAGCGGGCGCCTCCTCATCAGGTGCCACTGGTTCTTCGCGCTCGGTTTTGCCTAACAGCTTGCTTATAAACGACATCAGCGACTCCAGATAATGGTGGCTTAGGAGCGGCGAAGCGATTACGCGCGTAACGCATACACCTGGTGATCCATCGAACCAATATACACAATACCATCCTGAATAGTGGCAGACGAGACCACCGGGCCATTGGTTTGGAACTTCCAGATCAGCGCGCCAGTACCAGCATCAACCGCATAAATAAAGCCGTCGGCTGCGCCAAAAAAGATTTTGCCGCCATCGGAGCGTGGCGATGATGTGATCTGGCTGCCAGTTTCAAATTTCCACGAAAGCCGCCCCGTTTTCGCCTCAAGCGCATACATAATGCCATCGACACCGCCAACGAAGACGCGCGTGCCAACCACACAGGGTGATGAGTTTACATAGTGATTCGTGCGGTAGCGCCACACCGGCCAGCCGCCCTCACTATCAAGTGCGTAGATATTCCCATCCATCGAGCCAGCGAAAATCAGCCCTTCGCCAAACGCAGGCGACGAAATAATGGGCTGCTGCGTTTTCTGCTTCCAGCGTAAGCCGCCATTCCGAATATCGAAACTATAGATATGGCCGTCGTTCCCGCCCACAAACACTGCGCTCTGTGTGATACAGGCCGACGAGCGGATCGGCATCCAGCTGCGATATTTCCAGATCATGGTGCCACGCAAGCCATCGAGCGCGTAGAAGTGCTGATCATCGGAGCCAACAAATACGACGCGATCTTCGACGCGCGGCGATGAGCGTACTGGCTTGGCGGTGCGGAAAGTCCAGCGGAGCGCGCCGCGCCGGGTGTCAAGCGCATAGACTGCCCCATCTTCCGAGCCAATAATGACCAGATCTTGCCAGACAGTTGGCGAAGAAGAAATTCCGCCTTCGGTTGGGTATTTCCAGCGAAACTCGCCGCGCGCGCTATCGAGCGCATACAGGTTGGTATCGTAACATCCAACGAAGAGCATGCCATTACTGATGCACGGCGACGAGCGCACCTCATCCTCGCACTTAAAGCTCCATAGTAGCTCGGTGCTTGCGGTGCGCCCACGCGCAGGTGTTGTTGAACTGGCCGTGCGCGCAACAATGCCGGGTGCTCCGCCGCTCATACTGGGCAGGCCAAGCAGCGCTTCCTTCATCTCGTCCGCCGAATTCCAGCGCGCTGAGGCGTCGTATTCGAGGGCGCGGGTAACTAGCGCATCCAGCTCGGGCGAAACCGCCGGATTGAGCTGGCGCAGGGGACGCTCGTGAAAGGTAAATGGCGTTTCGAGCCGGGGGTCGCTCGCCGTCAACAGGTGGTGCATTGTTGCGCCCAGCGCATACAGGTCGCCGCGCGGTTCGGCCAAGCCGCGATACTGCTCGGGTGGCGAGTAGCCTTCTGTCCCGATCATCGTCCCTTTGCGATCGCCGCGGTTCAGGTTGCGGGCAATCCCAAAGTCGATCAGCACAATGCGCTCTTCTGGGGTAACCATGACATTCGAGGGTTTCAGATCGCGGAACACAACTGGCTCGGGGCTGCGATTATGCAAGTATGCCAGCACATCGCAGATTTGTACGGCCCAGCGCGCCACGCGCTCTTCGGCAAGCGGGCCATGCGCCTCATCCAGCACGGTTTCGAGATCTTGCCCGGGAACAAGCTCAAGGATGAGGTAGAAGCGGCCATTTTCTTCGAAGAAATCGTACACCTTGGGAATTGCCGGGTGCTGAAGCGTAGCCAATAACCCCGACTCGCGCTCGAAATTCTTGAGGTTCAGCAAACGCGTATTCGAATCGGGTGCGCTCTGAAACATCTCTTTGATTGCGCAGGGACGCACCACATCTTTGAAGCGTAGGTCGCGCCCGCGATACACAACACTCATGCCACCTACGCCCAGTGTGCCCTCGATTGCATAACGCCCCTGGAGAATCACGCCTGGTTGCATCGTGGGCGCAGGCCCACTGCGCGATTGCGCAGCACTATTGCCCAGCAGGTTGGTGTCGCTTTCATCGGGTGCGAGCGGCGCGGCACTCAACCCTTTGGTCATTCCAGCTTTCTTAATCAGGGGCATGTATTCCTCCACCGGCACAAGGCATGAGTATGATGTCAATTTACTCTATTGCACATTAGCGTCATTATAGAAGGTTCAATCGCCCGAATCAACTAGGCTGCGGAGCGGAATACACAACATTCTGGCAAGGTACATTGCGAATATCCCTAGTGGCGAGTGTATGGGCTTATCCTAAATCTCGTGCAGCGGTTGCTCTATAGTGTGATTTGGCACAACGTAGCCGACGCTACACTAGAAAAACTAGGGCGTCGAATAGATTTGGTTTCATAGGAGAAAACTGCCAACAAGGCGATTTGGATACGCAGCGCGCGAAAGAAAGGTTGAGGCGATTGTATCGATATGCTAAACGCGGTACAATCAGCGTGGCGCTGGCGCGGCAGCCCGAATGACGGCGCGCTGGCCCAATGTGCATCTTTGCTGCCAATCGTATAGATGTAAAGAGGTTTGTTTGTGCCAACTCGCGTATTCATTACTGGCGTTACCGGGCCAGTTGGAAGTTTCCTGGCCGATTATTTGCTAACCCTGCCCGATGTCGAAGTCCACGCCTTCAAGCGCTGGCGCAGCGATACGCGCCCCATTCAACACCTGTATGGTCGGGTTGCCTTCCACGAAGGCGATATTGAGGATCCGTTTGCGGTAGCAGCGGCGGTGCGCGCAGCAGCGCCCGATCGAATCTATCATCTTGCAGCGCAAAGTTACCCTTCGGCCTCGTGGGATGCGCCCATTACTACCATGCGCACCAACGTGGAAGGAACGGTGAATGTGCTCGAGGCAGTGCGCACGCATGCGCCATCTGCGCGAGTGCATATTGCAGGCTCAAGCGCCGAATATGGCTGGGTGCGCCCCGATGAAGTGCCCATCCCCGAGACACGTGGGCTGCGGCCTGCTTCGCCCTATGGTATCAGCAAAGTCGCCCAGGAGCTACTGGGCTTCCAGTATCACGATAGCTATGGCCTGCATATTGTCGTGACGCGCTCGTTTAACCATGTTGGGCCGCGCCAGGGCGATCGCTGCTCGATCCAGACCTTCTGCCAGCAGATGGCCCAGATCGAAGCAGGCCGTCAACCGCCAATCCTTCAGGTCGGGAACCTCGACGCCCGCCGCGATTTCACGCACGTTGCCGATGTGTCGCGTGCACTGTGGCTGCTGCTCGATCGCGGCACGCCCGGTACGGTATACAACCTGTGCTCGGGTGCCACCACGCGCATCGGCGATATTGTGGAGCTGGTACGCGCGCGTGGCCGGGTGCCGGTTGAGGTGCAGGTCGATCCCGCGCGGCTACGCCCTTCCGACGAGCCGATTTTGCAGGGCGATAATACCCGCCTACGCAGCGACACAGGCTGGGCACCGCACATTGGTATGCCGCAGATCGTTGATGAACTATTAGCGTATTGGCGTGCGGCGATTAGCGAATGAATTGACCAACTCAGCACAGTTTGCGGCGTAGAAAGCAACGTTGTAGCGTTTTTGCTTAGCCAAGCAACTTCTTTTCTGCCGCAAGCGTATAAATGGCAAGCGAACACGCTATGTTGCTACTTGCTTTCGCCAATTTGTGCTATCATGCACGGTGCGCAGAGGTTTCAGCTTGAAAGGAGTGGCTGATGGCACGGGAAGAGCGTGATCCCTACGAAACGCGCAATACACGCGCACCGCAGCGCGGGGATACCGAAGCAACTGAGCGCCCGGGTGCGCGCCGCCCAGCCAGCTCCGATCCGCTCAACCCCGATTGGCGTGGTGCGCGGGTGACGCGGCGCAACAGCCGCAGCCAGGGCATTCCTTCCTCGCGGCAAGAGTTTGCGCTATGGCTGCAATATGGTGGCTGGCGCATTGTGGCGGTAGCGGCGGCCCTGGTTGTGCTGCTGGTGCTTATGCTGTATGTATCGCGCATGCCACGCCAGGCGCTGCCTACGGCCCAGCCCACAGCGGTGGCGTTTGATCAGGGCAGTGGTGTTGGCGTTAATTCGCAAACCATACCCCTGGCTACCAGCGGTATCAGCCCGACGCTTGCGCCGGTGGCGAATGCTGGCGGTGGCGCGCGCTTCCGCGTGGTGAACACCGGCGCAGAGGGCCTGTTCCTGCGGCCTGATCACAGCTCCGATGGGCCGCCGATTAAGACCTTGCCGGATGGCTCAGTGGTAACGATTGTAGGCCAGGATTATATTGCGCCTGATCGGGTATGGAAGAATGTGCGCGATGCTGAAGGCTCGCAGGGGTGGGTTGCCGCCGATTACCTAGAAGCTGTGCAGTAATATTTTTGCACGGAATGAAACACACGGCCCCAGTGGTGTTCGCCCGGGTCGTGTGTTTTATTATGCCAATTGCTCGGGCAAATTTTTTGCTTTATCTTTTTTGCTGGTGCGCTTTTGCGGTCGCTCGTGGAAGGGCGATGCGCAGAATGCCTGCGTCAATACCTCATCCATATGCTCAACATAGGCAAAGCTGAGCTTGCGCTTGACATGCGCAGGCACTTCATCCAGGTCGTGCTCGTTCCTACGGGGCAGAATGACGGTGCCAATCCCGGCGCGGTGTGCGCCCAGAATCTTTTCCTTCACGCCGCCCACTGGTAATACTCGCCCGCGTAAGGTTATTTCGCCGGTCATCGCCACATCGCGCTTGATCGCGTGGCCGGTAAGTGCTGAAATCAGGGCGGTCGCGAGGGTGATGCCAGCGGAAGGGCCGTCTTTGGGCACTGCGCCTTCGGGTACGTGAATATGAATGTCGGTTTTGTCGAAGCGCCGGTCGTCGATTCCCAGGCGGCGGGCGTTGGCACGCGCGAACGAAAGTGCGGCCTGGGCCGATTCGCGCATCACATCGCCAAGCTGGCCGGTGAGCGTCAGCGCCCCACGCCCATCCATGACCGAAACCTCTATCGCCATCGTGTCGCCGCCATTTGCTGTCCAGCTCAGGCCCGTGGCAACGCCAACTTCGTCGCGGGCTTCGGCAGCACCATGCGTGCGTAAGGGTGGCCCCAGGTATTTTTCAATCACTGCTGGGGTAATAGTTCGTGGGAATATGCGCCCTTCGGCCACCCGCCGCGCAATCTTACGGCAAATAGAGCCAATCTCGCGTTCGAGGTTGCGCACGCCAGCTTCGTAGGTGTAGTGGCGAATAAGATGCCGTAGCGCTTTTTCACCAAATTGCACATCGTAATGGGTTATTTCTTGCCCATTATTGTTTGGGTTGGTGTCGGGGTCGGGTGCCAGCCCATTCGCCTCGATCTGCTTTGGCACAAGAAACTGGCGCGCGATCTGCAACTTCTCTTCTTCAGTGTAGCCAGGTAAGTGAATGACTTCCATGCGGTCGCGCAGCGGCGGTGGAATTGGATCGAGCAGGTTGGCCGTGGTGACGAACATCACATGCGAAAGGTCGTAGGGCACATCGAGGTAATGGTCGCTAAAGGCATTGTTCTGTTCGGGATCGAGCACTTCGAGCAGCGCGGCGGCCGGGTCGCCGCGGAAGTCGCTGCCAAGCTTGTCGATTTCGTCGAGCATGAACACCGGGTTGACGGTGCCAACGTCCTTCATGGCTTTCACAATGCGCCCGGGCAATGCGCCAATGTAGGTACGGCGGTGGCCGCGAATTTCCGCCTCGTCGTGAATGCCGCCCAGCGAGATACGAACAAAATGCCGACCGAGCGCCTCGGCGATCGAGCGGCCCAGGCTGGTTTTGCCCACGCCCGGCGGCCCGACGAAGCAGAGGATCGGTGCCTTGAGGCGTGGCCCGGCCAGCTGGCGCACCGCCATAAATTCCAGCATACGCTCTTTGACTTTAGGCAGGCCATAGTGGTTGGCATCAAGTGTGTGCGCCGCCTCAATCAGATCGTTCGTGTCGTCGGTCTGTTGTAGCCAGGGTAGATCGAGCAGCCAGTCGAGGTAGGTGCGAATCACGCTATATTCTGGCGCGGCGGGCGACATCGCCTCCATTCGTTCCAGCTCGTCGAGCGCCTTAAGCTGCACTTTTTCAGGCATCCCGGCCAGCAGAATGCGCTCGCGCAGATCGAGCAGCTCGCGCTGTAGCGGGTCTTCCTGGCCTAATTCGCGCTGGATGGCCTTCATTTGCTCACGCAGGAAGAACTCGCGCTGCGATTTATCGACTTCTTTTTGTACCTGCGTATGAATCCGGCTTTCCAGCTCCAGCACATCCAGCTCTTGGGTTAACATAATGGAAAGGCGGCGAAGGCGCTCTTCAGGGTCGATTGTCTCAAGAATCTCCTGGCGGCGCGGCACATCCAGTGGCAAAGTCGAAGCGATTAAATCGGCGAGCCAGCCCGGCTCATCTACGTTCATTGCCATAATGTACGAGTCGTCGGGGAGAGTGCGCGAAAGTTTTACTACTTTTTCGAACAGCGATAGCACGGCGCGCATCATCGCTTCCACGGCAATCGACTTCTCTTCGTCGGTGTAGATTGGCACCGCAGCGGCACGCAGCATTGGACGCTCGGCAGTGAAATCGGACACGCGCATGCGGCGGCGGCCCTGCACCACAATCGAGGTTGAGCCATCGGGCATTTTCAGCACGCGTTGAATATGCGCTTCAACCCCGATGGTAAACAGATCGCCGGTGCCAACATCTTCGGTATCCTGTTCGCGCTGGGCAATTGCCAGAATAGTGCGATCGTTCTCCATCGCGGCTTCTACCGCAGCCACCGAGCGCTCGCGCCCGACAAAGAGCGGTGTAAGCATATGCGGGAAGAGCACGGTGTTAATCAGCGGCACAATTGGCAGCTCGCGTTCGCCGTTCTGGCCGTCGCTAGCGTGCACTTCTGGAGCATTGGGGAAATCGAATAGGATTGGCAGGTCATCCGGCATGAACGTTTCCTCAGCAATAGTTCTACCTAACGCCTTGGTGTGGATGCTCGGCATTATAGCACAGCCCGCCGCCCTGTAGCGCCCTGATGGTAGCGTGTTCGTGGGGAATGGAAAGAGAATACACTTTTGGGGAACTATCGGTTGCGTATTTGCACCGAGTCAGGGCATAGATGCGGCCTGGCTACGCGGTGCTGGGTACGGTGACTATTCGGCATAGGGGCGTATAGACAGCGAGGGCATGCTTTACTGAGGTGAACGCTGGCCGCGTTCGGCTGGGAAGCGGCTAAGAAAGCCGCCGAGCGCAGCCAGCCCACACGCTACAACACTGGCGAGCACTAGCACGCGCGGCAGCGAACCGCCCAATTGATTTAAGAGAATACCGACAATCGCAACCAGAAACCCATTCAATGCGCGATCGGTACGTGCCATGCGGCCAGCCACATAGCCGCCAATGCCGGTTGATAGGGTCAGGAGCGCAATTACAACGAGGTGGTCGGTGCGAGTGAGATCAGGGTTTTCGAGCATAGATTGCCCAGCAAACAGCTGGATCAGCAGGGTAATAAAAATATCGACTAAGTAACCAGTGAAAACCGCCATCCAACGTACATTCATATTTACTCCAGCGTGCAGGCCGTGATATTGATTCGTGTCGTTGTGCGCCACTGTTACCGCTACTCTGGCGCGGGCTAATAGTACCATAGTCTAGCTAGGTGCTGGCAGCGCTTCACCAGGCCAAAAAAAAATACTCGGTGCGGCGTAGTTGCCGCGCCCGAGCAGAATATATGCGTGCCGGTTGTTCGTTGCTAGGGGCTTAGCCGTATATTGGGCCATATGTTGCTTATGCGTATATTCCCCATACCATGAGAAACACCATGAAGGTCATCTGCATGCCGCGCAGCACATCCACTTGCACGGCACGCCAATATTCTTCGCGGCCCAGCCACCACCACATGCGGTGCAACTGCGGGCGGAGCTGCTTGGCGGTTCGGGCGGTTTTTAGTTCAACATGTGCCAGGCGAAATAGGCGGCGAGTATGAATAATGAGCATAGCTGCCCAGATACTAACAATGACAAGTTGTACTATTAATTCAATCATTGCAATCCTCCACTCCACAGTTTTTTGTTACAAGCTTGTAGCAGGGGCGTCAGGCTGTGTGCTTCAATGTATCCTGTCTAAAGTATCGCCTGGATCGTTGTGGTGGGCAATCGGTCATTCTTCCTTGTTGGGGCATCCACGAGTACTATCGGGTTCCGGTACAGCCAGTACAATAATGTGTGCCTTCGCTACATAAAACGCTTGGTTTCAACAAATTGTACGACCAGCAGTGTGACAATTTTGCAAGCAATCGCGCCTTGTGTCAGTGCGCTGATTTCGCTACAATACCCTCGGCACTTCTATCTTGTGGCTGGCATAATATGTGCCACGAAATTTTGCTCATCTAGCATTATTGCGCGCTCTAATCATGGAAAAGGAACATCATCATGCGGCGACGTTTGCTCACCCTTGCGGGTGTTTTTCTGCTTAGTGGGTGTGCGCTACCCTTTGGGCTACAGCCCACGCCTGCGGCACCTCCCACAGCTGCAATACAGCCTACACGGGTGGTGTCCACCCCGGTACCCAATACGCGGCGCTTCGATGTAACGCCCACGCCCGAAGCGGTCGCCGCTGATTTACCGATCGACCCACCTGCGGTGATTGCGGCGGCCAAACCTTTGCCCCGCGATCAGGTGGCGCTGGCTGAGGCATTTAAGGATATTGGCGATATTCCTACAGTAGCGCGCACCTCACCGTTGAATGTGAAAGTTGGCGAGATCGAAACCTTTTGGGTTTCTGACCTGGCGCAAAACACCAACTACCAGGTAAAAGCCCAATTGCGCTACGCCGGGCCGGTGGTGCTGATGTATGTTGATACCAGTGTTGATGTTGCCCAGGCGGATATTGAACGCTCAGCCAAAGAATTCGAGCAGAAAATCTACCAGCGCGACCGCGCGCTGTTTGGCCACGAGCTTTCGCCCGGCATCGATGGCGACCCGCGCCTGACCATCTTAAATACGCCGCTGAATGGCGCAGGTGGCTACTTCTCCTCAGCCGATGGCGTAGTGAAGGCAGTGAATCGCTTTAGCAACGAGCGGGAGATGTTTGTGATTGGCATCAATTCTTACCCGCTTGGCGATGAATCGTATAGCTCTACCCTGGCGCACGAATTTCAGCATATGATCGAGTGGAATGTTGCGCGGCGCAGCCCGAGCTGGTTCAACGAGGGCATGTCGACACTGGCCGAAGACCTGAATGGGTATATCGACGATAATACGGCACGACTTTACCTGGCCGAGCCGGATCTTCAGCTCACAACCTGGTCGTCCGATGCGGCCACGACGGGCAACCACTATGGCGAATCGCAGCTGTTTTTACGCTATTTCTTCGAGCAATATGGCAGCGAGCAAGGCGTTTCTGAGCTGATTCAGGCCGATGCAGGCAATAACCTGGATGTGTTTGCCAAAGTAGCCGCCCGCAAGCGCCCTGAAATTACGCAGTTTGCCGATGTATATGCCGATTGGGCGGTGGCGAATGTGCTCAATAAACCGCAGATTGACGGCGGGCGCTACAGCTACAAGCTCTTGCCCGAGACGGCGGCAACGACTGAGCTGGAATCTGACCAGGGGGCGACGACGGTAAATCAGTTTGGCGCCGATTATTACAGTGGCCTCAATGGCCCGCTCACGCTCGATTTCGATGGCTCGGATACGGTTGGATTGGTTGGTGCATATCCCAAAGATGGCAAGGCGATGTGGTGGAGCAATCGTGGCGATGATGGTGTGCAAACGCTCACGCGTGAGCTTGATCTTACTAGTGTCAGATCGGCGACGCTACAATTTTCTACCTGGTACGAGCTTGAGCTGGATTGGGATTATGGCTTCGTCACGGTTTCGACTGATGGCGGTAAAACCTGGACGACCTTAAAAGGGCGCACAACGACAACCAGCAACCCCCAGGACCAGAACTTTGGCAATGGCTTCACCGGCGTCAGCGGCTCGCCCGGAGCCGAAACGGATAAGGGCCTGCGCGGCCAGTGGGTTGAGGAGCAGGTTGATCTTTCGCAGTATGCTAGGAAAAAGGTATTGCTGCGCTTTTGGGTTGTAAACGATGCTGCCTACAATGCGCAAGGCATGCTTCTCGATAATATTCGCATCCCCGAGCTGAATTATGCTGATGGCGCGGAAGATGGCGATGGTGGCTGGCAGGCCCAGGGCTTTGTTCGCACCAGCGGTGAGCTAGCTCAAACCTGGGCATTGCGGCTGATTCGCACGCGTGGCGGCACGACCACCGTAGAAACGGTACCCACCAATGCCCAGGGACGCGCCCAGGTTCAGCTTGCGCGTGGCGAGCAGGGTATTTTGGTAGTGATGGGCACGACGCCGTTTACCACCGAATCGGCGAGCTATTCGTACCGTGTGACGCGGGAATGACGCGCTACTGATCTGGCTTGTCGGGTCGTTCTGCCCCGCAGCGGCTGCTCGAAAGTGCGCGCGCTGTTGCGAATAGGTTTGACAAACTTGGGGAGCTGCGGTATGATACCCGGCGTCGGCGGATGACCGCAGGCCGAAGTGGCGGAACTGGCAGACGCGCTACGTTCAGGGCGTAGTGAGGGTGACCTCGTGGGAGTTCAAATCTCCCCTTCGGCACCACGCAAAGTGGTTCGTTGCGTAAGCGCGAACCACTTGCACTTTGGGGAATAGTTTAACGGTAGAACGCCTGACTCTGGATCAGGTAGTTGGGGTTCGAGTCCCTGTTCCCCAGCCAAACATACGGGCCTCGTGGTATGCGTTTCAGGCATATCACGAGGCCTTTCGTATTGCACACTGGCATAGCTGGCAACGCTGCAGATCATTTATTGACAGGACGTACGCGGTGGGCGCTTTTCGCCTTCGGCAGAGCGGTACGTTATGGTTAAGGTGCATCGATTTTGGCGTAGAGCGCCAAAATCGATGCACAAAAGACATGCTACCGCAGGCAGAATCGGTCAGCCACGCAGGCCACTGCGTAAGTCCTACTCTAATTCGGGGTGTGTTTTAGGGATTTCGGCAGACTCGCGTTTGCCGCTTCCCCACTCAAGTCAAGAAAAGATGTGTATTCTGCCATCCACTCGCCACTTTACCAAAGTGGCCTAAACTTGGAACGGCGCAAGTGGGGAAGACGTTCATCCAGATAGGTCGACACTAGCGGCCAGTGGGGAAGGCGCGCTCGCGTTTTTTGCCATGACCCTTTGAGAATCGCATACAACTGACCGAGAACCCCGAATTAGAGTACGAGTTATGCGGCGAATCGCCGAGTATTGGCTTTCGCCTGCGGCAGCAAGGAATTGCTTTCTTTTTGTGCGCCGATGTTGGCGCTCCGTAATCGTAATGTACGTATAAATGTACGTATATATGTAGGCAGCACATTTGTAGAATCAGGCGTTTAGGTCGGGTGGGGCGCCTTCCAAGGGTGTTGCGCGCTGTTGCTGTGGGCTATCTCGCTGGTATCAGGTTATAGTCATCGCTGCCCAGCCTTCGCGTGCGCTGGGAAACTGTGGCTCCCAGCCAGTAGCTGTGCGGAAGCGTTGGTTCGATACCCGTAGCGAACGCGTCAGCGATGTTGAGCGATCGCCTAAAAGCAGTGCAGTGCGCTCGGGTAGCCGTAGGTACCACGAGCGCCCGGCTGCCGCAGCGATGGCTGCAGCAAAGTGCTTCTTCATAAGCGGCTCGTTATCAACTATGTTGTAGATGCCTGCCGGAGCGCGCAAGGCCGCTTCAGTTGCGGTTCCAGCATCGGCCATATGAATAGAAGATACGTAGCCATTTGGCGCACCCATTTGGATACATACACCCCAGCGGGCCAGCCGTAAAAATTCTTCACTATGCGTGGCCCCCGGCCCATAGAACCATCCAAAACGTAAGATAACCCCGATCCTACCCTGGCCTGTGAAACGCTGTGCATTTGCTTCAGCCGCAAGGTTGGGTAGCGCCATGGGAAAGCGATCGGGTATCGCTTCTTCACTCACCCAGGCAGCGCCCGCGTCGGGGTAGATCATACATACCGATTCTTGAACGACTCGTGGCACACCTGCAGCTAGCGCTGCATCTACAACCGCTGCCGAGCCTTCAGTACGGATGCGGGTATTGGCATTCCAGGCATCTGGCTGCATAAACTTGCTGGTTGGTGGTATCGAAGTTGCCAGGTTAATAATGGCATCATACCCCTGGAAGGCAGCCGTCATTGCAGCGCGATCGAACATAGAAAGTGACACTGGTAGCACACCAAGCGCTGTGAGTTTTGCTGCCTTTTCAGGCGAGCGGGCTAGTGCAGTCACGGTATGCCCATGCTGCCGTAACGCCCGCACGGCGTGCCAGCCAACTGCGCCAGTTCCACCAAGAATAAAAACGTTCATTGTGAACCTTTCACGAGAGATGCGGCGCTATTCCTTTTGGCGCTTCGCGGCCTGAAGCCAGCCATACCATGGGTTAGAATTAACCAGCACAGTAAGTTGATGGCTGAGCGCCTGCGCGTTGCCCTGTGGCGCGCTCCCCTTGGCCACGATAAGCCAATCGCCCGAGCTGAAGACACCATACGTCTGCACGCTCGACGCGTCTCCGGCGGTGACGAATACCCATTGGTGATAGTATGGCTGAAATAATGGATAATAGGTGAATGCGACCACCCGCTGCTGAGTGAGTAGCTCATGGGCTTGCGCTTGCCAGGTGCTGACAGATACTAATGAGATGGCTTGCTGCGGGGCGGCGTGCGCATCTTCAAAGGTGGCGCTTACCTGCGAATGCATGCTGGCAGCCCAGGCGGTTGGTACATAGAAAAAGAACTGCCCATCGAACATATCGCTGAACTCAATAGCTTGCCATCCCCACTCTGGCTCTTCGGCGAGCTGCTGATACGCATCAAAGGTGAAGTCTTTGGGTTGTGTACCAAGCCAATCGGTTAGCTCCGGCGTCGCGCCTTCAATCGGGGCATCGGGTGCGGTGTTCGATTGCAGCCAGGCCAGGAAGATTGACTGAAATAGGGTGTGCAAGCTGCTTGGCATACTATTCCCCTTAGCATTGTGGAATTGAAAGTGTTCGTAGTTAGCCAGTCAGTAATACTTTGCCGTGGCGCGTGGTACTTTCAGCCATGGCGACGGCATCGGCAATGTGCGCAAGGTCGAATTCGGCTGCCACCGGCGCGCGTAATGTGCCATCGGCGATGAGTGGCATCAGCGTGGTAAAGAGTGTTTCGCGGTCGGCGGGCGTGGCCGTGCGTAGCCAGTGTACCAGCCACCAGCCGCGAATCGTAACGCCGCGAAAGAGCAGCGCGCCTGCATCGAGAGTGAGCGGTTCCCTACTAATCGCCCCAAACACCGCCAGTATACCGCCCGGCCCAAGCGTCTGGGCTAATCGTGATCCGCTGGCCCCTGCAACCGAATCAATCGCATAGCGCACGCCCTTGCCGCTAGTAATGGCACGCACGCGCTCGACCACATCCTCATCTGCTTCGCAGATCACTTCATCAGCTCCGGCAGCGCGTAATTCGTCAATCACATCGTGGCGGCGCACGACATTAATTGAGCGGTAACCCAGTCGCTTACACAGCTGCACTACGAAATACCCCACCGCCGAGTTCGCTGCATTTTGCAATACCCACGCGCCGGGCTGTACGTGCAATACATCGTGCAGCAGCAGCCAGGCCGTTGTTGGGTTGGCTACCAGCATTGCTGCATCGCGGCCTGAAAGGCTGTTGGGTACTGGCAGCAGCGCCTGTGCGTCGGCGGCGAGGTATTCTTGCCAAGTACCGGCTGGCCCAAGCGGCACCACTTGTTGGCCCACTTGTAGCTGGGTCACGCCCTCGCCCAGCGCTTCAACAATGCCTGCGCCTTCCATGCCAGGCACCGCTGGAAGCCGCGGCAGAATGCCATATTGCCCACGAATTTGAAAAAGGTCGGAAGGATTAATTGGCCGGGTATGCATGCGCACCAATACCTGCCCGGGCTTGAGCGTAGGCTGTGGGCGCTCGGTAAGGTGCAGCACGGCGGCTGGCTCACCAAAGGCGGTGAACTCGATAGCACGCATATTGCCTCCTTGTGGCGTCGGGTATGCGGGGAGAATATGTGTGCATCATAGCATATATGTACAGGAGATGTTAAAAGTGTAAAGTGTTTCGGCAGGGTTTATCCTCTGTGTAAAGTGTTTTGACGCACCGAATCCTTTCTGTTATAATCCACCCGCAAATCTCCTAACTGTTGCTTGTATTAGCGCTGAACGAGGCACTCTGGCGATAACTGCACCAATTCGCCATCGAGGTTCGGCGTTCATCCCTACGCAGCGAATGGGTGTAACTCAACGATGGATCAGCTCGCACTTCCCATAGCAGCCGTCTATAATATATAGGAGCTTCCTCGGGAAGAGAACGCTGAGCATCGCGTGCTCCTATACATGAAGGGAGGTGACACACGGCGAACGGTTCGTCCTCTAGCCTGCATTAGCCCAAGCAGATACAGATTTCTCCAATTGCGAAAGGAAGGCCCCATGCGACTCGTCTCACCGAAACGAAGCCTGGTATTGGCGCTGTTGCTTGCGCTGGTTCTGCCAATTCTGGCAGCCTGCGGCGGTAGCGCGCCAGCGACTACCCAGCCCACCGCGGCCCCGGCACCGGCAACCGCTGCCCCCGAGCCTACCGCCGCTGCGGCACCCACCGCCGCTGCGGCACCTACCGCCGCTGCCGAGCCTACCGCCGCTCCGGCCCCGGCGAGTGAGCCTATCGGTGGTGTTACCACTACAAACAACCTGATGGTTGCGAGCGTGAAAGCCTGCGATGCAGAGTATGCCGGCCAAAAATACGCTGGCCTGATCAAAGAGATTGCCGCCGTCGATAAAAACACGGTACGCTTCACCATGTGCGCGCCCGATCCGGCATTCCCCTCGAAGGTAGCGTTCTCCTCGTTTGCGATCGAGCCGAGCGAATATCTTGAGAAAACCGGTGGTACCGGCGATCTGCTAGAAAAGCCGATCGGGACTGGCCCCTACATGCTCGATAGCTGGACGAAGGGCGATAACCTGACCTTCAAGCGCAACGATGCTTACTGGGGCGACAAGGCCAAGGCTGGGACGCTGATCTTCCGCTGGAGCACCGAAGCCGCACAGCGTTTGCTGGAGCTGCAATCGGGCACGGTCGATGGTATCGATAACGTTGCGCCCGATGACTTCGATAAAGTGAAGGGCGATGCAACGCTGCAACTGATCGAGCGCCCGGCGTTGAACGTGATGTATGTCGGCATGAACAATACCGCCGAGCCGTTCAATAATGATAAAGTTCGCCAGGCGATTGCGATTGGTATCGACCGCGATCGCATTGTCAAGAACTTCTACCCGGCTGGCTCCGAGGTTGCGGGCTTCTTCACCCCATGCGCTATTCCCAACGGTTGCGCGGGTGCCGAGTGGCCGAAGTTTGACGCCGCCGCCGCCAAGAAGCTGCTGGCTGATGCGGGCTTCCCGAATGGCTTCGAAACCGAGCTTGCGTATCGCGATGTTGTGCGCGGCTACCTGCCACAGCCGAACCAGGTGGCAGAGGATATTCAGGCCCAGCTGAAGCAAAACCTGAATATTACCGTCAAGATTAACAAGATGGAATCGACCGCGTTCCTCGACGCGGCCAGCGCCGGCCAGCTCAAGGGCTTGTTTATGCTGGGCTGGGGCGCTGACTATCCCGACCAGACCAACTTCCTCGATTATCACTTTGGTGCGGGCGCGAATGACTCATTCGGTAAGAAACATGATGACCTGGTGAAGGTGCTGAAAGACGCAGCTTCGCAGGCTACCGACGACAAGCGCAAACCGCTATACGAGGAAGCGAACAAGCTGATCCAGACGCATGTGCCAATGGTTCCGGTTGCGCATGGTGGTTCGGCAGTGGCGTTCAAGGCCGATGTAAAGGGTGCACACACCAGCCCGCTAGGCAATGAGATCTTTGCCCAGATGGACCCCGGTGGGCGCGATACCTTCGTGTGGATGCAGAACGCTGAGCCCGGCGGCCTGTACTGCGCCGACGAGACTGATGGCGAGTCGTTGCGCGCCTGCAATATGGTGCTTGAGGGCTTGCTGGCCTACGAAAAGGGCGGCACAAAGGCTGTTCCATCATTAGCAACCGGCTGTGAGGCAAATGCCGACCTGACCGTATGGACATGCAAACTGCGCGAAGGCGTGAAGTTCCATGACGGCTCAGACTTCGATGCTAACGACGTTGTGATGACCTACTACGTACAGTGGGATGCAGCAAGCCCGCTGCATAAGGGCCGCACTGGCAGCTTCGATTACTTCTCGGCGCTGTGGGGCGGCTTCATGAACGCCAAGCCAGCTTCGTAAGCCGAGTCAATTGGTATGATCTGGTGGGGCGAACCAAACGCCCCACCAGAAGTATGTACGAGGATGTGTGGCGTTGGTTTTGCGCCATAACCCCGCGCATTGCAACCACGTGACTCTATCCCCTCGAATGGAACTATGCCATGCTCCAGTATATTGGCCGCCGCATTCTAACCGCTATCCCGGTGCTTATTGGTGTCATGCTGGTTACCTTTGCGATGGCGCGCATGATTCCCGGCGGGCCATGTGTGGCGATGCTCGGCGAAAAAGCCCGCCCTGAAACCTGCGCGCGTTTTAATGCGGAAAAGGGTTTCGACCGCCCAATTCCGGTGCAGCTCGCCGTGTACATACGCGATGTGGCTACGGGCGATCTTGGTACCTCGATCCGCTTTCAGCGCGCTGTCACGCAGATTATTATTGAGCGTTTGCCACTTACCATGGAATTAGGCATAGTGGCGTTAATCATCGCCACGATTATCGGCGTGCCAGCAGGAATTATTTCCGCTATCCGCCGCAACTCGGCGATTGATGTTGGCACCATGGTTGGCGCAAATGTTGGGGTCTCAATGCCCGTGTTCTGGCTGGGGTTGATGCTTGCGTATATCTTTGCGATCCAGTTGAAGGGTACTCCATTCCAACTGCCACCATCGGGCCGCCTCTCGGCAGGGGTTACCTCAACACCATTCTTTGAAGTGTATGGCTGGTCGGCTACGAAGGGCACATTGCTCTATAGTATGTACCAGTTTATCGCAAACTTTTACCTACTTAATTCGTTGATTACCGGGCAGTGGTCGGTATTCCGCGATGCGCTGACCCATTTGCTTTTGCCCTCAGTGGCGCTGGCAACTATCCCAATGTCGATCATCGCCCGTATGACGCGTGCCAGTATGCTCGATGTCCTTGGCCGCGATTACGTGCGAACCGCGCGTGCGAAGGGCCTGACAAATGTCAAGGTAATCATGGCGCATGCCTTCAAAAATGCGCTGCTACCAATAGTAACCATTATTGGCTTGCAGCTTGGCAGTGTATTTAGTGGCGCCGTACTCACCGAAACTATTTTTGGGCTAGCAGGTGTAGGGCGCATGTTATACGAAGGAATTACCGCGCGCGATTACCCGGTTATTCAGGGTTTTACGCTGGTTATTGCCTTCGGGTATGTTGCGGTGAATTTGGTGGTCGATCTGTCGTATGCGTTCTTCGATCCGCGCATCCGGCTTGAGTGAGTGATTCCGCTATGGCAACGACCTCTGCACCTACTACAGCTGTTCCCGTGTCGGATGTGTTCACGCGCCAGCCCGAAAGTTTGTGGCGCCAGGCCATCCGTGCATTCTTTCGCCAACGCTCGGCGGTGCTGGGCTTGACGATTATTGTGCTGCTGGTTCTCGTCTCGATCTTTGCTCCATTGCTGGCACCGTATGACCCAGAACAGGTACTGATTGGGATCGAGAATGTGCAGAAACGCTCGGTACCGTGTATCCATCTCTTTGGTTGCCCAGCCGACCAGCCGCAGCACATTATGGGTACCGATGGTAATAATCGCGATGAGCTCAGTCGCATTATTTATGGTGCGCGTATCTCGTTGTATGTCGGGTTTCTCACCGTCGGGTTCGCCATTCTTATCGGCGTCTTGCTTGGCGCAATTGCCGGTTATATTGGTGGCTGGATCGATAATGTGCTTATGCGTATTCTCGATGTCTTGCTAGCATTTCCGGCACTGTTGCTGGCGATTGCGATTGTGAGTGTGCTTGGCCCAGGGCTGATCAACGCAATGCTGGCGATCGCAATTGTGTCCATTCCGGCATATGCCCGGGTGATGCGCGCCAGCGTGCTTTCTGTGAAGCAAGAAGAATATGTGCAGGCGGCGCGGGTTGTAGGTGCCAGTCCGATCGCAATCCTATTTCAACACGTGATGCCGAACGCGCTTTCGCCACTAATTGTGCAAGGCACGCTTGGTATTGGTACCGCCATTCTTGAAACAGCAGCGCTCTCGTTCCTGGGTCTGGGTGCGCAGCCGCCTACGCCTGAGTGGGGCTCGATGCTGAGTGCCGAGCGCAACCAGCTCTTCAGTGCGCCGCACCTGGTGTTCTTCCCTGGCTTGGCAATTATGATAAATGTGCTAGGCTTTAACCTGCTTGGCGATGGCCTGCGCGATGCGCTCGATCCACGGTTGCGCCGCTAATGTAGAGCTGGCATTTATACTGGAAATGAATCGGGAGCAGGTGATACAACTCACCTGCTCCCGTTTATAGTACTGATTTTCTGGGTTTTCTCGTGTGGTGTTTGATACCAGACTCGCCCGTAGCATTACGCACTACGCACGTAGCGTTTGGCTTTATAGCGTATCATGCGCCGTAGAGGATATACCTGTATTCAACCGGATTTGGTATCATATACCCCAATAGACGCACTACATATAATCGAGCTGGCTCACGCGTCGCCGCCACTCGGCTTTAATCTCCACCGGCGTGCCTTCACTCGCCAAAAAATCAAGCAATAATCGATTAAATACATTTGGCTGATCAAGAAATGGGAAATGGTTCGAGCGGCGCATCTTTAATACTTGGAGCGAGCGATGTTCTTCGCGCAGTAGCTCGGCCTGATCGTGGCTAACAATGCTGTCGTTTACACCGTATACGGCCAGTACTGGCGACTCAATCCGCGCTAGGTCAGCACGCAAATCGGATTTTAGAATAGAGGCTACCACCCGCTCGATCAGTGTTTCTGAGAGGCTGTCGGTATCTTCAATAATCTCGTCTTTGATTTGTTGGTCGTCGACTTCGATCTGGCGTACCATCTTCGACCACACATTGGTTGGGTTTGAACGCCCAAACAGCCGCGAAAGCAAAGCCCCAGGTCGTACCGAGATCGCCTGCGCCCCATGAATAGGCGTGTTCACCGTCAGGATCTTACCGAACCGCTCGGGCTGCTGGTTCGCTGCCCGAATAGCGACCATCCCGCCTAGCCCATGCCCGGCCAGGTTCACACGCGTGAGGCCCATATTATTCATAAAGGCCAGCAGCATATCAACATATTCGTTGAGCGAAAATTCGCTCTCGCGCCGATCGGATTCGCCGAAGCCCCAGAAATCGATCGCATAGGCTCGGTTGCGCTCAGAGATATGATCCATCGTTGGCAGCCAGTAGCGCCACGAGCCTAGCCAACTATGCAAGAAGATAATTGGCGGGCCACGGCGACCGACCATTTCATAGTGTACTAATCGGTTGTTGAGATGGATTGCGCTCACAGGACAGCTTTATTTCTTGAAACCATGCACAACTACACTGATTCGGTTGATTGCTCGGGCTGCACTAAGGGCAGCATGAAACTAAACGTACTTCCAACACCCTGTTCGCTCTGAACCCAAATTTCGCCCCCATGCAACTCGATAAACGATTTAGCAATCGAGAGCCCTAGGCCAGTGCCGCCCACTTCGTCGCGCAGTGGGTTGTCGGCTCGATAGAAGCGGCGGAAGAGATGTTGTTGCTGTTCAGCTGAAAGCCCTACGCCATTATCTTCAATATCGATCTGGAGTAAGCCGGCTGGATTTACGAATGCGCGAAGCTGAACATGTGCCCCAGGGTAGGTATATTTTACTGCATTCGATACGAGATTCAGCACCACCTGCGAGACACGCCGCAGATCGGCTGTGATCTCGGGTAAATTCGGCTCAACTTCGATCTGCACCTGAGTCGATTTGCGCTCAATCTCTGCGCGCATAGTCTGTACAGCATCGTGGAGCACTGCGCTCATATCCACTTGCTCAAAGTTGAGCTGAATTTTGTTGGAGTCGATGCGGCCAATTTCGAGAATATCGTTAATCAGATCCATCAGCCGGTTGGCATTGTTTTTCACAACACTGAGGAACGATTGTTGACCTTCAGCGAGCGGCCCAGCAGCCCCAAGTAACAGTAGATCGACATAACCTTTGATAGAGGTTAGCGGTGTACGTAGCTCGTGTGACACGCTTGATATGAAATCGCGCTTGGCCCGGTCGGCCTCGATCTCGCGCGTCACATCGCGTAATACCGCTACACTTCCATAGCGAATGCCGTTGGGATGTACCACTGGCGCAAAGTTCATCATAATGGTTTGGGGCGGGTTAGTCAGGTCGATGATTCGGCTGCCATATTTGCCAGTTTCGTCGAGTGTTTGCAGCCCCTCATTCAAGCTGTTGAAAATGCGCTCGGCCCGAGCAGGGATGACACTTGTATCGCTAAAATCTTTGATCACTGCCAGCGGCTGGTGCAAGGCATACGATGCCGGGATGTGTAATACTTGCTCGGCGGCAGGGTTAAACAACACTACGTGCTCTTGCTCATCGAGCACAATAACGCCTTCAGTCACACTTTGGAGAATAGCCTGGCTTTTGCTCGTTTCCTCGCGCTGCTGGGCAAATAGCTCCGACATACGCAGGCCCTGGTCGGTAATAAATGAATAAAGCTCGGCATTATGAATAACAATCGCTATTTCATTGGCGATTGTGCTCATAAGCTGTACCTGGGCCTGGCTAAAATAGTTCACCTTCGAGCTTGTAAGCATCAATACGCCAAGAACTTCGTCTTTGGTGCGCAGCGGAATAGCGACTGCCGAACGAACTTCGTCGGCGCGTCCGCGCTCGCGTACCCACCGTGCATCTTTGCGCACATCGGGGATGCTGATCGATTGTTCGTTGTTCATTGCCCAATTTGCTAAACTGCCCTGGGCAAAGTTTATTGGAATATATGTTGAACTCACACTTCCATCGCTAGTAAGCACCGCGCGGCAGATCAACGTTTTGGATTGTGGGTCGCGCAGCATAATCGAACCGCGCTTGACGCCCACAGCTTTTGAAGTAAGGCCGAGTGACTTTGTGAGCGTTTCCTCTAGATCAAGCGATTGTGAAAGCTCCAACGTGATGGAATGCACCGCCTGGAGACGCTCTTTTTCTGCTGAGAGCAGCGTATTCGCTTCTGCCAGGGCAGCAGTACGGTCAACAACGCGCTGCTCAAGATCGGCGGCTAGCTGGCGTACCTCGGCGAATAGGCGACCATTGCGAATTGCCTGCGCGGCGAGGCTTGCCAGGGCAAAGGCGAGCTGGGCGTCGTCCTCATCGTATGCTGCGATCTGGCTACTATCCACTGTCAGTAAGCCAATGACTTCGTCTTCGATGAGCAGCGGTGCCCCGATCCAGCCGCGGATATGTTCAGTACCTTCAACTGGAATAAAGTATTCGTTGGCCTGCGCATCAGCAACGACAATTGGCTTGCGCGTTTCAACGATCTCAGCCATAGTTTTATCGTCTTGCAGCGAGATCGTCAACTGTTCAACGCCTTCACGCATCGTGGAATCGAACCCACGCGTTGCAATAATGCTGAGCATATCGCCCTGAGTGCGCAGCATCAGCGAGGCAGTGTCATACGGCAGCACACGGCGCAACTGGTCGAGAATAAGGACTGTGATCTCATCGAGTGCCAGCACACCGGTAAGAGTTTGCGCAACTTCGCGTAAGGTATCGGCGACGCGTCGGCGCGATTGTTCGCTCTGGAAGAGCCGCGCGCCATCGAGGGCTAGCGCCGACTGAGTTGCCAGCAACGACATCAGCGAGATTTCGCGCTCTTGCCAATCGCGTACCGTCCGTGAGCCGATGAGAATTACGCCAAGCGGCTGCTCGCGCGGTCCAATCAGCGTGCATAAAACGCTGCGCAGCCCCATTGCCAGCAGTCTAGATTCGGGGGCAGCAAAGCTATACAGGTTACTCAGCGCTATAGGGCGCTCGCTCAGGAATAACCGTTCGATCAAGGGTGCTGCATCGGCAGCAAAATCCTGGTCGATTGTTTCAGGATGGTCATTATCAACGACAATCTGATTTGTGGGTTGCTGCGCCTCGTCGAACGTGAGCACCGCGCATGCACTTCCCTTGAGCAAATCTAACGTGCTACAGGCGATGGCATATACAACTTCTTGTTGGTCGAAGTTGCCGGCAAGCGCCTGATTAATATCATACAAGGCAGTAAGGTCTTGCACACTCTGGCGCGTTTCGCCAAGCAACCGCGCATTTTCAATAGCTGTCGCCCCCCACGACGCTATAGTTGAAAGCAGCCGTACATCATCGCTGCTATATGCGTGGGTATTGTCGTAGCTTTCAATACCAATGACGCCAATAGTACGATCGGCAGCAATCATGGGTACGCCCAGCCATGATTTTGCGATCGGGGCGTGTGCCACAATGCCCTGGCGCGCCAGGTGTTGATGCAGCGCTGGCTCATCGAGAAGCAGCGGCTCGCGGCTTTGAATAACGCTATCGGTGAGCGCTAGCTGCTCACTGATTGGTTCGCCTTCGATCGGTTCGCCATTCGCATAGACGAGCGGGAAGGTGACGCTCCTACGTTGGTCATCATATAAGGCTATATAAAAATGCGTAGTATCGAGCGATCGGCTTGTCTGGCGATAGATTAGCTCTAACAGTTCGTCGTGTTTTGATACCGCACTGAGCGCTTGCCCAATTTCGTTGAATGTGGCGAGCTCGGTAATACGGCGTCCGCGTTCTTGGAAGAGGCGTGCGTTATTAATCGCAATCGCTGCCTGGTTGGCTACTGTTGATACGAAACGCAGGTCTTCCTCGTCGAATGCGAATTGCTCGTAGCTCTGGATGTTAATCACGCCCAGCACCTCGTCGCCCAGTAGAATCGGCACAATCAGGTATGATTCCTCTTGTCGATCGCTAGGCCCAACGCGTGGCGTTTCACCATCCGTCATATATTGTTGTAACGCATCGTTTGTGCCAACGAGAATGGGCCGCTGGTTGGTGATAACCCAATCGTTGGTGCCAATGCCGCCCTTTTCTACCAGATCGGGGGCGAACACTACCGGGATGCCACAATCGTATGCGATTGGATAACTTAAGAGGCCCTGGTTTACGTCGTAGAGCGCAACATACGAGGTGCTAACATCAATAACCTGCCCAAGCTCACTATGCAGACGCTCAAGCACATCCTGTAAATCGAGCGTTGAGGTAACGGCACTGCCAATATCACGCATAGCATTAGCTTCGCGTAGGCGGCGCTCACGCTCATCGAACAGGCGCGTTTTCGCCAGGGCAGTGGCGGCCTGGCTGGCAACTGTGCTGAGGAATCGTAGGTCGTCTTCGTCGAAAGCATTTGGCGCGCCGCTTTGCACTTGAATCAGGCCGAAGACCTGCTCGCCTTGAACAATCGGTACCCCCAGCCACGATGCTAAAGTAGCCGCATCAGGGCTGTTTGCTTCTGGGTTGAATTGCTGAACTTCAGCAAGGGTACGTAATAGCAACGGGCGCTGCTTGGTAAGAACGCTACGCGCGGCTGCCGCTGCCGGGGCATCAAGCGAGAGCGGCGGGGCATCCAGCACTTGCTGATTATCTACCCAACATACTGGATATGTTAGCTGCTGGGTCGTTGGATCATACACTCCGATTGAGGAATTGCGCGTATCAAGCACGCTCGCAACCCCCGCATGCAGCGCTTCGAGAAGCTTGTTCTGTTCGAGGGTAGCGTTGATTGCCTGGCTAATGCTATTAATTGTCGATAGCTCAGTAATACGCCGTTCGCGCTCGGCAAATAAGCGCGCATTCTGCAAGGCAATCGCTGCCTGGTCGGCCATGCCTGCGAGCACTAATTCTTCATCCCGTGTGAAGATACGGCGTTGGACAGTCATGACACTGAGGACGCCAATCGTGGTATCGCGGTAGGTTACTGGCACGCCCATAAACGATGTGTAATGATTAGCGCGGTTAAATTCAGGGTAGAGCGAGCCGCCCTGATTCTCTACATCCGCTACAATCAACGGCTTACCCGTGGCCGCAACCTGGCCTGTTAGGCCACTGCCCACTGGTGGCCGGAGCAGGCGCGAAACTTCGGGGGCAATGCCGCGCATAGCGGCTGGCTCAAGCACCCGATTATCCGAAATCGTCCATAGCGCCACAGTACTGACATCGAGGTGTTTCCCTACCAGTTCCATTAGGTTGTCGAGCACCTGTTGCGAATTCAGTGTTGAGCTAAGCAGGCGTGCAGCTTCGAGCAATGTTTCGAGCTCGCCAACTTTGCGCTGAAGGGCAGTGGCGCTATTCTGGGCTGCGCCAAACAGGCGTGCATTTTCAATCGCCGTTACCATTTGGTTGGCAATTGTTTGGCACAGCTCGATCTCTTGTTCGCTAAATTGATGCTGCTGGCCTACGAAATCAACACCAGCCGCACCAATGAGCCGCTCGTTTACAATTAACGGTAGTAGCGCGACCGACCGGATGTCGAGTGCTTTGAACATTTCGTGCGTGCGGGACAAGATTGGATCATTAAGGGCATCATACACAATCAACGGCTGGCGCTTTTCTTCAAGCCACAGAACCGATGGATTGTTATGCAACGGAATATGGATGATATTTACCTGGCTGGGAGGGGTTGGTATATATTCAGCAGCAATAATTGCGGAATTATGTTCGTAATCATACAAAACAATGCGTACCTGGTTCGCTCCGGTCGTTCGCGCCAAAGCGTCAGTTCCAGCCCGGTAAATCTCTTCAATCTTTAATGTCGAGGCGGCAACTGTGGAAATGCGGTTCAACAGGCCGAGCTGCTGTACCTGCCCTTGCGCACGTGCGAAGAGCTGCGTATTTTGCACGCCCAGCGATACCTGTGCGCCGACATTGATAAGAAGCTCTTGATCGCGCTGACTAAATGCCTGGAGCTTACGGCTGCTCACACCAAGCACCCCGATCGGTGTGCCGTCGTAGGTCAGAATCGGGATTCCTAGGTAGGAACGAACATCTTCATTGTCAGCTTCGGCAAAGAAGAATAGTGTATCGTTTCTGCTAGCACGTTCGGCATAGATATTGTCGATACGCAGCGGCTGATTATGCTGAATAATCCAACCTGCCAGGGTATTTTGATTTAACTGAGAAACATCTTCTTCTTTATCAATCAGCAGTTTATCGCTATCAAATACTAACATTCGCGCCGTTCTGCGCTCGTGGTCTATCAACAGCAGGCTGGTGTGTTCTGCGGCTAAAGCTTTGCTGAGTACCTGATGCAGCCCCCCAACCATTGGTCGCAAATCGAGAGATGAGCTTGTTACGCGGCCAATTTGGCCAATAGCGTCGAGTTCAGCTATTTTGCGCTCGCGGTCGGTAAATAGGCGAATATTTTGTATACCAAGTGCGAGCTGGCTTGCAACCGTACTGAGAAACGCCAGTTCGCGCTCGCTGTAGCGATTGGCAGTAATGCTCTGCACTGCGAGAATACCAACAATGTCGCCATCGCCAACCAACAATGGTACGCCTAGCCAGGAAGCTGCTTCTGAGTTTTCGCTAATCAAAGCCGACGCTATGCTGCTCGCAGGTTCAGACCGTAGATCTGGTAATAATAGCGGTGCACGATTGCGTACAACCCAATCAATCGGCCCCTCGGGAGATGGTGGTTGTTCAAACGAGCGAAATCTGCGGTTTCCGGATTCAACGAGCAAACCACCCAATAATAAATTGGAAGCGCTTTGGTAACTTACCGCAAGGAATGTGTCAATAGGAATGAAATCAGTTAAGCAATCGTAGATGGCGTTAAGCATATCCTCAAAATTGAGGGTCGCGCTCACAATATTACCAATACGATTGATTAGCCCTAGTTCGGCCAATCGTCGTTCGCGCTCATCGAACAGACGTGCTTTTTCAAGCGCAATCGCAAGCTGATTAGCTAAAGTAGAGAGGAATTGAACATCGCGTTCGCTAAAGGCGTTTGGCTGTAAGCTTTGGGTACACATAACGCCAATAACTTGTTCCTGGCTGCGAAGTGGAATGCCAAGCCACGAACGAACGTCGTATGTACCTAGCTGAATGGGTTGAGCTGGCAAAGTATCGTGCATTGCAGGCAAATCGCTAATATACAGCGGTTGCCCAGAATCGATAACCCATCCAGTTAAGCCGCTTTTAGGTAGGGTCGTGTTATTGTAGCGAGTTACAACCTCACCCTGTTCTTTGAACAGCTCGTAGCGCATCGTATTATGCTGGCTGTCGTAGGAAAGGACGATGAAGAATGGGAGCACACCAAGATACGCCGCCACCTCGTCATAGACGCGCGTGAGGAGTCCTGTCAGATCTAAAGTCGAAACAGCGGCAGCGCTTGCCCGCGCTAGTGCGGTCATCTGGGATGCCTGGCTACGCGCTTCATTTAGTAGCTCAAGATTCTCAATGGCATTCGCTGCTTGTTGTGCATAAATCTCGAGTGGCTCGATGGAACGACGGGTTGGTCTTAATCGATCGTAGGGGTTTTCAACTGAAATGATACCAAGGAAATTACCGCGTGTGCCATACATAGGCACAAACAGCTCGTCGCCCAATTGCCACTCGTGTTCGGCCCGCTCGTCGATGATGGTATTGGTTGATATATCACTGACATCTATATCGGCGGTAATTTCTTTGACGGCGCTGGTCGGAATAAAGAAGCTACGCCCAATGCGAAACTGAGGATGAAGAAAACGCTGTGCGATATTCAGTGGGAATATACCTTGCTTAAGGCGCTCAATCTCCTCTAGCGGTAGACCTGCGCCGGTAATAATGCGCAATATCCCTGGGTTTTCTCGGTCGACAATATTGATAACAACCACCCGGAAGCCGGTAACATCAATAATGCTAAACGCGATCTGTTCCAGCACTTCTTCCAACGAACGATCGGCTCGTAGCGCCTGGCCAATATCGAGCACTTCTTTGAGCAAGCTAGCGCGACGCTGTAATTGTTCGCGCTGACGTACCTGCTCGTTGTAGCGCTGGGTGTTCCCGATGGCAAGCGCGGCTTGGTCGGCAAGGGCGCGAATAAACTCAAGCGCATCGTGATTGAAGGCATGAGATTGGGCACTGTGTAAATTAACAATGCCAACTACCTGAGCTTCGTAATAAATTGGCATTGCCAGTACGGAAAGTGCTTCGGGACCCAGGTTACTCAGGCGATCGTCGTAATCGAGCTCGTCAATGATAATCGGTTCGCCATTAATCAGCACAGCATCGGCAGCCGTTCCACTGCCATTGATGGGCTGATTGATAAGTTGTACGCCTGTTTCCTTATTGGTGCCCTGAGCGGAAATAACCAGTACTTCGGTTTTATCCGGTTGCCCGTTGAGATTTGTGCGTCCGCTTTCCTCGGTAGAAAAGGCGCGCATGGCTTCTTCAAAGGCAAATTCTTTACGCAGCGCAATATACCCACTCTGCGCTCCAGTCGCGCGAAGCGCTTCTTCGAGGGTAAAGTCAAGAATATGCGTGAGTGAAAGGTTTGATGTTAGCTGGCGGCTAATCCGTTGGAGGGCAGTAAGCTGCTGAACCCGAGTGTGCAAATAATGATCAGCTGCCTCGTAGCGGCGCACATTACTGATCGCCTGGGCCGCCTGGGCTGCGACAATAGTAAGTAGCCGCTCGTCATCTGCTGAAAAACAATACGCTTTATTACTGAATAGCTCCAGTGTGCCAAGCAAGGAATCGCCGCTATAGAGCGGTACGCCCAGGTAGCTACGAATGTTTGAACCATCAGCGAGGGTAGTGAGGCGCGGCCGTACCGGGGCCTGCTGAAAATCGTCGAGCCTGAGCGCCCGCCGATGATACGCGAGCCAATTTGCCAGCCCACCGGTTAATGGTAGGTCGTATGTTGCACTTTCCGAGCGGGTGCCTCGCATCATCACAACATGGAGCGATTGCGTATCAGTATTGTAGAGGCAGATTTCACTTCCCGTAAAGGGCATCATCGATTGAACACCAACGAGAATTGCCCCAAGCATATCGTTCAGCGAGAGGTTTGCTTCAAGCCGCTGGCTGAGCGATTGCAACTGCTCTAATTCGGTTGCACGCCGCTGCTCTTCAACATACAGCTGTGTATTCACAAGCGCCGTGGCGATCTGGCTGGCAAGGGTTTGGGCCAGGTTCATCTCTGCCCGTGTGAAGCGCTGATCGCGCTGTGTATAGCCAACGCTCATCAGGCCAACCGCGCGATCTTTAATGCGTAAGGACACGATGATTGCTGCTTGAAGTGATTCTTCGCGCAGCATCTCGCTGAATAGCGGTTCCTCGCCTGCAACGCTGGTATCTTTGAGCACGAATGGCTCGGAAGATTGTAGTAACGACGCAAAGAAGCGATTTACACCGATAGAAGAGGGATGTGCAAGCGGCTGCCCGGATGTGTCAGAGTTATATGCAGCAGCTTCATAAAGGGTATTTGTATTGGCTTCGTCGAGTAAAAAGACGCGGCACTGATCGGCTGCCATCACAAGCGCAATATTTTCGGCGACACGCGTAAGCATTGGTTCAATACGAAGCGTCGAACCAAGGAGTTGCCCATTTTCATACAGCACGAATAGCTCGCGGGCACGTTGCTGCTGCTGCGCAACAAGCTGGGCGTTTCGTAGAACGAGGGCCGCTGGTTTTGCAAACGCCTCAATGAGCAGCTTGGCGTGTTCGGTGAAACGCAAATGTGGGGCAGATTGCACCAGAAACAGAACGCCGAGAATGGTATCTTGTACCAGCAAGGGAACGCAGAGTACTGCAGGTATACCCTGATTTTGATATATCCTGAGCTGTTCTGGGGCAGGCCGATGCGAGTCGAGTATGATAGATGTGCGCCGTTGCGCTACATAATTGGCAATATCGTGACCGAGCTTGAGCCGTTCGCTTGGATAATTAGTAGGTAACCCATAATCGACTACAGATTGCAGCTCGTGCTCGTCGGAAAACGTATACAGTGCACCGCTAGAAGCCCGGCTAAGCTCAACCGCGCGTTCGAGCAGAGCGCGAAGCACTCCTTGCAAATCAAGCTGCCCAGTAAGGTCGAACTGTAAGGCTGCGGCTACTTCGAGGGTGGCCTGCTTGCGCTGCTGTTTGGTTTCGCGGTCGAACAGCTGAATAAGGAGTTCGAGCTGTGCGCTCAGGCCCTGAACGAGCGTGGGGGGAAGCACTGCTTCGGCTTCGGTGTTCATGCCGAGCACAAGCGAGCCAGCTATCTCTGTATTGCACTTTAATGCGATGTCGAGCCGATCAGCCGATGTTAGCTGCCCATCATGAGCGCGCTGGTTGGCCTCATCACTCGATATTCCCCAGCTTGCCATGCTACGTGGAATTGCGGAGGTGTGTAGTAGAAATATGCCCCAGGGGCAGGGAAGGTGATTCTGTACAAGTTCGACAATATGCTGTACCAGATCGTCGGCGCTTTGGACAGTGGCAATACCATGCCCATAATTGGCAAGGGCTGCTAACAATTCCCAAGCGCGCACCTGGGGTGAAGCTATGGTTGTGGTATCCATATCCAGGGATCAGGCTCCTTCCAGAAGACGGCTGCTAAAAACCGTAGCTGGATGGCAGTAAAGTAACATGATTGTGTAGGAGCTATTCGTGATAGCACAGCATATTATTCGGATGGTTGCGCCCCCAGGAAACGATACTGTCGGCTAGCTGGCATATCGACAAATATATACCGATCGACTGTTAATCGTCGACACTACGGCCATAACTAATGTGGCTTTTCCGGCCAAGCTCACGTGCTTCGACCAAAGCGTGTTGCCGGGCGTCCTCTACCGTTTCGCTGAGCTCACGGATATCGTAAAATGGCCCATCTGCGCTGGTAAGCACGCCAATAGAGAGCGACATAAGGGGTACCTGTCGCGAGTTGCCCTGTTCGTCGTTCGCCATAATATAGCCATTACGACGATCTTTATAGTTGTACTGCAAGCCAATTTCGGCATCAAAGCGCTCGCACATACGCGTGCAAATAGCACGTAAATGTTCGGGGGTTGATGTAATAACAAAATCAGGACCAACCACCATTTGACCAATAAAGTCATTGGGGCCGCCAAGCTCATTAATAACTTCATTTAACATCAGCGCCGTAAATTTCAGCACGTCCTCGCCCACAACCGCGCCATACGCTTGGGTAAATGTTTCGAAGCCATTGATGTGCGCCTGGGCCAATGCCCAGCCGCCGGGGCTAGCAACCAGCTGGCGGTATTGTTCGTTAATCAGTTCTGCCGTGGGCAAATTGGTGACCGGGTGGGCCAGGTTTTTCTGGCGGGCACGGTCGAGTGCGCCTTTGACAATCGTATGAACTTCTTCAATATCAAAGGGCTTTACGATATAGTATTCGGCCTGTACTTCACCCAAACCACGAATGCGATCCTGCTTTTCGCCACGCGCTGTCAAAAAAATAATCGGAATATGGCGGGTGCGCGCACTCTGGCGCAATGTTTTCCCAATATCATAGCCCTCCATATCGGGCAAATTAACGTCGAGTAGCGCGAGGTTTGGTGGCGTTTTGCGGCAAATATCGAGTGCCACATGCCCACGCATTGCCGTCAACACCTCGTACCCCTGCGACGTAAAATAGATCTTGAGCAGGCTTGAGATGTCGGGTGCGTCTTCAACGACAAGAATCTTATCTTTGCTCACAGGGGCCTCCTAATGGCGCAAGCGCGCTGCTTCTGGCCAGGCCATTTGCAGCGGTTCGGCTGGTTCGGTATCTGCTGGTAAAATTGGGTTTTCGAGCACGCGCGGCCAGGTATACACTGTGCGTAGCGGCTCACCTTGTTCATCAAACTCCAGATCGTCGATGTTGGTCATCGGTTGAATATTACGGTTAATCACCGCTTCAGGGTCGGCATAAATAAGGGTGCTGTTTGAGCCAATCATGCGGGCGGGATACACAACAAACCCACTGCCGATTTTGCAATTGTGGCCTACTGCCGATCCAATAACGGGTAACCCCACTTCTTCCTTTTCGGGTTTGCTTGCGCCCTTGCGCTGGTGGTAGGTGTGAAGCGGCTGGTTGCGCAGGTCGAAATCGGTGAAAATATTGCCCGCACCAATGAAGGTATTTCGCCCGACAACACACATTTGTAAGCAGCTCAGCTGGGCAACCATCGAGTTTTCCATGAGTGTCGTCATAAACAGGGCCGAATTCCAGGGTAGGTAGCAGCGGTCGCTGATGACACTAAGCATGACTTGCGAACCCTGCATAATTGTCACATTTTTGCCAATAAGACTATTTGTAATGACTACCCCGGCACCAATAGTTACATTATCGCCAATGATCGTAGGGCCATGGATGGTCGCCGTCGGGTCGATTGAACAATTTTTACCGATTTTCACTAAGCGCGAGCTGGCCAAAAAGTGATTGCGCCAGCGCGGTGCAAGCGGGTTGATACGGTTAAGCAGTGTTGAAAGCGAAACTGCGAGCTTTTCTTTCCAACTTTCTTCAGCTTGCTGCTCTTGAATACGCCCCCACGAGAAGACGCCGAATGGCGAGTTTGCGAGAAAAACATGCACCCAATTTTCGATCGAAAGGAATACCCGCTTTGGTACCTGAAACACTAAGTCGCCCTGATTAGGTGCCATGTATGTTGGAATATGATAGTACCCCATTTCGCGTGGCTCGGTCGCAATAATCAGCGGCTGCGCCTCTTCGGTTATACCGTTTGGGTAATAAAATAAATCTGCTACATACACATTATGCTGGATATCAAGTGTAATACCCTCTTGTAGGCGCAGGGCATGGGTTGTGATCGATTTGTCATCGAGCGCGAATGCAATTTGGCAGGCATGGCCACTGGCTTTTGCCTCAGCGATAAATGTATCGATGAGGAGATCATTGAAGAAGAGGTTATCCCGGTAGACGAGTAGCTCTTCGCGATCAGCAGAAATTTCAGACGGGGAGTCCACTTCTTCTGCGCCGCGGCAATGGTGCGCCAGGAGATCGCGCTGGAGCAGCCAGAGTGGCTTATTAAGGATGCGAAGATCGCGGGCCGGCTCGCCGAAGGGGGGGATCGGTGTGCGCTCGCGGATAACGATGCGTTTCATGGCTTGGTTTCCCCTTATTGTCGGCCGGAGGGCGTAAAAGTAAGAGACCTCCTCCGGGGTTATTCACCCCTCTTACTATACAAGATAGCGCTTAGGTGACTCAAGGTTGTGAGATTACATTCGCATTACGCACACCTTGCACATACCTGTATAATTTCTTAGATACGTTCGGGTATACTTAGAGTATTCGCTTACCGTTGGGGTGCTTGTGACAGCATCGGGCTTTTTTCTTCTCCTAAGGTGTTGTTTGTGCTATATACAAACAATAGCTGGTGAAATAGAAAAATTGCTCGGGAAGCGAATGCTCTACTAGCATTAAAACTGCTCACGCCCAACCTGAGCGCTCAGCTTAGTCGATCGCGTCTTTGTCGATGGCGAAGGTGCAGGTGGCACCACCGGTGCCGCGGCACTCAATCTCGTCCATATGGAAGGAATGCCCGCCGGTCACCCAGGTCAGCGCCTCTTCCAGAATGCCCTGCGCCAGATGGCAGCACGGCTTCTCGCTGTGCCGCCCCCAGCACACCGGGCACTTCTCGATGATATAGAGAAACTGCCCTTTGCGCTCTTCCACCCGCGTCGGCTGATCGGAGAAGCGGTCGAAGGTTTGTGCGGTGGCGTTGAGCGCAATCTTCATCTTCATCGTCATCGGCATCAGCTTGAGCGCCAGGTCGGCCATGCCGAGCAGCGGGCCAAACTCCTTGAGGCCGAGGTTGAAGGCGTAGCGCCCGGCGCGCAGTTCCATGCCGCGCGCGCCGCGCGGGCCATACATGGTTTCGGTCGAGCGGGAGATGGTGGTCAGATCGGAAAAGGGAAACTCGCGCTTGAGGTTGGAAGGCGGATAGGTATTGACGAGGTGGCGCGCGCCGGCCAGATTGAGCAGCGCGTTGACGCCGTTGCGGCCCATCACATCCTCAAGGCTGATGAGATACAAGCGCCCGATCAAGTTCGGGTAAAAGCGCGGCTCAAGAGTGGTTGCGGTGCCACGTTCCTCTGGCATGAGTTGGCTCCTTATGGGTCTAATCTAGCGGGAAGGCTGAATGTGCGGCCCAGAAAGCTTGGTTCATTGTACACGATGCAATATTGCTAGTCAACCGCATCAGTATGACTTCGGTGGAGTGTAAAGGTAGTACCTGTGTATGATGGAGCTAAGGACTTTGCCTAGTGCGGGGCGATTGTTGCCGTGTCAATAGATCGCAGGCGGGTTTCTAATCGCTGGTGCCTGCGAAGCTGGTACAATCGTATGTGGACGCCGACCCGGTATGATATGAAGGTTGTAGAAAGGCTTGTCTGGTGTCGCAGCGGAATGAACTGAAGCATGGCGCTGTGCTGCACCCATTGCCCTTGCGGCTTGCCTCGTTTGATACGATGCTGTTGGTGATGGTGTTGGTACTGGTGGGTATTGTGGCTGCGCTAATGGGAGTACAGAGCGATACCTGGTGGCAGTTACGTACTGGTCAGGTCATTCTTTCAACCCGTACAATACCGACGGTCGATATTTTCAGCTCAACAGTGCGCGGCGCATACTGGCCCAACCACGAATGGTTGTCGCTAGTGCTGTTTTATGGCCTTTATCGGCTTGGGGGATTACCAGCGCTGTTTTTGGGATGCGCCATCCTCGTTACACTTACATGGGCTGGGCTTGCTTTTCTGGCTGAAGGGCCAGGGCGGGTGCACGCGGCGGCGTTACTTCTTGGTATGGCCGGGCAATCGGTGATTTGGAGCGTGCGGCCGCACATATTCTCGTTCGCCCTGCTGGTTGTGCTATTGCTCATGCTGTCGCGCCCCAGGCTGCACTGGCTGTACCCAGGCTTGTTCCTCGTATGGGCGAACCTGCATGCTGGCGTGGCGTTTGGCGGCGTTGCGCTGGTTGTGGCAACCCTGGCAGCGGTTGTGGAGGATGTGCGAACGAATACCCCCGGCACACATTGGCGCACGAGCCAGGGCCTACGCTGGTCGCTCATTACGCTGCTTAGTGGCCTGGCCACGCTGCTGAATCCACTTGGTATCGGGCTCTGGCGCTATGTGCTCGAATCGTTTGGCGACGCCACGCGCACCTATCTGTCAGAATGGCAGCCGCCGAATCTGGGATGGGCAGCGAGCTACCCCTTCTTTGTGCTGGTGATAGTGACGGTCATTGCTGTGATAACCTCATGGCGTAGCTGGCGCGGGCAGCGTGATTGGACATTGCTTGGGCTGGCATTATTGTTCGGCTGGCTTGGCTTTCGCTCGATGCGCCATACCGCATTTTTCATGATAGCAGCGGTTCCGCTGCTAACCCGGCCATTTCGTTCCTGGCCGGTACGAGCTGTGCGTGGGCACCTGCAAGCGCTGATTCACGGCGTGTTACTGGCTGTTGTGGCGGTGGGTGGTGCGGTGTTCGTGCTTACGAATTGGGCATCGACCCCAGCTGCGCCATTAAGCCCTGGGCTGGTAGAAGCAGTACGCCGCTGCCCGGGTACACTGTATAACACCTACGATATTGGTGGCCCGCTGATCTGGCAGGTACCCGAGCGCCCGGTTTTCGTCGATAATCGGCAGGATCCGTACCCCGCCGATTTGCTGTTTCGGGCGGTGCTGGCTGAACAACAGGGTGCGTATCGTGAGCTTTTTGCTACATACAATGTACAGTGTGCGGTGGTGCCGATAACGCAACCACTCTATACTGCGCTTCAGCATGATAGGTGGGAAGAAATGTATCGTGACATGCATCTGGCTGTACTGCACCACCCGGCTGCGCAATAGAAATAGGAGTTACGCAGTTGCAGAAACTCGTTCTGACCTTTTAAGAACCGTTAAGCCCACATGTTTGAGCGGCGATACGACCTAAAAGCCCAAACGGAGGAGTGTTAATGGGTGGTTATGCCCGCAAATCAGCGCTGGACAGTCCAACTGCGTAACTCCTAAGAAAAAGGACGGGTATGCCTAGCCGGGGATTACGTATCTCGATGCTCGCACCATTCGGTATCCGCCCGAAGGGGACACTTTCGGCGCGCATGCTGCCACTCGCGCAGGCATTGGTGCGCGCGGGCCATACGGTAAGTATCATTGCGCCGCCAGTCCAGAACCCGCAGGATGCAGGTACCTGTGTTGTGTACGATCGGGTGCCAGTAACCCACATTGCCCAATTGCCCGCGCCTGGCCCTGCGCACGTAGCGCAGCAAGTGGTTGCGCTTTATCGGGCAGTAGTAGCCGAGCGACCTGATCTTGTTCACTTGTTTAAGCCCAAAGGCTATAGTGGGTTGTCAGCCCTGCTGTTGCAGCTGCGGCATCCCGCGCTGCCGCTGGTTGTGGATACCGACGATTGGGAAGGTTGGGGCGGCTGGAATGACCTGCTGCCCTACCCACGCCTAGCCAAACAGCTCTTTGCCTGGCAAGAGCGCGACCTCCCGCAGCGCGCCAACGCGGTAACCGTGGTGAGTCGCACGCTCGAAACCCAGGTGCGGGGCTTTGGCGTTGCGCCTGAACGCACCGTCTATCTACCCAATGGCATTACGCCAACGACTGATGTATTGGCGCCATTACGCCCGGTGAATATTCACCCAACATTGCTGCTTTACACGCGCTTCTGGGAGTTCGATGTGCGCGATATGGTGGCAGCGCTTTGCGGTATTGTCGCGCAACAGCCAAAGGCGCGGCTGCTGGTAGTCGGGAAAGGCGAGCGCGGCGAAGAAGAGGAGTTACTACGCCTGGCTGAGCGTGCTGGCGTCCGCGCTGCAATCGACTATCGCGGCTGGGTTGAGCCTGCGCAATTACCTGCGCTGCTAGCATCGGCTGATATAGCCCTGGTACCGATGAACGACACTCTGATCAACCGGGCGCGCGGTTTGGCGAAGCTGCTTGAGCTGATGGCACTGGGGTTGCCAATTGTTGCCGCGCGTGTGGGGCAAGTAGCCGAATACCTGGAAGATGGCCGCAGCGGATGGCTGGTAGCACCGGGCGACCCTGGTGCGCTAGCACACGGCGCATTGCAGCTGCTCGGCGATCGTGCGCTGGCAGCGCGCTTAGGGCAGGCTTCGTATGCACGCGCGCGCGATGTTTATAGTTGGGCGAAGCTCGCTATGCAGGCCGAGTATGCTTATGCGCTGGCGCGCGGCCCTATACCCTAGAACTGTTACCAATTTGCTACCAAAACGGTATTGCGTCACTGGCAGGCTTCATTTACAAAGATAAGTGGGAGGGGAGAGCAAGGAATAGTTGCTGTGAAACCGCTTCAAATGCCATATCGGCGTTTCTGGTATATTGGCGTGCTGGCGGCGCTTGCCACACAATTTTTAGCAATGCAGCTTGCCACCAATGTTCAGTATTTCGATGCACCGCGTAACCTTCACTTGGTCATCTATACCGCAGAACAACCTCGTTTTCTCCTCAATACCGAAGATACCTACGATCGAATCCACGGATTTCTGCCTCAAGGATTTGATATACCAAGATCTATTCTTTACCCCTACGCGTCCGATAATGCTTGTGCCACTTGGTACGCGATGATACGCTGGCCCAGCAATCCCAAGCGTTACCGCTGGCTCGCTGGTATGCTGCATTACAGCTTGGCCGGGTGTTAAGTGCACCGCAAACCCAATTTGTTAGGAGTTACGCAGTTGCGTTGTTCGGCAGTTCAATGGGCGGCTTTTTGCCTGCGGCAGCATGGTACGTGCCGACCTTTTTGTGTATGGTTTTTCCGCGTTCCGCGCGGAAAAACCATACACAACCAACATCAAGCGTACCGCTCCGAAGGCTCAATCCGCCAACTGCGTAAGTCCTATGTGTGTCACTCGCGGTGCGCCGTTACCTTGAGACACAGGCCAGCCAGCCAGCAGGCGACTATATCATTTTTACACTGGAAGCCCAATCTGCGCTATCGAAAAGGACTGCCACGAATTGGCCGTAATGGCCTATAGACGTACAGTAGCGCACGCCCTACAATCGTAAGTGCCTACATTTTCTGCGAACGAGGATATATCTGTGCTAGAGCTGATACCTATGGAAGAGCACCGCGCAACAACGTTGTCGCCGTCGGCGCTGTCTGCGCCCGTGCCCTCGGCGATTCCAACCGACGACCCAGCCGCCGCGCTGGTGTTCTGTCGGCAGCTTGCTGGCCTTCTCAACGGCACTGGCTCGGTGGCCTCGGCTAGCGCAGCACTTCAAGCGCCAGCGGCACCAGAACTATCGGTCATTATTCCCGTTTTTAATGAGGAAGAAAATCTCCCTGCGCTTTATACGCGCCTGACGACTGTGTTAAGCACGGCTGTTCAGTCGCACGAGATTATTTTTGTTGATGATGGTAGCCGCGATACGAGCCTGCCGCTGCTGCGGAACCTGGCGGCAAGTGATGCGCGGGTATGTGTGGTGGAACTAGCGCGCAACTTTGGGCACCAGGTTGCCATTAGCGCCGGGCTCGACCATGCGCGCGGAACCGCTGTGATTGTAATGGACGCCGACCTACAGGATCCGCCCGAGGTACTGCCCGAGTTTATCGCCAAGTGGCGCGAGGGCTACGACGTTGTGTATGCCATCCGCGAGCAGCGCAAAGAGAATATGTTCAAGCGCGCAGCATATGCAGCGTTCTACCGCCTGCTGCAGCGCGTCGCAAATATCGAAATTCCGCTTGATGCAGGCGACTTCTGCATTATGGATCGGCGGGTCGTCGATTTGCTGAACGGCATGCCCGAGCGCAATCGGTTTGTTCGCGGTATTCGTAGCTGGGTGGGCCTGAACCAAGTGGGACTGGCCTACGAACGACACGTGCGGCATGCTGGCCGCCCCAAATTCACCTTTACCCGGCTGGTGTACCTCGCGCTCGATGGCCTGGTGTCGTTCAGCTACCTACCGCTGCGTATTATCACGGTGCTAGGGCTTACGGTATCGTTTGTGTCGCTGCTTTTAGCGCTGTTCTATTTTATTACAAAGCTCACCGTTGGCCTGAACCCACCCGGTTTTGCCACGCTGATCGTTGCCGTGTTTTTCCTCGCTGGTATGCAGCTGATCACTATCGGCGTCATCGGCGAGTATGTCGGGCGTATTTTTGAAGAAGTCAAGCGCCGCCCGCTGTACGTTGTGCGACGGGTGAATGGCAGGGAATCATAATGCGCATTTTAATGCTCGATAACGAATTTCCACCACTCGGTGGGGGCATGGGCACCGCGAATGAGGCGCTATTGCAGCGCTACGCGCGTCAGCCCGATATTGAAATTGACTTGATTACGGCGGCGCTTGGTAATCGGTTGGAAAGCGAACAGTTTGCTGAGCGTATTCGCATGTTTAAGGTGCCGGTGTGGAATAAGAATATTCACCACTCGACGAACCGCGAGCTGATTTTGTATGCAGCGCAGGCATTACCGGTCGCGGTGCGGCTGCAACGCGCCCGCCCGTATGATCTGTGTTTTGCATGGAGCGCGGTGCCAGCAGGCGGGGTAGCGCTAGCCCTACAGAAACTAACGGGATTGCCCTATATGGTTTGGGCGAGCGGCCCCGACATCCCTGGCTTCGAGCAGCGCTACCAGGCGATTTACCCGCTACTACTGCCCATGTTGCGCCAGATCTGGCGTGGGGCAGCGCCGCTCGTAGCGAAATGTGCCCAGGAAATCGAGATGATCAATGCTGCCGATCCACGGGTGTCGGTAACCTATGTGCCCAATGGCGTTGATCTTACGCGCTTCCAGCCCGGAACACCTGCGCCTGATGCTGGCCCATTACGGATTATTTGCGTGGCCCGGCTGATCGAACGCAAGGGCCAGCATCACCTGATAGAGGCGGTAAAGCAGCTGGCCGACGACGGTGTGGATGTGACGCTCGATCTGGTTGGCACTGGCGATGCACAGCCTGCGAATGAAGCTCTGGCGCAACGCTTGGGGGTGTCTAGCCGGGTGCGGTTTGTGGGCTACGTGCCGCGTGAGCAGATTGCGCAGCATTTTGCCAATGCGCATGTGTTTGCGCTGCCCTCGTATAACGAGGGTATGGCGATTGCCGCGCTCGAAGCCATGGGCGCTGGTTTGCCGGTAGTGTTGACGCGCACTGGCGGTACGGAAGAGCTGGTCGATGAGGGCGTAAATGGCCTGACCTTCGATTGGGCGGATGTACACACACTGAGTGCGCATCTACGCCGCCTGGCGACCGATCGGGCATTAGTACGGCGTATGGGGGTTGCCTCGCGCCAGCGGGCGCTCCAATTTTCCTGGGATGCGATTGCGGTGCGCTATCGCGAAATATTTGAGCACTTGGTGCTTACTCAAAGCTTGATTCGAGACAATAGACTATCAAGCATATCCTGAAAATTCTATAGTACTGTTGTGATTGATATTAAATTATTGAGAAATGCTGTGTTTTATTCACAAAAACAATCTATAATGCCAATAGCCGCACAATGTGTAAAGACAAAAAAAATCTTGCATATTATTGATCATATGGGGTTAGGTGGTGCCCAAGATATTTTGGCTAAACTTGCCCAAGGTCAAGCGAATCGTACTATCACTCACGAGATATTGGTATTGCACGGGCAAGGTTTTCGGGCTGATACTGTTGAGCATCTCGATACACCAGTACGTATTCTTGCTGAGTCAAAGCGCAATTTACCCCTCATCTTGCTTAAACTCGTGGCGCATATTAGCCGTTACGATTATGATATTTTGCATTTGCACCTCGAAACCTCATCATTTTTAGGCACATATCTAGCTCTGATATTATCGGGTAAACCCGTAATTGTAACAGGTTATTCACTTAAGCAACAGTATCCCTGGCCGCGATTTCATGTATTTACCTTGATTGCACCATTTGTAAGTTCGTTCGTATGGCTCTGGCATAATAATAGAGATCTGCAGTCGGTTGGCGTAAATAAGAAAAAGGTTCGAGTTATTCCTATAGGTATCGATGTTTCACATGCAGAACCTCAGCGCCATACTGAGGCGCGTACAGCCCTGTGCACACAATATGGCATCGAGCCGGTGCGGCCTCTGTTGCTAAGTGTTGCCCGGTTGGCTGCCAATCGTCATATTCATTTACTGATTGAGGCAATGATTGCAATTGTAACTGCTTGCCCAGATGCTGTTTTACTAATGGTTGGCGAGGGCGAAGAACGTGAACACCTCGAAGCGATGATTCGTCAACACGGCATTGAGCGAAATGTTATTTTCGCAGGCGTGCGTATGGATGTGTGGAATCTCTACCCAGGCTGCGATATCTACCTCTCATCATCGGGCCAATGTGATACCGGGGTGGCTGCGTTGCAGGCAATGGCGTGCGCTCGCCCGGTGGTTACATATACGATTGCCTCGATGGTGCCTGCCACCTGTATGTGTGCTGATCAAGGGCAGTTTGTTCAAGCACGCGATCCGCGTGCTATGGCGAACGCGACCCTTGAATTACTACAACATCCCGAACGCGCGCAGGCGCTTGGCGAAGCTGCACGCCAGAAGGTTTTGGCTCAATATTCGTTAGGGAGCATGCTGCAATCTTATAATGATTTATATGTTCAATATTTGAATATAAGAGGATAAATACCGTAAAACCCATGCAAGATATTCAGAAAATTGCACAATCAGTGCAGAGATTACAAAAGAGGAAAAAGACCTTTGGATTTTGGATTAAGCTCGGTTTTTCTTTAGTGTTGTTGTTTGTTATTTTTAGAAACGTGCGATTTAATGATTTTTATGAGAGTATTGTTTCGATAAATAAGTGGTGGTTTGCTCTTTCGGTGATAGCCTTTTTTCCAGCACAGTTACTTGCAGCCTATCGGTGGTATTTTTTATTGAATAAATTAGAGCAACGGATTGATTTTAGGATTGTATTACGCCATACAATCCTTGGACAGTTTGCTGCATTGTTTCTTCCAGGCCAAATCAGTGGGGATATTGTACGAACTTTCGCTATTGCACAGGGTAAAAATAGTAAATTTGTATTTATCAAATCGACGATAATAGATAAAGTGCTTTTGCTTGCAGCAACTGCAATATTTTCTCTGGTAGGTGGGATTTATTCGAATAAGTTTGCGAATATTCAGGGAATATTCGTTCTTTCTTCAGTGATTATCATTATGTCGTTCCTGGTTTTGCTGCTTATGATTAATGATAATCTTGTTAGAAGTATCATTTCGCCCCTTAAAGGTTTCCCGATAGTTAGTGTTTTTGATAATAAGATAAAAAAATTCACTAATGGAGTAATAAATGTTAAATTTTATGCGATATTCGAGACACTTTTGCTTGCCTGTTTACTCCAGCTTATCTATTCAATTGGCGGTTTTTTCATGATTAAGGCGATGAATTTGCCTTTGCCAATGTTTGATTGGTTTGCAATCAATGCTATTGTAGCGATTATTCAGGTATTGCCAATTAGTATTGGCGGATTAGGGGTGCGTGAGGGAATTCTTAGTTCCCTATTCTTATTATACAATATTCCGATTAGTAGAACCGCAGCTTTTTCTCTGATTAATTTTTTTTGCTCGAGCTTGCTTATTGCAGGCAGCTGGCTTCTTAGTGATTATTTACTTAAAAAGTACAACTACTATGATGACGACCAACTTTAGCCTTGCCCCTGTGCGCAATGTGCTTGCGAAACATCTGCCATGGTCTCCAATGGATTTTATTCGGAACATTTCGGTAGAAGGTGATCGCGCGCTTTATGCTGCCCAACTTACACCTGAACTACCCGAACTTGATGATCTACGCTTTGTTTATGATCTGACTGCTAACCAACAAGTATTTGTAAGTGCCGAGCGCTTGCCGTGGGATTCGTCATTCTTTGGGTATAATGTTGCGCGTTTGAATGGTATTTTTCACCTTGAAGCGCCTTATAGCCGCTTTGAAAGTGATTTTACGGGGGCAATTGAAGCGCTGCTTGACAACGCAAGATATCATGATATTACATATCTTTTTGCACTCATCGATAGCCGCGATTTGGCTACAGTGCGCGCGTTATGCCGCACGGGTTTTGAGCTAATTGAGACCCGGTGTTTCTATCATCGAAGTTTGACTGATTATGCTTATGAGCGGCGTTTTCCTTGTCGATTAGCTACTGCCGATGATGTGGAAAGCCTTACATATACTGCGCAGACAATGATCAATAGTTTTGACCGCTTTCATTCTGATATCTGGATAGATCCTGGCGATGCGGATCGTATGATGCGGAAATGGGTGGAAGCTTCGGTTCTTGATGGATTTGCAGATGCTACGATTGTTCCTGCGATGCCAAATCCCAAAGCATTTTGTACTGTGAAGTACCATAAAAGTAAATGGGACACTTGGAACCTTAATCTTGCTCAGCCGGTGTTTAGCGCTGTTTCCGAAAACTTACGCGGTTGGTATCTCAAAATTATTTCGGAATTGCACTATCACTTAATAGATTTAGGAGCCGAACATTCATTTCTTAGCACGCAGATTACGAATAAGTCTGTTATTAGAGTATGGGAGAAATTGGGGTATTCTTTTGGACGTAGCGAATATGTGTTCAGAGTTCTTCTGTAATTAGAAGTTATCTCATAAATGGTAAGATGTCCTCCGGGCTTTTGCTGGAGGAGATAATGGACCTGACCGATGAACAGTGGGCAGTGCTAGAGCCCCTGATACCCAAACCAGTGCGCCGAGCAGATAAT
>WBZP01000438.1_pt1 | contig 57082 bp, 38 predicted proteins | sample 5204301 | NCBI WGS metagenome assembly WBZP01 (sample SAMN12412401, study PRJNA552823) | activated sludge metagenome | isolation source: activated sludge from nitrification reactor of wastewater treatment plant... | place: USA: Pennsylvania | collected 2017
CCATTGCGCCGGCGAGACGGCCTGCTCGAACAGCGCCCCGCCGGCGGCGAAGCGGTCAAGGTTGGGGGTGATCGGCCGCGTGTGGCCATAGCAGCCCAGCCGGTCGGCCCGCTGCGTGTCCAGAACGATCAGAACGATATCGGGTGAATTCATCTACATACACTCGCAACGGCCAACCCTGGCCGAAGAGGGACACGGAGAAACACGGAGAAGCACGGAGTTACACAGAGGAAGAGACTCTTCCTCTGTGTAACTCTGCGCTCCTCTGTGTTTCTCTGTGTCCCTCTTCTCATACTTGCTCAATCCAATGACCTCACGAGCGCAGCCAGGCCATGATGTTGCTCAACAGTTGCGCGCTGTCGGCTTCGCTCAACCCGGCCAGGGGGGCCAATAGGAAGATCGTGCGCTGGTCGCCGGTAGATACTTCGCCGCCGCCGACAACTGCCCCCGCCTCGTCCTCGGCCGGGCCGCGGGTCAGAAAGACGTAGTCGCTATCGCCCGTGTCGGCTTCGTCCAGCACGGCCACGGGGTACGTCTGGTCGAAGTCGAGCGGCTGGCCATCGCTGAACCCCTCGCTCAGCGCGAGGTCGTTGGCGGCCACGCGCGCGCCACCCAGCGGCGCCGTCTCCACCGCGCCCAGAATGACCGGCGACAGGCCGCTGATGAGCAGGTCGCCGCCGCCGTCCACGTAAGCCAGAATAGCCTCTAGCTCGGCCGCCGGCGGGGCCTCCTCGTCGCGGTAGTCGCCCGACTCCCAGATGAACACGTCAACCCCTTGCAGGGCGTCGCCGGTCAGCGGGCCGTCGTCGGCCGCCGACCAGGTCGTGATCTCATATGCTCCGGCCAGCAACTCACCCAGCCGCGCCGCGCTGGTGAAGCCGTCGGTCAGCGGCTCGCCGTCGTCGTCGGCAAAGATGAACACGCGGTTGCCGGGGGTCGCCGCCTCGTCGTCCTGGCCCGGCTCGCCGGCGGCCACGGCCAGTTCGTAGTTGCCGCCGTCGTTGAAGAAGTCACGGACGACGATGCGATAGGCCCCGTCGTCGGGAATCTCGATGCCGCGCAACTCCTCGACGCCGCCGGCGAAGGCCGAGTCGGTGTTGGCCAGCAGCGTCCCGTCGGGGTCATAGAGTTCCACGACCGCGTCCAGGTCGGTGTCGGCGTCCACGGTGATGTCAATCGTCGCCGGGCCGTCGCTGAACGTCCAGGCGTGGGACTCGTCGGCGGCCAGTTCGGCGCTCTTGGTCTGGCCCAAGCCGATCTCACCCTTGTCCACCGGCTCGCCGGTGGGCGGTTGGCCGTCGTCGGGCCGGTCGGCCTCGTCGTCGTCCGCCTGTGGCGGGGGCGTGTCGGCCGGGCCGCTGGTGACGAGTTCATATTCGACAGGCTCATCGCTGATGCCGGTCGGGCAGAGGGCCAAATTGTCCTGCACCAGGCAACCGGAGAGGTCAGCGCCCGTCGCTCCCGCCGCGCCGCGCAGCCGGGCGATGGCGCTCTCCAGCCCGTTTTCGCTGGCGGCCAGGACGACGACCTGTTGCCGGTCGCCCTCTTCGGCCAGCAGGATGAGCGCCGTTCCGGCCATTTCCACGTCGCCCAGCGGCGACTTGACCAGGCGCACGGCGTTGGTCGGCGGCGCGGCGTCGGCCGCGGCGCTGATGGCCGGGGTGATGGTCAGGTCAATGCCCGCCTCGGCCAGCAGATCGGCCACGTCGTCGGCGCGATTGTACAGCCCCAGATAAAGCGTATCCCGATCGCCGGCCGGCTCGTCGGCCAGGGCCAGCGACAGCCCGGCGTCGCGGAAGGCGGCTTGCAGGGCGATGACGTCATCGAAGGCGTCCGGCCCCAGGTCGGGGTCCTCGCTGAAGGTCAGTTCGACGGGCGAATCGAGGAAGAACGGGAAGCCGGCCAGCCCGCTGTCGGTTGCCCCGCCGGCCAGGAAGTCGGCCACGTGCGCGGCGAACGCGCCGTTGTCGTAGACGGTGTTGTAAGGCTCCAGCAGAAAGTGAACGTCGCCGATGGCCAAGACCTGCCCGCCGTCGCTCTCGGCCGGGCCGAGGGCGGCCAGGGTCAGGCCGCCGGGCCGGTCAGTGGCCGACGACCAAGTATCATCGTCGGCCGACAGCAGTGGCGCGGCCGTCGGCCCCAGTTGCAGCGAGTGGCTGCTGTAGAGGGCCAGTTGGGCCAGCCCCTCGGTCAGCGCGCCCTCGCCCAGGCCGTCCTCGTCCAGAACGATGTTGCGGAAGTTGCCCTCGTTGGCCACGGTGTTGTAGAGGTAGTCGCCGCGGAAGGTGATGTCGAAGAGGTTGGCCAGGTCGTTGAGCGGCACCTGGGCCGTCTCGATGACCGGCAGGGCGAAGATGTCGGTCTCGTCAATCTCGATGTTGTAGCGCGTCGGGTCGCCCACCAGCAGGACACGGCCGCCGCGGGCCACGAAGTCGGCCACGGCCTGGGCCTCGGCCGCCGTGTAGCCGCGCACCGGGGCGATGACCACCAGCGCGCCGGCCGGCCGCAGCGCGTCGGCCAACGCGCCATCGGTCAGCGGCCGGAGTTGCTGCCCGCGCCCCGCCAGCAGGCCGTCGAACGTGGCCAACTCTTCGCGCGTGAACTGGTTGCCGTGGGCCTGGTCGAGGACGACGATGCCCGCGGTCGTGTCGCCGGCGGTGCGGCTGACGGCCAGCTCGTCCGCGGCGTCGCCGGCCGCGGGGATGGGCACACCGGCCGCCGGGGTGGGCACGGCGGCGATGCCCGCGCCGGTGTAGGCCGGCGGCGTGGCCGGCGCGGCGGCCAGCGGGCGGTACTGCTGAAAGTAACGCACGACCAGCGGCGCGACCAACAGCGCCAGGAAGATGACGACGAAGAAGGCAGCTTTACGCATGGTGCTCCTGTGGGGCGATGGCGACGCGGAACAGTTAGCGGCCCGCGCCCGGCTCGACGTAGCGATAGTAGAGGCCGGGGGCCAGATTCGTCGGCGCGGCCCACAGGCGCGCTTCGTCAATGGGTTGCGGCTGGTAGCGCACTTCGGCCAGGGGGATGAAGTCGGTGTCGAAGGTCAGCGGGTAAAGCTCCACCGTCTCGAAGTCGCGCAGGCCGGCCAACTCGGCGGCGCGTTGCAGCGCCGCTTCGCCGGAGGCCAGGCCGTCAATGAGGCCGAACTCCATCGCCTGGACGCCGGTGTAGACCTCGGCCCGCGATAGCGTCTCCAGGTCAATGGCCAGCCGCTCGCCGCGGCCGACCTGCACCGCGTCCAGGAAGGCCAGCTTGGCGCGCTCGATCTGGCGCACGTAGCCGTCGCGCGTGCCGCCGAACGCCTTGTAGGGGCCGGTTGTCAGCAGGTCTTCCTCGATGAACACGTCGCCGGGCAGCGAGGCGATGACGCCGACGCTGCCGACGGCCGAGGTTGGCTTGGCGTAAATCTCATCGGCAGCAGCGGCCATGTAGTAAGCGCCGCTGGCCGCCACCAGGTCAATCGAGGCCACCACGGGTAGTTCGCGGCGCGTGTCCAGCACGTCGAGGAACAGCTCCTCGCTGAACGCCGCCGAGCCGCCGGGACTGTTGATGATGACGACGACGCCCTGGATGGCCGGATTGTCGCGGGCATAGCGCAGTTGTTCGGCGATCTCGTAGGTCGAGAGGCTGCCGATGTCGTAGCTCAGGCGCACGATGCCGATCTGCGGCCGGGGCAGCAGACGGTTGGCCAGAAAGACGCCGATGGCCAGCGGCACGAGGACGATCAGCAAAAAGGTCAGCGCCGTCCGCAGTGGTGAGTAGGTCGGGTCGTCGTGTTCGTCCATAGGGCAGTCGAACTCCCGCCGCGGCGACAACGGCCGCGGCCTGCCGGATGAGCATAACATGGAGGCCGGGCCGCCGCAAACCCTCTAAGCCAACAACCCACTTGCGAAAAGCCCCCATTCGTCCTATCTTTGCGCCCATGCAGGTGCGACGGTTATCGCTGACCAACTTCCGCAACTACGCCCGGCTGGAGCTTGACCTGCCGGGCGGCGTCGTGTTGCTCCACGGCGACAACGCCCAGGGCAAGACGAACCTGCTGGAGGCGCTCTACTTCCTGGCCACGACGCGCTCGCCCCACGCCAGCCAGGATCAGCAGCTCATCAATTGGGACGCCATGCAGACGGACGACCCGGTGGTTGTCGGCCGTCTGGTGGCCGACGTGCTGCGCCCCGATGGCCCGCGCCATCTGGAGATGCGGCTCATCGTCGAGGAGCGCGGATCGTGGGCGCTGAACGGGCAGGGCAGCTTCCGGCGCGAGGCGCTGGTCAACCGGGGCAAGGTGCGGCTGATGGATCTGCTGGGCCACCTGCGCGTGGTGCTCTTCCTGCCGGAGGACGTTGATCTGGCCACCGGGCCGCCGGCCAACCGGCGGCGCTATCTCAACATCACCCTCTGTCAGGTAGACCGCGATTACTGCCGCGAGCTGTCCACTTACAACAAAGTGCTGGAGCAGCGCAACGCCCTGCTGCGGCGCATGGCCGAGGGGCAGACGCGCAACGCCGCCGACGTGCTGCAAATCCTGACTGAGAAGCTCATCGAGCCGGGCAGCCGCGTGCTGCAACGGCGGGCGACCTTCATCACCGAGATGGCCCGTCTGGCCCAGGATATCTACTTTCAAGACCTCATCGGCGGCAAGGAGTCGCTGCGGCTGGGCTATCTGCCCGGCTGGAGCGCCAACGGCCGCCAGGGGGACGGCAGCCGGGCGACCGACCAACTGCTGCGCGATGGCGACTGGTTGCAGGACAACGCCAACCCGGCGGCCATTGCCGAGCGCTTCGCCGCCGAGCTGGCCGCGGCGCGCCCGGCCGACCTGGCCCGTGGCGCGTCCACCGTCGGCCCCCACCGCGACGACTGGGCCATTGTCGTCAACGGCCGGAACCTGGGCCAATTCGGTTCGCGCGGCCAGGTGCGCACGGCCATCCTGGCCCTCAAGCTGGCCGAGATTGGCTGGATGAAGGCCACGACCAACGACACGCCCCTGTTGCTGCTGGACGAGGTCAGCGCCGAGCTGGACCAGAACCGGCGCGCGGCGCTGCTGGCCCACGTCGTTGAACAGGTGCGCGGCCAGGGCACGGCCCAGGCCATCCTGACCTCGACCGACCCCGGCCTGTTTACGGCCGACTTCCTGGCCGAGGCGACAGTGATGGCGGTGCGCGAAGGGCGGGTAACTAGGGGCTAGGGGCTAGGGGCTAGGGAAGAGCGCTCTTCCCTGGCCCCTGGCCCCTAACCCCTAGCCCCTATAACGGGCGTTTGGCGGGCATGCCCGCGCGGCGGGGGTAGCGCGCGTCGGTGGCGGCGGGTTTGTCAATCGTGATCAGGTAGTGCATGGCCTCCGTCTCCGGCAGATGGATGGGGATGAGTTGCGCCGCGCCGCCCCCCAGCGCGGCAATGGCCGGGCCGGCGGCGGCCAACTCCTCGGCCGCGCTCTCCCCCTTCTGAGCCAGCGCCCGCCCGCCGACGCGAACCAGCGGCAGCAGCAACTCGGCCAGCACGCGCAACTCGGCCACGGCCCGCGCCACCGCCCAATCGTACTTCTCGCGGTGGGCTGCGTCCTGGCCCAACGTCTCGGCCCGGTCGGCGATGACGACCACGTCGCCCAGCCCCAACTCGGCGGCGGCCAACTCCAGAAAACGCGCCTTCTTGGCCACGCTGTCCACCAATGTCAGACGCAGGTCGGGATAGAGGATCTTTAGCGGCAGGCCAGGTAGGCCCGCGCCGCTGCCCACGTCAATGAGGCGCTGTCCGTCCAGCGGGCCGGTGGCCGCGGCGCAACTGAGGGCATCGAGGAAGTGGCGGATGCGTATCTGGCGCGGCTCGCGGATGGCCGTCAGGGCGATGCGCTCGTTCCAGTCCAGCAGCAGCGCCTCGTAGGCGGCGAACTGCGCCAACTGCTCGTCCGACAGAGGCGCGCCCAGCGCCGCCGCCCAGGCGGCCAACTCCTCTCGTTCGGCGGCGTTCATGAGCGGCTGCGCTCCAGGGCCTTGAGCGTGGCATCGAGGGTGATGTGGTTCCACTGCTGCCCGCCGAAGGCGACGGGCGTAAAGCTAACCCAGTCATGGGCCACCCAGGCCCGGGCGCGGATGTAGAGCGGGGCGATGGGGAAGAGGCCGGTCTCGCTGAAGAAGAGCGACTCGGCCTGCCGGTAGAGCGCGGCCCGTTCGGCAGGGTCTACAGCCGTGGCCGCCCGTTGCAAGAGGGTGTCGGCCTCGGAGCAGGGGCGGTTCTGGCGGTTCTCGCTGTCCTGGCAGTGGAGCAGATCGCCCAGTAGGTTGTGGGCGTCGGGGAAGATCGGCGCCCAGGCCAGCTCCCACATGTCGGGCCGGCCGGTGGCGTCGGGGCGCGTGCCGGCCAGCAGCGCGCCGAACTGCACCTGTTCGATGACGATCGTTTCCGGCAGGCAGCCAAGCTCTTCGATCCACATGTCGCGAATCAACTCCGCCTGGCGCAACGACAGGTCGGCCGAGCTGACGCGAAAGGTGATCGTGCCCATCGTCTTGCAACTGCGGAAGGTGCTGGCGGCTATCTGCTCGCGCGCGTAGTCGGGGCTGTAGCCCACGCCCACTTCGCCCACCGGGATAGAGGCCACCACGCCCGGCACGGTGACATGCCGCATGGCCAGCGCGTTGCCGTCGTAAAGTTCGTCCACTAACCGCTGCCGGTCAATGGCCGCGCTGAAGGCCCGCCGCACTTCCGGCTCGCCGAAGGCCTGGCTGTCGAAGTTGAAGCCGATGTAGAACAGTACTTCGTCGGGGATGACGCGGATCTTCTCTGGGTTGCGCGCCACCAGCGCCTCGCGCTCGGCCGTCGGCAGCGGGGCGATGTCGAGGCTGCGAGCCTGCCACATTTCGTAGGCGTCTTGCTCTTCCTCCAGGAAGGAGATGTGGATAGCGTCCACGTTGCCCGGCGAAGTCAGCGGCCAGAGCGGGTTGCGGTGCAGATCCATGTTCTGCGAGGTGATGGTGGCGGGCGCGACCACGAACGGGCCGCTGGTGACGAGATTCTCCGGCGTCTGCCAACCCAGGCCAAAGTTGCCGGCGGCGTTGCGCCACTCGCCCCCCAACTCCTCCACCAACTCGCGCGGCACAGGCTGGAAGATGGGCATGCTGGTCAGCGTCAGGAAGTAGCCGGCCGGCCGGGTCAGCGCGACCTCCAGCGTGGTCGCGTTGACGGCGCGAATGCCGACGGCCGCCCGGTCGGCATCGGTCGGCTCCAGGGTGGTGAAGGCGCGCTCGCAGCCGTCAACCAGGAACAGAGCAAAGGCCAGCGCCGACTCCACATCGCGCGCGCAGAGGCGCTGGACGGTGAAGACGACGTCCTCGGCCGTGACGGGGCGCAGGCCTTCGACCTCAACCGGGACGTCGCTGCCGGGCAAGGCATCCGTGGCACGCAGCCAGAAGACGTCGTCGCGCAAATGGAACGTCCAGGTGCGGCCGTCGGCGCTCGTCTCCCAACTGGTGGCCAACTCCGGCTCGATGACGTTCGTCTCCGGGTTGAAGTTGGTCAGCCCGACAAAGAGGTTCTGCGCCAGGTCGAGTTGCGCTTCGCTCTCCGCCCGCCGCGGGTCGAGGTCGGGCAGCTCCCCGCTGAGACTGATGTCGAGTGTGACCGGGTCTGCGGCCACGGGCGGCGGTTGGGCGGGGTCGGGCGTGCTGGTGACGAAGGTGATCTGTTCGACGATGCGCGTGACGATGCCCGGCGCTTCGGCTGCGGTCGTGCCGTCGGCGGCCGGCGTGTCGCCCGCCGGGCGACACGCGGCCAGGGCCAGCAGGGCCAGCAGCGCCCAGCCAATCGCCCGCGCCCATCGCCGTGGGCGTAATCCTGAGAAAGCGTCTATCATCGCGATCATGCTATATCATACGCCGGGCGGCGGCAAGAGGAAGCGGAGGCAGTTGCCTGCCTACTAGGGCAGTAGTAATATTGAGAGGCTTCCCTATTTGCCTGACAGGTAACGCAAGCCTATGTACGAACGAGTACTGGTTATTGACGATTCACCGGACATTCGCGACTTCCTTGTCGAGAATATCTTGCGGCCGAAGGGTTTCGAGGTGCTGACCGCTTCCGACGGCCTTATGGGGCTGGAGTTGGCCATCGCCAAGGAGCCGGACCTGATGATCACCGATCAGCAGATGCCCGGCCTGACCGGTCTGCAAGTCCTGCAGAAGCTGCACGAGCGCGGCGTTGACATTCCGGCCATCCTCATCACCGGCGAGGGGTCGGAGGACACGGCCGTGCGCGCCTTCCGCCTGGGCATCAAGGACTACATCATCAAACCCATTGACGCCGACGAACTAAGCGAGTCGGTGGACAAGGCGCTGCGCGAGAACCGCCTGCAGAAGGAGCGCGACCAACTGGTCGAGCAACTGATGGAGAGCAACGCCCAGTTGCAGCGGCGGGCGCAGGAGTTGAACGTCCTCTACGGCGTGGGCAAGTCGGTGTCTTCGTCGCTCGACCTGGAAGAGGTGTTGCAGCGCGTGGTCGAGGCGGCCGTCTACGTCGTCGGCGCGGAAGAGGGGTCGCTGATGCTGCTGGACGAGGAGCGCGGCGAACTCTACATCCGCGCTTCGAAGAATCTGGACACCAAGGCCCGCTCGATGCGCAAGCGTGTCACCGATAGCCTGGCCGGCAAGGTGATCCAGACCAAGCGGGCCATCGCCATCGGGGCCGACTCCCAATGGAAGCGCACCCACACGGCGTTGCTAGTCAAGTCGCTGATCTACGTGCCGCTCATCCTGCAAAACAAGCCCATCGGCGTGTTGGGCGTCACCAACCAGGTCAAGGACGCCTCGTTCGACAGCAACGACACGCGCGCCCTCTCCGCCCTGGGCGGCTACGCCACCATCGCCATCAACAACGCCAATATGTTCCACGGCCTGGCCCGCGAGCGGACGGTGTTGAATGAGGTGGTGGAGCAGATCGAGGACGCCGTCATCGTCGTGGATGAGGACTTCCGCCTGCTGATGCTCAACGCCGCGGCCCGCGCTCTGTTCACTATGCCGTCGGACAACGTCATCGGCCGGCCGATTATGGATCTCATCAGCCACGTGGACGTAGTGCGCATGGTGGCCGAGCCGAGCGCCGCCGACAGCAACGGTCGCGTCGAGCAAGACCTGGCCTTGGGCGGCGGCCTCTATCGCGCCCGGGTCACGCTCATCGAAGGCGGCAGCCGCTTCGTCACCCTCCGCCGCGTGTTCTAAATGGCCAAGAAGCTCACGCAAAGGCGCGAAGGGGCTAAGGCGCTAAGGAAGATTCTTTTCTTCTTTGCGCCTTGGCCCCTTTGCGCCTTTGCGTGAGCATTACCTCAACGACACGCTATTCGCGTTCGCCGATTTTGATTGACAGCTCCTGCGCCTGCCCGCCGCGCAGGACGCGGGCGACTTCCTTCTGGCCCACCACGTCGCCCGACAGGGCGGCCAGCAGGTCTTCGTGGGTCTGGATGCCCTTGCCGCTGATGCCCAGCAGCGTATCGCCCAGCGTCAGGCCGGCGGCTTCGGCCGGGCTGCCGCTCTCCACGGCCACGACCAACAGGCCGGTCTTCTGCCCGGCAGCGGCGGCCGCGCCTTCGGGCAGGCGCACGCGCTGGGTGCTGACGCCCAGATAGCCGCGCCGCACCCGCCCATGCGAGCGCAACGCCTCGACCACGCGGTCGAGCGTGGCCGCGGGGATGGCCAGGCTGACGCCCTGATCCAGCCCGGACGTGTTCAGCCCCAGCAGCCGGCCGTTGGCCCCCACCAGCGGGCCGCCGGAGAAGCCGGGGTACATGACCACGTCGGTAGCCAGATAGCGGTCAATCTGTCCGCCCATCGGCGTGCGCCAGCCATCGCCCAGGCCGCTGACGACGCCCAGGGTGGCCTGCACGGTGCGGCCCGGCCGGCCCAGGGCCAGCACGATGTGGCCGACGCTCATTTCCGCCTCTGCGGCGCGGGGCAGGGGCGCGCCGGTCGCGCCGCTGACTTGCAACAGGGCCAGGTCGGTCGTCGGGTCGCGGCCGACCAGCGTGGCCGCGGCCGTCTGCCCGTCGCTCAGGCCGACGGTGATGTTGTCGTCGCGCCGCACGATGTGGTTGGCGGTGACGATCAGGCCGTCGGCCGACCAGAGGATGCCGCTGCCCGGCGTGTGGCGGCGGGCCTCGACGCGGACGATGGCCGGGCCGGCCGCGGCTACGGCTCCAGCCAGCCCGTCGGATAGGGTTTGGAAGGCATCAGACATCGCAATTCTCCTTGTGTGTTGATAGGAGGAACACAGAGGGACACAGAGAAGACACAGAGGTTCACAGAGAAAAAGAGAGTTGTGCTCTATGTCCGCTTCTAGGTGTCGCCACTAAGTGAAGCATAGCGCAGCCGACCAACGGCCGAATCGCCCATTCGATGGGGAGGCGACCTAGCAGGATGGGCAGGGGACTACAGCGAGAGGAGGCCCTGGCGCGTGGCCCGCACGACGGCGTCGGTGCGGCTCTGGGCGTTCAGCTTGCCCAGGATGGCGTTGACGTGGAACTTGACGGTGTGGTCGCTGATGGCCAGCCGCTGGGCGATGGCCTTGTTGGTCAGCCCCTCGGCCACCAGCGCCAACACCTGGCTCTCGCGCGGGGTCAGGTCGGCCGGCGAGGCGGTGGGGTCGGCCGGGCCGTCCTGGAGTAGGGCGCGGGCCAGGGCCGGGGCGAAGACGTGCAGCCCGGCGGCCACGGCGCGGACGGCGGCCAGCAGTTGCTCCTCGTCGGCCGCCCGCCCCACCACGCCGCGGCAGCCCAGTGCCCAGGCCGCGGCGGCGCTCTCCTCGTCGGGGGCCAGGGCCAGCACGGGCAGGGCCGAGCCAAGCTGATCCTCGCGCTCGCCGGTGGCGTCCCAGCCCACGGCCCAGACGATGGCGTCGGCCGGGTCAAGCTCCCCGTCGGCGGCGTCGGCCAGCAGCGCGGCGCTACCCTGGGCCACGACGCGGCAGCCGGGCAGGTTGGCCAGCAGCGCCGCCAGTCCGGCGCGGGCCAGGGGGTCGTCGGCCAGTACGATGAGCCGCAACGGTTCGTCCATCTCCGGCCAGCATAGCGCCGTTGTCTAAGAGAGGAGTTAGATTGCGCCGAGATGAGGTTATTGGACGGTCATGGTCAGATCGTAGCTGATCAGCGCCCCCTCCCACTCGCCGACGCCGACGGCGTGGAGGCCGGTGATGGTGGCCGTGAACTCGAGCGTCTCCGTCTCGCCGGTGAAACCATCGTCAATGTTCTCGACGTTGAGACCAGTCGGCTCATAGAGGTCAATGTACGGGTCGCCGCCGGACGGGTCAACAACGATTGTTATCTGATCGCCCTCTTCGGCGTGGAAGAACCAGAATTGGGTGACGTCGCGCGGCAACTGGACGCCGCTGTGGGGCAGATTGGGGGCCAGGATGCCGCTGACGGAGTAGGGGATGTCCAAATCGGTGTTGAGAAGGATGGCGTAGTCGGTCGCGCCGCCGTTCTGGACGGCCACGCGCACTTCGTATAGCCCCTCGGTCGCCCCGCTTGGCGCCGTGACGATCTCCGGCGCGCCCGGCGCGGCCGTATTCTGGCGGTTGACGATGGTCTGGCCGTCCTTCAGCAGAGTGACGACGATGTCGGCCGGGGCGGGGCCGATGACGTAGAGCGTAAAAGGCTCTTCCTCGAACATCTCCATCTCCCAACTGTCCGTCCGCCCGGCGGCCAGGTTCGAGGTGGCGAAATCCCCTTCCACATTGCGCAAATCCCCCTTGGCGTCAATGCCTCCCGCTCCACCGGCGACGGTCGGCGTGGCGGTGGGCGGCGTGCCGGTGACGGTCGGCGTGGCGGTGGGCGGCGTGCCGGTGATTGTCGGCGTGCCGCTGGCATTGAGCGTGGGTGTCGCGCCGGGCGTTGCGCCGGTTGTCGTCACCGTGGGCGAGACGCCGCCGATCGGCGCGACCTCTTCCGTGGGCGGGAACGGCTCGGTGGGGAACGCCTCTTGCGTGACGTCGAAGAACTCTTCGGTCGGCTGGGCGGCAAAGTCAAGCGTGGGCGTCGCCTCTTCCGGCAGCGGGGTGGGGAAGAGGGAGGGGTCTTCGGTCGGCGGCAGCCCGCCTTCGCCTTCAACGGTCGGCGGCAGTTCGGCCACGGCCGTGCCCGGCCCGCCCGGCGTCAGCGTCACCTGCACCAGCGGGCTGGGCGACAGGACGCGGGCCACGTCCAGATACCACACCTCTTTGCTCACGGCCTGCTTGCCGCAGCCGACCAACCCCTGCCAGCGCCGCCAGCGCCCCTCGACGGTCATCAGCAGCCCTTCGGGCAGCAGGCCGCGCACTTGCTGGTCATAGCCGCCGGCGGGGGCGACGAGACCGGCCTCACCCAGCCCCCACGTGGCCGGCGAGGGGTGGGGTTCGCTCTCGCACACCAGAAGCGGTTGTTTGCGGAAGAGGCCGCTGACCTGCACCACGGCATCGAGGTAGAGGCCGGGGGCGGCGGACAGCTCGGTCACGGTCAGGGTGATTGGCCCGGAGGCGGTGGGCGACGAGGTGGCCGCGGCCGTGGGGAAGGGCGTGGGCGACCCGGCGCCGCGCGCGCCACAGGCGGCCGACAGCAGAAGCAGGAGCAGGAGCGAAAAGGCAAGGCGACGCATAGATGGGCGCAAGTATAGCCGATTGCGCCGGGAAAGGGATGAGGCGGCGCTTAATGTCTTGCCGCGCCGGAATCCCCCCAAAATACCCACTGACAATTCCTCGCCATCGCGCTACACTTCGCCACGCGGGCGGCGATGTCCGCGCGGCGTTAACAACAGTCAAGGAAGGAGAGCGATATGGAGGTAGGCAGCATGGACTATCAGCAAATGCGGCGCGAGATTGACACGACGGGCTACACCATCGTGCGCGGGCTTCTGACCCCCGATGAGGTGGATTACTACATCAGTCGCATGGAGGCCGTCTCCGGCATCACCCGCTCGGGCATGATGCAGGGGGGCGAGGCTTGGAAAGGGACGGGCCGCGGCTCCGGCGGGTCGTCGTGGACGTTGCCCGACGGCGTGGTTAAGTCGCGCGACTTCTGGCCGGTGGTCACCAACGAACGGCTGACCAACATCGTGCGCAACGTCGTTGACCCCAACGTGCGCTTTTTGCAGCACAACGACATCCACGTCGGCTTCTCGGCCATCTCGTGGCACCGCGACAGCGTCAACCGCGAGTTCGGCGTCGGGCCGGACTGGGACGAGTCGCAGGAGCCGTACAAGCTGGTGCGCTGCGGCATTTACCTGCAAACCTTTGCCGAGAGCAACTCGCGGCTGGGCTTCATCCCCGGCAGCCACCGGCCGCCGACGGGGCCGGTGTCGGGGGCGACCAAGCGCAAGGAGCGTTGGCTAAAGTGGCTGGGCGCGGCCAACTACCTGTCGCCCAAGATTCAGATGGCTATCTCCAACGCCGACTGGATTCCGACCGAGCCGGGCGACTGCGTCATCTTCGACCCGCGCACCATCCACTCCGGCAGCTACATCACCGGGCCAAAGTACTCCGTCTTCGTCGCCTATGGCGTCGAGAACAAGCACTTCTTCAACCACTATAACTACTACCGCAACGTGCGCTCGGAGTTGGGCTATGGCGACCTCGACCCCGACTTCGCCCAACTGCTGCGCGAACACGACCTCTACCCGGAGCAGACGCCGACCTTCGACTTTGTCGAGGGGGCGTGGGTTCCGTCGGGCATCGTCAAGAGCCTGTACAATCGGCGGCGGGATACGCCAGTGAAGATGTAGGGGCTAGGGGTTAGGTTCTAGGGGCTAGGGGAAGAGCGCTCTTTCCCTAGCCCCTAGCCCCTAAAACCTAGCCCCTGATTTCGGCGATGTGGGCCTTCTCGTGATCGGCAATCAGGTGGCACACCTGCTCGATGGACAGGATGTGGAGGCTGGCGTGGCGGCCCTCTTTGGCCCAATCGTCTTCGGCCAGGGTGTCCATGAAGGCGAACAGCGCCGCGCGGTGGGCGGCCATGTCGGCCAGCAGGTCGGCCGGGCCTTTATCCTTTTGCTTGGCCACGACGCGCCGGTTCCAGCGGTGCAGGTCGAAGTCGGCCGGCACGCCCGTGCCGCCGCCCTGCACCTGGGCCATGAGGGCCGTCATGCCCCGCTCCGAGTTGGCCACGTGGCGCACCACGTCAATGACCCGCCATTCGGCCCCCTCGTCGGTGTAGACGGGCGCGTTCCACTGCTCCTCCGTCAGCCCGCTGAGCACCCGCACCGTCTCTTCGCGCACGGTCGTCAATTTATCTTGGATGGCTTCTTTCTTGTCCTGCGACATGGTTTTCTCCTGTGGTTAGTCGTTGGTCGTTGGTCGGCGGTCGGCGGTCGGCGGTCGTTGGTCGCGTGACTAACGACCAACCACCAACGACCACTAAACCTTCTGCGGATAGTAATACCCCTCCGCCGCAACCGCCGCGGTCGCCTCTTCCCAATGGGGCGGCCGTCGCCGGCGGAAGGCGTCGGCCTCTTCGCCCACGTCGTAGGCCACGCGCTGGTGCTCGGCCGACCACTGCCCGCCGGCCCACGTCAGCAGGGCGTACTTGGCCCGCGCGTCACCGTCGCCGGGCATGCTGACCGAGGCGACGTTGACCAGCGATAGCGCCCCCCAGCGGCGCTGGTTGGGGATGTGGAGATGGCCAAAGGCCAGCACGGCCGCGGTCAGCCCGCCCAGCAGCGGCTCCAGCTCGGCGTCGCTCTGGCGCACGGCGCTCCAGTAGGCCGTCTGGTGCGTTTCGGACGGGAAGATGATGGCGTTGAGGTCGCGCGGGTTGGCGTGGACGATACGCAAATCGTCGGCGGGGTCGGCCGTGGGCGAGACGGTCAGGCCGAAGGGCAGCCCGGCCAGCCAGTCGCGTTCGTTGGCTGTCAACTGGTCGCGCGTCCAGGGCAGCACCTCGCGCATGCGCTCCGGCGGTTGGCCATCGCCGGCCGTCCACTCGTCGGTGTTGCCCATGACCGCCGGCAGGCGCAACTCACGCACGCGCCGCAGGCAGTCGCCCGGCCGCGGCCCCATCAGGCACAGGTCGCCGGCGAAGACGACCAGGTCGGGCGCGTGCCGGCCCACGTCGGCCAGCACCGCTTCCAGCCCGCTCAGATTGCCGTGAACGTCGGAGAAGATAGCCACACGCATCAGCCCACCTCCTGCTCCAGCGCCGCCTCGATCTTGCCGTGGTCGGCCGGCTGCACCATCTCCTGCAACTCATGATCGCGCGACAGGTCAATGCCTTGTTTCTCGGCCAGCCTGGAGACGATTTGCAGCAGCTTGGTCAGTTCCGCCTCGGCCATGCGGTCAATCTCCAGGTCTACTTCCTCGCGCAAGTCGGCGATCTTGGCGGCGCGGTTCTGCGACATGAGGACGATGATGGCCAGGGCGATAGCCTCCAGCGAGACGACCATCGTCAGGAAGCCGAACGGGAAGGGGTCGAACGGCTCGATGCCGGGAATGAGACCGACGTTGATGACGATCCAGACGACGAACCAGACGACGTTGAGGATGAGGAAAGCCATGCTGCCGAAGCCGCGGGTCAGCGCGTCGGCGATGCGCTCCGATAGCTTGCGCTTCTCGTCGGCGCGCCCCTTGACGCTCTTGATTGCGCCGTTGTCGCCGATCCGGCCATCGGGCTGTTCCGTTCGTGCCATATTTACTCTCCCACTCAGAAGTATGCGTTTTCTGGCAACGATGTTGGCGACGGTGCCTTTAAGATTAGCACGCTGATGACGCTGCTTTGGCGCTGATGAACGCTGATAAGAAAGATTCTGACAGCGAGAATCAGCGTGCCATTCTTCTTTACCTGAAGATAGCTTCAGATAGCTGCGCGACAAAGCCGCGCCCACCCATATACATGCCCGCGTCTACGTCCACCGCCAGCCCTGCGGCGTAGGTATGGGGGCCGCTGACGGCCGACGGCTTCTGGCCGGTCAGTTTGCCGATGGGCGTGTGGCCGTGGACGAAGCGCCGACCGCCATAGAGGACCAGAAACCGCTGCACCCGCGCCGGGCCGCGCTCGGCGTCCTGGAAGGCGCGGCGCTGCGAGAAGTAGTCCAGCAGCAAATCCCAGTCGGCGGCGTCGTCGCTGTGCAGCACGCGGCGAATGGCCCGATTGACCTCGCCAACGGTGCGGCCGTAGACCTGATAGAACGTGGCGTCGGCGTGGGCCAGCAACCAGTCGCCCTCGCGGGCCATGGCCGGCAGGGAGCGCAGCCAGGCCAGCCGGTCGCCGTCCAGCCCGGCCAGGTCGCTGGCTTCGCCGCCGTTGCGCTGCCAACTGGCCAGGAAGGTGCCGCCCGGCCCGCCGCTGGGCGCGTCGCCGAAGCGCTGCGCGGCCAGAATCAGCACGTCGTGGTTGCCCAGCAGCGCCCCGACGCGCCCCCCGGCGGCGGCGGCCTCGCCCTGCAAGCGGCGAACGAGGTCAATGGCGGCGATGCCGTCCGGGCCGCGGTCGAAGTAGTCGCCCATGAACCACAGGGTGGCGTCGCCGCCGGCCCAACGGCCGTCGCCGTCAATCAGCTCTGCCTCGCGCAGCACGGTCGTGGCCTTGTCAATCTGGCCGTGGATGTCGCCGATGACGTACATCAGGCGCGCTCCTTGGGCCGCAAGATCAACTCCTGGAAGTGGCTGTCCGTCTCCCCCTCGACGGGGATGGCCCGGAACGAGACCTCGTCGAACAGGCCGGACACCAGCCGGCGCAGTTCGTCGTCGGGGTGGAAGGTGAAGTAGCGCGGAGGGTCGTGGTGGTCGTCGGGCCACGTGCCCTCGAAGGCGTAGCCGCCGTAGACACCGTAGAAGAACAGCCCGCCCGGCCGCAATAGACGATGGACGGCGGCCAGGACGCGCGGCAGGTCGGCCGCGGGCACGTGGAGCAGGCAGTTGAGGGCGAAGACGGCGTCGAACGAGGCCGGGGGGAAGTCCAGGCTGAGGAAGTCCATCACCCGCGCGTCCAGCCCCTTGGCCTGGGCCAGGCGTACCATCGCCGGCGAGAGATCGGTCATGACCACTTCAAGCCCGGCGTCGCGGAAGTAGGCGGCGAAGTGGCCGGGGCCGCCGCCGATCTCCAGCAACGTGCGTTTGCCTTGCGCCTGTAGCCGGGCCAGGAAGCCGGCCCGCGCGTCCATCTTCCACGGGGCCAGGCGGCCCAGGGTGCCGGCGTCGCGCTCCGCGGCCGAACGGTCATACGCCTGCCGCAGCCCGTCAATGACCTGCTCATACATGGCGGGGAGTATAGCATACGCCCCGGTGCATCCCACTTTCCCGGTGCATCCCACTTTCCCGGTGCATCCCACTTTCCCGGTGCATCGCACTTCCCGGTGCATCGCACTTTCTTGAGTGCGTTGCACCTTCTTAAGGACTTGCAAAGAAAGTGCGACGCACTCCAGAAAGTGCGACGCACTCCAGAAAGTGCGACGCACTCCAGAAAGTGCGACGCACCGACGCACTAGGACTTTGTTTACCAAATGCTCACGAAAACAGGCAAATTTGCCTAGCCCTTTTCGTCCAATATCTGATATACTTGCGTCGAACTGTTCCGTTAGGGGGAACGGAATGAGGGAGTTCACGTCCGCTGCCGGGCCGCGCCCGGCTGATTTACCATCCTGTTCTGGAGAACGTTCGCCCATGTCTCGAACCCGTATCTTCACACGCCTATTGCTCCTTTCTATTGTCGCCTTGGCCGCGTTTGCCGCGCGTCAGGCTCCGGCCGTTAGCGCGGCCCCACCTACTGATCTGTTTATCTCCGAGTACTTGGAGAGTCAGCCCGGTAATCGCAAGGCCATCGAGATCTACAATGGCACGGCCGCGACGGTTACGCTCACGGGCGTCTACAATATTGCAGTTTATGCAAACGGTGCCACATCGCCTACAAGCATCGCTCTGTCAGGTTCCATTCCTGCCGGCGGCGTATTTCTGCTCGCGCATACGGACACCCCGGCTGCTTACCCCAGTGTCACTTTTAACCAGACTTCCGGTAGTCTAACCTTCAATGGCAATGACGCCGTAGCCCTGCGGAACGGCACAACGCTTGTCGATGTGCTGGGTCAGATTGGCAACAACCCTGGTACGGAATGGGGAACGGGTCTGACTTCGACCGCCGATAACACTATTCGCCGCAAGTCGACCATCTGCGCCGGGGACACCAACGGCAGCGACGCCTTCGATCCGGCCACGGAGTACGATGGCTACGCCGACGGCACGATTACCGGTCTCGGCAGTCACACCGCCAGTTGCAGTGGCGGCGACACCGCCCCCTCCGTCACCGGCACCAGCCCGGCCAATGGCGCTACCGCCGTCTCCCTTAGCGCTAACATCAGTATCACCTTCAGCGAAGCGGTGACGGTCAGCGGCGCATGGTATACTATTTCCTGCGTCAATTCCGGGGCGCACACGGCGACTGTCAGCGGCGGGCCGACGACCTACACCCTCGACCCCGGCACGAACTTCACCGGCAGCGAAATTTGCACCGTCACCATCGAATCGACGCTGGTGGCCGACCAGGATGCCCCGGCCGACAATATGGCTGCCGATTACATCTTTACCTTCACCACCGAGACCCCGCCGGCCGCCTGCGGCGACCCCGGCGTGACGCTCATCAGCGCCATCCAGGGCACGACCGATACCAGCCCCGTTGACGGCATGGTGCGCACGATCGAGGCCATTGTCGTGGGCGACTTCCAGGACACGACGGCCGAGCCGCCGAACGAACTGAACGGCTACTTCCTGCAGGAAGAGGATGCTGACTCCGACGGAAACGCGGCCACGTCCGAGGGCATCTTTGTCTTCGAGGGTGCCAACCCGGCCACGCCGGCCGTCGCGGTCGGCGACAAGGTGCGCGTCACCGGCACGGTGGACGAGTTCGGCGACGTGGATATCGATCCCAATACTCCGGACACTTACACCGAACTGGTCGGCCCGCTGACGGTTCTGGTCTGCTCCAGCGCCAACACCCTGCCCACGGCGGCGTCCATCGATCTGCCGGTGTCGGCCCTGACCGACTACGAGGCGGTCGAGAGCATGCGCGTCACCTTCCCCGAAGAGTTGACCGTGTCCGAGGTCTTCACCCTGGGGCGCTATGGCGAGGTGCTGCTGGCCGCCGGCGGCCGGCTGTGGATTCCGACCCACGAGGCCGAGCCGGGCCCGGCGGCCGCGGCGGTGGAAGCCGCCAACATCCTGCGCAGCATCATCCTGGATGACGGCCTGACTAACCAGAACCCTGACCCGGTGATCTATCCCGCCCCCGGCCTGTCGGCCTTCAACACCCTGCGCGGCGGCGACACGACGACCGGCCTGACCGGCGTTATGCACTACCTGGACACGACGGAGGACTTCCGCATCCAGCCGACGGGCACGGTCGCCTGGGACCACGAGAACCCGCGGCCCACGACCGCGCCGACCGTGGCCGGTGACTTGAAGGTTGTCGGCTCCAACACACTCAACTACTTCACCACTGTTGATAACGGTCCTGACGTCTGTGGCCCGGCGGCGAACCAGGATTGCCGCGGCGCGGATTCGGCCCTGGAGTTCACCCGCCAGCACGACAAGCTAATCAACATGCTCGTCGAACTGAATGCCGACATCGTCGGCCTGAACGAGTTGGAGAACAACGCCGCCGCCAGCCCGGCTAACAACGGCACCGACCCGGTGCTGGAAAGCATTGTCAACGCCCTGAACGCTGAAATGGGCGCGGGCACGTATGCGTTCATTGACACGGGCGTGATCGGCACGGACGCTATCAAGGTCGGCATGATCTACAAGCCGGCCAGCGTCACGCTTGTCGGCCCGTTCTCCATCCTCACCTCAGCCTACGACCCGGCCTTCATTGACACCCGCAACCGGCCGGTGCTGGCCCAGACGTTTATGGATAGCAACGGCGGCGTCTTCACCGTGGCCGCGGCCCATCTCAAGTCGAAGGGTTCCGACTGCGGCGGCGCGCCGGACGACCAACCGGACTCCGGCGGCGGCAACTGCAACGGCACGCGCACGGCGGCGGCCGAGGTCATGGTCGACTGGTTCGCCGAATCGTCCGTCAACAACGGCGATCCCGACATCCTGCTGGTCGGCGACCTGAACAGCTACGCCAAGGAAGACCCGATCGACGTCTTCATCAACGCCGGTTATGTTGACCTGGCGGCGACGCTGACCAACCCGTACTCCTACGTCTTCGACGGTGAGTGGGGCTACCTCGATTACGCCATGGCCAGCCCGACGCTGGCCGCGCAGGTGGCCGGTGTGGCCGAGTGGCACATCAACGCCGACGAGCCCATCGTCCTCGACTACAATACGGAGTTCAAGAATGCTGGACAGATCGCCGGCTTCTACGATGACGCTCCGTTCCGAGTGTCTGACCACGATCCAATCATCGTCGGCTTCGACCTGGACGCGCCCGACACGACCGCGCCGGACACCACCATCACCGCCAACCCGCCCAACCCATCGGGCAGCAATGGCGGCACCTTCCAGTACAACAGCAGCGAGGGCGGCAACCAGTTTGAGTGCCAGCTTGACGGCGGCGGCTGGTTCGATTGCGACGGCGGCCAGGTGACCTACGGTGGTCTGACCGACGGTAGCCACACCTTCGAGGTGCGGGCCATCGACGCCGCCAACAACGTCGACCCGACCCCGGACAGCTACACCTGGGTCATCGACACGACCGCGCCGGCCACGACCATCACCGGCAACCCGACCAACCCGTCCAACAGCGCCAACGCCTCGTTCACCTTCACCGGCGACGACGGCAGCGGCGTGGGCGGCGTGACGTTCGAGTGCCGCCTTGACAGCGGCGCGTGGACGCCCTGCGCCAGCCCGCAGACCTACACCGGCCTGAGCGACGGCAGCCACACCTTCCAGGTGCGGGCCAAGGACAGCCTCGGCAACACCGACGGCTCCCCGGACAGCTACACGTGGGTGATCGACACCGCCGGCCCGACGGTGACCATCAACCAGGCCAGCGGCCAGGCCGACCCGACCAGCGCCGGCCCGATCAACTTCACCGTCGTCTTCAGCGAGGCCGTCACCGGCTTCGCCACCGGCGACGTGATGCTGAGCGGCACGGCCGGGGCGACCTTGGCCACCGTCTCCGGTGGCCCCACGACCTACAACGTCGCCGTCAGCGGCATGACCACCAACGGGACGGTCATCGCCACCGTCGGCGCTAATGTGGCCCAGGACGCGGCCGGCAACGGCAACACCGCCTCGACCTCGACCGACAACACCGTCACCTACAACGTGCCCGTCGCGCCGACAAACGTCTACGTCAGCACGTCGGCCGCCGGCACCGTCGGCGCGCTCAGCTACGGCAGCGAAGACATCCTGAAGTGGAACGGCAGCGCCTGGTCGGTCTGGTTCGACGGCTCGGCCGCCGGCCTGACGGCCAAGAACGCCCAGCACAACATCAACGCCATCCACGTCTACGAAGGCAGCGATGACGCGCTGATCGTCTTCGCCCAGAACGGGCGCATCGTGCCCGGCATCACCGGCAAGGTTGACGGGATGGACATCGTCCTTTGGAACGGCAGCGCCTTCTCGCTGGTCTTCGACGGCCAGGACGTCGGCCTGACGGTTCTGACGAACGAGAAGATTGACGGCCTGCACGAGTTGGACCCGTCCCTGGCTCCGGCGGCGGTGAAGGCCGCAGCCGGTGGCTCGTGCGTGGCCTACTACCTGATCAGCCCGGCCGGCAACGGCAAGGTGACCAACTACGACGGCGCGCAACTGAAGATCAGCGGCGAGGATGTGCTCGGCTTCTGCGCCACGCAGTTGGGCAGCACGACGGCCGGCTACTGGCACAAGCTGCTGGACGGCAAGGCCGAGGGTGTGAAGCCCAACGCTATCACCAGCATCTCGGCCAGCGACGACGGGCAGACGTTGTACCTGACGACGAAGGCAGCCTTCAATGTTGACAACGCCACGGGCGGCCACTCGATGGTCTACGAGTACGACATGACCACCGGCCAGTTCAGCGGCCCGACCTTCTCGGCTCCGGCCCACGGGCTGAACAAGATGGTGGACGGCCTGCACGTGGACGGCGAACTGCCGTAGGCGGTTAACAGCTTTAACTAACGCTTGAGTGAGAAAGAGCGGCGTCGCGCGACGCCGCTCTTTTCTTGTTACCACTCTGTTACCTGGACTTAAGCTCCTGCTTAAGTGATTGGGCATAATATGCGGGATAGAGCGAGGCAGGATTGGTCCGTCACCACTTGCCGCAAAACACAATGAGGTCATGCTATGTTCCGTTCCGGTAGGTTCAATGGCGCGTGGCTGCGGCGCGCCGGTAGTCTGATGCTTCTACTCCTCCTGTGGGTGCTGGCCCTGGGCCGCGCCCCAGGCGAGACGGCCCTGGCGCAGGGCAATCCGCAATACCAACACCTGATCACCGTTGACGCCAACGGCTTTGCCCGGCGGGACAAGGTGGTTGAGGTGGCGCTCAATTTCACGCCGCTCATCGCCGGCGAAGGCGGCTCCGGCGCGCTCGACCCCAACTCCATCCGCGTCCACGAGATTGACGCCGGCGGCGACGTGATTGACAGCGCCGTGCCGTTCCAGTTCGACCGGGCCGGCAACTATAACGCCAGCAACAAGGCGCGCGGCACGCTGGTCTTCCTGATGACGGGCAGCACGGCGGCCAACGAGACGCGCCGCTATCGCGTGCGCTTCGACGTGGCCGGCAGCGGCTTCAGCGCGCCGACCTTCGCCGACCGCGTGGCCCTGACCGACAGCGTCGGCCACAAGGGGTATCCCAGCATCCGCGTCGTGGCCGGGGGCACGGAGTACTTCTACCACAAGCCGGGCGGCGGCTTCGCCACGCTGCTGGACGCCCAAAACAACGACTGGATCAACTGGAACACAGCCGCCCAGGGCAACGGCGACTTCCGCGGCATCCCCAACATGGTTCATCCCAGCGACGGCGGCTACTTCCACCCCGGGCGTAACTCGGTCACGACCACTGTCGTCAATGACGGCCCGCTGCGGGCCACCTTCCGCTCCGGCAGCAACAACAACGCCTGGCAGGTGCAGTGGGACATCTTCCCCGACTACGCTCGCATGACCGTGCTGAAGGTGGCCGCCAACTACTGGTTTCTCTACGAGGGTGTGCCCGGCGGCGTGTTGCAGCCCGGCAACGACCGCCTGACGCGCTCCAACGGCGACAGCATTCCCGCTTCCGGCACGTGGACGACCGACATCCCCGGCGACGAGTGGGTCTTCGTCACCGACCAGGGCCTCGACCGTTCGCTGTACCTGATCCACCACCAGGAAGACACCAAGGTGGACGGCTATTACACGGACAGCGCCGCGGCCATGACCATCTTCGGCTTTGGCCGCAGCGGCAACCAGCGCCTGCTGAGCGGCCTGCCGAACCAGTTCACCTTCGGCTTTGTGGACGAGACGACGGTCAACGCCGTGCGGCCGGTGGTCAACGGGGCCTACAAGCCGCTGACAATCACCGGCAGCAACGACGACGGCGACGAAGACCCCGGCCCCATCTGCGATAGCCAGCCCTACAGCATCCTCTTCAGCCCCAAGGTGACCAAGACGGTCAACGGCCTGGTGATGGCCGACGAGGACATCGTGCGCTACGACGCTTCGACCTGCGAAGTGGAGACGGTCTTCGACGGCACGGCCGCCGGCCTGCCCGCCGCGGCCAACCTCGACGCCATCGCCGTGAAGAACGACGTCACCTACTTCAGCCTGCTGGCCCCGGCGACAGTACCGGGCATCGCCGGCAAGGTAGACGACTCCGACGTGGTGGCCTACGATGGCGAGGACTTCTCGCTCTACTTCGATGGTTCGGCCAACGGCCTGTCAACCAACGCCGAAGACGTGGACGCCATCGCCTTCGACGAGACGGACAAGCTGCTGTTGAGCACGGTGGGCGGTTTCAGCGTGCCGGGCATCAGCAAGGGGGCCGACGAAGACCTGGCCCGCTTCGACGCCGGTAGTTGGACGCTGCTCTTCGACGGCTCCCACAACGCCGGGCTGACGGCCGAGGACATCGCCGGCGCGTCGGTGGCGGCCAACGGCGACATCTACCTGAGCCTGCTCGACAACTTCAACGTCGGTGGCGTCAGCGGCACGGCGGCCGACGTGATCATCTGCGCGCCGGGCAGCCTGGGCGCGTTGAACACCACCTGCACCTACACCAAATTCTGGAATGCGACCGCGTTCGGCCTGCCGGCCTTCGACGCCTTCGACGTTCCCTAACTAACCCCCTTCATCGCCGCCACAGAGCGCGGTTCGGGCCGACCGCCCGAACCGCGCTCGCATTGTGACAGGACTCCTATGAGCAAACGACTTGCCGCCATTGGTGTTATTGCCCTGGCCCTGCTGCTGCCGGCACTGGCCTGGCAAACGGGCGGGGCCGCGCCGGCCAATGCCGGCTGGTGGGATTCGGCCTGGGCCTACCGCGCCAGCGTCGAGATTGCCGCCGCCGGCTACGCGCGCGACGAGAAGGTGGCCGACGTGGCCATCAACTTCACCGATCTGCTCGACCAGGTGGGCGAGGGCAGCCGCTTCGACCCCGATTCGCTGCGTGTGCTGGAGGTGGACGGGACGACGATTCTCGACGACGCCGTGCCCTTCCAGTTCGATCGCGCCGCCAACTATAACCCGTCCAGCAACGCCGCCGGCGCGCTGGTCATCCTGTTGACCGGGGCGACGGCCGCCGACGAGACGCGCACCTATCACCTCTACTTCGACGTCGTCGGCAGCAACCATCCGCCGGCCGACTTCGCCAGCCGCGTCAACGCCACCACCATTACCGATGCCTACGGCTACGAGACGTTCCGCATCGCCAACGACGACGGCATCTACTTCTATCACAAGACGGGCGGCGGCTTTTCGTCGCTGATTGATGCGGATGAGAAGGATTGGATCGGCTGGAACCCCGCCGCCAAGGGCGCGGGCGACTTCCGCGGCATCCCCAACATGGTGCATCCCAACGATGGCGGCCACTTCCACCCCGGCCGGGCCACCGTCGAGAGCGGCTACACGCGGCGCGGCCCGCTGAAGGCCACCATCCGCTCCAGCACCATTGACGGGCTGTGGACGACGCAGTGGGAGATCTATCCCGACTACGCCCGGCTGACGGTGCTGAAGATCGCCGAGGGCAAGAAGTACTGGTTCCTCTATGAGGGCACGCCCGGCGGCAATCTGGAGCTGGCGACGGATCTGGTGGTGCGCTCCGACGGCGCGACGACGACCGCCGGCGAGAGCTGGACGGGCGATCTGCCGGGCGAGGAGTGGGTCTACTTCGCTGACCCGGCGCTCGGCCGCTCGCTCTATGCCATCCACCACGAGGAAGATGAGATCATTGACTCCTACACGCCCGACGAGCTAGGCAAGATGACCATCCTCGGCTTCGGCCGCAACGGCAACGGCCGCTTCCTGACCGATACGGGCCGGCAAATGACCATTGGTCTGGTGGATGAGACCGACATAGCGGCTGTCGCGCCGGTCGTCCATGCGGCCTATAAACCGCTGGCGACGGCTGTCGGCCAACCGGAGCAGCGCCCGGCGACGCCCACGCCCTCCCCCTCGCCGACCAGCCCGCCGACCGACACGCCGACGGCCACCCATACGCCAACAGCCACGCCGACCGAAACCCCGACGGCGACACCCACCGAAACCCCGACGGCCACGCCCACGGAGACCCCCACCGCGACAGCCACGGCCACGGCCACGTCAACGGCCACGGCGACCGCAACCGCAACCGCCACAGCCACAGCGACAGCGACCGCCACGGCCACTTCGCCCGCGACGGCGACCGCCACGCCCAGTGCCACGGCGACCCGCCCCCCGGTCTATCAGTTGTATCTACCCGCCATTCGCGGTCAATAACTCATAGAGACTACAGCGCGCCGTAAGGCGCGCTGTAAGCCCTATTACCTATTATTCAAGGTAGGACACCTATAGCGGGTGTGCCTGCACGCCTGCCGCTTTTTGTAGCGCGGGATGGTATCCCGCTTGCTGCACTGCCGAAGACGCGGGATGCCATCCCGCGTTATACGGATGAGCAGCGCGGAATGGTATGCCGCGTTCTGCACTGACCAAGACGCGGGATGCCATCCCGCGCTACAAGGGCAAAGAGCGCGGCCGGCAAGTATTGGAACGCCGAGCCGTATTGGGATCGCGGGTAAGTGAGGTAATGGAGCCATGTCAACTTCCAGGTATCGTTATACGCTGTTCGGGATTGCATTTGTCTGTATTGTAGGGCTACTGATCGCCCTGATGCGCGGCGCGCCGGTCTTGGCCGCGGGCGACCGCCACGTTGACCCCACCGGCAGCGACAGCGGCGACTGCGCCAACGTCGCCGCCCCCTGTCTGACCATCGCCTACGCCGTGGCCCAGGCCACCGCCGGCGACACCGTCCACCTGGCCGCCGGAACCTACACCGGCCTGGGCAACCAGCACGTCATTCTGAGCAAGGCGTTGACGCTGGCCGGGGCCGACGCGGCGACGACCATTCTGGACTATGACCCCCTGACCGAATGGACCCAGGGCGGTCGCAACGGCATCCTGGAAATTCGCGCCGACGACGTCACCATCCGCGATCTGACCATCCGCGACGCGCCGGATGAGGGCGGCGTGCCCCTGTGGGGCGTGCGGGTGTGGCGCAACGGGTTCACCGTGGCCAACACCACCTTCGACACCGTCCACTTTCTCAACAACGCCGGGCGTGGCCTCGAACTGCACAACGACACGACCATCGCCAATCTGGTGGTGCGCGACTGCCTCTTCGAGGACAACGCCGGCCCCGGCATCCGTTCATCCAGCACCACGCGCATCAACGGCTTCACCATCACCAACACCACCTTCCGCAACAACAGCCAGAGCGGCTACACCCAATCGGCCGGCAGCGCCAGCTACCTATCCGGTTTGCACATTGACGGCGGCACGTTCGAGGGCAACGCCATGCACGCCCTGCGCGTTGGCAACGTCCACGACGCCATTATTGAACACTCGACCTTCAGCGGCGGCGGCCTGGGGATTGGCTTCGTCACCGCGGCCGCCGGGGCCGACCCCATCGGCCAGGTGGTGATTCGCCACAACACGCTGACCGACCTGGGCGGCGCGGCCGTTGTGGTGGACATCACCAACACCGCCCTTGACGCGCCGCTGGTCATTGAGAGCAACACCGTCAATCAGGCGGTGAACCTGCTGAGCGCGGCCGGCGCGACCTTCGACATCGGCCTGGCCGCCGGGCAGACGCACGCGGCGGTTACGATTGACGACAACGCCATCAGCCTCGGCGGCGCGCTGGGCGCGGCCACGGCGGCCCATGCCCTGAAGCTGAGCGGCGGGCTGACCAACGTGACGGTGACGGACAACCAACTCAATGGCGGCGGCGTCGCCAATAACGGCGGCGCGCCGGCCAACAGCGGCGTCTACCTGGCTTCCAATTCGACCAAGTTTGGGGCCATCGCCGCCGCCAATGCCGTCGAACTTTCCGCCAATACCATCACCGGCTTCGTCAATGGCATCAGCATCTACGACGAGGTCGGCGGCGCGTTCGGCGGGCTGCCGGCGGCCAACGGCCTGAGCATCGTCCGCAACAGCATCGCCGGCAACACTGAGTTCGGTGTGCGCTCCGGCCCGGCCAACACCGCCGCGGCCATCTGCAACTGGTGGGGTTCGGCCAGCGGGCCGGGCGGCGTCGGCCCGGGTACAGGCGACGATGTCAGCAGCCACGTGCTCTTCGCCCCCTGGCTGGGCACGAGCGATCTGGCCGGCAGTCTGTGCGGCAACGTCAACGATCTGTTCGTGGGCACTAATCGCGGCGGGCAGGTGGGCGGCGTCCCGTTTACCGACGTGGACATCCTGGCCCTCGACCGCGATACGGGCATCTGGACGAAGTTCTTCGAGGGCGAAGACGTCAACGTCTCGACCAACCTGACCGGCTTCACCTTCGAGCCGGGCGGCTGCCTGCTGATCAGCTTCGACGGCAACGAGAAGAAGCTCGGCCTGGGCTTCATCAAGCCCCACGACATCCTGAAGTTCTGCCCGACCTCGCTGGGCGATGTGACGACCGGGACGTGGAGCGTCTACTTCGATGGCTCCGACGTGGGGTTGGCGACGAACGGCGAGAAGCTGGACGCGCTGGAACTGCTGCCCGACGGCCGCCTGCTATTGAGCACCAAGGGCAGCTTCTCGGTCAAGGACGCGGCCAACAACACGCTCGCCGGGCGTGACGAAGACATCCTCGTCTTTGACCCGACGACGCTGGGCGATGCGACGACCGGGACGTGGAGCGTCTACCTCGACGGCTCCGACGTGCCGGGGCTGGGCAAAGAGGACGTGACCGGCATCTACTACAACCCGCTGAACGGCGATCTGCACCTCACCATTCTGGGCGCGTTCAACGTCGGCGGGGTGGCGGGCGGTTCCAGCGACATCATCATTCTGCGGCCGAATGGTGGCGGCTACACCGTGCTGCCCTACTGGCACGGCCCTGACGACGGCTGGAACTACGTGCTGCGCAGTATGCATGTTGACTTGCCGTAGGGTCACGGTGGATTGCTGGAGATTTACAATTAAATCGCCACTCTCTGCTGGCCGGTCGCGGTGGATTGAAATCCACCGCTAATGTAGGAAGTGCGTTGAAACGCACTGAAGAAGGACGTGACCTTCTGAAAGTGCGTTTCAACGCACTTTTGCGCTAGCGGCGGGTTCTTCAACCCGCCGCTTCAACCCGCCGCTTCCTCTAAAGGCCCTTAGCGCCCAGCCACAACCGCCGGCAAAAACGTGGCCTCATCGCGCACGGCCACCTGGCCCGAATCGGGATCGCCCATCAGCGACGACACGTCCACCGCCTCGAAGTCGTCGCCGGTCAGTCGGTCGAGTTGGTGCAGCACCTCGTTGTCCCAGCGCTCATCGGGCGCGCCGGAGACGTACCACGGCGAGCCGTTGTCGGCCAGGATGATGCCGTAGCGTTGCATGGCCCGCAGGATGACCTGCACCTCCGGCGCGAAGCCGCTCAGGTCGTAGTCGGCCCGCAGCCGGAAGCGCTGGCCCATCGGCGGGTAGCGCGTCTCGGTCAGGTCAGAGGCGAAGTGGCGCGCCGGCCAGACGAACGCCTGCTGTGTATCCGGCGCGGTGAAGCGCAGGGCGTGGCTGATCTCGCCGGTTAGCGCCTCGTCATAGCGCACCAGGCCGGGCAGGATGGGCAGGCCGGCGGCGTCGGCCGAAGTCCAGCCGGCGGGGCGCAGGGTGTGGCTGTGCAGATCGTATATGGCTCCCGACCCCGCATCCCAACCGCCGTCGTCGCGTGGCCAGGCGTCGTACAATTCATAGAGGCGGCACGTCCCTTCCTGGAGGATCAGAATGTGGCGGTCGCCGTCGCTCTGCGGGCCGCCCTCGATGGGCGGGTCGGGTGGGACGGGATAAGGGCCGGGGTCGCTCTGGTCGTCATAATAGAAGCTGACCGGTACGCCGGGCTGGCCGGCCGGCACGACGACGTAGGCGATGCCGATTGGCCCGCCATCCTCCGGCGGCCAGATGCCGGAGCCGAAGTCGGCGTGGAACTCGGCGTCTTGGCCGATGGCGTCCACGTACTCGTCCGACAACGGGTGGCGCGGCAGGGTGTCAATGGGGGTGTTCCAGATGTTGTCGGGGGGGAAGAGTGGGCAGGGGAGAGCAGGGGAGCTGGGGGGCAGGGGGGCAGGGGAGACGGCCCCCTCGCCCTGTGGGAGAGGGTTGGGGAGAGGGTCTTGCACTCCCTCGCCCTTTGGGAGAGGGGTGGGGAGAGGGTCTTGCACTCCCTCGCCCTGCGGGAGAGGGCTGGGGAGAGGGTCTTGTACTCCCTCGCCCTGCGGGAAAGGGCTGGGGAGAGGGTCTTGTACTCCCTCGCCCTGCGGGAGAGGGCTGGGGAGAGGGTTCTGGAACTCTTGGGAGGCGCAGGCCAACAACCCCAGCGTGACAGCCAGACAAGCGGAAATGATTCGCATAGTCAACTCCGTAATCAGCGAAAGTAGGCCCTTGTAGCGCGGGATGGTATCCCGCGTTCTGTTTCAGCGAAGACGCGGGATACCATCCCGCGCTACAAAGGGGGGCAGGGGAACGCTTCAGGTCAAGGCCCGCGCTGCTGCCACGGCAACACCCCGCTGACGCTCAATTCGTCGCGCAGGAAGGACTCGTCGGGCACGGCCGGCCAGTCGTAGACGACGACGCTGCCGGCCAGCTTGTCATGCCACCCCTGCTGCCGCCGATCGAACAGCGCCCACAGGAAGCCGATGAACAGGGCCAACCCGGAGATGTAGCTGCCGACCATGCGCAGGACGGCGCGACCGAACGATAGCCGCCGCCCGTCGTCACGCACGACGCGCACGCCCACCAGCAGCGCGCCGACCGTCTGGCCGTTCAGGTTCCAGCCGATGATGCCATAGCTGATGATCATCAGCGTGCCGATGACGCCGGTGATGGCCGCGCCGCCGGCCGCCGGCAGCCCGCCGGCAGGGATGAAGCGACCCAGCAGCGCCTCGACGTTGAACAGGCTCAACAGGGCATTGACGAACGTCGTCGCCAGCGACAGGGCCACCATCAGCAGCGAGAGGTCAATCAGCAAGGCCACCAGACGGCTGGCGAACCCGGCGTAGTGGCCGGCCAGAGTGTGCTCGACGCCGGGCAGGGTAGCCAGCGCCGGGCGGCGGCGCAGGTAGGCGGCGCGGAAGGGGGGCATCTCGGTGGCCAACCCGCGGCCGAGGCGTCGCCCCAGCGATACGTCCAGGCTGACCAGACGCTCGCGAATCTCCTCGATGATCTCCTCGATCAGCCCGGTGCTTTGGCTCTGGACGACCTGCTGCACCAACACCTGGACGCCCTCGTTCTGGGTCAGGTCGGACACGGAGCGCTGCATCAGCCCGCCCAGCGACACCTCGGCCACGGCCCGGCTGCGCGCCTCTTCGCGCCGCCCCGTCTCAGTCCAGCCCTTGACGATGGCCTCGCCGCGGGCCTGGTAGCGTTGAAAGCGGACGCGCACCGGCCGCAGGAGGCGGCTGTGGCGAAGGGGGCGGCTGGCCCGGTCGAACGTGCGGCCCAGGGCGTCGGTTGTCTCGTTCAGCAGGCGGCCGCCGCGCCCGGCCGAGGCCCGCGCGTCGGTCAGCAAGCCGATGGTCGTGTGGCGCGCCGTGGCCAGGGGGTCGGGCCGGTCCCATTCGGCCGCCGGGCGCAGCACTGTCTCCAGCGTGCGCGGCGGCTCGCCCGGCTCGGCGGCGATCTCCAGCCGCGCGGCGACGTTGTCGCCCACGATGAGCACCCCACCGAGGGCCAGCTCCGACAGCGTCGGCCGCCGCGGCGCGGGCGGTGGGTCGGTCTCATCCGCGGGTCGTTGGCTTTCGTCCATTGGCGACAGTCTCCACTCTCACACAGATTGAAACCACAGATTTCACCGATTACACACCTTGAAGAATGATGATCCGCAGATTGGGCAGATTGGGCAGATTTTCAGAAGGATAATGAACTCTCTTTTGAAATCTGCCCAATCTGCGGATAGCATCTCTTAATTGATGAAATCTGTAGACTTTCCTTCTATCCATCCTGGTTGGTCTCGGTTGCCAGGCGCATCACGGGTGAGGGGCCGGGCAGGGGCGGCGGGCTGGATAGTCGGTCAAAGGTGCGGGCCAACCAGGTGTTGGACCAGCCCAGCAGCTTCGACTCGGCCACGATGCGGCCGATCTCGACGCGGGTCATCTTGGCCTCGCTGCGCAGCACGTTGGGGTTATTGCGGCTCAGGGCCAGCGTCCGCGCCGCGAAGAGAAAGGGCCAGATGAGCGCCAGCCGCAGGCTGTGCTCCGAGCGCGGGAAGGCGGTGATGTAGCGCAGACCGCTGGCCAGGTGGCCGTCAGCTTTGTCGGCCAGCATGGCCACGACGGCCAGCGCCTTCGGCTCGCTCTGCGGCTCCAGCAGTGTCGCCGGCGTCAGGCCCACCTTGTTCAGATAGGTCTGGGGCACGAAGACCCAGCCACGCTCGTAATCCTTGCGAATGCCGCGCACAACGTTGACCGTTTGCAGCGCCAGACCGCACTCGCGCGATAGCGGCATAAGCATCTCGCGCCGGGCCATGATGGCCGGTGAATAGAGGGCGAACAGATCGGTTACCAGATAGCCGACGCGGCCGGCGACTTCGTGCATGTAGTCGTCGAGGGCGGCTTCGTCTTCGACGTGCGGGCCGTGCTGCTGCCAGCGGGCCATGCCGCGCGTCGTGGCGTGGACGTGGGCGACGATCGGCTCCTGGAAGGGGGCCGGCAGGGCGTGCAGCCAGTCGAGCACCTGCGGCGTCTCGCGGATGACCTCCACTTCCGGGTCGGTCGGGTCGAGGTCATCCACCCGATGGGTCAGCCCTTCGGCCGGGGCGCGCCCTTCCAGCACGGCCGCCCACTCCTCCAGTAGCGCGATCTTGCGCTCCGGCGGCATGGTCTCGTGGTCTTCGATGCCGTCGGCAATGCGAAACATCAGGTAGGCGACCGAGACGGCATCACGCAACAGCGGCGGCAACTGTTCGATGGACAGCGCGAACGTCCGGCTGACCTGCCTGACCATGATATCGCGTTTCTGCATACGGCTTTTCCCCTCGTTTCATTAAGCCTGAAGAAGAAACCACAGATTACACAGATTACACAGACTTAAGAGTAGGAATCTGTGTAATCTGCGTAATCTGTGGTTCCACTCTCTTACAATCTTCGCCCGGAGCGCCAGATGGACCACAGCAGCCACAGCGTCAGCACAATGACCGCGGCGAAACCGAGCACGGTGATCCACGTCAACGCCCCCCACGGCCAGGTCAGGTTGAGACTGGGCAACAGCAGGGCCAGGCCGATGGTCAGCGAACCGAGCAGGATGGCCTGGATGATGCGGTTGGCCACGGTGTTGACCTGGCGGGCCAGCCTGTCGGTCGCCGGGTCAACGATGCGGAACTCCAGTTGGCCGCGCTCGATGCGGCTCAGTAGCCGGCCGGTTTGGGTGGGCAGGTCGTTGATGAAGCCCGCCCAGCCGCCCAGGCTGCGCAGCGCGTCCGGCCCCCAACTGGTCGGCAGCGCCAACTGGATGAGAAAGCGCCGCACGTAAGGCCCCGACACCTCGAACACGTCGAACTCCGGCGCGACCTGCTTGCCGACGCCCTCCATGACCACCAGCGTCTTGATGAGCAACCAATAATCGCTGGGCACGTGCAGGCGATACTCGTAGATGATGGGCTGGATTTCGGCCAGTAGCTCGCTGGCCGAGATGTCCTTCAGCGGCAGCCCCTTGTAGCGCCGCAGCAGCCGCCGCAGATCGCGCTCCAGGCCGCTCTCGTCCACCGTCGGGTCGGCGATGCCCATGCGGATGAGCTGGCTGACGGCCGAGGGCGCGTCGAACTGGATGATGGCGATGTAGAGGCGGATGAGGGTGGCCTTGTCGCGTTCGTCCAGAAAGCCGACGGTGCCGAAGTCAATCAGGCCGATGACCTCGCCGGGCAAGATGAGCATGTTGCCGGGGTGGGGGTCGGCGTGGAAGAAGCCGTCTTCCAGCACTTCGCGGATGATCAGGCGCGAGGCGTGCATGGCGATGCGATGTCGGTCGAGGCCGGCGGCGTCGAGGGCGGCCAGATCGTCAATCTTGATGCCGCGCAGCCGCTCCTGCACCATCAGGCGGCGCGTCGTATGCTCCCAGTAGACGCGCGGCACGTAGATGAACTCCTCACCCTCGAAGTTCTCGCGGAAGCGGTCGGCGTTGCGACCCTCGCGGCGGTAGTCCAACTCCTCGCGCAGGGCGTTGGCGAACTCGTCGGCCATCTCCACCGGATCGAAAGGCACGAAGCCGGGCAGCCGCTCGCGCACCAGATGGGCGATGTCGCTGAGGATGTGGAGGTCGGTGTCAATCAGGCGCTCGACGCCCGGCCGCTGCACCTTGACCACCACGTGCGTCCCGTCGGGCAGCAGCGCGGGGTAGACCTGGGCCAGCGAGGCCGAGGCGATGGGCGTGGGGTCGAAAGCGGCGAAGACTTCCGGCAGCGGCCGGCCCAGTTCGGCCTCGATCAGCGGCAGGATCGCCTCCCACGGGTCGGGCGGCACGTTGTCCTGCAAGTTGCTCAATTCGGCCAGCACTGCCGGCGGCAGGATTTCCGGCCGCGTGCTGGCGATCTGGCCCAGCTTGATGAACGTCGGGCCAAGCTCCTCCAGCGCCAGCCGCAGTCGCACGGCCGGCGGCACGCGCTCCGACTCCTCGACGCCGCGCCGCAGCAGCCGCCGTGGGATGTTGAGCCGGTCGGCCAGCCCCAGTTGAGCTATCACCGCGCCAAAGCCGTGGCGGGCCAGCACCTCGGCGATGCGGCGGTAGCGCGCCAGATGGCGCGGGCGCAGGCGGAACAGGATCGAATCTCTGAGCAACGGACAGCCTCATGCACCTTCGGGACGGCATAGATGATAGCCTACCCGCCGGGCGGACACCATATGTAGGGCGATTTGCTAAATCGCCCACACACATGTAGAGCGATTTGCCAAATCGCTCTACAAGCCTTTGAAGACGATCCCCTGCGCCAGCGGCAGCTCCTTACTCCAGTTGATCGTGTTGGTCTGGCGGCGCATGTAGGCCTTCCAGGCGTCGGAACCGGACTCGCGACCGCCGCCGGTCTCCTTCTCGCCGCCGAACGCGCCACCGATCTCCGCCCCCGACGTGCCGATGTTGACGTTGGCAATGCCGCAATCGGAGCCCCCGGCGGCCAGGAACGCCTCGGCGGTGCGGACGCTGTCGGTGAAGATGGCGCTGGATAGCCCCTGCGGCACGTCGTTGTGGAGGTGGAGAGCCTCCTCAAGGGTGTCGTAGGTCAGCAGGTAGAGGATGGGGGCGAACGTCTCGCGCCTGACGATGGGTGTTTGCGCCGGCATGCGGATGAGCGTCGGCTCGACGAACAGCGGGCCGATGTCGGGCCGCGCCCGGCCGCCGAATAGCACCTCGCCCCCCTCGGCCACGGCCTGGGACACGGCCGCTTCCATGCCGGCCACGGCCGCGTCCGTCACCAGCGGCCCCAGCAGCGTGCCCGCGGCCAGCGGATCGCCGGGGCGAATCTGGGCGTAGGCGCGGGCCAGGCGGGCAGCCAGCTCGTCGGCCACCGGGCGCTGAACGATGATGCGCCGCGTGGAGGTGCAGCGCTGGCCAGCCGTGCCCACCGCGCCGAAGACGATGGCCCGCGTGGCCAGGTCGAGGTCGGCGTCGGCGGCGACGACGATGGCGTTGTTGCCGCCCAGTTCCAGGATGGTGCGGCCGAGGCGTGCGGCCACGGCCTGGGCCACGGCGCGGCCGGTGGCGGTCGAGCCGGTGAAGGAGATGAGCGGCAGGCGCTCGTCGGCCACCAGTTGGCGGCCGACCGCCGGCCCGCCCACGGCCAGGGTGAACACGCCGCTCAGTCCGTGGTCGGCCATGACCCGGTTGGCGATGTGTTGCATGGCGATGGCCGTCAGCGGCGTCAACTCCGACGGCTTCCAGACGATGCTGTCGCCGCAGACGGCGGCGATGGCCGCGTTCCACGACCAGACGGCGATGGGGAAGTTGAAGGCGGTGATGACGCCAATGGGGCCGAGTGGGTGCCACTGCTCGGCCATGCGGTGGCCGGGCCGCTCGCTGGGCATTGTCAGCCCGTAGAGCTGGCGCGACAGGCCGACGGCGAAGTCGCAGACGTCAATCATCTCCTGCACCTCGCCGATGCCCTCGGCCCGAATCTTGCCCATCTCCAGGGTGATGAGTTCGCCCAGCGGCTCCAGCGATTCGCGCACGGCCGCGCCCAGATCGCGCACGACCAGACCGCGGCGCGGCGCGGGTAGTTGCCGCCACGCCGCGAAGCCGGCCTGCGCCGCGGCGACAACGCGCTCGACGCTCTCCGGCGTGGCCGGGACGACGACGGCCAGCGGTTCGGCCGTGGTCGGATTGAGCGAAACGAGCGGTGGCGCGCCGCTGTCGAGCCAGCCGTCGGGGCCGGCGCAGACGCCGGGGTTGACGGGTTGGATGTTCAGACGTTGGAGAAGGGATTGGGTGTGGTTCATGGCTGTCCTGTTTAATCCGGACGTGCGATTTTGTAGCGCGGGATGGTATCCCGCGTCTTGGGCTGTGCAGAACGCGGGATACCATCCCGCGCTACAAGTCGCGCTACGATTTGCTCTTGTTGCTTCTTGCGGCAATTATAGGCAGTGGGCCACGGCCCGCCAAAACCCATGACCATCCAATTGCTGCCCGTTATCCGCGATTGGTCTGCCTGGTCGGCTGTCTTCACCGACGCCGATCTGTGGCGGCCGGCCATCGCGCGGCTGTGGGCCGATGAGCCGTCGCTGGCGGCGCGCACCGGCATTGGGTGCGTCGAGACCGTGACCGCCGGCTTCCCCGGCACGTGCGCCGTGTTCATCGTCAACGAGACGGCGGTCATCAAGCTCTTCCCGCCGCTGGTGGCCGGCGACTTCGAGCGCGAGCGGGCCGTCTATCGCCTGCTGGACGGTCGCCTGCCGGAGCTGCCGCGCCTGCTGGCCGACGGCGTGCTGCGCGACCGCATCGCCTGGCCCTATCTGGTGACCTCGTTCCTGCCCGGCGCGGCCTGGCGCGACACGCAGAAGGCCATGCCCCCCGCGCAGCAGTGGGCTGTGGCGCGGGCGCTGGGCGAGCGCGTGCGGCGCGTCCACGAGACGCCCATCCGGCCGGGGCTGGGCTGGCCGCCGGCCGACGCCTGGCCGCGCTTCGTCGCCACGCGCGTGGCCGAGGCCTCGGCGGTGTTGCGGGTCGTGTTGCCGCCGCGGGTCGTGGCCGAGGCCGAGGCGCTGCTGCAAGCGACGGACTGGTTCGCCAACGCGCCGCGACTGCTGCACGCCGACCTGACCCAGGATCACGCGCTTGTGACGCAACGCGGCGACGGGTGGCGGTTGTCCGGCCTGCTCGATTGGGCCGATGCCGAGGTGGGCGACCCGGTCTATGAGTGGGTGGCGCTCTACTTTGGTTTCTGCGACGGAGACGTGGCGCTCTTCCGTGCCTTTCTAACCGGTTATGGTCCTGACGGCGCGGCGCATTTGCCCGACCGCCGCCGGCTGCTGGCGTTTACGCTACTCCACCGCTTCGGCGCGCACATCATTGCCGGCGTTTTGCCCGACAAGCTCCGGCGCGATCTGTCCAGCCTCGATGAGCTGGCCGGACGGCTCTTCCCCGGCTTCGACGGCTGATGCGGCCGGCCGCGACAAATCGGTGCGGCTGCGGTGGACGACGTAGATGCCGATCAGCACCGCCGCGCCGCCGACGATCTGCACCGCCGACAGCTGTTCGCCCAGAATGGGCACGGCCAGCAGCCCGGTCAGCACCGGCTGGAGCAGCAGCGTGGGCGAGACGAGCGACGCCGGCAGATAGCCCAGGGCGTAGGCCACGGCCATCTGTCCGCCGACCTGGACGAAGAGGCCCAGGGCAATCAGATAGAGGTAGGCGCGCAGCGAGTAACCGGTCAACGGCTGGCCCAGGGCGCGGGCGATGAGAGCCAGGGCCACGGCCGAGCCGGCAGCCGACAGCCAGAACGAGGTCAGCGTGTTGAGCCGCTGCCGGCTGCGCTGGACGACCAGGAAGTAGCCGCCGTAGAACATGCCCGACAGGATGCCGAAGAAGGTGCCCAACCCCACGTCGTTAAGCGCGTCCACACCCAGGATGACCGCCGCGCCGCCGATGGCCACGGCCAGCCCGACCCAGAAGAGGCGGCCCGGCCGCTCGCCGAAGAAGAACATCGCCCCCAGCCCGACCCAGATGGGCGCGGTGTTACCCATCAGCGTCGGGTTCGTGGCCCCGCTGATCAGGATGCCGGTGTTCCAGAAGAACAGATCGCCGGCGAAGAACAGCCCGGCCAGGATGGCGATGAGTGTCTCGCGGCGGGCGGGGCGGCCGTCGCGAGCGATGCCGCGGCCGAAGGGCACAACGAGCAAGACCGCGGCCACGCCCATGCGGTAGAAGCCGGCCACCGCCCCTGGCGCGCCGGCCAGACTGACGAAGATGCCGGAGAAGGCCATGCCCAACAGCCCCAGCAGCAGGACGACGTAGGCGCGGTTGTGGCCGGGGGGACGGGCCGCGGGACGGGTGGAGGTGTGTTCCATGACGATCTCCGTGAAGGCTGTCGGCGCGAGGCCGGGATGGGACTTATACCGCAGGCGGCCTTGTTGGGCAACCGGCTGATAAGAGTTCAACGCAAAGGCGCAAAGACGCCAGGACGCTAAGGGGAGAATGTATTCGTTAAATGCATCGCGCAAGCTGCTATAATGCTAAATCTGTGCAATCTGTGTAATCTGTGGACTCTCTTTCCTGAAGGAGCGCAATGGGCGAACTACTGAAGGACAAGGTCGCCGTGGTGACCGGAGCCAGCCGGGGTATTGGCGAGGCCACGGCGCTGACGCTGGCCCAGGCCGGGGCCGACGTGGTTGTGACGGCGCGGACGGGGGACGAACTGGCCGCGCTGGCCGAGCGGCTGGCGCGAATGGACGTGGCCGCTCTGCCCGTAGTTGCCGATCTGACCCGCGAGGCGGACGTGGCCCGGCTGCGCGAGGCTACGCTGGAACGCTTCGGCCGGGCCGATATCCTGGTCAACAACGCCGGCGTCGGCAAGTATGGGCCGCTGAGTTCCCTATCGGCGGCCGACTATGACTGGATGATGAACACCAATATGCGCAGCAGCTTCCTTTGCACGTCGGCCTTCCTGCCGGGGATGCTGGAGCGGCAGCAGGGCTGGGTGGTATTCGTCTCATCCGTGGCCGGGCTGAAGGGGCTGCCCAACGAGAGCGTCTACTGCGCCACCAAGTTCGCCCAGATGGGCTTTGCCCAGGCGCTGGACTATGAGACGCGCGAACAGGGCGTCAAGGTCAGCGTCGTGGCCCCCGGCGGCGTGGGTACACACTTTGCCTTCGGCACGGGGCGCACGCCGGGCGACCCGATGCTCGACGCCATGATGGACGCCAATGACGTGGCCGAGGCTGTCCTCTTCGCCGTGACCCAGCCGCCGAAAGTGCGCGTGTTCCTGATCGGGCTGCGGCCGATGTCGGAGCCGTTGTAGGACGACCGCCGACCGCCGACGGCCGTCCGCCGCAAGAAAGGAGTAGCGTAAGTGGTTGGCTCTTCTGGCGGCGGTCTGCGGTCGGCCGTCAGCGGTCACGTTAAAGGAGTGGAGAACATGGACCAACTATTCAGCGACATGCAAGAGCGTTTCGAGACGTTGTATAAGGCGATTGAGAAGACCGTGGCCGATCTGCCGGCCGAGGCGCTGGACTGGAAGCCGGCGCAGGACATGAACTCCCTGGCCGTCTTGCTGGTACACACCGCCGGGGCGTTGCGCTTCTGGGTGGGCGACGTGGCCGGCGGCCAGCCGTCGGGGCGCGTGCGGTCGGAGGAGTTCGAGACGCGCCAAGTAGACGCGGCCGAACTGATGGCCCGGTTGCGGGCGGCGCTCGACGATGCCGGCCAGGTATTGGGCGAACTCGACCCGGCGGGGCTGGGCGAGATGCGCCAGGTGGCCGACCGGGACGAAAGCCACACCGTCGGCTGGGCGCTGCTCCATGCGCTGGAGCATACGGCCATCCACACCGGTCACATCCAGATCACGCGCCAGTTGTGGGACCAACGGAACGGGTAAAAGAGAAGAGGGACACAGAGGAACACGGAGAGAAGAGAGGGACACAGAGAAGCACAGAGGAGCGCAGAGAGACGCAGAGCAGACTCTCTTCCTCCGTGTAACTCGTGTCATCTCTGTGACCCTCTGTGTTCCTCTTAATCCGGGAGAGCAAATGTCTAACAACGATGCCTCGCGACAGGCGTGGGAGGCGAACGCGGCCCACTGGGACGACTACATGGGCACGGCGGGCAACGACTTCGTGAACCTGCTCGTCTGGCCGGGCACGGAGCGGCTGCTGGGCGTGCGGCCGGGCGAACGGGTGCTGGACGTGGCCTGCGGCAATGGGCTGTACGCCCTGCGTCTGGCCGGGCTGGGGGCGCAGGTGACGGCGTTCGACTTCGCTGCGCCGCTTATCGAGCGCGCCCGCGCCCGTTCGGCCGCCCACGCCGGGCGCATTGCCTACCACGTTGTGGACGCCACCGACCTGGGCGCGCTGCTGGCGCTGGGCGAAGGGCAGCACGACGCGGCCCTGTGCAACATGGCCCTGTTCGACATGGCCGACATCGCCCCGCTGGCCGAGGGGCTGGCGCGGCTGCTGCGGCCGGGCGGGCGCTTCGTCTTTTCGGTCATGCATCCCTGCTTCAACGGGCTGCACGCGACCTTTGTGGCCGAGGGGTCCGACGACGGCCGCGACTTCACCACGCGCTACGGCTTGCGGCTGTCGCGCTATCTGACGCCGTTCACGGCCGAGGGCATCGCCATTCGCGGCCAGCCGGAGCCGCAGCCGTACTTCCACCGGCCGCTGGGCGAGCTGCTCGCGCCGTTCCTGAGCGCCGGCCTCGTCCTCGACGCACTGGAAGAGGCCGCCTTCCCGCCCAGCCACCAGCCGGAGAAGCAGACGTCGTGGAGCGGCAACTACAGCGAGTTCCCGCCGGTGCTGATCGTGAGGATGAAGAGATAGTGGTTAGTGGGGAAGAGAAGAGGAACACAGAGTTACGCAGAGGAGCACAGAGGGACACAGAGTAAAACCCTCTTTCTCTGCGTCTCTCTGCGCTCCTCTGTGTCTCTCTGTGTTCCTCTTTAAAAGTGAATGTCAACGAATGAGATGGAGTAAGGCGATGACTGAACAGATTAGCAAGACGGAGTTGATGGATCGGATCGCGGCCGGCTATGAGGCCATGGAACAGGCGTTGGCCGGGCTGGACGGGCTACAGATCAGCCACCCCGGGCCAGAGGGCTGGGCGGTCAAGGATCACCTCTTCCACCTGGCGGCGTGGGAGCGGGGGATCGCCTGGCTGCTCGGCCGGCGCTCGCGCACCGAGGGTATGGGCGTTACGCCGGAGGAGTGGCAGGCCCACACGATGGACGAGGTCAACGACCTGGTTCACCAACGCAACCAGGAGCGCAGCGCGGCCGAGGCGCTGGCCGCCTTCCGCGAGGCCCATCAAACGATGCTCGACGCCCTGGCCCCGCTGGAAGACGCCGACTTACAGCGCCCCTACAGCGACTTCGACCCGGAGGCGACGCGCTACGCCGACCGGCCGATCGTCGGCTGGATCATCGGCGATACCTACGAGCATTACGAGGAGCACCTGGGCTACATCCGGTCGCTGTTGGCGGCGTCCTAGTCGACGGCGATTAGCCTGGTCCGAACCTGGTTCCTGATGCTGAGTCGTCCGTTGTCGCCGTCGATCTTGATGTTGTGACAGCGGCAACTAGTGCTGTCCGGCGGCAGCGAGGGAACTATCGTGTGGCAGGCCAGGCATTCGTAGAAGAGATTGTCGCCCGTCAGGTAACCGTGTTGAAGGTCATACGTTATTACCTGCTCGGCGAAGTTTGGCCAATGGATCGAAATGTCGTAGCCAGACCAGCGGAAAGCACGCCGCACGTTTTCGAGAATGAGTAACCAGCGGGCCATGCTGAGCGGTTCGTCGTCGTGTGGCGGCTCCCAGCGCGACCTTCGATTGGCACAGACAGCTATACCTCTTGGGCCGGCGAGCAGTTCTGAATCAATGAACATGCGGCGCGGGCCTTCGGTGTACGTCAGCCCTATGCGGCCGAGAACCTCCACCGAGAAACCTTCGTCGCAGGCGATTACGTTTACGCGAGGTTCGTTGAACATCAAACCTCCTCGTACCAGACGAAGATATCGCTGCTGCCGCTCTTGGGGTCATAGTCGCACGAGATGCGCCCCCACGTGAACACAAAGGGCGGCGGTCCCAGATATTCGTTTAGTAGTTGATTGTTCTGGTCCCTGACGCGCAACTGACCTTCCTCGCTCCACTCGCGCCAGCTTCGCGCGCTGCCCGGCCAGTGGGGGCCAAATGTAAGAAGGCGCAGTCGGCCATTAAAGAAGTAAAGTCCGGCGGCGCAATTTAGCTTATTGTCCAATGTGCCCCGGACGCGGTAGCGACTCCAGCCGTCGTTGCTGCCGTTCGACTCGCTGGCCTGGCCCAATGGTGACTGCAGGAACGCCGCCTCGTGCAGGCCGGGAGCAATGGTGTCCTGGCCGGAGAGATGCAAGATGCCGTTTCGGTCTAGCATTAGCTCACCTCGAACTCTGTCAACGCAATTGTACTCTACCTTCGTTCATGCTTGGTCATTTCCCCCAATCCCGTTAAACTCCTTCGCACAATTATGGCCACAATTGCATATTTACAGTTGATTCACGTGTAGGGGCGGGACAATGCGGCCGAGGCCACTTGTCTTGAAGGACATTGTGGATGCCGCATTGTCTCGCCCCTTGATGGACAGTGATGCGCGGCGTCAGCGGGGCGAGACAATCGGCGACCAACGTTCCGGTCATTAGACCAGGTGTCCCGCGCCGATTGTCCCGCCCCTACGGATCATCAAGGTGTAGAACTACAATTGTGGTGTGGCCAAACGAGAGCGAACCGCAGCGCGGGCTTCTTCACTCGTAACTCGTCACTCGTAACTCGTCACTATACAGGAGGCAGTCATGGCATTGGCGATCCCCAGCATGTTGCTGAAGCAGTTGCACACCAACGGCAGTCTGCGCAACACCGACGACGGCGTCCAGTTCTCGGTCAAGAACCGGCTCAGCGACGCGACCTTTACCGGCCTGACCGGCCTCAAGTTCGACGGCTACGAAGTCCCGGCCGACTCCATCTTCGTCCGGCTGGAGGACGGCACGACGTTGACCCCGGCGCAATTGGCCACGCAGCCACTTGACTTTCCCTTGCGCCGCACGCTGGACATCGTCGCCGCCATTGACCCGCTGCCCGTCGGCAAGCACGAAATCGAGGTGCGCTTCGAATCGCAGCAGTTCGGCAAGCTGAAGCTGAAGGTGGACGACGCCATCACTGAGGAGCGGCCGAAGACCATCCACATTCCCCGCGACAAGACCGACGACTATGGCGAGGCGGCCATCAAGGCCCGCCAGCGCTTCGTCGAGGAGCAGACTGGGGCCAAGCTGGAGCACACGACCCGCTACTCCTTCGATCCCCACATCCTGGCCGGCAACGTCGAGCATTTCACCGGCGTGGCCCAGATTCCACTCGGCATCGCCGGGCCGATCACCATCAACGGCGAGCACGCCCAGGGCGACTTCTTCATTCCGATGGCCACCACCGAGGGCACGCTCATCGCCAGCTATAACCGCGGCATGAAGATCCTCAACCTGTCCGGCGGCGTCACCTGCACCGTCATCGGCGACGCGATGCAGCGCGCGCCGGTGTTCGTCTTTGACAACGCCCGCGAGGCCAGCCGCTTCGTGCGCTGGGTGGAGGCCAACATGGCCGACGTGCGCGAGCAGGCCGAGGCGACTTCCAGCGTGGCCAAGTTGCAGTACATTGACTACTACCTGGCCAGCAAGCTGGCCTATCTGCGCTTCAACTTCAGCACCGGCGACGCTGCCGGACAGAACATGGTCGGCCGGGCGACCTTTGCCGCCTGTAGCTGGATCATTGACCACTACCCCAACATCCGCCACTTCTACCTGGAGTCGAACCTGGCCACGGACAAGAAGGCGTCGCAGGTCAACGTCATGCACACGCGCGGCAAGCGGGTGGTGGCCGAGGCCACGATCAAGCGCGACGTGCTCATCCAGCACATGCGTGTGGAGCCGGAGAGCCTGTTCTACCACTCGGGCATCGCCAACGTCGGCTCGATCCTCAGCGGGGCCAATAACAACGGCGCCCACTCGGCCAACGGCATCACGGCTATGTTCATCGCCACCGGGCAGGACGTGGCCAACGTGTCGGAGTCGTCGGCGGGCATCCTCTATTCGGAGATGACGCCGGAGAAAGACCTCTACCTGTCGTTCACCATCCCGTCGCTGATCATCGCCACCTACGGCGGTGGCACGGGGCTGGCCACACAGCAGGAGTGCCTGCGCGTGCTGGGCTGCGTGGGCAAGGGCAAGGTCAACAAGCTGGCCGAGATCATTGCCGGCGTGGTGCTGGCGGGGGAGATCTCATTGGGGGCGGCCATCTCTTCTTCGGACTGGGTTAGCAGTCACGAGAAGTATGGGCGGAATCGGTAGGCGATAAGTGATCGGTGCGACGCGCTTTCTGGAGTGCGTCGCACCTTTTTGATTTTTACGCCGCCAACCTACGCCTTCTGCTTCTTCTCCTTCTTGGCCTTCTGCTTGTCCTTGATTGACTTCTTGGGCTTGTTCTTGTCGGTGCCTTTGGGTTTGTCGCCACTCTTGCTCATGGTGTATCTCCTACTTGCGTATTGGCATCCTCACGAGAGTCGGGCGCGGGCGTTTCGCTTTGTCGCGGCATGACGCCGACCGCGCCCGGTGAACCGACGGTAGTATACCACAGCCATCAAGCCGCGGGCGCGAAGCAGAGTGTGCAGCCCAGGGTTTTTCAGCCCATTCAATTCGGCGAAGAAACCTTGTAACCTGCTCGGCCAACCACTGCGCCGGCTGCCGTTTGTCCTCGATTCACAGGTTTTTAGTGACTTTCGTCACTATAGCGATTGCCACCCCTGTGATAAACTGTCAATAGGGTTCATCTCACGACCGTACGGGAGCGCGGGCGGGAGGTATCGTCGCTGACCGTTTGGTAGCCAGCCCAGTCCTCTGCTCGCCCCGTCGGGGAGGGCGTCATCATGGTAGGCAAACAGAATCGGGGAGGCCGCGGCTGGTTTGGCGCGGCCGTTTTTGTGTTGGGTATTCTGGTGCTGGTTCTGGCCATTACTTCGGGCGTGGCTACGGGGGCCGGTGCGGCCCAACCGGGCGCGCCACTGGCAGGGGAGTCGCTACACCCTAGTTATAGGCTTAGTGCCAGCTATCCCACGTGCCGGCTGAATCTGACCGGCAGTATTGACTGCTGGACTGATGACAATGATGGAAAAGCAGCGACGCAGATCGGCCCGTATGTGCAGGTGGGCAGCGGTGGTGGTCACTCGTGTGGCCTCCGGCCCGATGGTAGCGTCGATTGCTGGGGGAGAAACAACTATGGACAGGCTGAAGATCAAACGGGACCTTTCGTTCAGATTGCCCTGGGTAGTGAATTCCATACTTGCGCCTTACGCGCTAATGGCTCTGTTGACTGCTGGGGTAACAATTCCTATGGACAAGCAGAAGACCAGGCAGGTCCCTTTGTCCAGATAACCGCAGGGCCATACCACACCTGTGGGCTGAAGAGTGACGGCAGCGTGTTTTGTTGGGGAACCTCGTCCTGGGGGGTAAGCGAACTCCATCCAGGGCCGTTTACCCAGATTAGCGCCGGTTACGACTTTAACTGCGGCCTTTCGTCCGACGGTCACCCCGTCTGCTGGGGCGCCGGCACACCGTCCGACCCGGCGGAGGGGCCGTTCGTTCAACTGGCGACGGGCGCTTCGCACGTCTGCGGGTTGATGGCTGATGGGCGGGTTGACTGCTGGGGCAGCACCTACATGTATAACATGGCCATAGACCAGGCCGGCCCTTACATCCAGATCAGCGCCGCCTGGTGGCACACCTGCGCTATGAGCGCCGACGGTAGCGTTGATTGCTGGGGCGATATGAGCTTTGACCAGCCGGCGCCGCTATCCCTGCCGGGTACGGCCCTGGGCACCGGCGACGGGCATAGTTGCGCTCTGCGACCGGACGGCCGTATTGACTGTTGGGGGAGCAACCAGTTCGGTCAGGCTGCTGACCAGACTGGGCCATTTACCCAGGTGAGCGTGGGCTGGTATCACACCTGCGGCCTCAAGCCCGACGGCGCGGTTGATTGCTGGGGCAAGAACGCGGCCGGCCAGGCGGCGGACCCGGCAGGGCTTTTCCAGTATGTTGATGCCGGCGCATTCCACACGTGCGGCCTGAGGCCCAACGGCCGTGTTGATTGCTGGGGAAGAAATGGCCAAGGCGAAGCCGAAGGGCGCGATGGGCCGTTCGTCCAGATCGCCGTGGACAACTCCCATACATGCGGCCTCAAGCCCAACGGCAGCGTTGATTGCTGGGGCTACGACGAATATGGCGAGACGGCCGACCAGACCGGGCCTTTTACGCAGATCGCGACCGGGCTGAACCATACCTGTGGGCTTAAGCTCGACGGCAAAATTGACTGCTGGGGAAATGATGACGTAGGCCAGGCACAGGACCAAGCCGGTTCCTTCAGCCGGGTCACTGCCGGCGCGGGCCACACATGTGCAATTGACCGCACAGATGGTCATGCTCTCTGTTGGGGTCTCAACGGCTCCGGGCAGGCGGCCGATCCGGCCGGCCCGTTCATGCAGATCAGCGCCGGCCGCCAACACACCTGTGCCCTGAAGACGAATGGCGAAGCGGTTTGCTGGGGGGCGAACGGCAGCGGCGAGTCAACTGCGCGGCCGGGGTCTTTTGGCGTTTATGTTATCCCCGAAAGCCCGTACGTCAGCGCGGGCATTACCCATACGTGTGGGCTCAGGCCCGATGGCCGCATTGACTGCTGGGGCGACAACCAGTATGGGAAGGCGACAGACCAGGTAGGGCCGTACACGATGGTCAGTGCCGGCGGCGATCACACCTGTGGGCTGCGGGTTGACGGCAGCGTGGACTGCTGGGGCGATAACGAATCGGGGCAGGCCGAGGATCAGGCCGGCCCTTTCGTATGGGTCAGTGCGGGGGGAGCGAATTCCTGTGCATTGAAAAGCGACGGCAGCGCCCACTGTTGGGGCTTCGACTATTCGGACGGGGCAACTGACCAGGTCGGCCCTTTTACAGCGCTAAGCGCTGGGCTTGACCTGTTTATCTGGGGTGGTTTCGAGTATCACCACAACTGTGGCTTGCGGCCAAATGGCAGCGTTGACTGTTGGGGAGGACAGATGTACGTTGACGCCGTTGGTCATGATGGGCCATTCCGGCAGATGGAGGCTGGCTACCTCCACGCCTGTGGGCTGGCCTATGACGGCGGCGCGATATGTTGGGAAGCGGAAGACGATCTGGCCCAAGGCGAAGAGGTCGATCAGGCCGGGCCTTTCATCCAGATCAGCACACGGCTCGGCCACTCCTGCGGGCTGAAACCCGGCGGCGGCCTGGACTGCTGGGGCGATAACGAATGGGGCCAGGCGATCAGTCAAGCCGGCTACTTCCGGCGCATCTACACCGGCGGCCGTCACACCTGCGGCCTGAAGTTCGACGGCAGCGTAGATTGCTGGGGCGACAACACCTTCGGGCAGGCGGAGGATCAGTCGGGACCGTTTGGGCCTTACCTTCCGCCCGACTATGTGCCGCCGCAGGCAGACGATGACATTTATAGTACTGGAGTGGGCCAGACATTGACAGTTGCCGCGCCCGGCGTGCTGGCGAACGACACGACCGGGATGCCCTACCTACTCATGGCCCAGCCGCAGACATCTACCATTTACGGTTCGCTTACCCTTCGGGGAGACGGATCGTTCATTTATGCACCGACCACCGGCTTCATCGGGCTCGACCAGTTCACTTACCGCGCTGTTGACGGTATCGGCGAGTCGAATCTGGCCACGGTGACTATCTACGTCAATTCGACCCAGGTCTACGATCCTCCAGTCGAACCAGGCGACGGGCCTAACGTCCTGCCGACGGCATCGGACACGACCTTTGTCCATGACAGCGACGCGGCGTTAGACCAGTACCAGTACAAGTCTGACGGAACGATTACCTTTAACGTCGGGGTGGATCGCGTTGTCGGACGCACGACGGCTGAGGGCTATTTGCTTGATCCCACGGGATTAGTGGCCAAGGGCATTGTTTCTTCCAAGGTCACACTCGTCCTGTCTGCGTTCGATGTGGACAGCGACTATGCCGGCGATGAGATTGCGCCGGAGTTGGACAAGGTTTTCGTGAACGGGCAATATGTTGGAGCCCTGCAGGGCGCTAACGATAAGTGGAAAGTCACTCGTCTTGAGGTACCGGTCAGGTACTTCAAGTTTGCCATTCCTGCCTGTGCCGAATTCGATGGTACCAATAACGCGGCTGACCTATCGAAGTGCGCGACTGCGCCAACGCTGGCGCAGAATGCGATTCGCATCGAACTCGACTCGGCGAACGTGGGGAGCTACTGGGGCGCTGCTGTGGACTGGGCGGCGGTTTCCTTCGAGGCGGCGCGCCCCATCCTGCTGGTACATGGCTGGCGAGGAAGCAAGGCTGGCGAGGATAGTTGTGCGGTTGCCGATGCCGGCGACGGCTGTGTCTACTGGGACAAGTCCGACAACAAGTTCTACTATGGTTTCCGCGGTCTGCTTGATCGTGCCGGCTTCCTGACAGCCAATACCGAGAACTACCTTGATGGCGAAGATGATATGTACGGAAATGCCGTCCGGCTGGCGCGAATTATCGATCAGCTCAAGCAACGCTATGGTGTCGACAAGATCGACATTGTCGCTCACAGCAAGGGTGGCCTGGATTCGCGGACCTATATTTCGTCGGGGTCGCTAAATGACGGGAATGACGTCGCCACGCTCATTACTCTGGCCACACCACATCACGGCAGCTATCTTGCGCTAATCCTGACAATGTTCAACAGCTATGTGGGCGGCGTGACAGATGCCGGCGTCAGCCTTACCGAGTACTACATGCTGGGGTACAATAAGGCGACTCCGGCCCGCCAAGGCGTTCGTTACTACTCAGTCGCGGCCAATGCCGGAAAGACGTGCCGCTTTCTGTGGATAACCTGGCTGTGCGCCGTGAACTGGCAGCAGGATGCCTGGCCCGAAGACGATCAGAAAGCCCTGGGACTTGGGATTGCCTACTCCCTTCTGGCACGCCACGGCATGTACCAAGGTACGAATGACTTTGCCGTCACAGTGCGCAGTACCCAGATCAGTGGCAGCGTGCCGGGCCATACCGCGACGAACACAATTCAGTACACGTATGAACGGAACCATCATTCGATCCGGGCGGCGCTGCGGAAGATGAAAGAGAAGGATACGACGATCATTGACCTGATCGCCGGCATCCTCGATGTGAATTCCAGTACGGGGGTTAACGCTGCGCCCCTGGTTGCCCCGCAAGAAGCAGACGTAACATCCGCGACAATGGATTCAAGCCTCGGGCTAGATATGGGGACCATTGCCGAAGGACAGGTGTTAACGAAGCCGATCGGCATTGATACCGCCTCGGAAGTTGGATTCTTGCTGACGTGGAACGTGGGCAAACTCGACCTGAGGCTGATCGATCCGAGCGGGCGCGTTATCACCCCGACGACAGTTGATCCCAATATCGTCTACGGCGAAGAAAGCGGAGGCGACCCGTCCAGCCTGCTCCCCTGGACGGGCAGCACGGCCAGCTACACCATCCAGGCGCCGGTCAACGGGCAATGGCAGGTGCGAATTGCGGCCGCAGCCGACTTGCCGGGCAATCAAGCAAACTGGATGCTCATCACCAACCATGACAGCAATGTCACCGTCTCGGTTGCCCCGGACGCGACGTGGAAAGCGATGAATAGTACGGTGCATGTGACGTCGGCCGTCAAGGTTGGAGGGGCGCCCCTGGCCGGCTCGACCGTGACCGGTACCATCATTCGCCCGGACGGCACGGCACAAGAGCTGCCCCTCTATGACGATGGGGCACACGGTGACGGCCCTGCCAATAACGGCGTCTATGGCAACTCGTTTGTCGGCTCGCAGTTCGGCATCTACCGCGTCATGGTGAGAGCCGTTGGAACTCGGAATGGTATCCCCTTCTCCCGCGCGGCGCTGACTGAGGTACAGGTTGCCTCCGGCACGGCGTCAATTTCCGGCGCGTTCTCGGATCAGGGTATTGACAGCGACACTGACGCTTACCTGGACATCATTCGCGTCAATGTCCCCGTGAAAGTCAACTCGGCTGGCCAGTATATGGCCACTGCCGAACTCCAGACTGCGAACGGATCGGTCGTGGCACGGGCGAGCGCTTCAGGCCAACTTCCGAGCGGCCAACAGGTGCTCAAACTCGATTTCGACGCCCAGGAAATCTGGTCGAACGGTGGGAGCGGTGCGTTCAAGCTGGCCAATCTGACCCTCATGGACGCAAGCCGGGCCGGTCTTCCGGTCCAGATTGACTTCAAGCCGTTGCCCTACACGACAAAGAGCTACGACCCTGATAACTTCTGGCGTCCGCCGATTTACCTGACGGGTGTCAGCGATGATTTCGGGGTGGACGCGAACGGCAACGGCAAGTACGACGAACTGGTTGTCGAGGTAGAGGTTGACCTGGCGACTGCCGGCGACTACTCCTGGAGTGGCCGGCTCATTGACGGGACGGGCCAGGAACTGGGCACTGACGGCGGAGAGGGTACGCTTGCTGCTGGCCTGCGAACGATCCCCTTCCACTTCAACGGCAACACGATTGGCGCGAGCCGGCACCACGGCCCGTACTTTCTGGTTGATCTATACCTGTGGGGGGATGGAGGATTCGTAAATACGCCCAGCGCCGCGACGACGGCCTTCTACAACTACCGGCAGTTCGAAGGCGCGCCGGCGGCGGTCGAGCTATTCCTGCCGGCGATCTCCCGTTAGGAGCCTTTCCTGGTTGTGATCGCCCTTATACCCCTGGGCCTGTCGGGCTTCAAGCAACCCGACAGTCTCAGGGATGTCTAGCATCAACGGAAGATACAGCTTTTGTGAAGCGTCTTCTGACGAATCTGCTCTTGGGCTTCGTTTTCTGTTTATATTAGACTCAAGTTCCAGTTTGGGGGAAAATTCTGGGGAGGGTTGCCCATCATGGTCAAATTCATCACCGACACCACCGCCTGCCTATCACCCGAAATCTCCCGCCGCTACGACATCCCGGTCATTCCCCAGGTTATCCATTTCGGCGAAGAAACCTTTTATGAGGGCGTTGATATGGACGCCGAAGCATTTATGACCCGGCTGACAACCTCGGCCGAGTTGCCGAAGACCGCTGCCCCGCCGCCGGGCCTGTTCGTCGAACAGTTCCAGCGCCTGGTGCCGCTGGGTGAACCGATCGTGTGCATCCATCCGTCGGCCGAAATCAGCGGCACCATCCGCTCGGCCACCGTCGCCGCCGCCGAGTTTCCCGACGCCGACATTCGCATCGTGGATACACGCCTCGTCGCCAGCCCATTGGGCACAATCGTACAACTGGCGGCCGAAGCGGCGGCGCGGGGCGCGGACGCCGACGCCATTGTGGCCCTGGTCAACGATCTGGGCCGGCGCGGCCGTATCTATTTCCTCGTCAGCACGCTGGACTATCTGGCCCGGGGCGGGCGGATTGGCGGCGCGGCGGCGCTGGTGGGCAGCATCCTGTCCATCAAACCGATCCTGCAATTGCAGGACGGCCGCATCGAACAGTTGGCGCGCGAACGAACCCACAAACGGGCCTTGATGCGGCTGAAGGAGATCGTTTTGGAACAGATTCCCGGCGACGGCCGCGGCTATCTATCCATCCTCTACGCCGGCAACCCCGAAGAAGGCCGCGCCCTGGCCGACGAACTAGGCCGGGCCATCAACCAGCCCGACGTGCCGGTGGTGTCCATGCCCCCGGCCATCATCACGCATGGCGGGCCGGGGCTGCTGGGGGCGGCCTTCTTCGTGGCCAATTCCTGATGCTTGCCGCCGCGAGGGCTAGATACTCTCTCGTATCCTGGCCCACGCCGCCTCCACGTGGCGCGCTTCGGTCAACGTCCCGCCAATGGACAGGCGCAGCGTGTACTGGCCGTCCAGCACCGTATGGGTCAGGTACAGCTTGCCGGAGGCGTTCAGCCGCTCCAATAACGCCTGGTTGGCCGCGTCGCCGCCGTCGCGCAGGCGGAAGCAGACCAGGTTGAGCGGCGCGGGCGCGGCCAGCTCGAACGCCGGGTCGGCCGCCACCCAGGCCGCGAACTGCTGCCCCAGCCGCACGTGCTCGCGGATGTGGGCGCGCAGCCCTTTGATCCCGTAGTGGCGGATGACGAACCACAGCTTCAGCGCCCGGAAGCGGCGGCCGAGTTGCACGTGCCAGTCGCGGTAGTCAATGACCGCGCCGGCGGCCGTGGCCGCGTTCTTCAGATACTCCGGCAGAATGCTCAGGGCGCGAATCAGCGCCGCCCGGTCGGCCACCCACATACAGTCGCAGTCGAAGTTGGTGAACATCCACTTGTGGGGGTTGAAGGCGTAGCTGTCGGCCAGTTCTAGCCCGTCTTGCATGGCGCGGAACTCCGGGCAGAGGGCGGCCGTGCCGGCCATGGCCCCGTCCACGTGCAGCCAGACGCCGAACTCGCGGCACACCTCGCCGATGGCCCGCACGGGGTCTATGGCCGTGGAAGAAGTGGTGCCCACCGTGGCGCAGACGAAGAACGGTCGCAGCCCGGCGGCCAGATCGGCCTCAATCTGCCGCCGCAGGTCGTCGGGCCGCATCGCATAGTCACCGTCTACGGCAATGGCCCGCAAGTTGGCCCGGCCCACGCCCATCACCCCGGCGGCCTTGCTGACCGACGAGTGCGTCTGGGTGGAGCAGTAGGCCCGCAGCCGCGGGTCGTTGCCGGCGACAGACGACGGCCCGCCTTCCTCTTCATTCCTAATTCCTAATTCGTAATTCGTAATTCGATCTCTTGCCGCCACCATCGCCGCCAACACCGCGCTACTGGCCGTATCCTGAATGACGCCGCCGCCGGGGCCGGTAGACAGGAAGCGCTCCGGCAGCCCCAGCATCCCCACCAGCCAGTCGAGGACGTGGGTCTCCAGTTCGGTGCAGGCCGGGCTGGTCTGCCACAACATGCCCTGCACACCCAGCCCGGCCGACAGCAACTCGCCCAGGATGGACGGAAAGGAGGCGTTGGCCGGGAAGTAGGCGAAGAAGTTGGGCGACTGCCAGTGGGTGATGCCGGGCATGATGACGCGCTCCACGTCGGCCATCACGTCGGCGAATGGCTCGCCCGCCGCCGGCGGCGCGGGCGGCAGGGCGGCGCGGATGCTGCCCGGCGCGGCCGGCGACAGCACCGGGTACTCTTCGATGTGGTCGTAGTAGTCGGCGATCCAGTCAATCAACTCTTTGCCGTGGCGGCGGAACTCGTCGGGGGTCATGTGGTAGGACATAGGGGCATTATCCGCAGATTGGGCAGATTGGGCAGATTAAAGAGGCTCACGCAAAGAAAGAAGAATATCTCACGCAAAGACGCAAAGTACGCCAAGCTCAGAATTCTGAGCTTGGCGTACTTTGCGTCTTTGCGTGAGGTCTCTTCTCTGAGTCCGGTTGCGCCTCGGCTCAGAGTGACGCATAATGCGCCAATCATCCCCATCATCCGGAGTGCAATTCATGGCCGACAAATCACTGAACAAAGCCGCGGGAGCCCTCGACGAAACCATCTGGGGCCACCGCTGGGGCTATAAAGACACCCGTTTCATCGTCAACCCCGACCGCTCCGTCAAAGTAACCGGCAACCGCTACGCCGTCAGCGGCTACGACATGCCCGACTTCATCCCCTTCGTCGAGGAGATGCTGGGCGTGACCATTGACCTGAGCGACATCAAGCCGGAGCGCGCCGACAAGCCCGTGCCGGAGCCGCAGCGCAACGCCGCCTTCGACGCCGCGCTGGCCGCCGCCTTCGCCGCCAACCAGTTCACCACCGACCGCCGCGAGCGCCTGCTGCACAGCCACGGCCAGACGACGGCCGACGAAGTCTACCAGGTGCTCTACACCCACCTGGAGCGCGTCGTGGATCTGGTCGTCTACCCGGAGTCGCAGGCCGACGTGGAGAAGCTCATCGAACTGGCCCAGGCCCATGACGTGTGCCTCGTCCCCTATGGCGGCGGGACGAGCGTCAGTTGCGCCCTGAAACTGCCGGTGGACGAGACGCGCACCATCGTCTCGGTGGACATGCGCCGCATGGACGCCATTGAGTGGATTGACCGCCAGAACTTCCGCGCCAGCGTCCAGGCGGGCATCCTTGGCTCCCATTTGGAGGAGCGGCTGGCAGCCGAAGGCTTCACCTGTGGCCACGAGCCGGACAGCGTCGAACTGTCCACCCTGGGCGGCTGGATCGCCACCAACGCCAGCGGCATGAAAAAGAACCGCTACGGCAACATCGAGGACATCGTCGAGAACGTGACCCTGGTCACGCCCAGCGGCGTCATCGAGGAACTGGTGCCCATGCCGCGCGTGTCCATGGGCCTTGAGCCGCGCCACGTCGCCTTCGGCAGCGAGGGCAACCTGGGCATCATCACCCGCGCCGTCATCCGCATCCACAAGCTGCCCGACGTGAAGCGCTACGGCTCCTACGTCTTCCGCGACTTCCAGACGGGCACGGCCTTTCTCTACGATCTGTCTCAGGCGGGCGTGCTGCCGGCCAGCATCCGCCTGGTGGACAACGTGCAGTTCCGCTTCGGCCAGGCGCTCAAGGCGCGGCCAAATACGCAGGAAAAGCTCATGGGCCGGGCGCAAAAGACCTTCCTCTTCTCTGTCAAGGGCTTCGACCCGCATAAGTTGGTGGCGGCAACCATCGTTATGGAGGGCACGGCCGAAGAGGTGGAGTATCAGGCCGCGGCCATCAAGCGCATCGCCGCCCGCCACGGCGGGGTATCGGGCGGGTCGCACAACGGCCAGCGCGGCTACATGCTGACCTACGCCATCGCCTACATCCGCGACTTCCTGACCGACTACCACATCATCGGCGAGACCTACGAGACGACCGTGCCCTGGAGCCGCATCCAGGAAGTGTGCGACGCCGTGGCCGAGCGGGCTTTGGCCATGCACCGTGAGTTCGGCCTGCCGGGCCACGCCTACGTCTCGCCGCGCATCACTCAGCTCTACCACACCGGCGTCTGCATCTACTTCACCCACGGCTTCTCGGCCAAGGGAGCCGACGCGCCCGACCGCATCTTCGCCGAGATCGAGCACGCCATGCGCGAGACGATCATGGCCCACGGCGGCTCCATCAGCCACCACCACGGCATCGGCAAGCTGCGCCGCGACTTCATCGCCCAGACGCTGACCCCGGCCGGCATGGAACTGTTGCGCGAAGTAAAAGAAGGGGTAGACCCGAACAACGTCTTCGGCATCGGCAACAACGTCTTCTCGTTGGAGCCGCAGGCCGAGCTATGAAAGACCTGACAGGTGGGCGGCCAGCAGAACCACAGCAGAAATGAACGTAGTGGCCGCCCACCTGTCAGGTCTCGCCACATTGCAGTAGAGAGAGGCGATGACCCTGAAACGCGGACTCATCGGAGCACTGGTAATCGTCTTGTTGCTGGCCGGGGGCGTGCTGGTCTACCGGCAGTTCTTCGCCTCATCGGCCGTCGCCGAGCCGGCGGCCGCGGCCACGACCACCCCGGCCGACGCCGCCGTCGCGGCGCGCGTGGCCGGCGAAGGCGCGGTTTCGGCCGAGGGGCAACTCGTCCCCCTGCGCCAGGCGGCGTTGGCTTTCGCCGCGCCGGGCGTCGTGGCGGAGATCGTCGCTCCCGAAGGGGAGGCCGTCGCCGCCGGGCAGCCGCTGGTGCGTCTGGACGACGCCGACCAGCAGTTGGCCCTCCGGCGCGCCCAGGCGTCGCTGGTTCTGGCACAGGCCAATCTAACCGCGGCCGAGGCGGCGCAAAACGCGGCGCAGGCGGGCGTCGAATCGGCCGCGCTCGGTGTGGCCGCGACCGAAGTGGATTTGGCTCTGGCCCAGGCCGAACCGCGCCCGGAGGAGATCGCCCTGGCCGAGGCCAACGTGGCCCTGGCCGAGGCGCGCGTGGGTCAGGCCGCCGCTGCCCAGGATGCCGTGCTGGCCGGCGCGGCCGATTCACGCATCCGCGCTGCCGAAGCCGAACTGCGCGCCGCTGAAGCGCGGGCCATCGCCCCCCGCCTGCGGCTGGAGCAAGAGCGGCTGCGCGAGGAGCCGGACGCCGACGCGCTGGCCCAGGCCGAACGCGACTACAATGCCGCGCTGGCCGGCATTGAAGCGGCGCGGGTGGCCCTGGCCGAGGCGGAGGGCGGGGCGACCGATGCCCAACGACAGGCGGTGGCCGGCGGTGTGGCTGCGGCCAGCGCCCAGCGCGACGCCGCCGCCGCCGAACTGGACTTGCTGCTGGCCGGCGGCCAGACGGAGCAAGTGGCCATCGCCGAGGCCGGCGTGGCCGGGGCGCGGGCGGCGCTGAGCGAGGCCGAGGCGCAACGGCAGTCGGCCGCCGCCGCCGCGCAGCAGGCCGTGGCCCAGGTGACGGCGGCCGAGGCGGCCGTGGGCGCGGCCCAAACGGCGCTCGACGACCGCACCCTGACCGCGCCCTTCGCGGGGACGGTGGCCGACGTGACCTTCAGCATAGGCGAGGTGGCCGCGGCCGGCGTTCCGGTGGTGGTCGTCGCCGACTTCTCCGGCTGGCTGGTGGAAACGGCCGATCTGACCGAACTGGACGTGGCCGCCGTGACCGTGGGCGCGCCGGCCGCGGCCCGGGCCGATGCCCTGCCCGACGTGGCCCTGACCGGCGTCGTCAGCGACATCTCCCCCGTCGCCCGCGAAGTGCGCGGCGACACGACCTACAAGGTTACCATCCGGCTGGACGACGCGCCCGACGCGCCGCTGCGCTGGGGCATGACCGTCTTCACCGCCATCGGGCCGGAGGCCACGGTCGGCGCGCCGGCGGCGGTGGGCAGTGGCGACGACATCGCCGCCGAGGGCGTGTTGCAACCAGGCGAAACGGCCGATCTGGCCTTCCAGGTGGGCGGCGCGGTGGCCGAAGTTGCCGCCGCCGAAGGGCAGGCCGCGGCCGAGGGCGAGCCGCTCATCCAACTTGATTCCGCCGCCGTGGCCGCGGCCGTGGCCCAGACGGAGGCCGGGTTGGCCGCGGCCGAGGCCGGGCTGGCCGCGGCGCAAGCGGGCCTGACCGTAGCCGAAGCGCAGCAGACGACGGCCGACGCCGCGCTGGTGGCGGCCGAGGCCCAGTTGGCGCTGGTTCAGGCCGGGCCGCGGCCGGAACAACTGGCTGCCGCCGAGCGCAACGTGGCCGCCGCGGCGGCCGGCGTGACCCAGGCCGCGGCCGAGCGCGACGCGGTGCTGGACGTCAGCGACGCCGCCGTGCGCGCCGCCGAGGCCCAACTGGCCACCGCCCAGGCGCAACTGTCCGCGCTGCAAGACGCCTATGACACCATCCTGACCACCTGCGTCACCCTGCCCGACGGCTCCGAGGTCTGCCCGCTACTGGGCGCGCCGGAGGAGAACGCGCGGG
>WBZP01000439.1_pt1 | contig 56861 bp, 46 predicted proteins | sample 5204301 | NCBI WGS metagenome assembly WBZP01 (sample SAMN12412401, study PRJNA552823) | activated sludge metagenome | isolation source: activated sludge from nitrification reactor of wastewater treatment plant... | place: USA: Pennsylvania | collected 2017
TGCGGTAGACTATCGGTGACATCGGCGGTGTCCACAGGTTGGTGACGGGTTGGCGCCTACACTCTACCTGAGGACCTCGTCGATGTCATTCCTTTTGCCCCTTTTACGCGAAACTAAAGGTGTACTTGTTTTTCCTGCAGTTACCGGAACAGGTGCGCGCCGGCCAACGAAGATACGTAGCCAAATGGCTTTTTCCCGTAGGTTCCGCTGTTTCCGTGTACTTTTTTCGTGTAGTTACGCCGCCTGGCCGAGCTGGCTGTGCACGTTGTCCAGCTCGATTGCGGCCTGGATCTTGCCCGGCACGTCGTGGCCGGCGGCCTGGCGCGCCACCCGGATCGCGTTGCGGATGGCGTTGGCGTTCGAGCGGCCGTGCGCCACCACCACAATGCCCGAAAGCCCCAGCAGCACGGCGCCGCCGTACTCGCTGTCGTCCAGGCGGCTGCGCACACGCCCCAGCGCGCTGCGAATGAGCAGCCCGCCCAGCGTGCTGACAGGGCGGCGCTTGATCTCCTCGCGCATGATCACCTGCAGCAGGCGCACAGCCGATTCGCTCGTCTTGAGGAAGACGTTGCCGGTAAAGCCGTCGGTCACAATCACGTCGGCCAGCCCGTTGAAGACATCCTTGCTCTCGATGTTGCCCTCGAAGCGCACGCCCGGTGTGTCGACCATCATGTGTGCCGCCGTCACCACCAGCTGGCTGCCCTTGCCGTCCTCTTCGCCGTTGCTGAGGATGCGCACCGAGGGATTGGTCACACCCAGCACCTCCTGCGCGTAGAGCGTGCCCATGATTGCGAATTGAGGGAAGTACTCGGGGCGGCAGTCGGCGTTGGCGCCGATGTCGAGCACCACACAGTGCCCCTTGAGCGTGGGCATGGGGCTGACGAGGGCAGGGCGCAGGATGCCCTTGATGCGGCCCACATGCAGAATACCGGCCGCCAGCGCGCCGCCCGTGTTGCCGGCGGTGACGAAGGCGTGTGCCTCGCCGGTGCGCACCAGCTTGCAACCCACCGACATCGAGTTGTCGGGTTTGCCGCGCACGGCGTTGGCCGGTTTGTCGTCCATCTCGATCACCTGGCTTGCGGGCACAATGGGCAGGCGCAGGCCGGTGGTGGTGTGGCGGCTCAGTTCGGTGCGGATCACGTCGGGCTTGCCGACGAGCGAAACGGTGATGCCATATTCGCGCGCCGCTTCAACGGCGCCGGCGACCACTTCCTTGGGGGCATTGTCGCCACCCATCACATCGAGCGCAATGTTCATGCAGCCAACCCTCTGGCCGAGCCCTGCGCACCACATCCTGCGCAGCGGGGGGAGTAGGCCGGCGCGGGGGAATCCCCGGCGCGGCGCAAACAAACGACGGCCCAAATGGCCGCCGACCATCGTATAACAACACGGCAGGATGCGGGAAGTTGCCGGCCTGCCCAACGGCGTTCGTTTGCGCCGGTCAGCCCATCCAGACGATGAGATCCTCAGGGTCTCATCATCAATTCATGTTGGCGTCACGCAGAGTGCGCAGGACGGCGGGCAGCCGTTCGGCTACGTCGCCGGCCACCACGCCCGCCAGGCCAATCTCGGCGGCGGCCAGCAGCCCCGCCTGGCCGTGTAGCCACGCGCCCAAACACGCCGCCTCCCACAGCGGCAGCCCCTGCGCCAGCAGCCCGCCAATCGCGCCGGCAAGCACATCGCCCGTGCCGGCAGTGGCCAGCGCGGGTGTGGCAATTGGCAGCACCGCCAGCGCGCCGTCGGGCGCAGCGATCACGGTGTAGGGTCCCTTGGCGAGCAGGTAGACGCCCCACTCGGCGGCGGCCTGGCGCGCCAGCTCCCAGCGGCGCGCCGTCACCTCGGCGACGGGCAGGTTGAGCAGGCGCCCAAGTTCGGCGGCGTGCGGGGTGAGCAGCGCGCCGCGCGGTGCGGCGGCGCGCAGGCGCGCGGGCCAGCCTGCGCTCTGTGCCAGCGCGTTGAGCCCGTCGGCATCGATCAGCGTAGGTGGCAGGGGCCGGCCTTCGCCCGCGCCGTTCAGCAGCGCGTCCAGAAAGGCGCGCACGCCCGGCCTGGGCGAAAGCCCGCAGCCCACCACCAGCGCCGTGTAGCCTTCGAGTGCGGCGAGCAGCCGGGGCGCGCCCGGCGCATCGAGCGCACCGTCGCGGGCGGGCAGCGGCTGCCAGGTTGGCTCCATCAGCCGGCTCGCCGCCACCGGCCACACCGGCCTGGGCAGCGCGCCTGTTACCAGCCCCGCACCCACACGCCCGCCGGCGCGACAGGCCAGCGCGACCGCGCCGGGGTAGAGCACGCTGCCGGCGGCGACCATCAGCTTGCCAAAGCTGCCCTTGTGGCTGTTGTTCGAGCGCTGGGGCAGGCAGGCGGACAGCATCTCGGCGTCGAGCACAAAGGTGCGCTGCGGCGCCTGCGTCACCTCGTCGAGCAGCGCGGCGGGGATGCCGATGGCGGCCACGCTGATTTCGCCGCAGTGCGCGGCGCCGGGGAAGCGGTAGTGACCCGGCTTGGCAAAGGCAAAGGTGACGGTGAGGCTGGCGGATGGGGTGAGCGGGTCGGCGGCGCCACTGTCGCAGTGCAGACCGCTGGGGCAGTCGACGGCGACGGTGAAAGCTGGGCGCTTCTTCTGGCTTCGGCTCTGCGCTGTGGCACGCACGGTTTGCAGCAGCGCCGCAAAGTCGCCCTCGATCGGGCGGTTGACGCCCGTGCCCAGCAGCGCGTCGACCCAGACGGCGGCCTCCTCCAGCCAGCGGGCGGCGAGCGGCGAAGCGGCGTCGAAGGTGGCGATCTGGATGCCGCGTGCGTGCAGCCGCTCGAGGTGGGGATCGGCGCCGGGCGCGGGTGCGGCCGGCCGCCCGCAGAGCAGCACGCGCACCGGCGCGCCGGCGTCGTGCAGATGGCGGGCGCAGACAAGCCCATCGCCGCCGTTGTTGCCCGGCCCGCAGAGCAGCAGCGCCGGGGCCGTGCCGCAGCGTTCAAGCAGATGGCGCGCCACAGCCTGGCCCGCGGCCTCCATCATGGCTGCGTAGGAATGGCCGGCGGCGTCGGCTTGCTGCTCGAGCCGGCGCATGGCGGCGACGTCGATCAGGAAGCTGCGCTGCGGCGGCTGCAGCATGCCGACGGGGTCGGTCATCTACTCACCACGCAGGGGGGCCGCAGGGGGAGCGTCGGCCATCCCCATCTCTTGCAGCAGGCCGGTGAGGAAAAAGTTGCTGGAGAGGGCAATCAGCGCGGGCATCAGCAGCAGCGCGGGCAGGAAGAGCGCCAGGCAGAGGCCAATCAGCAGCAGTTGGAAGAGCAGCGCCACCAGCGAGTAGATTGGCGAGCGCACGGCCAGCAGCGCCGCGTTGCGGGCAGCAGTGCGGATGCGGCGGTCGCTCTGCTGGCAGAAGAGGGGGAAGAGATACTGCGCCATCAGCAGGTAGAAGAGCGCCACCCAGAGCCACGCAACGGTGACCACGCGCGCCCACCCCGCCTGGTTCAGACCATAGAAGTAGATGTTGGAGCTGATCAGCGCGGCCACGAGTAGGAGCAGGCCAAGCATCCCCCACGAGCGGCCGGGATGTGCCCTGGCCTCGGCCCAGAAGAAATCAAGGCTGGTGCGGCGGTAGTTGGCGGCGCGGTTGGCCACGCTGTGCAGCCCCAGCGTGACCGGGCCGGCGGGCACAATCAGCAGCACGCCCACCCACCAGAGCAGGCTGACCGCCACGCAGAGGAAGAGCTCTTCGTAGACCGATTTGAAGATGCGGATGATGACAGGGAACGCCTTCATAGGCGGCAGGGGGAGGGTGGGGAATGGGCGGAAGGATTAGGAGGCGAGCCGGCGACTCGACCAACCCGCCAGGTCGCCTTCGGGCACATCGGGCAGACCCACGCGGTGGAGCATGTGTTGCAGTTCGGCGCGGTGGTGCATATTGTGCGTAATCACGTGCAGGATCGTGGCGCCGTATCCTCGCTGCGAAGGTGGGGTGTCGAGCTGGTCGGTCCAGAAGGCCTCGAGCTGCCCGTCGGCCTGCAGGGTGCGGGCGGCGGCGGCGAAGTCGGCGTAGGCTGCTTCGAAGCGCTGCGACAGCTCCTCGAGCGAGGTGCCCTCCGGCCGCTGATAGACAGGGACGCCGCGCATCGAATCGCCCCAGACCTCGATGTTGTAGATCATGTGGTCCAGCGTGTTACGCACGCTGCCGTGGCCGGCGTCCACCGCCTGGTCGAGCTGGGCGGGCGCGAGTTCGGCGCAGCGCAGCAGCAGCTCGGCGGTGGCGTCGTGGTCGTGGCCGAGCAGAAGGTCGAGCAGCTGCATGGGAGCCTCGTAGCGTGCGAAGCGGCGGCGCAGGGGCGCTGCTGCCCGGCCAGTATAGCACACGCCAAGCCGCAGGCATGTTGCGAGCCGGTGACCTGCGAGCGGGGCGCGCAGCCTCTCCTGTTTGCCGCAGCCTTGGCACACTGGCATAATGCGCCCATGAGCAGCCCGCCTTCCCCGCCCGCCCAGCATGGCACAGCGCAGGGCACAGAGCAGGGTGCAGGGCGGCGCAAGCCGGAGCGACCGCGCAAGCGCCGCGGCTTTGATGCGCGCCGCTACGCCCGCACGCAGGAAGTACGGCTGGTGGTTGGCTTTTTTGTGTTGCTCTATCTGGTGGGCGGCGCGCTGATCTGGTGGTTCTACGGCCGGGCGGCGGCGCTGCTGGGGCTGGGCTGCATCAGCGGCGGCCTGCTCTTTTTTCTGCTTGTCTATGCCATGGTGACGCTGATCGGCTGGTGGGCCAACCGCGTGCTCGAGGAATAGCGCGCGGCCGCCCCTGCTTCTGCAACTCTTGTGTATCAAGTTTGATGGTGAAGAGCCCTTTATGGCCAACGAGAAGATTTTGGTGGGTGTTGCCTGGCCCTATGTCAACGGCGAAAAGCACATTGGGCAGATTGCCGGCGCGTATTTGCCGCCCGACACCTTTGCCCGCTACCAGCGGCTGATCGGCAACGATGTGCTGATGGTCAGCGGCAGCGACACCCACGGCACGCCGATCATGCTCAAGGCCGCCGCCGAAGGGGTAAGCGCCGAAGAGGTGGTGGACAAGTACCACGCGCTCTTTGTGGATGGCTGTGCGCGCCTGGGGTTGACCTTCGACTTCTACACCCACACCGATACCGAGAACCACTGGCAGACGACGCAGCATATGTTTCTGCGCCATTTGGAGAACGGCTACATCTACCAGGCCTCGCAGCGCCACCTCTACGACCCGCAGGCGGGCCGTTTTCTGGCCGATCGCTACGTCGAGGGCAACTGCCCCTTCTGTGGCTTCGACGGCGCGCGCGGCGACCAGTGCGACAACTGCGGGCGCCTCTACGACGCGCTCGAGTTGAAGAACCCGCGCTCCAAGATCACCGGCAACACCGATCTCGAGATTCGGGAGACCGAGCACTTCTTCCTCGACCTGGGCAAGATGAACCAGCCGCTGATCGACTGGATGGCCGAGGGCAAGGAGCACTGGCGCGCACACGTGCTCAACTTTACGCGCGGCCAGCTCGAGCTGCGCGACCTGCGCGGGCGCGCGATCACGCGCGACCTCGACTGGGGCGTCACCATCCCGGTGGGCGATTACCCCGACAAGCGCATCTACGTCTGGTACGACGCCGTGATCGGCTACCTGAGCGCGGCCATCGAGTGGGCGAAGATCTCGGGCGAGGCCGACGCGTGGCGCCACTGGTGGGACGCGCGTGTGAACCCCAACGCGCGCATCTACAACTTCATCGGCAAGGACAACATCCCCTTCCACACCATCATCTGGCCGGGGATGCTGATTGGCTACAACAACGCCGACGCGCAGCTCAACCTGCCCTACGACGTGCCGGCCAACGAATACCTGCAGCTTGGCAAGCAGAAGTTCAGCACCAGCCGCGGCAACGTGATCGGCTTCAACTCGATGCTCGAGGATTTTCAGCCCGACGCCGTGCGCTATGTGCTGACTGCGCTTGCACCCGAAACCGCGGACGTGGACTTCACCTGGCGCGAGTTCCTGGAGCGCATCAACAACGAACTGGTGGCCAACTGGGGCAACCTGGTGAACCGCATGACGGGCTTTGCCTACAAGCGCTTCGACGGCCGTGTGCCCGAACCCGGCGCGCTGCAGCCCGACGACACGGCGCTGCTCGACGAGATTCGCGCCGGCTTCGAGACGGTGGGCGCACTCTACGAGGGCGTCAAGCTCAAGTCGGCGCTGCTCGAGGCGCGGCGGCTGAGCCAGCGTGTGAACCAGTACCTGAACGACCACGCGCCCTGGAAGAGCATCAGTACCGAGCCGGCGGCGGCGGCGCGCGCTGTCTATGTCGCGCTGCAGGCGATTGACTGGCTGAGCCTGATCTGGGCGCCGATCCTGCCCTTCAGCAGCGAGCAGGTGAACCAGATGCTGGGCTACGATGAACCGCTCTTTGGCCGCCAGTACACCGAGACGGTGCAGGACGCACGCGGCAGCCATCTGGTGCTGCGCTACGACCATACGCCGGCTGCCGGGCGCTGGGAACCGCGCACGCTGCAGCCCGGAAAGCAGCTGCGCGAGCCGGCCGCGCTCTTTGTGAAGCTCGATGACGCGGCGCTGAGCCGCTGGACGGATGAGGATGGCGCAGCCTAGCCAGACGGGAACCGCGGGCGTGCGCGCCGTGGCCGGTGTTGAACGTGCGCCGCACAGCACAGAACGCGCGCCGCATGGCGGAAGCCAGCGTGCGGCAGCGCTGCCCGCGCTGCCCGCAGCCACGCACGAAGTCTCGTTTGACGCGCTCTATGTGCAGCGGCCGCGACGCTGGCTGGTGGCGATCCTGCTCGCCTACGCCCTGGCCTCGGCGCTCTTCGCCGTCATCACGCCGGCGTGGCAGGCGCCCGACGAGCCGGCCCACTACAACTACATCAAGCACATTGCCACCACCGGCACACTGCCCACGCTCCACAAGGGCGACTACGACCAGGTCGAACTGCTGGGGCTGCTGGCGCAGGGCTTCCCGCCCACCGCTTCGGTCGACGGGCTGCGCTACGAATCGTACCAGCTGCCGCTCTACTACCTGACGGCGGTGCCGATCTATTGGGTGGGCGACGGCAGCCTGCTGGCGCTGCGCCTCTTCAACAGCTTCCTCGGCTTTGTCTCACTGATCTTCCTCTACCTTTGCCTCGAGATCGTCTTCCCCAACAAGCCGCTGATCCCGCTGGGGGCGACGGCCTTTGCGGCCTTTCTGCCCATGCATGTGGCGGTGACGGGCGCGGTGAACAACGACGTGCTGGCCGAGTTGCTGACGATGGCCTCGTCGCTGGTGCTGCTGCTCTGGATGCGCCCCTATTTCTACGAGCCGCTGTCGCCCGGCGCCACACCCCGCCGCGCTCGGCCGGACGACCCGTCCCCACGCATGATCCGGGCGCACGAGGGCCAGAGGCACGTTAGCGCCCGCACCGAAGCCGGCCATCACGACCGCAATCATTTGCTGCTGCTGGGCGTGCTGCTGGGGCTGGGCATGCTCACCAAGATCTATGCCTATGCGCTGGTGCCCATGTTCGCGACGGTGATTGCGTGGACGCTATGGCGCCGAAATCGGACGTGGGGTAGGGTGTATGCTGGGGTGCGCTATGCCGGGCTGATGCTACTGCCGGCGGTGGTCTTTGCGGCGCCCGCCTGGATCCGCAACATGGTGGTCTACAGCTGGAAGGACCCGCTCGCGCTCAAGTGGCACGATACCGTAGTCGCCGGCCAGCCCACCACCGCCTCGTGGATCTACACCTACGGCTCGATGGCCTACTTCGAGCGCGCGTTCACGCTCACCTTTCGCTCGTTCTGGGGCGTCTTCGGCTGGCTGGGCGTCTTCATGAATGAGCGGGTCTACCAGGCGGCGCTCTTTGCCACGGCGGTGATCTTCCTGGGGCTGCTCTGGGCCAGCGTGCGGCTGATTTCGGGCAAGCCCGACACCGACATGGATGCCTTCCAGACCACGGTGATCGCCCTCTTCGGCATTCTGCTGGTCGCGGTGGCGATGAGCTACGTCTGGTACAATCTGAAATTCGTGCAGCACCAGGGGCGCTACTTCTTCTGGGGCATGCTGGGGATTGGCACAGTGGTGGCGCTGGCCTGGCGCGAGGTGCTGCACCCGCTGCAGGGCACCATCACAGGCTTGCTCACGGGTGTGCTGGGCCTTTCGCTGGCGCTGGGCGGCGCGATTGGCCAGGATGTAGACCTGCGCGGCGTGGCGATTGTGCTGGCGATGGCGCTCTTCCTGCTGCTGCAGCCGGTCCTGCTGGTGGGCACGCCCTACCAGCACCCGTGGAAGTTCCTGCGCCGCCTTGAGGGCCCCCTGCAGCGTGGCCCGCTGCCGCAGATTCTGCCCATGCTGCGCAAGCTGGCCTGGGCGTCGCCCTTCTTGCTGTTGTTGGCGCTGGACCTTTGGGCGCCCTTCGCCTTTATTCTGCCGCAGTTGGCGGAGTAGGGGTAGGGAGAGACAATGAGCACTTCACCGTTCCCACAGACTCCTGCCCAGCGGCCCACGCCCGGCCCCCGGCGCGACGTGCGCGGCGCGCCCCCGGCGCCCAAACGGCTGCGCCGCAACCTGCTTGATTACTTTGGATTGACGCTGCTGGTGGCGACGCTCGTGCTGATCGCCGTCGTCAGCCTCTACCAGATGTGGCACGCCACACGCATCTTCAGCGGCGTAACTGTGGCCGGCGTGGCGGTGGGCGGCCAGACGCGCGGCGTGGCTCACGCCCGCCTGCAGCAAGAGCTGAGCGCCTATCCCGTGCCGCCGGTGAACCTGGCCTGGGGCGCGGCGACCTATGCGATTGACCCCATGGAGGTGCGCGCCGAGGTCGACCTGCTCGACGCCGTGAACCAGGCCTACCTGGCCGGGCGCACGGGCACCTGGGGCCGGCGGCTGAGCGAGCAGCTGCAGGCGCTGATGGGCGCGCTGACGGTGACCCCTAGCCGCGTCTACAGCACCGAGCTGCTGGAGAGCGCAATTGCCAACGTGGCAGCGCAGGTGAACCGCGCCGGGCGGCCGGCGACGCAGGTGGGCGTGATTGCCACCCGCGAGCAGACGGCGCTAGTGGTGGACGAAACGGCCACGCTGGCGGCCCTGACCAGCGCACTGGACAGAGCGCCGGCAGGCCAGCCGCTGCACGTGCCCATGGTGGTAAACGAGACCACCCCCGCCGTGACGGCGGCGGCCATGGCGCCCGTCGCGCTCTCGCCGCTCTTCGATGCGCCGTTGGTGCTGCGCAGCGCCGCCGGTGCAGCCAGCGGCGCCGTGGAGCTTGCGCTCGACCCGGCCGCGCTGGCCGCGATGGTGGTTTCAGACAACCCGGTGCAGGCCGACCCCGCCGCGCTGCGCGCCTACCTTGAGAGCATGGCGGCGCAGATCGACCTGCCGGCGCGCGACGCCAGGCTGCGCTTCAACCCGGCCACCGGCGGCGTGACCGTCCTGCAGGAGAGCTTGACCGGCCGCTCGCTCGATGTGGACGCCACGCTGGCCTCGGCGCAGCAGGCGCTGGCCACAGGCGCCCAACAGGCCGAACTGGTGGTGACGACGATTGCCCCCGCGGTGGACAGTAACCGCATCGCCGAGATGGGCATTCGCGAGCTGGTCGCCACCGGCTCCACCTACTTCAAGGGCAGCAGCGCCGACCGCGTGCGCAACGTGGAAGTGGCGGCCGAGAAGTTCGACGGCGTGGTCATCCCGCCCGGCGGCATCTTCAGCTTCAACAAGATCGTCGAAGATGTGAGCGCCGCCAACGGCTTTGAGGACTCGCTGGTGATCTGGGGCGACCGTACGGCCGTGGGCGTGGGCGGCGGTGTCTGCCAGGTGAGCACTACCGTCTTTCGCGCTGCGTACGAAGGCGGCTTTCCCATCGTCGAGCGGTACAATCATGGCTATGTGGTGGACTGGTACGGCGAGCCCGGGCTGGACGCGACCATCTTCACACCCAGCGTCGACTTCAAGTTCCGCAACGACACCGACGCCTACTTGCTGATCGAGCCGGTGATCGATAGCGCCAACGGCGTGGCGACCTTCAACTTCTACGGCACGGCGCCCAACCGCCAGGTGTCGATCGGCCAACCAGTGATCAGCGACGTCAAGCAGCCCGAGCCCCCGCTTTACTCGCTGGATACGTCGCTGGCGCCGGGCCAGGTGAAACAGGTGGACTGGCAGAAGCAGGGCATGTCGGTTGAGGTGACGCGCACGATCGTCGAGGACGGCACCACCCGCACCGACACACTCAAGAGCAAGTACCAGCCGTGGCAGTCGGTCTTTCTGGTGGGGTCGGAGGCAGACATCCCCGCCGGCGCTTTGACGGGCGAGGCTGACTGAGCAGGGGCCGCGTGCGGCTGGGCAGACGCCCGCAACTGGATGGGACAGGCGCCTGCCGGGGAGACCCTGCAGGCGCTTCTTCTGAGTGCGCGGGTTTACGGTATGCTGAACTTGTGAATTCCTGAACTGATATGTTCCGGAATGGCTGAACTGGAATTGCGGCGCCCGCAGGGGGCGCGCAGCAATTGGGGGTCTTTGTGGCAGGCTGGTGGCGTGGCAGGCGACTTGTCAATCATGAGCACTTCGTGTTGAGCGACACGAGCGTCAGGCTCGGCGCGCCCGCACCCGGCGCGCCTGTGAACGGCGCGCCCGCACCCGGCGCGCCTGTGAACGGCGCGCCCGCACCCGGCGCGCCTGTGAACGGCGCGCCCATGAACGGCGCGGCGCCCGCCGGCGTGCAGCTCGCCGCGCCCGCCTTTCTACCCAAGCGGGTGATCGACCTGCGCACTGTGATCAAGAGCTACCCCACGGCAGCCGGCGAGTACATCGCGCTGCGCGGCGTGAGCCTGGAGGTGGACGCCGGCGAGTTTGTGGCCGTGGTCGGCAAGTCGGGCTCGGGCAAGAGCACGCTGAGCAACATGATTACAGGCATCGACAGGCCTACCTCCGGCGAGGTGCTGGTGGCGGGCACGCCGGTGCACACGCTGAGCGAGGACGAAATCGCCGTCTGGCGCGGGCGGAACGTGGGTGTGGTCTTCCAGTTCTTCCAGTTGCTGCCCACGCTCAGCGTGCTCGAGAACGTGATGCTGCCGATGGACTTCTGCGGCACCTTTCGCGGCGAGCGGCGCGAGCGGGCGCTACACCTGCTGGGCCAGGTCGAGATGGCGCAGCAGGCGCACAAGCTGCCCACGGCGCTTTCGGGCGGGCAGCAGCAGCGCGTGGCGATTGCCCGCGCTCTGGCCAACGACCCGCCGCTGATTGTGGCCGACGAGCCGACCGGCAATCTCGACTCGCACACGGCCGACGCCGTCTTCCACCTCTTCGAGACGCTGACCAGCGCCGGCAAGACAATCGTGATGGTGACCCACGACGACGACCTGGCGCGCCGCGCCTCGCGCGCCGTCACCCTGCTCGACGGCCAGATTGTGACCGACCAGCGCCACTACACGCCGCACGCCGTGGTCGATGAAGTCGAGCCGATCGAGGAGGTTGCCGCCGACCTCGAGGACGACTGGCTCGACGACGCCGAGCTGGACAGCGACCTGCCCGCGGGCGCGAGCGCAGCGCCCGCCCGCCACGCATGAGCGCCGCCACCGGTTTGGCGCCGCGCTGGCGCAAGGTGATTCGCGACGTCTGGGGCGCGCCCACCCGCACGATCCTGGTCGTCGTCTCGATCGCCGTGGGCATCATCGCCGTGGGCATGGTCACGGGCGGCTACACCGTCGTCTCGCACGACCTGCCGGCGCAGTTCAACAGCGTGAATCCACTGCACATCCGCCTGGCCACCTCGGGCTTCGACAACGACCTGGTGGAATCGATCCGGCGGCTGGAGGTGGTGGAGGATGCCGCCGGCGCGCGCTTCCAGTGGGTTGAAGTCCCGCTGAGTGACGGCACAAGCCAGTCGCTGCGGCTGACGGTGATCGACGACTTTGCCGACCAGCGCATCAACGCCGTGCTGCCGGTTGCAGGTTCGTTTGACCCCGGCGACATGGAAATCGTCATCGAGCGCACCTCGTTCGACGCGCTCGAGACGGCAATCGGCGAAGCGCTCACCATCACCCTCCCCGACGACACGCGCAAGCAGCTGCAGGTGGTGGGCTCCGTGCACGACCTCAACGAGGTCGCGGCCACCTTCACCGGCAACGCCATGGGCTACATCGGCTTCGACACGCTGGAGAAGCTGGGCTACGACCGCAGCTACAACCAGCTCTACGTGCGCGTGGCGGGCGACGCAACAGACCGGGCGCACAACGAAGAGCTCTCGCGCCAGGTTGTGGACAAGGTGGAGAAGGCCGGGCTGACGGTCTACGGCACCTTTGTGCCGGAGCCGGGCAAGCACGAGATGCAGCAGTTTCTGACGCCCATGCTGTTGATTCTGGGCGCGATGGGCTTCCTTTCGCTGCTGCTGAGCGGCTTCCTTGTCGTCAACATCATCTCGGCGCTGCTGGCCCAGCAGACGCGCCAGATCGGCGTCATGAAGGCGATCGGCGCGCAGGGCGGGCAGGTGGCGCTGCTCTACCTGGCCACGGTGCTGGTCTATGCGCTGGTGGCGCTGGCTGTGGCGCTGCCGCTGGCGTGGGTTGTCACCTCGTGGTTTACGGGCTTCGCCGCCGGGCTGATGAACTTCGATGTGCTCAGCGCGCCCCTTTCGCCCGCAGTGGTGGCGCTGTTGATGGTGGTGGGGCTGCTGGTGCCCGTTGGGGCGGCGCTGATCCCCGTGCGCAAGGGCACACGCGTCACCGTGCGCGAGGCGATCAGCGACTACGGCATGGGGCAGAGCCAGTTCGGCGGCAGCCGCTTTGACCGCGCGCTGGAGTGGATGCTCGAGCAGTTGCGCTTCCTTTCGCGGCCCACGCTGCTCTCGCTGCGCAACACCTTCCGGCGCAAGGGGCGGCTCATCCTCACGCTGATCACGCTGACGCTGGCCAGCGCGATCTTCATCAGCGTCTTCAGCGTGCGCGCCTCGCTCTACCGCACCATGGCCGACGCCTTCGATTACTGGAACTACGAGGTCAGCATCGACTTTGACCGCCCCTATCGCGCCGACTACCTGACGGAGAGCGCACTGGCGGTGGAAGGCGTGCGCGCTGCCGAGGCATGGGGCTTTCGCAGCGCGACGCGCATTCGCCCCGACGACAGCGAGAGCGACAATCTGCTGATCATCGCGCCCCAGCCCGCGACGCAGCTGCTCGACCCGACGCTGCTCGAGGGGCGCTGGCTGCTGCCCGAGGACGAAAACGCCGTCGTCATCAACACCGATCTGCTCTCGGATGAGCCGGATCTGCGCGTTGGTGATAGCATGGTGCTCGACCTGGATGGGCGCGAGAGCGAATGGGTGATTGTGGGGCTGGTGCGCAGCGTGATGGCAGGCCCCTTTGCCTATGCCAACTACCCCTACTTTGTGGACATGATCCGCGAGGTGGGGCAGGCCACGACACTCAACGTCGCGCTGGATGAGGGCGACGCCGAGAACCAGCTGCTGATGGCTGAACGGCTCGAGGCGCACTTCAAGGCGCTGGGGTTGCAGGTTGGCTCCGTCACCAGCACGGCGCGCGAGCAGGAGCAGATCGCCAATCAGTTTGGCGTGCTGATCATCTTTCTGGCGATCATGGCGCTGACGCTGGCGATTGTGGGCGCGCTGGGGCTGATGGGCACGATGAGCATCAACGTGCTCGAGCGGCGGCGCGAGATCGGCGTCATGCGTTCGATTGGCGCTTCGACCCGGGCCGTGATGCAGATTGTGATCGTCGAAGGTGTGCTGATCGGCGCCATCAGCTGGGGGCTGGGCGCGCTGGTGGCGATCTGGCTGGGGCGCGTGCTGAGTGATGCCGTGGGCGCTGGCTTTATCAATTCGGAATTGACCTGGAACTACTCGCTGGGCGGCGCGGCCTTCTGGCTGCTGGTGATGGGGCTGATCGCGGCCACGGCCAGCTTTGTGCCTGCCCGCTCGGCCGCCCGGCTGACTGTGCGCGAGGTGCTGGCCTATGAATAGCGCCCACCCCCGCAGCGACGGAACGACCTCCCAACTGGACAGGCTGGCTCTATGAAACCCGGCTGGATTGCACTGATCGTGGTGGTGGCGCTGGCCCTGCTGGCCGTGGGCGGCTACAGCGCGTGGACCTGGCAGCAGACGGGCGCACTGCCCGGCCAGGTCGCAGAGCCGGCCTCAGACGGCGCCGGCGCGCTCGAAGGCGACGCGACAGGTGACGCCGCAGACGATGGGCTCGCCCTGCCCGTGCGCGCCGGCAGCGCCATCGTGGCCGAGGCCGTGGTGGTGCCCTCGCAGTGGGTGACGCTGAGCTTCGCCGTGCCGGGCATTGTGGCCGAGCTGCCCGTGCTCGAGGGCGAGCAGGTGAGGATCGGCCAGGTGCTCGCCCGCCTGCAGAGCAATCGCGAGGTGATCGCCGTCGCCCAGGCGCAGAGCGTTGTCGATGCGGCGCGGGCGCTGGTAGACCAACTGACCGCCGGCGCGCGCCCCGAGGAGATCGCCTCGGCCGCCGCCGCCGTCGACGCCGCCCAGGCCCAGCTCGACCTGCTGCTGGAAGGCGCGCACCCCGAAGACCTGGCTGCGCTTCAGGCCGCCGTGGCCGGCGCCCAGGCCAGCTATGCCCAGGTGGCCGCCGGCGCCGATGACCAGGCGCTGATCGCCGCCCAGGCCGACCTGGCCAACGCCCAGACGGCCGTCACCCGCGCCCAGCGCGCCTACGACCTGATCGCGTGGCGCTCCGACGTGGGCACCACCGCCGAGGCCGCTGCTCTGCAGACCGCAACCAACAACCTCGAGGCCGCCCAGGCGCGTTACAACGACATCGCCGCCGGCGCCGATGACAACCAGCTTGCCCAGGCCGCCGCCGCAATTGCCCAGGCGCAGGCCGCGCTCGACCGTGCCGCCGCACCCCCCACCGCCGCCCAGATCGCCGCCGCCGAAGCCGAGGTGCGCCGCGCCGAAGCCGGCCGCGACCTGGTTGTTGCCGGCAGCCGCCCCGAGGTGATTGCCGCCGCACAAGCCGATTTGGCCGGCGCCGAGACCGCACTGCTCCAGGCGCAGCTGAATCTGAGTGACCGCACCCTCACCGCCCCCTTCACCGGCACGGTGGCGATGCTCGACCTGCGCGTGGGCCAACAGGTCAGCGCCGGCCTGCCCGTCGTCCAGCTCGCCGACGATTCGACCTGGCTGGTGGAGACGACCGACCTGACCGAGATCGGCGTGGTGGATATTCAGGTGGGCGACCGCGCAAGCGTCAGCGTCGACGCGCTGCCCGATGTGGAGCTGGTGGGCACCGTCAGCGCGATCCGGCCGCGTGGCGTCAACGTGCTGGGCGACATCACCTACAAGGTGACGATCGTGCTCGACGAGGGCGACCCGCGCCTGCGCTGGAACATGACCGCGGCGGCGACGATCGAGCCGTAGCGCGGGGGTAGAACAACAACACAGCCCAAAAAGTACACGGAAACAACGGAAACTACGGGGATGGCTGGGTAGGGGAGAAGGTGCGGCTGAGCCAAGCATCCTGTTAGTGGGCTGTTGCAGTTCCCGTTGTTTCCGTTTTTTCCGTGTACCTTTTTCTTTGCCTTTCGCATTACGCTCGGCGTTGACATATCGACGCCGACTCGCTACAATCAGCATCAGGACATCTGTGCGCCATTTGCACATTTGTGCACAAGCGGCAGCACACAGCAGCACCCTTGCCCTTGCGCAGGAGCCACATGCAATGAGCCATCCAGCCGAAGCAGTCTCAGCGGCAGCGCCTGATGCAGGCGCCGCTGCCCAGCCAAGCGCAGACGCGCCTGCGCTCACGCCCGACCAGCTGCGCGCCTTGCTGCGCCAGATGCTGGTGATCCGCGCCTTCGAGGAGATGGCCGAGCAGCTCTACCTGCAGGGGCAGGTGCACGGCACCATGCACCTTTCGGTGGGGCAAGAGGCGTCGGCAGCGGGTGCCATCGCGGCGCTGCGCCGCGACGACTACATCCTGAGCACCCACCGCGGCCACGGTCACTGCATTGCCAAGGGCGCGCAGCCGGCGCTGATGATGGCCGAGTTCATGGGCAAGGAGGCGGGCTACTGCCGCGGCCGCGGCGGCTCGATGCACATGGCCGACGTCGAGACGGGCAACCTGGGTGCCAACGGTATCGTCGCCGGCGGAGTGCCCATGGCGGCCGGCGTGGGGCTGAGCCTAAAGATGCAGAAGAGCGACCGTGTGGTGGTGGTCTTCTTCGGCGACGGCGCCGCCAACGAGGGCGCCTTCCACGAGAGCCTGAACATGGCGGCGATCTGGGACCTGCCCGTGATCTACTTCTGCGAGAACAATCAGTATGCGATGTCGATGGACATCCGCCGCGCCAGCCGGGTGGAGAACCTGAGCGTGCGCGCCGCCGGCTATGGTGTGCCGGGCGTGACGGTGGACGGCAACGACCTGGCGGCCGTCTACGCCGCAACCTGGGCGGCGGTGCAGCGGGCGCGCCAGGGGGGCGGGCCGACGCTGATCGAGGCCAAGACCTACCGCTGGAAGGGGCACAGCAAGAGCGACAAGCAGCGCTATCGCACGCGCGACGAGGTGCGCGACTGGCAGGCGCGCGACCCAATTGTGCTGCTCGCCCAGCGGCTCAGCGCCGAGGGCATCCTGAGCGACGCGGGCTTTGCCGCGCTGCAGGCCGAAACCGACTCTGAGATCGAAGCCGCCGTCGCCTTTGCCCGCGACTGCGCCGAACCCGACCCCGCCGGCATTCTGGAAGGAGTCTACGCATGAGCGCAGCCACGCTGGAGCGTGCGGCCGAGGACGCGAGTGTTAACGGCAGCGTGCGCGAGCTGACCTATGCCGAGGCGCTGCGCGAGGCGATGGACCTTGCGCTGGCGCGCGACCCGCGCGTCTTTCTGGTGGGTGAGGATGTGGGGCTGTATGGCGGCGCGTTTGGCGTCAGCGACGGACTCTTCCAGAAGTACGGCGCCGAACGTGTGATCGACACCCCCATCTCCGAGGCGGGGATCGCCGGCATCGCCACCGGCGCCGCGCTCACCGGTATGCGCCCGATTGCCGAAATCCAGTTCATGGACTTCATCACGCTCTCGATGGAGCAACTGGTGTTGCAGGCGGCCAAGCTGCGCTTCATGCTCGGCGGCAAGGTGAGCGTGCCCTTTGTGCTGCGCACGCCGGCCGGCGCCGGCACGGGCGCAGCCGCGCAGCACTCCGAGAGCCTGGAGAACTGGTTTGTGCATGTGCCGGGGCTGAAGGTGGTGATGCCCAGCACGCCCGCCGACGCCAAGGGGCTGCTGCTGGCGGCAATCGAGGACCCAAACCCGGTGATCTTCGTCGAGCACAAGCTGCTCTACCGCACGCGCGGGCCGGTGGCCGAGGGCTATTACACCACGCCGCTCAGCCGTAGCTTGGTCAAACGCACGGGCCGCGACCTCACTGTGGTGGCAACCTCGCTGATGGTGGTGCGCGCGCTCGAAGCCGCGGCGCAGTTGGCGCAGGAGGGCATCGAGCTCGAGGTGGTGGACCCCTGCACGCTCAAGCCGCTAGATGCCGCGCCGATCCTCGATTCGGTGCGCAAGACCGGGCGCGTGCTGATTGTGCACGAAGCCTGCAAGACGGGCGGCTTTGGCGGCGAACTGGCTGCGACGATCGCCGAATCCGACGCCTTCGACTTCCTGGATGCGCCCATTCGCCGTCTGGCCGGGCTGGACATGCCCGTGCCCTACAATCGCGACCTCGAGCGGCGCATGGTGCCGCAGGTGGACGACATCGTGAGCGCCGCGCGTCGCCTTGTGCGCGAGGCGCGCTGAGAGAGGCGAAATCCCCATGGCCACACCCGTCATCATGCCCAAGTTTGGGATGGCGCAGGAGGAGGGCACCATCATCCGCTGGCTCAAGCAAGAGGGCGAGCGGGTGGAAAAGGGCGAGACGCTGCTCGAGGTGCAGACCGACAAGGTGGACATGGAGGTGGAGGCCACCACCGCCGGTGTGCTGCGCGACATCCGCTTCGGCGCGCAGGCCACCGTGCCGGTGACGACGGTGATCGCGCTGCTGGCCAGCGAGGCCGACGAAGCGCGCATCCACGCCGGCGAGTCGATCCACGCGGCGCCGCACCATGCGCCGGCCGCTGCGCCCTCTCAACCGATGCCCTCGGAACCGGCACCCTCTGAACCGGCGCCCCCTGTTCTGACCCCGGCAGCGCTGGACGAGCCGGCGCAGAGTGCGGCCTCGCCCAACGGCGCCGGGCGCGCCACACCCGTGGCCCAGCGTGTGGCGCAGGCGCACGGGTTGTCGCTGGATGGGCTGGCGGGGAGCGGGCCGGCCGGGCGCATCACGCGTGCCGACGTCGAACGCGCGAATGCGGCGCCCACGCCGGCGGCCGCAGCCGATGCGTCGCGCACGCTGCGGGCGACGCCTGCGGCGCGGCGGCTGGCGCAGCAGGCCGGCCTTGTGCTGGCGCAGGTGCCCGGCAGCGGCCCGCTTGCACGCATCCAGGCCGCCGACGTTCACGCGGCCGTTGAGGCAGAGCGCGCTTACGCCGCACCGCAGCCGGTCGCACCATCGGCGCCGGCCGCCGCCGCGCCACCTTCAGCACAGAGTTCGGGCGCGCCGCTGGCCGGCATGCGGCGCACGATTGCGCGCCGTGTGGCCCAAAGCTGGACGACGATCCCGCACATCTTCATCACCAGCACGATTGACATGACGCGCGCCGAGGCGCTGCGTGCGCTGCTGGCGCCGGAAGTCGCGGCGCAGGGGGCCAAGTTGACACCCACGGTGCTGCTGGCGCGTGCGGCTGCGGCTGCGCTGCTGCGCCACCCGCGCCTCAACGCCCACCTGGTGGAGAGCCAGGGCGAACTGCACCTGGTGGAGCACCGCAGCGTCAATCTGGGTGTGGCGGTGGCGCTGGAGGATGGGCTGGTGGTGCCCGTGGTGCGCGACGTGCAGTCGCTTGGGCTGCAGGCGCTGGCCGAACAGATGGCCGACCTTGCCCAACGCGCCCGCGCCGGTCGCCTGCTGCCCGCCGACGTCGAGGGCGGCACCTTCAGCCTCTCGAGCCTGCACGCCTACCCGGTGGAGCAGTTCACGGCGCTGATCTTCCCGCCACAGGTGGCGATCCTCGCCGTCGGGCGCATGGCCACGCAGCCGGTGTGGGAGGGCGGCGCGTTTGCCCCGCGTCCCATGCTCACCGTCACGCTCTCTGCCGACCACCGAGCGGTGGATGGCGCCGTGGCCGGTGCATTCCTGGCCACCTTCAAGCAGCTGGTCGAGGAGCCGGAGCGGCTGCTGCTGTAACTCCTTTCAACTCAAACAATTGTCGCTGCGATTACGCAGCGCGAGCGCCGGGCGGTCTATACTGACCGCCCGGTATATTTGTTTCACCAGGAGCTCTTATGCCCGCTTCGCCTGTTCCCAGTGCAGAGCTGCCTGCCGCAGCGCACCCTGTCCCCGCTGCTCCTTCGGCGCGACAGCAGATCCTTGACACCACGGCGCGCCTGCTCGAGACACAGGGCTACCATGGCACCGGCCTCAACCAGATCATCAAGGAGAGCGGCGCGCCGCGCGGCTCGCTCTACTACTACTTCCCCGCGGGCAAGGAGGAGCTGGCCGCCGAGGCGCTGCTCGAGCAGGCGCGCCGCCTTGCCGGCCACACGCGCGCTCTGCTTGCCCAGGGACAAACGCCATCGGCCGCGCTTGAACTCTTCTTCGATGGGCTGATCGATTACTTTGCTTCGGCGCACTTTTGCGGCGGCGCGCCGCTGGCCGCAGTTGCGCTCGAGACGGCAGCAGGCAGCGAACGGCTGCGCGCCGCCTGCGCAGCGGCCTACGCGCTGCTGGCCACTCCCTTTGTTGAACTGCTGCTGCGCGCCGGCTTTGTGCCCGCCCGCGCCGAAAGTCTGGCCACGCTGATCAACGCTGCGGTCGAAGGTGGTGTGGTGCTCGCCCGCGCACGCCAGTCGACCGAACCGCTGCACCAGGTGCGCCACGAACTGCTGGCGCTGGTGGCCGCTGCCCCTGTTGCCTGACCGTACTCATTCTTGCCTTTGCCACCCGCCTACCCAGCTCAGGAGACTCTCCAATGGCCACCTCAAGCTCCAGGATGCCCGCTGCACCCGCATCGGATTCACATACGCTGCGTTACCCGTTTGGCAAGGTGATGGTTGCCTTCGCAGTTGCCTATGCGATCGCGACTGTGCTCAATTACGTCGTCTGGTGGGTAGTTACGGGGCTGCTGGGTATCGAGAGCGACTTTGGCCCCTATGCCATGCCCGCCTTCATCGCCATCTACACGGCGCTCTTCCTCTTCATTGCGGCGGTGATCTTCTGGCTGCTGGCCAAACGTTCGGCCGACGTGCCGGCGATGTGGCGCCGGGTCGCGCTGATTGGCCTGATCGTCTCGCTGATTCCGAATGTGGCGGCGATGTTCGGGATGATGCCACCGGTAATGGGCACGGTGACCTTGGCCGCCAACCTGGGGCTGGTGACCATGCATCTGCTCTCGTACTTGGTGGCGCTCTGGGCCTTCCCACGCTATGGCCGTGCGTAACCCTGCCGACGACGCATCCCCCCGCTTGTGGTGCGCCGCCCGGTGGCTTGCCGGGCGGCGCTTGTTTGCCGGATGGGCTGCGCGCGGCAGTGGCGCAGAATGGGCGCTGCTGGTAGGATAGGGGCGTTCCCGGTTGCGCCCGCTGCGTGCTGTGGGGCAGATGTTTGGGCAGGACCCTCGCCGCCATGAACTCCACGCCTCAACCGACAGTTGCGCCTGCTGCGTCCGGCGCCGCGGGCAAGCCGGCAGGAAGCCCCGGCTTTGTGCAAGGGCTGATCGCGGGTGCGTTGCTCTCGGCTGTGGTCTGCGCGGCGGCGCTGCTCTGGATGCGCTGGCCGCAGCCGGCGCCGATTGTACTGCAGCTTCCCCCCACGCCACCGCCGATTGTCGCGCCAACGCCGGCGCCCGTCACCGTCTATGTCAGCGGCGCCGTGGTCGCACCTGGCCTCTACACGCTGGCGGGCGAGGGGCGCGTGGCCGACGCGCTGGCAGCTGCCGGCGGTTTGCGCGCCGAGGCCGACGACGCGCTGCTGAACCTGGCGCAGCGCCTGCCCGACGGTGCACGGCTGCACGTGCCCGCTGTGGGCGAAACTGCACCCGTCGCCCTGGTGGATCAGCCCGAAGCGGTGACGCGCGCAGGGACAAGCTTGGGGGTTGCCGGGGCGCCGCTTAATCTGAACCAGGCAACGCTGGAGGAACTTCTGGCGCTGCCCGGTGTTGGAGAGAAGACGGCGGCGGCGATTGTGGCGGCGCGGCCCTTTGCCTCGTTCGACGCGCTGGATGCGGTGCCCGGCATCGGTCCCGCCACGCTCGAGACGCTGCGCCCCCTGGTCACCGCACCCTAGCGCAGCGCCACAGAACAGCTTGCGGCGCGCTGCACCATACCGCCGGAATTCATTCAGAAGATGGCTGTGTCAGACTGCCGCACGGACGAACATCTTCACAATCCGGCAGCCGGCGGTTCCAATGCAATTCGCGCCGCGCTGTCTCCTTGCCAGCGAACCGTGCACAGGGCCCCACATCATGGCCGACGAACCGACTCCTCCGCCCAACCCAGCTGCCCAACCTCCGCCTGCCGGTGAGCCAAGCGGCGTGCTCGATCTGGCACGCCGGCTGCTGGTGGGCACCGTTGCCATGACGCTGGACGAGCTCAACGACCTGCTGCAGCGGCTGCGCGGGCGGGGCGAACTGCCCGAAGCCGAAGTCAAGCGGCTGGTGGAAGAGTATGTTGAAGCGCGGCCCAAGGGCGACGGCCTGGATGCCACAGCGGCCGCCGAAAGCACAAGCCTGGCGCCGGCCGACAAGAGCCAGGGCGCACTGGAGCGCAGCGTGGAGACGATTCTGGTGCGGCTGAATGTGCCCACGCGCAGCGACATCGAGAGCCTAAGCCGCAAGATTACGCTGCTGAACGAGAAGGTGACGCGGCTGAAGGAGCTGCGCGACGCCGAACGCGCGATGGGCCAGGCAATCGGGCGCGAGGGCGGGCGCGACGCCGGCCACAAGGTGACGATGCCACCTTCGCCTGCGCCGCACGCCGGCACGCGCAGCCGCCCCAGCAACGGCCAGGCCGAATAGCGCGACCGTTGGATTCGACAGACAAAACAGACCGGGATACCCAGCGCGGGTATCCCGGTTCGATTTTTGCATCCTGCGCGAAGCGCTACGGTCTGCTGCTGCCTGTGCGCCCGGCGGGCAGCGGTTTGCGTGCCGCCGCGCCGGATGCCGCTTTGCCCGTCAGCCGCTGGCGCAGCGCGACGATGCGGCTGCGTACGGGCGGCAGGCGCACAATCAGCAGCAGCGCCAGGATTGCGCCGTAGGCCAGCGGTTCGAAGTCTTCGGCGGCCTTGGCCAGCCACAGGAAGTGTACAACCGCGGCCACGCCTGCCACATAGACGAGCCGGTGCAGCCGCCGCCACCAGCGCTTGAGCCGGATCTTCCAGCCGTCGGTCGAGGTGATCGCCAGCGGCACCAGCACCAGAAAGGCGAGCAGCCCCACCAGAACATAGGGTTTGCTGGGCAGCCCGTCGGCCAGGATCAGCCCCACGTCGAAGCCATAATCGAGGCCAACGAAGGTCAGCAGGTGCAGGCTGGCGTAGACGAAGGCCCACATGCCCAGTGCCTTGCGCACCTGCAGCGGCTGCCGCCACCCGGCCACAATCAGGGCTGGCGTGCAGGCCAGCGAGAGCAGCAGCAGGATGATCGCGGCCTTGCCCGTGCGGTCGGTGATGTCGTCGATCGGGTTGAAGCTGAGATTCTCCTGCCACATGTCCCAGCCCAGCCAAAGCAGCGGCACGGCGGCCGCCACATTCACCCCCAGCCAGAACCAGTTCTTCCGCATCCACCCTTGCAACGGCAACTCCTTCCTTCAAAAGTACACGGAAACAACGGAAACCACGGGAACTACGGGAACAGCCGTAGCGAAGGCTCAGGACGAACCGCAGACTCGTCCCAGGGTGTGTCTTTCCCGTTGTTTCCGTCTTTCCCGTCGTTTCCGTGTACTGTCTTCTCCGCGTTAGTAGTTCGCGCGCAGGTCCATCCCCTCGTAGAGCGCGGCGACTTCGTCGGCGTAGCCGTTGAAGGGGTGCGTGGCGCGGCGGCCGCTCTCGCCAATGCGTCGCTCGGTGTTCTGCGACCAGCGCGGGTGGTCCACCGCCGGGTTGACGTTGGCGTAGAAGCCGTACTCGTTGGGCGCGGCCGCCTCCCAGGTCGAGATGGGCTGCGTGTCGGTCAGCTCGATGCGCACAATGCCCTTGATGCTCTTGAAGCCGTACTTCCAGGGCACCACCAGGCGCAGGGGCGCGCCCTGCTGCGGCGTCAGCAGCTTGCCATACATGCCGGTGGCCAGAATCGTCAGCGAGTGCATCGCCTCGTCCAGCCGCAGCCCTTCGGTGTAGGGCCAGTCGAGCATGCGCGATCTCTGGCCGGGCATCTCTTCCGGGCGCAGCACCGAGGTAAAGTGGACGAACTTCGCCGCCGCGGTCGGCTCCACCTGCTGCAGCAGCGCGCTGAGCGGGAAGCCCACCCACGGGATGACCATCGACCACGCCTCGACGCAGCGCAGGCGGTAGATGCGCTCCTCCTGCGCAATGTTGCGGATCAGATCTTCGATGGCGAAGGTGGTGGGGCGGTTGACCAGCCCCGTCACCTCGATTTGCCAGGGGAAGGTGGTGAACTTCTGCGCGAGCTTGGCCGGCCCTTCTTTATCGAGCGAGAACTCATAATAGTTGTTGTAGCCGGTGATGGCGTCGAACTCGTTGAGCGGGTCGCCGGTCTCGTCGGCGGCGGCAGAGGCGGAGGGATCGGTGAAGTTGAGCACGTTGGGCAGGGTGCCAACGGCGGCGGCCAGCTGCGCCGCACTGCCGCCGATACCTGCCGCACCGCCGGTTGGGGCCGCAGCCGGGCCGAGCGTGGCACCGGCGTTGGCTGCGGCTGCCGGCGTTTCGGCGGGCGCACTTGCCGGCGAGCAGGCCGCCAGCGCCGCGGCGCCGGCCATCACACCGGCCGCCTGCATGAAGGCGCGCCGCGACTTGAAGAGTGACTCGGGCGTAAGCTCGGAACGCGAGATGGGATGCACGGCGGGTCTCCTTCGACGGGAAACAGGCGAACAGGGTGCGGGCTGCGCGGCTCGGCACGCGGAAATGGGGCGCTAAACAGGAACAATGGTGGGAGGCAGCGGCATTCTGCCATCGCAAGCTGAACGCGGCATGAAGCGGATGTTACACACGTATTACAATGGATGCCGTAAGCTTGCACCGATCTTGCGCCGCCGTTCGCAGCGTGCGGCCCACCAGCTGTCAGGCAAGAGCCATGAACCCGCTTGTTCACCTGCACCCGGCGACGGTGCACTTCCCGATTGCGCTGCTTTGGGTGGCGAGCGCTGCCGGGTTGGCCTACCTCTTCTGGCGGCCCCTGCCGCTGCTGCGTACGCTCACCTGGAGCACGATGGTGCTGGGCTGGATCGCCTGCGCGCTCGCGATTGCCACCGGGCTGGCGGCGCAGAGCGGGCTGCCGCCGCAAGCACCCTACCGCGGCGTGCTCAACCTGCACATCAGCGCCGGGCTGGGTGTGCTGCTGGTCTATGGCGCGCTGCTCTATCTGGCGTGGCTGGCCCGACGCGGGCGCGGCGCAAAGCGTACACGCGGCGCGCCCGCCCCCGTGCCGGCCGATTTGCTGGACGATCGCGCGCGCCGCTGGCTGGTTGCGGCGCTGCTGGTGCTGGGCGCACTGCTGGTGCTGCTGGCAGGCTGGAACGGCGGGCAGCTGGTCTTTCAGTACGGAGTGAATGTGGCGCAGTAAAGTCCGGCCCGCGCTGGTTCGCGCGGGCCGGTTCCTGGCTCTCGGTCGGGACGCGGGTGTTACGGCGTGGCCGGTGGAGGGTCGAGCGCGGCGAGTTCGGCGCGCAGGCCGGCCGCTTCGGCTTCGAGCGTGCGCAGGCGCGCCTCGAGGTCGGCGCGGCGCTGCAGCAGGGGCATCTCGGCCGCAGGCGGGCGCGCGGCGGCCAGCGCCTCGGCCAGATCGTCCGCCTCGTCGGCGGCCAGGCGCATGTCGGCGCGCAGGGCAAACAGGTGTACGCCCCACAGGATGGCGGCAATCGCGCTGCGCGCCAGATCTTCGGCCAGCTGCGGGCCGGCAAAGCTGCTCCACGCATCGCCCATCAGCACCAGGAAGAAGCGATAGAGCACCTGCGCCAGGAAGAAGAGGATCACCAGCGCGCCGGCCAGGCAGACGCCATAGAGGTAGACGCGGCGCGGTAGCGAGCTGCGTTCTGCCGGGCCAAAGGGCGCCGGCCTGCCCGCCTCGCTCTGCACCGTGCGCCAGTAGATCGCCCATACCGGCGCGCCCACCGCCACCAGGCTCAGCCCGTTGGCCAGCGGCTGCCGCCACAACCCCGACCCCACAACCGTGCTCGCAGTCAGCAGCGCATCCAGCAGCACCTGGACAATCTGCACCGCGCCAATCCAAAGCAGCACCAGCCCTGTGGCCGCCACGGCATAGTGGTAGATGCGGCGCACCGTTGCCGCCGCACCCTGCGCCGCAATGCGCCCTTCGGCCTCAAGTGCGGCGTCGCGCGCCTCAAGCCGGCGCAGCTGGGCGGCAAAGGCGCGCCAGATCAGGATGCCGGCCGGCACAAAGGCGAGCGGGCGCGTGAGTCCGATCAGCAGGTCGATGTTGCTGCCGCTCAAGGCATCGAAGGCCCAAAGCAGCAGCCGGCGCAGAACAATGGTGGCGGGGATGAGCGTGGCCAGCGCGCCACCGATCACGGCCACGTAGAGGAAGAGCCGCCAGAGGATGGTCGACTCTTCGTCTGGGTTGCGGGCGCAGATGGCGCGCCAGCTGCTCCACGTCGTGCGCGCCAGCGGGGCGCCTACCAGCAGTTGAGCGATCGCCACCGAGACGTTGCGCGCAAACCAGCCAATGCCCACGCCCGGCGCCACCACATCCAGCGTGCGGCGCAGCAGCGCATCGACCAGCCCCGCCGAGCCGAAGACCAGCAGCGCCAGCCCGGCCAGCGTGGCTCCCAGCAGGAAGATCTGCCGCCAGACGGCCGCGCTCCCCTCCTCAACACCAAAGTCACCGTCCTGGCGCAGCGCCCACTGCCAGTAGAAGAGCAGCAGCCCGGCGGTTAGCCCCAGTCCCAGGTGCTGCAGCCAGACGCTGGGCAGGATCCTGCTGGCGCGCGTGCCGCCGCCGAGGGCCAGAAAGGCCACCCCCTCAATCAACTGGGCGCTCTGCACAAGCAGCACCGTGAGCGCAATCGCCGAGGCCACGTAGAGAAAGAACTTGCGCATGCCCGCGCCGCGCTCGCCCGGCCTCTCCAGCGTGGCGCCGATCGCGCGCCAGTGCACCAAGAAGAGCGGCGCCGAAACCACCAGGATACCGGCGCTGGAAGCAATGGTGCGGCGCAGGTAGCTGCCGTCGCCGAACGCGACCACGCCGCGCTGGCCCAGCCAGGCTTGCGCCAGCGCGCCCAGCAGTTCGCCCACGGCATAGAGCGCGGCCGTGCTGGCGATGAGCACCACCAGATAGAAGTAGACGCGGCGCACCGTTTGCAGGCGGCGCGCCCGTTCCTCGCTGTGCAGGCTCGAGCCGGTTGAAAGAGAAGTTGAGGCCATGGCGAAGGGGCTCTCTACAGGGGTCGCGCGCAGGGAAAACCGGGCTCAGTAGATGAAGTTCGTGTCGTCGATCTTCCACTCGCCGTCAACACGGCGCACGCGCAGGTTGCGCTGGTTGCTCCACGTGGACTGACCAAACAGTCCACCGCCCGAGAAGTTGTCCTCCGAAATCGCCACAAAGGCGACCTCGTCGCCGTTGCTGTCCGTCTCCGCCTCCGATACTTCGACGATGCGGATGCGGCGCGATTGCTCGCCGTTGAGCGAGAAGTTGGCCGAATTTGCGAGTGGGTCAAAGCCCTGCTTCTCGTAATACTCGAGGATTTCGGCGGTAAAGTAGGCGCGTGCGGCGGCGGCATCGCCCTTCTGCAGGGCCAGAATCGCGCCCACAATTGGCGCGGCGGGGCTGTCGGCGTCGACCGCCACCGTCTGCACGCGCGCATCGCCGCCGGTGACGTTGACGGTAATGACCGCTGCCACCACCAGCGCAAGCACGATGGCAATCACAACCCAGGTAAAGAGGTCGATCTTCAGACGCATGGCCGGTTGTCCCTACTGTAGGTGCGCGATGCAATGGAGGCCGAATGATTGTGGGCGGCGCGATCGTGCGCAGGCGCGCTGCAGTCGTCTGCATTCTGTGACGGCGGCGCGGGGCGCGATGTTCCCATCCGCTGCGGGGGGATTACTCGCCGCCGGGCGTGAAGCTCTGCAGCGTGTAGGTGGCGTTGGCGCGCCCGTCGTCAAACTGTACGATCGGGTGGGGCGCGTCGACGCCAATCCAGATCTGCGAGACGATCTCGCCCGTGTCGAGCTGCACGCGCCAGGCGTCAAAGGCGCCGGCAGGCACGGTGACCTCTTCGCGCTCGACGACGGTAACCGTGTAGCGGTCGAGGATGCCGGTAATGGGGAGGAAGGTGTTGATGCGCGCAGCGTAGCCTTCGGCCAGCGGCAGCGCGCGCACCAGAAAGGGGAGCGAGCGCTGGTCGCGCGCATCGGTGGGCAGGTTGAACTGTTCGAAGGTGGTGACGTTGTCGCGCGTGGTCAGCTCGAGCGTGGCCACGCCCGCATCGTAGGTGGCGCGCACCTGTTCCAGGCCGCCCTCGGCCAACTGGCGCACCAGCGACGAACTGCGCGGGCGAAAGCCCGTGACGCCGGTCTCGATGACGGAGACCTCGCGGTCGCCCGCAGCGCTGATCTCGCTGCGCAGCTCCCATGATTCGCCGCCGCCGCTGACGCCGAAGAGCGCCGCCCCGGTGGTTTCGCTCTCGTTGCCGGCGACGGTATAGGTGGCGTTTTCGCCGGCCTGCCAGGGCGCGGGATTGAAGCGCAGCGGCTGCGGCTCAGCTGTGCGGCTGCACGCAGCCAGCAGCAGCGAGAACAGAAGGATGGCGGCAATCGGGAGAGAGTTCTTGCGCATGGGGTGGGGTGAAGAAGGCCCGGCCGGGCGTTGGCACCCGGCAGGGCCGCAGGGTGCGAACTAGCGCTTCTGCTCCATCCACGAGATCGCAGCGGCAGCCAGCGCCGCCGAGCCAAGCGGCAGCGCGTCTTCGTCGAGGCGGAAGTCGGGGCGATGCACATGGTAGTTGCGATCCCAGCCGGCGTTCTTGACGCCAAGGAAGAGGAAGGCACCCGGCGCGGCCTGCGCCATGTAGGAGAAGTCCTCGGCGCCCATGATCTTCGGCGCTTCGTGGACATTCGCCTCGCCGAGCAGGCTGCCGGTGGCGGCGACGAAGACCTCGGTGGCGCCGGCATCGTTGACGGTGGCAGGGTAGCCGGGCTTGATCTCCAGCTCGGCCTTGCCGCCCAGCGCCTCAACCACTCGCACCGTGTTCGTCAGTTCGCTGTGGAGCAGCGTGCGCGTGGCGGGGGTGAAGGAGCGGATCGTACCCGTCATCTGCACATTGGGCGGAATCACGTTGCTGGCCTGGCCGCCGTGGATCGAGCCGATCGTAATCACGCCCGCTTCGGTCGGGTCCACGCGGCGGCTCATGATCTGCTGGATGGCAGTGATAACAAGGCCGCTGAGGGCGATGGGGTCCACCGTTTCGTGCGGGCTGGCGGCGTGGCCACCGTTGCCGTGCACGGTGAGGATAAACTCGTCGGCGGCGGCGAGCAGCGGGCCGGAGCGGGTGGCCACTTGGCCCACCTCAAGGTCCGAAGCAACGTGCAGGCCAAAGACGGCGTCTAGGCCTTCGAGCGCGCCCTCCTCCACCATGCGCGAGCCACCGGATTTGCCCTCGGCGTCCTGCGCCTCTTCGCTGGGCTGGAAGAGCAGGCGAATCTGGCCGGGCAGGCGGTTTTCGTCGGCCAGCCCCTTGAGGATGGTGGCGGCGCCCAGCAGCATCGCCGTGTGCGCATCGTGGCCGCAGGCGTGCATGATGCCGGCGCGCGTGCTGTCGAACTCGGTGCCGTTCGCCTCTTGAATCGGCAGCGCGTCCATGTCGGCGCGCAGCCCTACCACCGGTCCGCTGCCGCCCTTGATGTGGCCGACGACGCCGGTCTTGGCAACTTCGGTCTCGGTGGGGATGCCCAGTCGGGTGAGCTCGCTGTTGACGAGGCCGGCGGTGCGGTGCTCGGTAAAGGTCAGTTCGGGGTAGCGGTGGATCTCGCGGCGCCAGGCGCGAATCTGCTCGTGCAGCCCCTTTGCACGCTCAAGCAGCTCGGCGGTCGTAACGGGTGTGGGCTCAGACATAAGGCCTCGCTTCTCGTGTGGATTGCTTGCGACAATCGGTGCTGCAATCAGTTCCTTGCCGACATATCGACGAATCAACAAATCAACCAATCAACCAATCAACAAGACGATCGCGCTGTTGGGAGCGCACCGCAGTGAGGGCGCTTCAAATCGCCGCAATGGGCGTTGCGTTCCAGGCAATGGCCGTCACGCCGGTTGCCGTGCCCACCAGCAGCGCCTGCTCGAGCGGCAGCAGGCAGAGCGCGCTGCCGGCCTCAGGCGCAAGCGTCTGCAGCGGCGCCCACGCTGCGCCGTCGCCTGCGCGCCAGATGGCCGGGCCGTCGCTTGCCAGCAGCCAGCCGGCGTGCGCCGCCAGCGCTTCGCATTGTGCCATGGGTGCGGGCGTCTGGGCGAAGCTGCGGCCGCCGTCGCTGGAACGCCAGAGCCGCGTGGGGCGCCCCTCGTCGTTCGAGCCGCTAGCCGCCAGCACCAAGCCGCTGGTGTGGAAGTCGGCGGCGGCGGCCACAGCGTGGACAGCGCCCTCGATCCCTGCGCAGCGGCGCCAGGCTCGCCCGCCCGCCGGCGAGCGGAAGAGGCCGCTCTCGCTGCCGGCGAAGGCGATTGCGCGCGCCGGCCAGGCAGTGGGCGGCGGCAGCGGCGCCCAGGCAAGGGCAAGCACGCGCGTATCGCTCAGCCCCGTGTTGCAGAGCTCCCAACTGCGGCCGCCGCTGGTGGAGCGCAGCACGCCGTCGCCCCAGCTGGCGGCGAGCAGGACGCGCGCGTCGTCTGCATCGGGCGAGGCGGCGAGTAGAACCACCGGCTGCTGCGTGTAGTCCATCCAGCCGGCCTGCCACGCGGGCGAGGGCGCGCCGTGCGCCACAAGCTGGGCCAGGGGCAGCGACGCGGCGCCGTAGGGGCTGCCGCCCACGATGACCCGCTCGGCGGCGACAGCCACCGTCGACAGGCTGCTCATGGGCTGGGCCAGCGGCTGCAGGCGCAGCTCGTCTGCGGCCAGGCGCACGGCGAAGAGGCCGTCGGGGCCGGCGGCGAGCGCCACGGCGCCGGCGAGCGGGGCGGGGAGCGTCTCTGGTTCGAGTGCGGCAAGGGCCAGGATGATGGGCATGGTTGCTTGCGCTGCGGCGCGGCGGCTGCGGTGCGCTGCGCCGGCTGCGGTGCGCTGCGCCGGCTAAGGCTCGAAGCTCGCCGCCGGGTTGCGGTGGTAGACGATGGTGTCGGTGGTCAGCGCCATCACCGCGGCGCTGACGGCGCTGGTGAGCACGGCGGTGGTCACCTCGGTGGCGTCGAGCAGGCCGGCGTCGAAGGCGTGCACCAGGGTGTTGGTGCGCGCGTCCCAGGTAAAGGGTGCGCCGCAGTCGGCCACGCGCGCGACCACCGCGGCAGGGTACTCGAAGCCGGCGTTGCGCGCAATCTGGGCCAGCGGGGCGTCCAGTGCCTCGGCCAGCAGGCGGGCGCCGAATGCGCGGTCGCCCGGCAGGCGCGTGGCGTCGCCGGCGAGTTCGAACAGGGCGGGGCGGGTGTGGAGAAAGGCGGCGCCCGCTCCGGGCACGGCGCCGCCCCGCTGCGCAGCGGTGAGTACCTTGAGCGCACGCTCGGCGCTGCTGTGCAGGCGGTCGCGCTCGTACTGGCTGCCGGCGCCGATGCGCAGCTCGGCAATGCCGCCGGTGAGGCCGGCTAACCGCCGCACGAGCGCCGGGCGCGTCTCGTCGTCAAAGGCCAGCGCGTCGAGCCGCTGCTGCAGGGCGGCGGCTTCGTGGCGCAGGGCGGCGCGCCGTTCGGGCGGCCCCACGACCGCGATGCCGTCGGCGGCGAACTCCACACGCTGCGCGCGGCCCAAATCTGCGGGGCGGGCACGCTGCGGGCTGCGCGTGCGGCCGGCGCCCAGCGGCGTCGCCCCTACCAGCGCTTCGAGGTCGGCCAACTGCTCGCCCCGTTCGGCGGCGACGGCAACCAGGCGCACGGCGAGCAGGCTGAGCTTGCGCTTCTCGGCCGGCTGCTGCTGGTTGCTCACTAACAGGCTCAGCGCGCCGCCGCTGACCTCGGGGGCCAGCACCAGCAGCGAGGAGGCACCGCCAGCCAGCGCCGCTTCGCAGAGCGCCAGGGCCGCCTCGCTGGAGGTAAGCGGCTCGTCGACCAGCGCCACCGCGGCGTTGGTGAGCACGGCCGTGCGCGCGGCGACGTCGGTGTAGAGGTACATGCTGGCAATCTGCGCCGGGAAGTGCGCGCCGGCGATGTAGCTGCGCTCGAGCCAAGGCGCCACCAGCTTCTCGAGGCGCACGTGGCCGTCGGCGCCCAGAATCGCGCGCAGCTCGCCCAGCAGCGCGCTCAGCTCCGGCTCGCCGGTGACGGCCAGTGCCATGTGGGAGAGCGCGTCCTCGTCCTGTACGGGGCGGCTTTGGGCGCGAACCGCGGCGAGCGCCACATCGGCCGCCAGGCGCAGGCCGCGCGCCAGTTCCATGGCGTCGACGCCGGCGGCGAGCAGGCGCATGCCGCGCGCAGCGATGCGCCGGGCCAACACTGCGGCCGTGGCGCCGCCGTCGCCCACGCGCTGCTCCAGCCGCCAGACCATGTTGCGCAGCAGCATCGCGCCCACATCCAGACTGGGGCTGCCCAGGCTGATCACGCGCCGCACCACTGTGGCCGAACCTTCCCAGAGTTCGATACGCTGGTTGTCGTTCGTGCTGCCGGCGATGCGCCCACCCAGCGGCCCCATGGTGGGCGCCAGCAGGTCGGCCAGGGCGTGAATCCCCTTGAGGAAGTCGCGCTGCGCCTGCGGGCGACCCACCACCTGCGCGCGCCCGTGGTCCCGGTGCGGCTTGGCGGCGGGCACGATGCGGCCGAATGGGTCACGTTGTTCGGGCATGGGGTGGCTGTCCGGCTATGCGTTTGCGGTGGCGGCTGTCAAGAGCGAGACCCGGCTTGGGGGCCGGGTCTCGTGGCAAGCATCGGGCATTGCAGACTGCGGCGATAGGCGGGTTGGGCCTCAGGCGCCGTTGGCCTTGGCGGCGCCGGCGAGGGCGGCGTCGCGATACTTCTTGCCCTCTTCGATCAGCATGACGGGGATGCCGTTGCGGATCGGGTACTTGTAGCCGTTGCGCGGGTTGAGCAGGAACTTGCCGTCGTCGGCCAGTTCGAGCGCACCCTTGTCTTCCGGGCAGACGAGAATCTTGAGCAGGTCGGGGCTGATCTGGCCGCCGAGGGGGGCTTCGTCGAACGAGCGGATCGGCTGCGACGTCAGCACGCCGCTGCGCGTGGCCGATTGGTCACCGCTCAGCAGGTTGCGCACATAGTAGGCGACGGCGCCGATGATGGCGGCAAAGAGCAGAAAGCGCAGAAACTTCTTCATGGAAAACCTCCGCTGATGGGCTGCGCGCCCAGGATTGGGCGGCAGGGGACTCGTACGGGCTGCGGGCGCAGCGGGAAGCGCGCACTGTCCACGGCATCAACACGCCGCAGGCGGAAATGGCGGCGCCCCGCGCCCGGGACTTTCGTCTATGGTAGCACAGCCCGCGCACGCAGAGCAACCGCCGGGAGCTGTGCACGTACGCGGTTGGCTGATAGAGAAGACACATCTTCAAAAGTACACGGAAACGACGGAAACAACGGAGGTGGTTGGTTGCACAGGCGCGGGTGGGCAACGAACCCACCTGGCCAGCTATTGCTTTCCCGTCGTTTCCGTTGTTTCCGTGTACTTTTGGGGCTGTGCCCCTTCGTTTCGCTGCCTGTGCGCCGTACCTTGCGGCGTGGGCGAGCGTCATGTAAAGTGGGCTGCGTGCCGCTTCCGGGTGGGCCGTCTTCTTGCTTCTCGCTTCTCGATCGCTCTGCCGCTTCTCGCTCTCCCCACATCACATCGAGCGCACCGACCGATGCTCCTCTTCTCGCTCTCCGGCCTGCTCTGGATTGGTATTCTGCTCCTGCTGCGGCGCGCCGAGGGTGAGGCGGCGCGCGGGCGCCCGCGCCGCGCCTGGCTGCCGGCCCCTGCCGACGTGGGCGCCGGCGGGCTGCTCTTCCTGCTGGTGGTTGGTTTCTTCTGGCGCACGCTCAGCGGCGACGTCTTCCAGCCGGCCGACGGCGGCGACCTGGTCAGCTTCCTCTATCCCACCTGGCGCTTTGCCGCAGGCGAGCTGGCCGGTGGGCGGCTGCCGCTCTGGAACCCGCACCTCTACAGCGGCATGCCCTTGATTGCCGACATCCAGGCCGGCTTCCTCTACCCGCCCCACCTGATCATGTTTCTGCTGCGGCCGGACTTCCCGTACAGTTGGCTGCAGATCTCGTCGATCCTGCACCTCTACTGGGCGGGGCTGGGGCTCTATGTGCTGCTGCGCACGCTGCGGCTGCCGGGCGGTCGACCGCTGCGCCCGCTGGCGGCGCTGGTGGGCGCACTGGCGTTTGCCTTCTGCGACCCGCTGCTGATCCACTTGGGCAACCTGAACCTGATCGCCGTGCTGGCCTGGCTGCCCTGGGTGCTGGCCGCCTTCCACCGCGCGCTGACGGCGCGCTGTCTGCGCTGGGCCACGGGCGCCGGCCTGCTCTTCGGCGTGGCGATCCTGGCCGGCCACGCCCAAAGCATGCTCTTTGTGGACCTCGCGCTCGGCCTCTATGCCCTGCTCTGGACGACGACGGCGCTGCCGCGTGCAGACGAAGCGGCGTGGAAGCCATGGGGCTACGCTGCGCTGCTGCTGGCCGTGACCGGTGGCTTGGCCGTGCTGCTGGCGGCGCCGGTGCTGCTGCCGGCGCTGGCGCACACGCAGTTCACCGAGCGCGCCGCCTTCACCTATCAAGATACGGTGGGCTATTCGCTGGCGCCGGCGCAGCTGATTGGGCTGATCACGCCCGGCTTCTTTGGGCGTGGACCTGCCCTGCACTGGGGGCTCTGGCAGCGGGTGGAGCTGCCCTATGTGGGTGTGGCGGCGCTGCTGATGGCCGTGGCGGCGTTGCTTCTGGCCGGGCGCAGCGAGCGGCGCGTGCTGCTGCCCTGGGCGGGAATTGCGCTGGCGGGGTTGGCGCTTGGCTTTGGCATCTATGCGCTGGCGCACGGCTGGCTGACGGTGCTGCTGCCCTGGTTTGGGCAGATGCGGGCGCCGGCGCGTGCGCTGGTGCTCTGGGCGTTGGGGGTGTCGGTGCTGGCCGGCTTTGGCGCCGATGCGCTGGCGCGCGTGGCGGGCGACTTTGGCGCGGCGGGGCTGGTGGCGCTGCGGCGGCTGCTGCGCACGGGCACGATCGCGCTCGCCGGCGTAGCGCTTCCCCTCGTCTACCTGGCGCTGCTGCTGACGCAGGAGAGCGAGACGGCCTTTCTGCGCGCCTCGCTGGCGACGCTGGCGCTGGTGTGGGCGGCTTGCTTCTGGGCGGGCACGTGGCTGCTGGTGGCCGCGCGCACCACGCCCGACGCCGACAGCGCCAACGATCGCGATGACACCGGCGCGGCGCCCGGCGCCATGCTCGGCCCCACGCCCTTCCTGGCGCTGCTGGTCGCGCTGCTCTTCTTCGACCTGGCGGCGACCGGCGCCTACACCGACATCAGCCCTGAGGACCCCACGCGCGGCTTCAACCACCCCGAGATCGTCGCGTTCCTGCGCGCCGAGGCCACGGAGAACGCCGCCGCCGGCCCCTTCCGCATCGATTCGCTCACCGATATCCGCAGCCTTTGGCAGCCCGACACCGCCGCGCTCTACGGGCTGGAGGATGTCGGCGGCATCGAGAACCCGCTTGCGCTCAGCTCCTGGCGCGCGGCGTGGGAGGAGACGGGCGGGCGCGACACGGCGCGCTACCAGCTGCTCAACGTGCGCTTTGTGGTGGCGCGCGACGACACGCCACTGCCGGCCAACTTCAGCCTGGCGCTCGACGCGCCGGGCGAGCTCTCGCTCTTCCGCAACGCCGACGCTGCCCCGCGCGCCTTCCTGGCTGCCGAGCAGGATGGCGTGTGGGTGCCCGACCCCGACCAGCCGCCCGTGACCTATGGCGCGCGCACGGCCAACCGAATTGTGGTGCGGGCCGCGCCCGGCGCAGAGGCGCTGCTCGTCTTCAGCGAAGTCGCCTATCCCGGCTGGCGGGCGACGGTCAACGGCATCGCGGCGCCGATCGAGACGGTCAACGGCTTTCAGCGCGGCGTGCGGCTGCCGGCGGGCCAGGCGACGGTGGAGCTGCTCTTTGCGTCGGCCACGTTGCGCTGGGGCTGGGCGGCGGCGGGTGCGGGCCTGCTCGGGGCGCTGCTCGTCTTCATCGTCGGGAACCTGCGCCGCCGGGGTGCGCTCAAGGCCTGAAAACGCCCGTGCAAATTCTTGCACTACGCGGCAAATCCTGCCATTTCCTCTTGCGCATTCGCCACCTGTGCTGCTATACTGGCAGCGCAGCCATTTTGCGCGACAACGACTCGCATCCCCGTTTCTGGCGTTGCAGTTAGGGTTGCAGGTGCCGTTGCCCTTGCCGTTGCTGTTGCTGTTCCTTGCGCCCTTCCCTTGATCTGTTCCCTTGCGCCCTTGCGTTGATCAGTTCTGCAGTTGGGGAAGCCTGTATGTCGCCTTCCTACATCCTGGCCCACGACCTGGGCACCAGCGGCAACAAGGCTACGCTCTTCGACGGCGAGGGGCACCTGGTGGCGAGCGCGTTTGCCACCTACGCCACCCACTACCCGCAGCCCAACTGGGCCGAGCAGGAGCCGGCCGACTGGTGGGTGGCAATCTGCGGCTCCACCCGCGAACTGCTGGCGAAGGCAGCCATCGCGCCCGGCGAGATCGCCGCCGTCGGCTTCAGCGGCATGATGATGGGCTGCCTGCCGGTGGACAGCAGAGGCGCGCCGCTGCGCTCGTGCATCATCTGGGCCGACCAGCGCGCGCAGAGCGAAGCCGCGGCGATGGCCGAACTCTGCGGCGCCGATGCGGTCTATGCGCGCTGCGGCCACCGGGTGAGCCCCGCTTACGTCGCGCCCAAGATCCTCTGGCTGCGCGCGCACCAGCCCGAGCTCTTCTTTCAGGCGGCGCGCTTTCTGCTGCCCAAGGACTACATCGTCCATCGCCTCACCGGCGTCTATGCCACCGACTATTCCGACGCCTCGGGCACGCTGCTCTTCGACCTGGTGACGCGGCGCTGGGATGCCGGCCTGCTCAACAAGCTGGGGCTGAGCGTCGAGCAGCTGCCCTTCCCCTACCCGTCGCCGGCGATTGTGGGCGAGGTGACGCCTGAGGCCGCGGCGGCCACAGGGCTGGCCGCCGGCACGCCGGTGGTGATTGGCGGCGGCGACGGCGCCTGCGCAGGGATTGGCGCCGGGGTGGTCGAACCGGGGTCGGCCTATTGCGTGATCGGCACCTCGGCCTGGATCAGCGTGAGCACTACGGCGCCGGTGCCCGACCCGCAGCAACGCACCATGACCTTTCACCACGTGCACCCCGAGCGTTACGCGCCGATGGGTGTGCAGCAGTTGGCCGGCGGCGCGCGCGAGTGGGCATGGCGCACCCTGGCCGGCGCGCCCGAGCTGGACCTGGACAGCGCCGCAGCACAGGTGGCGCCCGGCGCCGGCGGCCTGCTCTTTTTGCCCTACCTGATGGGCGAGCGCAGCCCGCTGTGGAATCCGCTGGCGCGCGGGGCATTTGTGGGGCTGGCCATGCCCCACGGCAAGCCCGAGATGGCGCGCGCCGTGCTCGAGGGCGTGGCCTTTGGCCTGCAGCAGATCCTCGAGATTCTGCAGAGCCATGTGCCCGGCATCGAAGCGCTGCGGCTGATCGGCGGCGGCGGCAAGAGCCGGCTTTGGGCGCAGATTTTGGCCGACGTAATGGGGCTGCCGATCCATCGTCTTGAGCTGAAGTCGGAGGCCACCAGTTGGGGCGCCGCCGTGGCCGCAGGCGTGGGCGCCGGGTTGTATGACTGGACGCTGGCCGCCGCACGCGCGCAGGTGGTGGAGGTGATCGACCCCACGCCGGCGCACGCCGCCCGCTATGCCGAACTGGCAACCATTTACCGTGACCTCTATCTCTCGCTGGCGCCCATTTACGAGCGCCTGAGCCGTCTCCCTGTGTGAGGGTCTATGCCCGCCAAGAAGAGTGCCCGCACTGCCGCTGCCCGCACCACCGCTCCGCCCACCAACCCTGAGCCAGGTGCGCCGACCCCGCCGGCTGCACCGGCGCGCGTGGATGACCCGGAGGTGGGGCGCCTGAGCATTGTGCCCGCCGGCGAGGAGGCCGCGCCCAGCGCGCGCCTGCGCGACGAGCCGCCGCCCCGCTTTAAGAACTACCTGATGGACATGGACGGCGTGCTGGTGCGCGGGCGCACGGCGATCGAGGGCGCGGCGGGCTTCATTGCGCGGCTCAACGCCGACGGCATCCCCTACCTGGTGCTTACCAACAACCCCCTGTACACCACGCGCGACCTCGCCTATCGGCTGCAGGCGGCGGGGCTGGAGGTGCCCGACCACCGCATCTTCACCTCGGCGATGGCGCTGGCGCGCTTTGTGCACACGCAGCGGCCGGGCGGCACCGCCTTTGCCATTGGCGAGAGCGGGCTGACGAACGCGCTCTACGAGGTCGGCTACATCCTCACCGACCACAACCCCGACTACGCGATTCTGGGCGAGACGCACGGCTACAACATCGAGCAGATCACCAAGGCGATCCGGCTGATTACGGCCGGAGCGCGTTTTGTGGCCACCAATCCCGACCCATCCGGCCCCACCGAGCGCGGCCTGGTGCCCGCCTGCGGCGCGATGGCGGCGCTGATCGAGAAGGCGACCGGCGTCGCGCCCTTCTTTGTGGGCAAGCCGAACCCGCTGATGATGCGCACGGCGCTCAACTATCTGGGCGCGCATTCCGAAGAGACGGTGATGATCGGCGACCGCATGGACACCGACATCGTCGCCGGCGTGAGCAGCGGGCTGAACACGGTTCTGGTGCTGACGGGCGTAACGCAGCGCCACGAGATCGAGCGCTACCCCTACCAACCGGGCTATGTGCAGAAGTCGATTGCCGACCTGACGGCCACGCTCGGCTGAGCAGCGCCGGCCATCTGCCTGCGCCGCGACGATCGGGCGCGGCGAAGAACGGGAGTTGAGAACGAATGGCAACCACGGTTGTGATGCCCAAGCAGGGGCAGTCGGTGGAATCGTGCATCATCGTCGAGTGGAAGGTAACCGTGGGCGCTGCCGTCGCCGAGGGCGATGTGCTCTGCGACGTGGAGACCGACAAGGCGACGCTGGAGGTGCCGGCGCCGGTGGCTGGTGTGCTGCTGGCGCAGCTGGCCGCCGCGGGCGACGACGTGCCCGTGCTCGCCCCGATCGCCGTGATTGGCGCGCCGGGTGAGGCGGTGGGGGAGAGCGGCGGGGCGGGTGAAGCCGCCGCCGCGCCCGCCCCCGCTGTGGACGCCGCCAACGTGGCCCCGGCCGAGCCGGCGGTGGCAGCGGCCCAAGCGTCGGCCGTAGGCGCGCCCGCGGGTGCTGCGACCAGCGCTGACGGCGCGGCGATTTCGCCCCGTGCGCGCCATACCGCCGCGCGCAAGGGTGTGGAGACCGCGGCGCTGGCGGGCAGCGGGCCGGGTGGGCGCATCATCGAACGCGACGTGCTGGCCGCCGCCGCTGCGCAGCCAGTCGCAGCTGCACAGCCGCGCCTGACGCCGGTTGCCAAGGCAAAGCTGGCCGAGGGCGGCTACAGCGTGCCGGCGCAGGGCAGCGGGCCGGGCGGGCGCGTGATGTCGCGCGACCTGCGCCAGGCCGACGTCGCGCCGGGCGAAGCTCCCGCCGCTGTGCCCGTGGCCGCGGCGCCACAGAGTGCCGCGCCGGCAGCAGCGGCAGCAACTCCCGCTGCTCTCGCGGCGGACGAGGTGACGCGCATCGCCGTCAAGGGCGTGCGCAAGGTGATCGCCGAGCGGATGCTCGCTTCGCTGCAGACGACGGCGCAACTGACGCTCAACGCCGGCGCCGACGCCCGCGCCCTGCTCGCCCTGCGCGCGCGGCTCAAGGAGAGCCCCGAAGCGCTGGCGCTGCGCGCGATCACGATCAACGATTTGGTGCTCTTCGCCGTGGCGCGCAGCCTGCAGCAGCACCTGGACCTCAACGCCCACTTTGTGACGCAGAACGGCGAGGGCGCGATCCTGCAGTTCAAGCCCGTGCATCTGGGCTTCGCCGTTGACACCCCGCGCGGGTTGGTGGTGCCGGTGATCCGCAACGCGCAGACGCTGACGCTGCGCGCGCTGGCCGCCGAGAGCAAGCGGCTTGCAACCGCGGCGCAGGAGGGCAAGTCGGCGCCCGACGACCTGCAGGGCGGTACCTTCACCGTCTCGAACCTGGGCGGGCTGGGGATCGAGAGCTTCACGCCCGTGCTCAACCCGCCGCAGGTGGCAATCCTGGGCGTGGCCAACGTGCAGCTCAAGCCGGTGCAGGGCAAGGCGGGCGTGGAGTTTCTGCCTCACCTGGGCCTCTCGCTTACCATCAACCACCAGGTGGTGGATGGCGCGCCCGGCGCGCGCTTCCTGCAGACGCTGGCGGCGAACCTGGCCGCGGTCGATCTGCTGCCCGTGGGCTAAGCTCGGCCATGCAGAGCGTGATTCACGAGGAGCGGCGCGACGGCTACCTGCTGAGCAGCGACCCGGCGCGGCTGGATGTGGCCTGGGTGCACGGCGAGCTGAGCACCAGTTCCTACTGGGCGCAGGGGCGCACGCTCGAGGCGCACGCGCGGCTGACGGCGAACTCGCTCAACTTCGGCCTCTACCGCGAGGGGGCCGCAGCAGAGGGAGCAGGCGCAGAAATCGCACTGCCGCAGGTGGGCTACGCACGCCTGGTCACCGACTATGTGGCGTTCGGCTGGCTGGCCGATGTGTGGATTGCCGAGGGTGCGCGCGGGCAGGGGCTGGGCAAGTGGCTGGTGCGCGGCCTGCTGCGCCACCCCGACGTTGCGGCGCTGGGTCGCATCATGCTGGGCACACGCGATGCCCACGCGCTCTATACCTTCGAAGGCGGCTTTGTGCCGCTGCCTAACCCCGAACGCTTCCTGATTCGGGCGCGCAAGTAGTCTCGATTGTGACTCTGATCTGCACCGGTTTCCCTGTGGAAGCTGATTCCCGTCTGCACACTGCTGCAAGGACCCTGCCATGCCAAAATCGATCTTGATTGACCCGAGCGATGTGCGCCGCCCCGGCACCCTTACGGCGCCAGACATTCCCCTCAACGCCTATCAGCCCGACATCGAGCGCGAGTTGGCCGAGCACGGGCGCGAGACGCTGGTGCGCATCTATCGCGACATGGTGGTGATCCGCGAGTTCGAGACCATGCTCGACCGCATCAAGCGCGAAGGGGTCTACGAGGGCATCGAGTACAACCACAAGGGACCGGCGCACCTCTCCATCGGCCAGGAAGCGTCGGTGGTGGGGCAGGCGCTGCACCTGAAGCCCGACGATTCCATCTTTGGCTCGCACCGCAGCCACGGCGAGATTCTGGCCAAGGGGCTTTCGGCGATCCACCGCTTCGACGAAGCGGCGCTGACGGTGATCATGGATGCCTATATGGGCGGGCTGCCGCTGCGCGTGGTCAAGGGCTTTCCGGCGCAGAGCGTGAAGAGCATGGCCGTCGATTACCTGCTCTACGGCGCGCTGGCCGAGATCTTCGGGCGGGCGACGGGCTTCAACAAGGGCATGGGCGGCAGCATGCACGCCTTCTTCCCGCCCTTCGGCATCATGCCCAACAACGCCATCGTCGGCGGCTCGGCCGATATCGCCGTGGGCGGCGCGCTCTTCAAGCGCGTCAACCACAAGCCGGGCATTGTGATCGCCAACATCGGCGACGCCTCGATGGGCTGCGGTCCGGTGTGGGAGGCGATGATGTTTGCCGCCATGGACCAGTACCGCACCCTTTGGCCCAAGGAGGTGGGCGGCGCGCCCCCCATCCTCTTCAACTTCATGAACAACTTCTACGGCATGGGCGGCCAGCCCGTGGGCGAGACGATGGGCTTCGGTGTGCTCGCACGTGTGGGCTGGGGCGTCAACCCGAACGCCATGCACGCCGAGCGCATCGACGGCTTCAACCCGCTGGCCGTGGCCGATGCCATCTGCCGCAAGCGCAAGGTGCTCGAGGCCGGCGACGGCCCGGTGCTGCTCGACACGGTAACCTACCGCTTCTCCGGCCACTCGCCCTCCGACGCTTCCTCCTATCGCGAGAAGAGCGAGGTGGAGCTCTGGCGGCAGCAGGATTCGTTGGTGGCCTACCGCCTCTACCTGCTGGAGAATGGCCAGGCCAACGAGGGCGAGCTCGACGCGCTCACCGACGACGTGCGCGAGCGCCTGCGCCGCGTGGTCGCCGCCGCCGTCTCGCTCGAAACTTCGCCGCGCGTGAGCATGGTGACCGACGAGATCGGCGAGATGATGTTCTCCAACGCCCCATTGGCAAGCCTGGAGAGCGCGCGCACGCCCGAGGTGCTTCTGCCCAAGGAACAGAGCCGCTGGAAGACGACGCAGGAGAAGCTGCGCTTTGGTCTTGACGAGCAGGGCAAGCCGGTCTCCAAGCTCAAGTGCCTCACCTACGCCGAAGCGATCTTCGAGGCCGTGGTGCACGCGTTCTACACCGACCCCACGCTGGTGGCCTATGGCGAAGAGAACCGCGACTGGGGCGGCGCCTTCAGCGTCTATCGCGGGCTGACGGAGATGCTGCCCTACCACCGCCTCTTCAATTCGCCTATCTCGGAGGCGGCGATTGTGGGCACGGGCGTGGGCTACGCGCTCAGCGGCGGCCGCGCGCTGGTGGAACTGATGTACAACGACTTTATGGGCCGCGCCGGCGACGAGGTCTTTAACCAGATGGCGAAGTGGCAGAGCATGTCGGCCAACGTGCTCAGCATGCCCATGGTGCTGCGCGTCTCGGTGGGCTCGAAGTATGGCGCCCAGCACTCGCAGGACTGGACGTCGATCGTGGCCCACATTCCGGGGCTCAAGGTCTACTTCCCGGCCACGCCCTACGACGCCAAGGGCATGATGAGCCTGGCGCTGCAGGGCAGCGACCCGGTGATCTTCTTCGAGAGCCAGCGCCTCTATTCGGAGCCCGAAACGCTGGTGGCGGGCGGCGTGCCGCGCGAGGAGTACACCGTACCCGAGGGCGAACCGGCCCTGCGCCGCACGGGCAGCGACCTGACGATCGTCACCGTGGGCGCGACGCTCTACCGGGCGCTGGAGGCGGCGGACGCGCTGCAGGCGCGCTACGGCGTCGCGTGCGAGGTGATCGACGCCCGCTTCCTCAACCCGCTGAACTATGCGCCGATTGTGGAGAGCGTGAAGAAGACGGGCAAGCTGGTGCTCGCCTCGGACGCCAGCGAGCGGGGCAGCTTTCTGCACACGATGGCGTCGAACATCAGCCAGTTGGCCTTCGACTGGCTGGATGGCCCCGTGGCCGTGGTGGGCGCCCGCAATTGGATTACGCCCGCCGCCGAGCTGGAGGAGGCCTTCTTCCCGCAGGCCGAGTGGATCATCGACACGATTCACGAGCGGCTGCTGCCGCTGGCGGGGCATACGCCCACCACGCGCCAGGCCACCAGCACGCTGCTGGAGCGCAACCGCGCCGGCGTGTAGCGCCCAGCGCCATATAAAAAGCCCGTCCAGCGCCCGGTCGCGACCCGCGACCGGGCGCTGCGCGTCCTGGCTCCATCTCCGGCGCGCGGTCTGCGTTCAGGCTGCGGTAAGGCGACGGAGAGAAAATGAGCCAAATTGCAGGGCATGGGACTTTTTGCGGGGTTTGACGCTAGGGCAAAAACGCGCTAGACTGTGGACATACCCCGTAACGCTTGTCCCATTCCCCGGGACACCCGTCCATGCGGCCGCAACACAGGCCGCGCATGCAATGGCAAGCAAGCATTCTACTTGGCCTCGCCTTTTCTGGCGTGTGCACCGACAGGGCTCGGCGCTCTGAGTGCGCGCGTGCTGCATGAGCGCTGTGTCTGCCTGGCTTCTCGCCCCGGCGTGACGTCTCTTCAACCACCTGCAAGCCCGAGCCACCACGTCGTTTTGTGGTTGTCTCTGGTGGCAGGGAGCCGGTGCGCAGGGCCACGCGCGTGGCAATTCCCCAAATCTGCGCAGCACACATCACGTTGAGTTCATCAGAGGAGGTAATGCGTATCGCGTGAACCCGCAGGCTGGTTCGTGGCGACGTCCCATGGCGTTGCCGGCTTCTCTCCCCCGACAAAATCTGTCCCAGAGTTTGACTGCACGCTGCGCGGCGCAAGGATGCGCAACCGCCGCAGTGCGCACGAGCTGTTGAAGGGGTTGCCCGCGAAGAGTGCGGCAGCCTTGCAGCAAGACTCGCTTCAGAGTTCTCGCACGTGCACATGTTGAAGAGGGGCTTTGGTGTGCGTGGGTTTCGGGAGTTCTGGCCAAACTAGTGACGTGGAGGTCACAATGAATGGGAAGGCTTTTGGATGGATGCGGATCCTGGCGCTGCTGGTGATCGTCAGCATGGTGCTGACGGCCTGCGCCGTGCCAACCGCACCTGCTGCAGAAGCACCGGCAGCCGAGGAACCCGCTGCTGAAGGTGAAGCTGCCCCCGCCGATGACTGGTGGGCCAACGCTGCGGCGCTGGCCGAATGCGAAGGCGTGACGCTGCGCGGCGTCTCGGAGAGCACCTCGGCTTCGAACTTCGCGCGCGACGTGCTGGCCCCGGCCTTCTTCGAAGCGACCGGCATCACCGTCGAGCTGGAGACCACTTCGTGGGACCAGATGTACCTGAAGGCGATTCAGGACATGGAAGCCGGCACCGGCATCTATGACTTCGTCTACATCGAGCAGGACATCATCTACGCCTACCTGGCCAACGAGTACCTGGTCAACATCACGCAGGCGCTGGCCGACAACCCCGACCTGCTTGCCCCGACCTGGGACATTGCCAAGTTCACCACCTTTGCCGACAACTTCAAGGATGCCGACGGCAACATCTTCGGCGTGCCGATGGAAGCCTTCCTCAAGATCGTCCTCTATCGCGCCGACCTCTTTGCCGACCCCGATATCCAGGCCGCGTTCCAGGAGCAGTACGGCCGCGAGCTCGCCCCTGCGGTGACCTTTGACGAGTACCGCGAGCTGGCCGAGTTCTTCACGCAGTGGGGCGCCGACCACGACATGGAGCTGTGGGGCACCACAGTGCAGCAGGCCACCGGCCACTCCTCCTCCTTCTACGAGCTGGTCGAGAGCATCATGCCCGCCGCCGGCGTCTACAACTGGGGCATCAACATGGACACCTTCAAGGCGTCTGTGGAGAACGGCGGCGAGATGAACAGCGATCGCGCCAAGGAAGCCTTCCAGTTCTGGGTGGACATGCAGCAGTTTGCCCCGCCCGAGGCCACCAGCAGCACGTGGGACGAAGTCGCCGCCAGCTTTGCCGCCGGCCGCGCCGCCATGGGCTGGGTCTACGGCGAGAATGCTGCCTTCATTGCCAACGACCCGGATCGCTCGACCGTGACCGGGAACGTGGGCGTGGCGCTGCCGCCCGTCTATGACCAGTCGATTCTGGATGCCGCCGCCGCCGACGAAGGCTACATCGGCTACTACGACGGCGGCGCGTTTGGCCTGCCCGTCTCGGGCCCGAATCCGGAGTGCGCGCTGCTGTGGGCGCAGTTTGTGGGCCAGGAGTCCGTCCAGGCACAGTGGGCAGTCGAGGCCGCGCGCGTTGTGATGAACTCGACCTTCGACGACCCGCTGGTGCAGGCGATTGACGCCACCACCGGCAACTACTACACGCTGATGCGCGAGCAGGGCCCGCTCTTCCAGGGCGCGCCGCCGTTCCCGTTCCACGCGCAGGTGCGCGCCGTGGTCGAGCCGTTTGTGTGGCAGGCGATCGCCGGCGAGCTGACGGTGAGTGACGCGCTGGACCAGGCAGCTGCGGCGGCCGACGCCGAACTGGTGAACCTGGGCTACGCACAGTAATCCGGCATGGTTGCACTGCAGCCCTCGCAATCCCTGCGGGGGTTGCAGTGCATGCTTCAGCTTCGCCCTGCTGATCCGGCTCACCCTGTAGAACAGGTTCACCCTGTAAAACAGAAGGGGCAGTCGACGTACACGCCGGCTGCCCCGCCGCTCCCATCGACGCGGCGGGCGCTGCGCGAGCTTGCGGGCGCCGCATTCACCACCTCGGTTGTCGTACCCATCGGCCTGCGCGTGAAGGGCGCCTCTTGCGCCGCCCTCCACCCTGCCCGCACCGCCGCCCGGCGCATGCGGCTGCCGCACTCTGCACCACGCCCGAACAATTCCGGCACGACGGCGTTCGCGTCGTGACCTCCGCCCACCCGCCCGATTGTCTCACCAGGGCGACACCGCCAGGGGGGATGGTTATGCAGTCACGCAGAGTTGGATGGGCGCTGCTCTCGCCCTCGTTCCTGATCCTGTTTGCCATGGGGTTGCTCCCCTTCTTCTATGTCGCCTGGCTGGGGTTCCACGACTGGAACACCTTCTCTGCCACCGGCGAAAAGGTGTGGACCTGGGCAAACAACTACCGCCGCCTGGTCTTCGACGAGGCATTCTTGGGGGCGATGGGGCGGTCGCTCCGCTTCACCTTCTTCACGGTGTCGATCCAGATGGTGCTTGGCTTTCTGCTTGCCAACACCCTCACGCGCGACTTCCCCGGCAAAACGGTCTTCCGCACCATCTATGTGCTGCCGCTGGTGGTGGCTCCGATTGCCGTCGGCGCAACCTGGCGCCTGCTTTCGATCCCAGGCTGGGGGCCGGTTCCCTATTTCCTCGACAAGTGGTTCGATTATGACTTTCGCATCGGCTCCAACCCCACCCACGCCTGGATCATGCTGCTGCTGATGGACCTGTGGCACTGGACGCCCTTTGTGACGCTGACCATGCTCGCCGGGCTGCTGGGCATGCCCAAAGAGCCGCTGGAGCAGGCGCAGGTCGACGGGGCGAACAAGGCCCAGGTCTTCCGCTTCCTCACCATCCCGCTGATGATGCCCGTGCTGCTGACGGTGCTCTTCATCCGCTTTATGGATGCGCTGCGTATTGTGGACGAAGCCTATATGCTGACGAATGGTGGCCCCGGCCTCGCCACCACCTTCATCGGCATTCACATCTATCGCACGGTGATTCCCAAGCAGGATTTCGGCTACGGCTCGGCCATGTCGCTGCTCACCTACTACTTCACGCTGATGCTCTGCTGGCTGCTCTTCGTCGCCATGTCCAACCAGGGCAAGACCAGAGACTAGGGGGCGCGCCATGGCAAGATTTCGCAAGATACTCGGCTGGGTCGGGCTCTATGGGCTCTGGATCGGCATGTCGCTCTTTACGATCCTGCCCATCTACTGGATGTTCGTGGTCTCGGCGCGCAGCCGTGTGCAGCTCTTTGATGCGCCGACGCTGATCATTCGCACCTTCTACTGGCAAAACTACACCGTCACCATCACCAACCCCATCCTGCAGCGCTACCTGGTCAACTCGATCGTAGTTGCCACGGGCAATGCGCTGCTGATCACCGTGCTGGCGCTGCTGGCCACCTATGCGCTCTCGCGGTTCCGCCTGCCTGGCTCCGACAGTATCTTCTTCTGGACGATTACGAACCGCATGGCGCCGCCGGCGGCCTTCCTGCTGCCGCTCTATCTGCTCTTTACGCAGTGGTACCGCATCGGCGACAACATGCTGTTCGACACCAGGCTGGGGCTGATCCTGCTCTACTGCGTCTTCAACCTGCCCTTTGCCATCTGGCTGCTCAAGGGCACGATGGACGGCATCCCGCACGAGCTGGACGAGGCGGCCTATGTGGACGGCGCCACGCGCTTGACGGTGCTGCTGCGGGTGATCCTGCCGCTGGCGGCGCCGGGCATGGCGATTACATTCATCCTGGGCTGGATCTTCGCCTGGAATGAGTACCTCTTTGCGGCCACGCTCACCAGCGTCAATGCACGCACCATCACCACCGGCCTGGCCGAATACGTTTCAGTAACGGGCACCAACTGGGGCGAAATGGCGGCGCTCGCCTTCATTGCCACGCTGCCGGCGCTGATCTTCCTTGTCTTCATCCAGCGCTACATTGTGACCGGCCTCACCTTCGGTGCGGTGAAGGAGTAACTCGATGGCAGACGACACCACGGGCGCCGTCGCGGCGCCGGTTGAGCACAAGGGGCGCAAGGGCTTCTTGCCCTTTGCCACCAACACCTTCGACCGGGTCTTTGTCAGCATCTATGCCTTTGTGGCCATCAGCCTGCTCTGGTTCCGCTTTCTTGAACCAGAGCCGCTGGGGCTTTCGATCTGGATCGGTGTAGCCATCAGCGTTGTGCTGGGCTACTTTATTGTGACGCGCGGTTAGGGCGCTCCCTGCCGGCGCGCCGGAGAAGCTAGAGGAGCAATTGCATTATGTGTGCCATGGAAGCGCTTGTTCTGGAGAAGAAGAGCGAACTGACTCTGCGCCCGATCGAGATTGAAGAGACGCTGGGGCCGGACGATGTGCGGATTGAGATTCGCACCGTAGGCGTTTGCGGCAGCGACGTGCACTACTACACCCACGGTGCAATCGGCGCCTTTGTGGTGCGCGCGCCCATGGTGCTGGGCCACGAAGCCTCGGGCACGGTGATCGAGGTCGGCGCCAACGTCAAGAACCTGAAGACAGGCGACCGCGTCTGCATGGAGCCCGGCATCCCCGACCCCAACAGCCGCGCCTCGCGCCTGGGCCTCTACAACTTGGACCCGGCGGTGCGCTTCTGGGCCACGCCGCCCGTGCACGGTGTGCTGCGCCCCACCGTGGTGCACCCGGCCGCCTTCACCTTCAAGCTGCCTGACAATGTTTCGTTTGCCGAAGGTGCGATGGTCGAGCCGCTGGCTGTGGGCATGCACGCCGCGAGCAAGGCCAAGATCAAGCCGGGCGACCTGGCGGTGGTCATGGGCGCCGGCCCGATTGGCATGTTGACGGCGCTGGCCGTGCTGGCCGGCGGCTGCAGCCAGGTGATTATGACCGACGTGCAGCAGCCCAAGCTGGACCTGGCGGCGACGCTCGGCCCTATCCTGCCCGTCAACGTGGCCAAGCAGAAGCTGAAGGAGGTCGTCGACAGCATGACCGACGGCTGGGGCGCCGACCTGGTCTTCGAGTGCTCGGGCAACGAGCGCGCGGCGGCCAGCGTCTTCGAGCCGCTCTGCCCGGGCGGCGCGGTGGTCTATGTGGGCATTCCGCTGCAGCCGATCGCGTATGACGTGGCGGCGGCGATGTACAAGGAGGCGCGCGTCGAGCAGATCTTCCGCTATGCGCACGTCTACCCGCGCGCGATTGCATTGATGGGCAGCGGCAAGCTGGATGTGAAGCCACTGATCACCGACACCTTCGGCTTCAACGAGAGCATCAAGGCCTTCGACTACGCCGTCGAGATGCCGTCGACGTCGGTGAAGGTGCAGATTGAGATGCCGTAACTACGATCGAGAAGCGAGAAGCGAGAAGAAAGCGATCGAGGATCGAGGATAGGGCGGCGCAGGGAGGGCGCCTGCGCCGCCGCAGCGTGTGGATAGATTCCAAAATCGGTGAAGAGTTGCCATTGAAAGGTTAAGCAAATGGAAATGCGTGGCGTCCTCCTCCCGGGACAGCGCAGGGTGGAGTTTGTGCAGGTGCCTGTGCCCGAGCCGGGCCATGGCCAGGTGCTGCTGAAGATGAAGGCGTCGTCGATCTGCGGCAGCGACATTCGCGCCATCTATCGCGAACACCTGGGCCACGGCCCCGAAGGCTATCAAGGCGTAATCGCCGGCCACGAGCCCTGCGGCCAGATCGCCAAGGTTGGCCCCGGCTGCAAACGCTTCAAGGAGGGTGACCGCGTCATCCTCTACCACATTTCGGGCTGCGGCGTCTGCAACGACTGCCGCGAAGGCTACATGATCTCTTGCACGTCGGAGCATCGCGCCGCCTATGGCTGGCAGCGCGACGGCGGTCACGCCGACTACTGCCTGGCCGAGGAGAGCACCTGCGTTACGCTGCCCGACGCGCTTTCGTATGTGGACGGCGCGCTGGTGGCCTGCGGCTTTGGCACCGTCTACGAGGCGCTGAACCGCGTGCTGGTGAGCGGGCAGGACCGCGTGCTGCTCACAGGCATGGGGCCGGTGGGCATGGCGGCGGGTCTGATTGCCAAGAAGATGGGCGCAACGCTCGTCATCGGCGCCGACATCTCGCAGACGCGTCTGGACTTCGCGCTCGCGACCGGCTCGATCGATGTTGCCGTGCGCGCCGACGCCGAAGACGCCAGGGGGCAGGTGCTGGCGCTGACGGAAGGCATGGGCTGCGAGGTCTCCGTCGACTGCTCGGGTTCGCCGGCGGGGCGGCTGCTGGCACTGCAAGGCACCCGCCGCTGGGGGCGCTGCGCAATGGTGGGCGAGGGCGGCACCGTCAACTTCGACGTCAGCCAGACGATCATCCACAACCAGATCACGGTCTACGGCTCCTGGGTCACCAGCCTGGGCCACATGGAAGACCTGGTGGAGAAGCTGGTGGAGTGGGAGCTGAAGCCGGAGGTGATCGTGAGCCACCGCTTCACGCTCGACCAGGCGGCCGAAGCCTACCGCGTGGCCGACGAAGGGCAGAGCGGCAAAGTAGTCATCGTGTTCGACGAATAACAGCGAACTGCAACATCCGACGCGAGGGCGCAAGAGACGCGAGGGAACGCAAGGAAAAGCAAGGAACTGGCAAGCTGTTCTCCGTTTTTTCCGTTTTTTCCGTCTTTTCCGTGTACTTTTCGCCTTTCCTTGTGCCCTGCCGTCCTTGCGTCGGCTGTTCGCAGTTGTATGAATGGACGAGGAGCCGTCATGAGCGATCCGGTGCTGAGCGTAACCCCGATTCTCGAGCGCTTTCGGCTGGACGGGCGCAGCGCGCTGGTAACGGGCGGCGGGCAGGGCATTGGCCGCGCCTTTGCCCACGCACTGGCCGAGGCCGGCGCGCATGTGGCCGTGGTGGACATGCGCCTGGAGCTGGCCGAAGAGGTGGCGCAGGAGCTGACCCAGAAGGGGGCCGAAAGCCTCGCCTTCAAGGCCGATGTGACGCGGCCCGAGCAGGTGGCGGCGATGGTCGCCGCGGTGGTGCAGAAGTGGGGCGGGCTGACGATCGGCGTCAACAACGCCGGCATCGGCATGTGGGCCGCCGCCGAGGAGATGTCGCACGCCGACTGGACGCGCATGGTCGATGTGGACCTGACCTCGGTCTTCCTCTGCGCGCAGGCCGAGGCGCGCGTGATGCTGCCCGCCGGCTATGGCAAGATCATCAACACGGCATCGATGTCCGGCCACATTTCGAACACGCCGCAGAACCAGAGCGCCTACAACGCCGCCAAGGCGGGTGTGCTGCACCTTACCCGATCGCTGGCCGCCGAGTGGGGCAAACGCGGCGTGCGCGTCAACTCGATTAGCCCCGGCTACACGCGCACCAAGCTGGTGGATGACCTGCTGGCGACCCCGGTAGGCCAGACGATGCTGCCGATCTGGATGGGGATGACCCCCATGGGCGTGATGGCCGAGGTCACCGACCTGCAGGGCGCGGTCGTCTATCTGGCGGCGCCGGCGTCGGACTACATGACGGGCCATGACATGATCATCGACGGCGGCTATTGCGCGTGGTAGGGTAAACGGGCGCCGCACGCAGAACGCGGCGAGCCGGCGCCCGACGTGGCAGCAGGGAGGCGTGTGTGAAGGCTGTCGTCTTTCCTCAACCCGATACGATCTCGCTGGAGCGCGTGGACGACCCCACCTGCGCCCCCGATGAGGTGGTGGTGCGCGTGGCCCGCTGCGGCATCTGCGGCACCGACGTGCACATCAGCCGCAACGAGTACATGTCTGACTTTCCGCTCATTCCCGGCCACGAGTTCGCTGGCGAGGTGGTGGAGGTAGGGCGCGACGTGCGCGACCTGGCGCTGGGCACGCGCGTCGCCGTCGACCCGAACCTCTACTGTGGGCGCTGCGACTGGTGCCGCAACGAGCAGGCCAACCACTGCAGCAATTGGCAGGGTGTCGGCGTCACGCGCAACGGCGGCTTTGCCGAATACGTCAACGCACCGGCGCGCGCCTGCTACGTGCTGCCCGAGGGCATGAGCGACCTCGAGGCGGCCTTCATCGAGCCGCTCTCGTGCGTGGTGCACGCCCTCAAGCGCATCCGCATCTGGCCGGGGGATTCGGCCGTGGTCTATGGCGCCGGGCCAATGGGGCTGCTGCTGCTGCAGGCGCTGCGCCACCACGGCGCGGCGCGCGTGGTGATGGTGGACAAGCAGCCGGCGCGCCTGGCGCTCGCCGCGCAGCTGGGCGGCCAGGTGGTGGAGGCCGGCCCCACCAGCGCCGATGCGCTGCGCGAGCTGGCGCCCAGCGGCTTTGGGCTGGTGGTGGACGCAACGGGCGTGCCCGCGGTGGTAGAGGCGGCCTTTGCCCACCTACGCCCGCGCGGCACCTACCTGCAGTTCGGCGTGACGCCGCGCACGGCCAAGGTGGCGCTCAGCCCCTACGATATCTTCAAGAACGACTGGACGATCACCGGCACCTTTGCACTCTGCTATACCTTCTTGCCGGCGATCGAGCTGCTGCGCCACGGCGTGGTCGACGTGCGCCCGCTGGTCAGCGACGAGGCGCCGTTAGACGACTTTGCCACACTCTTCGGGCGTTTTGCCGCCGGCCAAACGCTGAAGGTCCACCTGCAGCCCTGACCTCGACTGGATGCCAGGCAAGCGAGTTGCTTGGGAATCTTTGCAAGACGTTGACATTTTTGCACTTTCTGGTTATTGTGAGGATGTCCCGATTTCAGCGCGGCAGGCGGCAAGGTGGCCGGCTTTCGCCGGGCGAACAGAGCCGGGCGCCCGCGTGGTGCGGGCGGCCACCATCCAAATTGAGCAGAACCAAACCAGAGAGAGAAATCCCATGTCGCTGTTAGCTGCCAACGGACGCGCGTTGATTGTTGCCATGGACCACGCCCGCACCCACGGCCATATCGACGGCCTGGAAGACCCCGGCAAGGTGCTGGATGCCGTGATCGACGCCGGCGCCGACGGCATTATGACCTCATTCGGTATCGTCAAGGCCTATCGCAACCGCATCGCCGGGCGCGTCAAGGTGACGATGCGCCTTGACGGTGGGCCGAGCCTCTTCCGCGAGGATTGGCTGGCCAACACCGATTGGAGCCTGCTGCACACGGTGGAAGAGGCGCGTCTGCTCGGCGCCGACGGCGTCTGCCTGATGCTCTTCATGGGCATTCCGGTGGAGTTGCAGACGATGGAGATTGTGGCCGAGACGGCGGGCGACTGCCTGCGCGCCAACATGCCGCTGATGGTGGAGGCGCTGCCCGGCAAATCCGAGCGCATTCCCAACCCGATGGATTCGATGGCGATGGCCGCCGCCTGCCGCCTGGGTTTTGAGCACGGCGCCGACTATGTGAAGACCTACTACACCGGTTCGGTCGACGGCTTCCGCAAGGTGGTGCAGAACACGCCGGTGCCGGTGCTGATTGCCGGCGGCGCACGCATGGACACGGAACTGGCCACGCTGCAGGTGGTGGAGGATGCGCTGAGCGCCGGCGCCGTGGGTGTGGTCTTTGGGCGCAACATCTGGCAGCACAAGAACCCGGCCGGCATGGTGCGCGCGCTGCGCGCCGTGATCCACGACGACGCCCCGGCCGACGAAGCCGTGCGCATGATCGCCGGCTAGCTCTGTTTGCAAGGGGGCCGCGCCGCCTGCAACCAGGTGGGCGGCGCGGCCCCGTTCCCCGTTTTCCGTTCCCCACTGCGCCGCATTTTTGCGCATGCATTGTCGTGACATACTTACAGCGAAAGGAGGGAGCCGCTCGCCCTGCAGCTTGCCACACCAGTCTCAGCTCGTCCTCGCAGCACAATGTGCCTGTTGCTTCAAATGTGCCTGTCGTTGCAGTCGTACCTAATTCGGTTCAGACGCTGATGTCCAGACTGTAAGGAGGTATTCCTGTTATGCAACGCCGTTTGCTCCTGACACTGTTGACGCTGCTCACGATCTTCTCCATGGTGTTGGCAGGGTGCGCTGCACCCTCGACTCCTGCCGCCGAGGCGCCGGCTGATGCCGCGGCCGAAGGCGAAGAGAATGTCCAAAGCGAGAACGAATCCGCTGTCACCTCCGGCAGCGACATCGTTCCGCCCATCGTCACCACGCCCTGCGAAGGCGACGCCTGCCTCTGCACCGGCAAGACGGTCTCCGTGATCGTCAACGCTGCCGGCCCCGACGGCCCCATCTCCGGCCCGCTCTATGAAATCCGCGACGAGTTCGAAGCCGCCACCGGTGGCACGCTCGAAATCGTCGAGACGCCCGACTCCGAGCACTTCCCCAAGCTGATGACCGACGTCACCAGCGGCGCCGGCGCCTATGACACTTCGCTGATCGGCGCCTGGTGGCTGGGCGACCTTGTCGAGGGTGGCTACGTCATGCCGCTCGACGAGATGTATGCCGACGACAGCGAGAAGTTCCCGCAGTACGACATCGAGGACATGCTCCCCGGCGTCAAGAAGCTGATGTACTACGGCGACAACATGTACGTTGTGCCGAACGACGCCGACGGCCAGGTGATGTACTACCGCAGCGACCTGCTGGCCGACCCCGAGCACCAGGCCGCCTTCAAGGAAGCCTACGGCTACGACCTCAAGGTCCCCGACACCTGGGACGAGTTCCGCGACGTGGCGGAGTACTTTGACGGCAAGGACCTGAACGGTGACGGCACGCCGGACGACGGCCTGACGATGCACCTCAAGGTCGGCGGCCAGGGCATGTTCCACTTCATGTCCTTCTCGGCGCCCTTTGTGATTGGCCCCGAGAACCCCAACAACTACTGGTTCAACCCCGACACCATGGAGCCGCTGATGGCCAGCGAAGGCCACAAGCGCGCCATGGAGACCCTGGTGGACCTGCTGCAGTTCGGCCCCGAAGCGATGATGGGCTGGAGCCTGGGCGAGGCGTGGGACCACTTCCTGCGCGGCCAGGCTGCCCTTACCTTTACCTGGGGCGACCTTGGCTCGCTGGCCCAGGAAGCCGGCAGCCAGGTGCGCGGCAAGACCGGCTCGGCCCCCATGCCCGGCACGATGGAGTACTTCAACGTCAACACCGGCGAATGGGTCACCACCGAGACCCCGAACAAGGTCGGCAACACCACCGGCGGTTCGTGGAGCGGTGTCATTACCAACGGCGCTGACGCCGAATGCACCTACTTCTTCCTCTCGATGATGGCCGTCGAGGAGAAGTCCTTCATCTATGCCGCCCGCGGTTGGGACGGCGTGGACCCGGGTCGCTTCAGCCACATCCTTGAGCCCAACGGCACGGCGACGATCGACGCCTACCTGCAGGCCGGCTGGGATGAGGCCGACGTGACCGCGTACACCGAGGCGTACTACGAGAACTTCAACAACGCGTTGCAGTTCCCGTACCTGCGCATTCCGGGCGCCTTCGAATACTGGACCTCGCTCGACGTCCACCTGTCGGACGCCGCCACGGGCCAGGCCACACCCGACGAGGCGCTGGCGGGCATTGTTGAGGACTACAATGCGATCACCGAGCGCCTTGGCCTCGAATCGCAGCAGAAATCCTACAAGGCATCGCTGGGCGTCGAGTAACCATCTGTTGAAGTCCGGCGCGCTGCTCTGCGCACTGCCGCTTGCGTGCGGTGTGTAGAGCAGCGGCCCCCTCTGGTCTCCTCCGGGCTGGGAGGCGGCGCACCCACGCGGCGCCTCCCACCCCATATCCTCGGGTGACGCGCTCATGTCGCAAGCCATCGAAGTGCCCGAACTGTCCGCCCAACCAAAGCTCAAACCCTCCAGCGTCGACCGCAGCCGGTGGGTCTTTCTGCTGCCTGCGGTGGTCTGGATTTTGGCGTTTACGATCTTCCCGCTGCTGTATGCGATCTTCAGCTCGCTCTACAGCTATCGCTTTGGGCGACGCAACCAGTTTATTGGCCTCGAGAACTTTGGGCGCCTCTTTACCGATGCCAACCTGCACAACGCGCTGCGCATCACGCTGATCTTCGTCTTCTTTACGGTCGCGATCCAGATGCTGCTGGGCTTTGGCCTGGCGCTGCTGCTGAACCGCGAGATGCGCGGCAAGAACATCCTGCGCGCAATCATGGTGCTGCCGCTCTTTGCCACGCCGGTGGCGCTGGGCTACCTGGGCATCACCATCTTTTACGAGACAAACGGCCCCATCAACGTCCTGCTGCGCCAGTTCGGCATCGAAAACATCCCCTGGATCTCCAACCCCTTCTGGGCCAAGGTCGCCATCATTCTTGTCGACATCTGGCAGTGGACCCCCTTCGTCTTCCTGGTTTCGCTGGCCGGTTTGCAGGGGCTGCCGACTGAGGTCTACGAGGCGGCCGAGGTGGACGGGGCCAACGGCTGGGAGCTCTTCCGGCGCATTACGCTGCCGCTGATGGCGCCCACGCTTTGGCTGATCCTGCTGCTGCGCATGGTGGACGCCTTCAAGGTCTTCGATATTCCACAGAGTCTGACGTTGGGTGGACCCGGGCGTGCCACCGAGGTCTACAGCATGTACACCTATCGGACGGGCATGCGCTTCTTCGACCATGGCTATGCGGCGGCGCAGGGCTTCTTGCTGCTGGTCATCGTCTCGATCGTCGTCTCGCTGCTCTTTGGCCGCATTCGCTCGCTCTACGAGGAGTCGCGCTGACCATGCCTAGCCACCGCCGCACGTCGCCCGTCGCCTGGATCCTGGTCATCGGCTCGATGGTGATCATGCTGCTCTGGGTGCTCTTCCCCTTCTACTGGGCGGCAATCAATTCGGTGAAGGACCTGTCGGATGTCTTCCGCCCCGGCACGTGGGTGCCCTGGCTGACCTTCAAGCCGACGCTGGAGACCTGGATTTCGAACCTGAGCCAGCGCGAGATTCGGCGTGCGCTGCTCAACAGCACGCTGATCTCGATGGGCGCGGCCACGCTTTCGACGGCGCTGGGCACGCTGGCCGCCTATGCGCTGGCCCGCTTCCGCTTTGGCATGAACAGCGGCTCGCTCACCACCTGGTTCCTTTCGCAGCGTATTCTGCCGCCGGTGGTGGTGGTGATCCCCTTCTTCCTGATCATGAGCGCAATCGGCGCGACCGACACGATCTGGTCGCTGGTGCTGCTCAACGCCACCTTTACGCTGCCCTTCCCGGTGATTCTGCTCAGCCAGATGTTCCGCGAGCTGCCCATGGAGCTGGAGGAGGCGGCCTATGTGGATGGCGCCAGCCGCTACCAGGCCTTCTGGCGCATCGCGCTGCCGCTGGTGATGCCCGGCCTGGTTGCCGTCTGGATCATCTGCCTGGCCTTTGCGTGGAACGAGTTCCTCTTTGCGCTGACGCTGACGTCGAAGGACGCGATTCCAATGCCGGTGATCATCGCCGGCGCGCAGCACACGCGCGGCGTGCAGTTCCACGAGGTGGGCGTGCGCGTGCTGCTGACGATGCTGCCGCCGACGATTCTGGCTCTGCTGGCGCAGCGCTACATCGTGCGCGGCCTGACGCTGGGCGCCGTCAAGGGATAGCAGCGGCGAGAAGCAAGCGATCGAGAATTTAGCTACCGGACAGTTTGTGTTAGTTACCTGGCCAGAGGTCGAGCAGAGAATCAGGGCAGAGAGTCACGCGCAGCTCTCGGTTATTGACCAGTAGCCGCTTGAGAAAGCGCCAGC
>WBZP01000442.1_pt1 | contig 56723 bp, 48 predicted proteins | sample 5204301 | NCBI WGS metagenome assembly WBZP01 (sample SAMN12412401, study PRJNA552823) | activated sludge metagenome | isolation source: activated sludge from nitrification reactor of wastewater treatment plant... | place: USA: Pennsylvania | collected 2017
TCCGTTATCGACTGAAGCTCCTGTGTCAGCAACTCGGACTCCCAACCGTTTGTCCGCACAGTCTTCGCGGCCTAAATGCAACGCTCGCGCTCGACGCCGGAGCCACCGCCCAGCACGTCGCTGCCGCCCTCGGTCACGCCTCGTTTACAACCACCGCACGGCACTATGCAGACGCCAGCTCTGTTGCGAATGTTGGTCTGCGCAGAGTGGCAGATCTGCTCGGTACACGAGGAGAGCGCGGCGCTGATATCTCCCAGCTAGTATCGCTACTCCAGTCGAATCTGTCTGATGCGGAGATGCAGAAGTTGAGCCAGATGCTGACGACAATCTGCAGCAGTAGCTAGCGGCGCAGGGTCGGGACAAAGTTAAAATGGGCAGCGCATCTTCCTCGGGCATTCTGTCGATGAAGCCATCCAAACATACCGAGAGAAATATCGGCGCAATTGATACACTCGATCGTCAGGATTGTGCTGGATGTCTTCGGTTTCCCAGCCCATTCCCTAAGCCACCGCAGCCACCACTTCTCGTCGAAAATTTGTAATTTATCTTTCGTTGAAGAAGCGGGTGACGAAGTCGGGGTTGTGTACGAAATCCGGGCGTAGCACCTTGATCGCGACGTGCCGTTCGACAGCGTCGTGGAACCCTTCATAGACTGCGCCCATGCCTCCTTGGCTGAGCTTGCGGAGCAGTCTGTAGGGACCAAGCCTCGGCTCGGACATTGGCACTAGAACCTCAAGTATCAGCGTATCATTTTGTATTTTGTTTCACAATAATTGGAAGAATCGTAATAGCTACCGATGCTTGGTCGTCCGGGCGACCCACTTGATTCGGCCGATCCGTCCCGAAATCGATGCCGTCAGAAGGCCGCCGCTGCGCCGATCATGGTCAGCTTGCCACCGAGGCTCACCCACGGTGCCCAGCGCGAATCCGGCACAAAATAGCGATACAGATCGCATGCGGCCGGGACCAGCACCATCAGCCCAGTGCCCCACGACGGTACGTTCAGCGCCCGCGCCATGCTGTTGACGTCGCTCTGCGGCGGACCGATCGACGCCAGCCCGGTGATGGCATAGCCGACGGACAACACGATGTGAAAGCCGAGCATCCCCTTCAAAAACGGCCGATGATGCTCACGCAGCCTCGGGTCGATGCCTAAGATCAGCTCGGAATACAGACCCTGCATCCCAAAGCCCATCATCGAGATCGCGTACACCTGCTGCGCCGACTGCACTTTCGTTGGCTGAATCGCAAAAAACGGGAACGGCCCTAGCGTCACCTTGCGCAGCTCTGGTTCACTACCCGTCGCTACATCAAGCACCACATGTCCACCCTCATGGACCACGAAGCCCGTCAGCGCCCCAGCGGCCAGCCACAGCCAATCCGTGACCTTGCGAAAGTCGGCCTCCTTCGGTGGTGCCGCCGACACCGATCGCGACAACAAGGATATTAGGCATATTAATAGCAATTTTCTTCGAGACCGCACCCTCACCGCTTGTCATGTTCGGGTACGTTAGTCAACGCTTGTCGCGGGCCGCCTAGCTGTGGCATTCCCTTGCCCATGGCGCAGCAGTTCTCTCTGTTCGCACAGACTCCGCAACCCGAGCCCGCAGGCCGCAGGGCCGTCCATGCCTTCGACCCGAGTACCCTACCTACTCCGCCCAAGCTCGGGCCCAAGACGCGCTCCTTTGGCACCAGCTCATGGGTCTATCCAGGTTGGGATGGCAGCGTGTATCGCGATGTGAAGGCCTACGGAGCGAGTAGTCGCTTTTCGGATCTCTGTCTGTCCGAATACGCTCGCGACCCGCATTTCCGCTGCGCCGGGGCCGACAACATGTATTACGTGCGGCCTTCTTCCAGACGGGCGCTGCTGCGAAAGTACGCCTCCCAGCTCCGCAGTTTGCCGGAGAAAGTGGTACTGTGTCCAAAGGTCTTTCACGAGATCACGGTCAGCCATTACACTCCTCAACAACAGGAGGAGTGGCGGAAGGCCGATCCGATCAATCCTCACTTTTTGGATCCGAGTCTGTTTCTGCAAGAGGTCGCAACCCCGCTGTCCGATGAACTGGCAGAATCGCTCGGCCCGCTCATCTTGGAGCTTCAGGAAAACGACATCCATGAACCGGAATTCTGTCGACTCCTCGATCACTTTTTGAGCGAAGTTCGCAAAGGCTTTTCCGGTTCCATTTCCGTCGAGCTTCGCACTGTTTCTCACTTCACTTCGCGCTATCTGTCGATCCTCCATCACCACGGCGCGGGACATGTCTTAAACTCGTGGACACGCATGCCACCGATTGCCCAGCAGTTTGCGCGGATGCAAGCGATTCACAGAGACTGGCCGGACTATGTTCTGAGGGCTCTGCTACAAATCGGAATGCGCTATGCAGAGGCCTCCAAGTGGGCTCCCTATGATCGCTTGCGGCAGCGTGCTACCGAGGTCCGGGCCGACATGTTGACCGTGCTACGGAGCCTGCCGATCGAACAAACCGCGTACGTGCTGATCAACAATCACTTGGAAGGAAATGCTCCGACTACCATCGCTGAGCTTCAAGCTGCACTGTTCTGAAGGCGGACTGTTAACTTTGGACTAAATCTTATTTTTTACAGCCCGTGGCTGTGTATTCCGCGCTCGCGCTGAAACAGAAACAGCCCACAGAGAAGCCCGAGTCCACACAGCGCTGCAAGCAGCCACATGCCGAGCGCGTAACCGGACGGATGCTGGGCGCTCGCCTTGGCAAGATCGTTAGACCATCCCAAGATTGCTGAAATCGCCCACACTGCAAGCTGCTGAAGCAGGGTAAGCAGCGCATATGCAGTGCCCAAGCGGCGCTCATCAACCAGATACGTCACCGACGGCCAAAGCACAGCGGGAATCAGCGAAAACGAAACACAGAGCAGGATGATCGGAACATACGGTGCTTGGCTGGGAACGGCGAGCAGAGGGAAGACCGGTAGCACGAGCAGGAGTCCAAGCAGGAGCAGCAGCGCACGATGTCCCACGCGATCCACCAGGATTCCGAACAGCGGCGCGGCCACCATCGCTGAGGTGGGAAGATAGCTCAGGAGGACGCCTGCTTCATCGCGGCCAATTCCGTGTCCTTCGATGAGCAACTTGGCGGCAAAGGACTGAAACGGAAACAGGGCAGCGTAAAAGGCCAGACAGACTCCGGTCAGGAGCCAGTAGCTGCGATCGAAGCTGCGCACCTGCGCAAAGCTGAGCTTGTCCGTGGTTCCTGCTGCGGGCAGTGCATAGCGCCGCTCGGCCCGCCGTTCGACCAGGTAATTGATGAGTCCACCGAGGAGACAGGTTCCTCCGATGAATGCCGCCAACACCAGCGGTGCCCGTGCTGCACCACTCCCATAGACAGAGTGAGCCCACTGCGGAGAACGATCAGCGGCCACGGTTCCGAGCCGTGAAAAGGTCAGGCTGACGCCAAACGCAAAGGAGAGCGCTCGACCTTTCCAGTACCGCGATAGGACCGTGTTGATCGCCACGCTCATCGGCTCGCCGCCCAGTCCGAGCAGGAATCGCCCGAGAAGGAGAATCCCAAAGCTCGGTGCAATCGCTGTGATGATCCCGGCCAGGGTTGAAATCGCACCAAACAGCAGGATCGAACGCTTGGTCCCCATCCGATCGATGAGCTGCCCGCACGTCAGCAGCGCGAGCGCCCCGGCCATGCTGTATGCACCGGACAGGAAGCCGTAATGAACCTCGCCGATGTGATGGTCGCGCTGCACCAGGTCGGCGACCATTCCGAGCGCGTCGTAGAGGTAGTAGCTCCCAAACAGCGCCCCGCTCACGAGGAGGAGGATCGCCCAGCGATAGGCTGGATGCAGCGCTACAGCAGCACCAGGAGGTTCAGTGGTCTCAGTGGTCGACACGACCCCGGACCTTACCGCAAAGCGTGCGCCATCAATCGATCGAAACCGCGTGTCGGAACAGCAACGGTCTACCAGCGCTTGGCAGGTGCCGAGAAGCCGATCGACAGCTCAGCATTCCATCGCGCCGGACCGTAGATACCAACGTCACCCGCAGCCTGGAGAAAAAACCACGGCTTGGCGTGAATCCGCACCCCGCCATGCGCGGAAAAGCCAAACCCTTTGGCCTGATATTCGGCCTTGGAATCATCGACCGCGACGCCAAGATTCGTCCAGTACGCGTAGCCGATGAGATCCAAAAACGGCGCGAACACCCAGACCGGATACTCGCCGCCGATCCCAAAGCGCAGCTCATAGGGACGCAGCGATTGCACCGCGACGTTCACGTTTTTGCCATCGAGGGTATAGGTGCCGGTGGCATCGCGGGCTTTGAACGTGGAAAACGGAAAGTCCACGCCGATGGTGCCGCGAACGTAAGAAAACACCGCGTGCAGCTCGTAGCGCAGACCCAGGACCGTTTCAGAGTCAAAGGGCGGACGCACAAACTGCTCGCTGAGGTTTGGGGCAACACCGTTGGTGCTCTCGAACGACGAGTCGGAGTAGCGACGGCCACCGGCCAAAAATCCCATCGACATCTGCATATAGCTACGCGAGATCGTCTCTCGATCGGGCTTCGGAGGAGGAGGCAGTGGACGGTACGAAGAACCGTCATCGACCGGTGCGATCGCCTGCGAGCTCTGCGCCAGTGCGCTTCCCTCGACGACAACCAGACCCAAGGCGATCAGCAAAGCGGGCGGCCCAAGTGGCAGACTACGATGTTGCATGATGTCATCATCGACGAGCGGACCAAATCCCGCAACTGATCGCTAACCGATGATCATCACCTCTCGCTCGCTGGTGCCATCGCGGAATCGGGACAGCTTACAGCGATCAAACACCGGATGGCGCTTGCCCCCACACAGCAGCTCGGCGTAACAGCGAGCGATGACCGGGGCCATCATGAAGCCGTGGCCGACGAAGCCGCAGACCAGGAAAAAGCCAGGCAGTCCGTCCGGTTCCCCGAGAATCGGCAGACCATCCGGCGAGACATCGTACGGACCGGCCCACTGACGGAGCACCCGCACCTGCGACAGCACGGGCATGACCTGCAGCAGCTCGGCGGACATGTCTTCGAGAAAGCGCAGCCGCGAGCCCATATGAACCTGGCCATCGTCGACATCCGGCACGGTGATGCCGCCAACGATTTCGCCACGCATCGACTGCGAAAAATACAGCCCGGAACTGAGCACGCTCACCAGTGGCTTCAAAAATGGCTTGAGCGACTCGGTGGCAAGAATCTCGTGACGGTGGGGATGATTCGGTAGCTCGATTCCGACCAACTTGGCGACGGCAGGTGACCAGGCTCCGGCTGCGTTAATGATGCGCTCACAGCGGATTTTGCCCTTGCTGGTATGAACGACAAAGGCGTGCGGCCCAAGGACATCGATGCCCGTAACCTTGGTATAGGTATGGATGCTGACACCCAGTTCCGAGGCCGCGTTGGCATATCCCCACAGAAATGGCCAGGGAAACACCACGCCGTCCCTCGGGTTGTAACAGGCGGCGACAAAGCTGTGGACGTTCAGCTCGGGAACGATGCGGAGCGCTTCCTGCGGCGTCAAGATGCGTGTCGGCACCCCGCAGCGGTTTTGCAACGCCACCGTCCGCTCAAGCTGCGCCAGCTCGGCTTGGCTACGAATCAAGAACAGGTAGCCGCCCTGACGGAGCCAGACGTTCATGCCAAGCTCGCTGGCAAAGTCGCGGCAGATTTCGATCGACTCCTGCATCAGTCGAACGTTCATCTCCGTGGACCACTGCATCCGCACGCCGCCGCCGTTACGACCCGAGGCACCGCTGGTCAGGTATTCTTTCTCGAGGACGTGGATATCGCTGCGTCCGCGTCGGGCCAGTTCATAGGCGATCCCTAGGCCCATGATGCCGCCGCCAATGATGACCGTCTCCGCTTCGGCAGCGAGCTGCTTGGCTGCGGCGGGCATGCGTTGACTAGCGCTCACGGTCGGCTCCTTTGCCAGCGGCAAGGACGTATAGCGAAACGGGCATCACGGGGGGTCGCGGCGTAAACGGATGCGGAGCGGTATGTGCTTCGGGCTGGCGCTCCTGCCGATGCGGATCGGCAGCCTGCGCCGTTTTTAGCAGCACGCACGTCGTGACCATGCACTGCTTGCCCTGACACGGGCCCGTGCCAAGCCCGGTAAAGCGCTTGACCTCATCAATATCGAGATAGCCCAGCCCGATCGCCTGCTCAACGTCGGCAAGTGTCACATCCTCACACGGGCATACGATGCACTTTTCGGACATGACTTCCTCGAAGAGTTATCCCTCGGCCTGCGATTTGGACTCGTCTCTAGCGCGCTCGCGGGCCAGCTCGGTGGCCACATGCAGGCCCACACGAGCGCCATGCTCCGCCGCCGCCATCGTTGTCATGGTGCCTGCGACTTCGCCACAAACGAACACCTTCTGGTGCACGGTCTGACCGTCTTGGTCGCACACCGTCACAAAGCCACCCGGCTGACGTAGCTCGACGGGAATTCCGTGCTGCACGAGAAGCTCGCTGGCTGCTATCGGCGGAGTCGCGATCACGATCAAGTCACAACTGACCGTCCGATTCACGCCCCGCTCGTCGCATATCTCAGCTCCTTCCACCCACGTACCACCAAGCGCCCGAGTCAGCTTTACCTGTTCACCATCGATGGTCATCACGGTCTGCCCGCTCCGTCGCAAGGCCGCCACCAGCACCTCCGAGAAGGGGTCACTGCCGACCACCAACGGTCGCTCACCAACGCGAATTCCATGACAGGCCAGCAGCCGGCCGACAGCGCGTCCAGACAGCACACCCGGTCGGTCATTATCGATGAAAAGCAGGTTTTGCGGCACGCCACCCGTCGCATAGATATAACGATCGGCCGAAAGCTTGTAGAGCGCCTTTTCCGACGCCGCACCGATGAAGCCACGCTGTCCAATCGGCTGTTCACGGTGGTGCTCTTCTCGATAAAAGCCGAAGGCCGCCGTACCCACCAATACCTCGACGCCTTCGTCTTCTGCACGCTGCTCGGCACTGCGTGCCTGCGCCCGTCCGAGTTCCGGGTGACACAGGTAGCTGCCACCCACCTCGCACTGCGCATCGAGAAGCAAAATGCGTCCGCGTCGTTCGAGCGTTCGCGCTGCTGCCGTCGCTGCTGCAAGTCCGGCTGGTCCGGCACCAATCACCAGAATATCAACGTGCTTGCACACCGCCGCCAAAGCGCCCTCTGCCGCAGTGTCTTCATCGGGAAGCCGCCCGAGCCCGCCCATCTGATGCACCACTTTCTGCATCAGGTGGTTGAGCGAACGGGGCGACGTGAACATCGTGTGATGGTCCATCCCGGCCGGAAACATCGCGTCGGCCGCCGACAACAAATCATAGTCCGCAGACGGCCACGCATTCTGTCGGGAGCAGCGCAGACCCGGCTCAGCCTTCACTTGACAGGACCGGGTGTTCGGCCGGCCATCAATGCGCATCAAGCACGAGCCACACGAGCCGCTCAGGCAAAACACCGTACGTGGGCGATGAAATTTGAGCGAGCGACTCAGTACCTGCACGCCGGACGCGATCAGCGCGGACGCCACGGTATCGCCGTGCCGAGCAGGAATCGCCCGACCCTCAAATTCGATTTGGAAGGGATCATCCCCGCTGCGCTCAGCGCTCGACTGTGGAGTATCGGAATTTCGCATGAAACAAAGCAGCGCCGAGGGCAGCCCTTCAGAGTGGGATTTCCGGGCAGCCCGACCGCAGGTTGAAGCAGACCGCCGAGAGGGAAGAGCGGGAAGCGGTTAGAACCACAGCATCGCGCCGAGGTTGACCTTGTAGCCAATGCTCGACGGAGCGATCGGACCGCTGGTGATGCCGTCGTAGAACTTGCCTGGCTCGCTGCCCTGATCGAGCAGCATGCCAACACCACGCACGTCGGCAAAGATCGCCAGACGGGTGAACCGCAGCTCCATACCACCGCCCGCCTGACCGAGCACTTCCCAGAACTGCTGGTTGCGCTCTTGCCGCGAGCCCTGGTAGAGGGCGATGTCGCTCGCCATCAGACCGAAGCCTGCCGTCGCGTAGATGTTAAAATGCGTCTCAGGACGGTTCTTGAAGATGTACAGCATCGGCGCAAAGGTGAACGGATACGAGGTCCGCACAAACGCGCTGTCAGCGATGTTCGCCTTCATGGCGTCCAGCGCTAGCTCGAAGCCCCAGTGACCCTGATTCCGGAAGCGGAGCTGCACGCCACCGCCCATCAACGTCGGCTTTTCACCAAAGACTTCCTGTGAACGGATGCCGAGGGTGGTGAAACGAACGCCCATGCCAAACACCGGACCGCGAGGGGCCGGACGGGAAACCACGGGCGTCATACGCGGACGAGCCATCGGCAGCGGCGCATACATCCTAGGCGGCGGGGCGTACATACGCGGCGGCTGGACATAGACCGGTGGCGGCGGCAACTGCTGCGGCAGCGCAGGCTGAACCATCATTTGGCCGCCGGGCTGGGCCGGGATGATCCACACCGGACCATTGAAATACACCGGCCCCTGGAAGCTACCACCAAACCCCGGCGCGGGCGGTGGAGCCACCGGCATCGGCGCAATCACCGTCGGAGCCATCGCCTGCGGAGCAACCGGCATTGGCGCAATCACCGTCGGGGAAACCGAAGGCGGTGATGGCAGCGGAGCGACGGTCACAGACGGTGCATTGGTGGTAACCGTAGTCGTGGTCGACTGGGTCACCGAGGTCGTCTGTGGGTCATCAGTGGCAACCACCGGCTCAGCAGCCACGGCCAACGTGCTCGTCAGAGCAACGCCAGACACGAGCGCAGCGACAGAGGTCATTCGCAACGAAGCGGACTTTCCGAAACGGCAACGCTCAGTGCTTACGAACAAGGACCGCATGAGGCCTCCTTGCATTTACAGGACTGTCTACTCAATACGGATGCCACAGCTTGCACGACCTTTCAATGACACAAGCTGTGCGACGGAGTTTTTCGCAATGCGGCGATCTCCCTACAGACACCCACAGTGAAACACCATGCGCTTAGTTCGGCCCCCGTGGTGACACCCGAATCAGTGGTGGCAGGCTGCGAATCCGCGTCCCAAGCGCCGCCGAAAGAGCATTCACCACCGAGGCTGCGACCCCGCTCCCAGCCAGCCGTGCCAAGTCCTCAGCGCCCACAGCCGGAAGCTCGCCAGCGGGGAGTGCAACAAATGCAACTTCACACTGCTGCACCGATGCGGATCGCCCCCCGGCTTCGCTCGTTCTCGCGGTCCAACCGGTGCGTGTCATCATCCCGAGCTCACATTGAAGCGCCAACCGGCGCGCTTGTTCGAGGCTGCGCAACACCACCGAATGAGCCTCGGCACCATCGATGGACAGTCTCGCGCCAAGGACACAGCGGTGACGACGTAGCTCGATGCGGCCATCCACCACCGCTGCGTCCACCAAATGAGCCCCAAACAGCCGCGTTCCAGCCGCCGTGCGATGTACCGCGCTCGCAAAGCCCCGACCAAGTCGTACCGAGCGATCCCGACTGGTGTTCGGTGGCGATTCGCCGGCCTGCGCCCGAACGCCAAACTGGTTGAGTTGTTTGAGACAGCCAAGCAGCGCCGCCCCATCCCCCGTCGCCCCCTCGCCGATCCACTGCTGTCGCAAAAGCAGCGGATCGATCCCGAGCTGCACGGCCAACTCATCGATGGCCACTTCGAGCGAAAAACCCAATTCGTGCCAGCCGGACGGGCCTCCGCGCTGAGTCTCAGCCGGAAGGTGGAGTCGAAGTGGAACCAGCGACAGTTCGCAATGGGGAAAGCCATAGATCGTCGCCAAGTCCATCACGGTCTGCACGGCAGCTCGGTCCTCGATGGGAGAACCCACAGCACCGTGGAGCAGCATCGCCAGCGGTCGGTCCTCACTACCGAATCCAAGCTGTAGCGTCTGCACGGTCTCAGCCACCGTCCTACCGAGCGAAACCACTGGAAGCTCGACGCGCACCGGGCGATCCAAATGAGCCGCGCCGATCGCTGCCAGTAGCGACGATAGCCGTCCACCGCCGGCAACCGCCCCTACAGCCGACATCACCATCAACAGCTTGTCTTGCGACAAGTGCAGTAGGCTTGCGAGCTCCGGGTCCGGTTGACCAACGGCAAAGACCGTCAAGGCATCGCCACGCCAAACTGCGGTCGCCACGCCACGGACTGGTGAGCCGAGCAGCCGTGATGCCGTCCGGTACGTCTGCTTGAGCCAAGTTCGAGCGCCAAGGAGTGACTCCGCCGCCTGCCCACTGCTCAGTCGAAGCGGAGGTTCCACCGAACCAGCAGTGAGCGCGGCGCTCACCGTCAGAGCAGCCGTTTCGGCCCTCACCCGCAACGAAATGTGTGCGGCAGCGGTTTGTGCCAGTTGCCTCGTCTCGGCGAGGACCAGCGCCACGACCTGACCAGAATGAGTCACCGTCGGCGTCAGCAGCGCCCTGAGCAGCCCCGAAAACCGTGATGCCTCGCCGATCAGCGGACTGTCCGCAGTGAGTACCGCCAGCACACCTTTGTTTCGCTGAATATCCCCTGGCTCGATCTCCAACACCTCGCCGTGGCTCAGGGTACACAGGACCGGCCAACCGTAGACCAGCGAAGGCAACCGTACATCGGCAGCACTCCGTTCCAGACCCGTCACTTGGAGCAGCGGCTGCATCATCGCCTAACGATCCTCGATGCGACGCCACACGTCGAGCTGACCGCTCAGCGAGGACCGAAACACCCGCAGCGAGTCCGAACCAAGCACCTTGCAGCGCGGCAACGCAAAACGATCGCTATCCCGCGAGACCGCACCAATCGCATCAAGAAACGCCGCACGATAGCCCGCCTCCTGGGCAAGGCGACGATCGCGCTGCGACACCGTGCGTCGCGTCCCATACGGATACGCCAGCAGGTTGACGTCGTAGCCGAGCACCTCGCTCAAACGCTGGCGCGACTCCAGCAGCTCTCGATGAGACTCGCCGGGAGTCTGTTGCGCGAGCACCGGATGCGACAGCGTATGCGAGCCAATCGTCCAGCCACTGTGCGACAACGAGAGAATCTCATCCCAGGTAAGTAGAGGCCGACTGGGATGATAGCTATCATCGCGTGATTTACCGTCGACCAGTCCGCTGATTACAAACGCGGTCGCCGGCACTCGCTGCTTTTCCAGGATCGGGGCTGCTTGGTGATAGACATCTGTGTAGCCATCGTCGAACGTGACCGCGATCGCCCGCTCGGGCAGCGAGCCCCCATCCAGCAACCAATCGACAATCTGCTGAAGTGAGACCGGCGAGCCTTCCCCGCAGACGATCGCCATCTGTTCGCGGAGCTGGGCTGGAGTCACCGACCATTCATCGGGGGGATTCTCGCTCACTCCGTGATAACAGAGAATGCGCGGACCTACCGCGTGACCCGGGCCCCCGAAAAGTACCGCAGCCGCCTCCCGCAAGACCCCTTTCATGAGCCTTCGTGCGGTCGGTCTGAGCCTCATGACGACTCTCCGGCAGGTATGTCGTGCGAATGAGTCAGCGATGCCAGCGCGCAGCGTGACAGGTAGAGCGGAATCCCGACGAAATAGCGACGCAGCTTATATGGCTGCTGCATCACGATGTACAGCCACTCAAGCCGAACCCGTCGCAGCCAACGCGGCGCTCGCTTCAGCGTTCCGCCGTAATAATCGAACTGTCCGCCGACGGCCAGCCACAGCGTCCCCCGTAGCGTCGGATCATCGAGATGGCGATCGATCAGCTCGATCTGCCTGGGATTGCCCATTCCGACGAGGACAACCTGCGGTCGCAGCGTCCGCAAACGCTCAACTAGCTGCCGTTCACTCGCTTCATCCAAATATCCGTGTGAGCTGCCAACGAAGCGAAGGTGGGGAAAGCGCGCCGCCCAGCGTTCACTCGTCTGCGCCGCCACACCCTGTTTGCCACCAAGCAAAAACACCGTCGTGTCCGCTGGGGCGGATGCAAAAAGTCGCGGCACCAAATCAGTCCCGTTCAGGTTCGCTGGCAGGGGTTTGCCCCGGCAGCTCGCCACCCACATCACGCCGGCACCATCCGCCAGAACCACCATTCGATGCTGGAGCAAGTGCCGGAAGTGCGGATTCTCGACGGCCAGGTTCAAAGTCGACATATCTGGAAAGCAAACCCCAGTGCTCTCACCACCACGCAGCTTGGCGAGCAGCAAAGCCACCGCCTCCTCGGTATACAGACGAGGAAAGCGAACCCCCAGGACATCGATCGTATCCACGCCAACTCCGCTCATGGCACGACCAGCACATCGCCCCGCATCAAGTGAAGGTTCATCTCGGGATGCTTGCCGGTGGTCAGCCCCGGATACGAAATCGGAATCCTGCGCTGCGCCGTCAAAGAACGCCGCAAAATGAACATATTTTCCCCCCTGGCATACGGCGTCAGGCCATGGGCCAGGGCAATCGCGTCGAGCACCGTCACGTAGTGGCCTGGCTGATAGTGACCTGGCTGCGACACTTCACCCACGATGCTAATCGAGTAGCTCTGGAACTCGTCCACAGCGACGGTCAAGGTCGGCATATCGGCACTCTGAGCGATGTACTTTTCAAGCCCCTTGGCGAGCTTGTCTCTCAGCGCCCGCGCCGTCAATCCAGCCGCCTGCACCTGTCCGAGCAACGGCACGGAAATATTACCGTCGGGGAGCACTCTCACACGTCCCGATACATCGGGATTTTTCCACTGCCGGACGTCGATGATGTCACCAGGGCCAATGATGTAGTCGAGCTTGGTGGGGTCCGGCTCGATCTCGTAGTCATACCGGGGCAGGTAGGGCGTGCAACCGAGGACGCTCCCGAGCAGCATCAACAGCGTCGAAAGCGCGGCAATTTGCAGCCTGCGCAGAATCATGATCGGCATGGTGACGGCGAATGCTAGCACAAGGCGTTTGGACGACCCCTATACTTGGGCATGGCCCATGCGAAGACCCTGCCAACAGCCGCTGAAACGATGCGCCGGGCTCGGCTGCCGGTGCTTCATCGTTACGATGTACCGGTGGTGGGACTCGATCCTGCACACGAAGGTCTGCGCGTCGCTCACCTGAGCGATCTTCATGTTGGCTCCCTCACCTCGCACCAGTTCATCCGCAGCGCCGTAGAGATGGCCCAGGCCGAGCAGCCTGACTTGGTGGTAATGACCGGCGACTTCGTCTGCTACAGCCCAAAGTTTGTGCCGCTGCTTGGTAAGCTGGTCAACGGTTTCGAAGTGCCAACGGTGTGCGTGCTGGGCAATCACGACTATTGGACCGATGGTCACGGCGTCACCGCTGAGTTGGTCCGCGAGCAGTACACGGTCCTGCGCAACCAACACACCCGGATCTACCTGCGTGGCGCACCGCTGACGATCGTCGGGATTGATGACGCAGTAACCCGGCAGAACGATATCGCTCGCGCCTTTCGGGGCGTTCACCCGCACGACAGCCGCATCATTTTGACTCACGTTCCATCGCTCATCGAACCCATCTCCGAGCGTGGTGGTGGGCTTGCTCTGGCCGGACACACCCACGGCGGACACGTCCAGATTCCGGGACTGACCGACTTGGTATTCCGCAAGCTGGGCCAGCACTTCGTGAAAGGCTTCTATCGGGTCCGCGATTCGCTGCTGTACGTAAACTCGGGGGTTGGCTCAAGCTCCGTGCCGATCCGAGCTGGTGCCCCAGCAGAGCTGGCGATTTTCACCCTCCACACCGCCCCATCTGTCGATGAGCAGATCCGGTAGCACGAGCCTCGGTGATTTGTCGGACGACTGGATAGCTTTCATAAAAAAAGCAGCTTTCCCAGAATACCGGGTTGACATCGGACCGCCGCCATGGAAAATCCCAGGTCGTCTAAGGGAGCTGTTGGCAACACCTCTTAGATTTTTGCTTCCCAATTCAGACCCCATCGTCCAGTTGGCCTAGGACACTAGCCTTTCACGTTGGTAACACGGGTTCGAATCCCGTTGGGGTCGCCAAAAGTTCTCTGGTTATCCGCACTTCACGAGGGTGCGGCTCTTTGATTCTATTTTGTCGTGGGTTGTGTTTAGTTGGTGGGACGCGGATTGGCCCATGCTATTTTGGCTGCGCCAACAGCGACCCATGACTAGATTTCTGCGATCTTTTTTTAGGCTTTATCGTCGGCAGCTAGCCTGGCTATGCCTGCTAGTGGTCGGCTTGTTACCGCGAATCTTGTCCGCTCGAACATTTTCCCAACAGTTCGAGCGAATGAAGCAAGTCGCCACCCGAGAGCAACTGTACAGGTTGCTCTACGCAATGCCAAAGGGCGGCGACCTGCATCAGCACTTCAACCTCGCCAACTTCGCCGAGTCGTGGCTCCTCCTAGCCACCGACCCAAAAATCACCCGCAGCAACGTTTTTTATACCCGAGCGCGACCTCGCGACTGTCCCAACCTGACGGCCGTTGCGCCAAGATTTACAACCATCCAGAAGTCGTCGTACGACGCGTTGCCTCCGTGTCAAAAGGACGAGTACGTGGCGCTCTCGCAACTGACCGCCGAAGAGCGGGCGCTGTTTATTTCGGGTCTCAAGCTCGACAAGGACGAAGAGGGTCGGCAAGAGTTTTTCGACGCCATCGGTGCACGCATCGGCGATATGGGACGAGATCCCAACCTTGCCGGCGCTGCGCTCGTTGACAACATGCGTCGCTTTGCCACCGAAGGGCTCCGTTACATGGAGCTGTTTGTCGTCGGTCCCCGCTTCATCGACATCTACGGCCAGCCGGTTCCAATTGAACGAGGCGTCCAGATCCTGCATGAGCGGTTGCTGGCACCCGATGCACTTGCGACGGGGCTCACGGTACGATTTTTAGCAACGGTGGTAAGACATCATCCCGATGCCGAGATCGAGATCGAGCGAGCCTACGAGCTGGTATCGAAGCATCGCGATCTCTTCGTCGGGATCAACTTGGCGGGCCGAGAAGAAGATGGTCGTGGCCACGCGCTCCGGTTCGTCGATGTGTTTCGCCGAATGCGATCTCGCTATAGCAACATTCCGCTGTCGCTCCACGCCGGTGAAAGCGAGGCCCCGGGCACCCAAGTCAAAGACACACTGCTGCTGGGAGCAAATCGGATCGGTCACGGCACCAACCTGCTATCGGACTCATCGACGATGCTGCTGATGCGCGGCAACCAGTACCTGATTGAGACGTCGCTGCTCAGCAACCAACTGCTCAAGTACGTCCCCGACATCAAAGTGCACCCGTTCCCCGAGTTCCTGCGCATCGGGATTCCGGTTTGCCTGAACACAGATGATCGTGGGGCCTGGGACTCGAACATGACCGACGAATACTTCGCAGCAGTCACCAACTTTAACCTAAGTTGGGAAGAGATCGTCGCCATTGGCCGGAACAGCCTGACCCACTCTTTTGTCGAGCCGCCGGTCCGTGAACGCCTGCTGCGTGAATACGAAGCCGCGATGAAACGCTTCGAGTTCCAGTTCATCGGGGACGACTGGTCCGAGAAGCTGCGCCACGTCAACCTTTCGAAGTCCGGCTACGCCAAGCGCAAGTGGGGCATTCTCGAGTAGCCTCCCAACCGGTGCCTCCGGTCGCTACAGGTTCCCCTCGAGCGTTAAGTGCGCACCGAGTCCAGGCCCCGGAATCCCCGAGCCATGGATTCGGTACGTATCGTTGGTTAGGTTTTCGAGAATTCCCGACAGATAAATCTGCCGCGACAGCCGCAGTGAGCCACGCAGATACGTCACCACAAACCAAGGTGATCCGTCGCAGGTCGCCGCACCGAGTGGACAGATGGTTGGATCGAGCCGATCTTGGCTTGCCAATCGTCGCTGCGACATGGATGCGCGGGCCCCGACTTCGGCCAAGCTCAAGATCGAGCGCGGCCGCCGCAACTGGAGCGAGCCCAGCCCCGTCAGTGGTGGAACCCGCCACATCGGCTCTTGGACATCAGTGGTCCCGATGAGCCGAACATCGCCTTGCGTATAGTTCAAGCTGCCAAGCAGATGCAGGTCCGAAAACAGGTTGAGTCGAAAGCTCGCCTCAACGGAATGGAGCAGTGCCGAGTTCTCGTTGCGTCGGGCGAGAAACCGATCGACACAGCGACCGGCCAGCATCGTCTGACAGTCCGCTCCCCCCAAGCTGGTCGTCGTCATCGAGATCGGATGGGCCAGATAGGTCACCGCATAGGTCAAGCTCGTTTCGATCCGCGAGTAGGCCAGCCGCACAGCAGCCTCGCCAGAATACGCGGCCTCAGAAGCCAGTGCTGTCTCGGTCGGTAACAAAAGGCCCGGTCGTCCTGCGTCGAGCCGTGCTTGATCATCAAGGCTGGCGGGACGACTACCGGTCATAAATCCAGCGATCAGTGTCGCTCCCGGCACAAATTCATAGCGCAGGTGCAGCGAACCGGCGTAGACAAGCGATGGGTCCATCCGGCGATCCTGAGCCTTTTGCAGCGACGGAAACAGCCTGGCCAGACGATCATCGGCGCCGACGATAAGAAAATTGCCACCAACTCGCCCAGAGATGAGCGCTTTGAGTCGACCGGGCCGTGAGCTGGGCTCCCCGCGAAAGAGGTGTTCGAGGTCCAGCTCGTCGATGAGAAACAGCGCAAAGCTGTGTGCGGCCGAACCACCGGGGTAACGCATCCATTCGCTGATGGGTTTGCCTAGACCTGTACCACCCACGGTGGCTTGCTCGGCGCTGCTCGAAACCCAGTCGAAGTAGCCGTCAAAGCCCGCCGCGAGTCGACCACCACGACCGAGATCGGCCCGAACATTGGCGCTCAGCGACAGGACATCGTCGCGATTGCTCAATCGATCGACGCGGTCGATGATCACCTGCGTGCGCGCCGCTTGTTCCGACAGTCGCTGATATGCAGCCGTCGCTGTTACATCAACCGAGGAATCGGCGATCTCGATGCTGGTGCTATAGCGAAGGTAGGTCAGGTCTCGCGCCAACTCGGTGAGCAGGTACAGATCGTCGGTCACGCTGCGCTCGCTGCGCAGTCCGTCGTACTGGCGACCGCCTTGGTAGACGAGCAACACGTTGCCATGACCGGTGTCGGCACTCACCCCGAAATACAAGCCGCCATCACTGAACGAAGTAAGCGGCACCGTCGGCGCTTTGTAACCGCCGCTCAGGTCATTGAAGTGGCGGGCTGAAAAAGCTGTCTCGGCGGAAAAGCGTCCCCAGCGACCGCCGCCCGAGAGGCTGCCGGAAAACGACTGATCGTAGCTGGAATAACTCAGACGAGTGCCAGCATTGATTTCCAGGTTGGCACCAACGATCGCCACCGGGCGTCGAGTCCGTAACGAAACCGTGCCTCCAAGCCCGTCGCTGCCATACGTAGCCAGGCCAGGTCCACGCACCACTTCGACCGACTCCAGCAAGTACGGATCGACGAGGTTGATGTTGGACAGACCCGACGGCAAGCTGCTGGTCGTGGTGGTGTTTAGACGGATACCATCGACGACAAGAAGTACCCGCGCATCACCCAGACCGCGCATCGAAGGCAGCGCTGTGTTGTAACTTGGCCGCTGGACCGTTACGCCGTCTTCGAAATCGAGGGTCTCACCACTCATTCGCGGCGGACGGACGCGCAGCTCGTCTCGAAGCACTGCCGAAGTCGAACGCGGGCTATCCCACACCGTCGAACGCGACAGGTTGACAGCCCCAAGGACATCGATCTGCGATCTTGGCTTACTGGACTCCGATGGCTCGTCGTCAGCAGCCAGCGCTGATGTCGCCACCAGCATCGTGGACGCCACCAACAATCGACCCAGCCTACGCCAGCGCATGCGAGCGATGCCCAACCTTTTGTAAAACAAGCTCCCTCGCTAGCCCAAGGTTCGTCCGGCTGCCTGCTTCTCGATGTGACGAGCAAGCTGCACGTCCAGCTCGGTGATGCCTTGGACATCGTGCGTCGACAGGGACACGTTGACTCGCGAGTAGACATTGGTCCACTCGGGATGGTGATTCATGGCCTCGGCATGCAGCGCCACGGCGGTCATGAATGAAAACGCCTCGACAAACGACGCGAACTGATACTCGCGATAGAGTTTGCCATTTACGAGTGCCCAGCGTCGAAGCTGTGGGTCGCGGATCGCCGTCGTCAACTGGTCTTCGGTCAGGGTCTGATTCATCGCTACGGCGCATTTTGAGCACAGGTTACCGCCCCACAGCAAGCCCAGACACATTGGCCTAGCCGGTAGCGGGCTTTACGTGTTGGCGGGCCGCTGCTAGTGTCCGCCCCTCATGTTCGTGATTCCAGTCGGTGGGTGTGGAGAGTTTGGCCGCAACTTGACCGCGTATGTTTGCGCGAAAACGCTGGTTCTTGTCGACTGCGGCATTCAGATGCCCGACGATTTGGCCCCCGGCGTCGATCACTTTGTGTGCGATCTGACGGCGCTGTTCGAGCGTTTTGGGCTTCCTTCTGCGGTGGTCTTGACGCACGGACACGAGGACCACGTCGGCGCGGTCTATCACCTGCTGCGAACGCTAGAAATGGCGATTCCCATTTATGGAAGACCGCTGGCGCTGCGGCTCTGTCACAATCGTCTGCGTCGGAACGGCGTGGCAGCGAAGCTGTTCGACCCGCGCCCTCTCACGCCAGGTCAGCCACTGCATCTGTCTGCGGCCTCACCGTCGGAAGATATCGATCCCCAGGGCTTGGTGGTGGTGCCACTCGCAGTGCCACACTCGATTCCCGAGGCCTGTTCGCTGTTGCTCTGCGGTCCGCTACGGCCCTCGCAACTGGACCCATTTGGCAACGGGATGTTAACGCTACCGTCTCCGCTTCCAGCCGAAACACGCACCGTCCTGCATACCGGCGATTACAAAGTGGTGGCCGAGACGGTGCGCTTTGAGCCAAGACCAAGTCCATTGCCGCCGATCGATCTTCTCGTCGGGGATAGCACCAATGCACTATCGACCGGCAACTCTGGGGACGAAAGAATCGTTGAAGAATCGCTGAAAGCGGTGCTCGCCAACCATTCTGGACGAGTGGCGGTCACGCTATTTTCATCGCACATCGAGCGGATCAGCCACTTTGCGCGAAGCTGCGAGCTGCATGGGCGACGGCTTTGCCTTCTCGGTCGCGGACTTCACGACGCCGTCGAATCCGCAGAGTCCGTCGGAGCGCTCAAGCTGTCGCAAGCGCTGCTGTGCACTCCGGACGAAGCGGCGCTGCTTCCTCGTCGACAAGTCGCGATGCTATGCACTGGCACCCAAGGCGAGTCCGTCGCAGCACTGGGTAAACTGGTCGCCGCGCTAGAACCGAACTCCGGTGCCGCGTTTGGCAAGCTCCGTTTGCAAGCGGGTGACACGGTGGTGCTGGCAGCCCGCGCCATTCCCGGCAACGAACGACCCGTCTCGCGACTTGCGGACAAGCTGGTTTCGCATGGCATTTCGGTCATCTCGGGCCCGCTCTACGCGGTCTCCGGTCACGGCTATCGCGATGAGCTACGCTGGCTGCTGGAGACCTTTCAACCCAAAACGCTACTGCCCGTTCACGGCGGCCCGCGCCAGCTTGCAGCCCACGCAGATATCGCCGCCAGCCTTGGAATCCCCGCGTTATGTCAGTTCAACGGCGACGTGATAGAGCTTGGCGAGCGCGCCCAGGTCGTCGACCATCTGCCCAGCCCCGGGGTCGCCATTGAAGGAACCACTGTTGGTGAAGTCGGTCCAGAAACACTGCGTACCCGACGACTGCTGGCCCACACCGGTCTTGCCATCGTCGCCGCTGTCCATGGACAGCCTCGTCGCTTGAGCGTCCGTACGGTGGGCATCAGCGACAAGGGCCCAAAGCTTCAAGCCCTCTGCGACCACGCGGCACAACAGGCCGAGTCTGTCCTAGGTTCGGTTCTCGATGCAGCCCCCGACGGCGGACCCGATCTGCACGACCTGGAGCGAGCACTCGGACGCGTAGTCCGCAACGCCTTTCGTACCGCCCGTGGCATCAAACCCAACGTGATTTGTATCCTCACCGACACTCCCGCTGCCAGCGAAGATCTGGCGGCCCAGTGAATCCCTCCCGATTCCTCTTGCCTTCCCAAATCTGTTAGATTCTCGCTGCCATGACAGCGTCCGCACAAGCATATCGCGGTGCCACCGCAACGCTCTGCTTGGGACCACTGCGGAACCTGACAGAGGCACTACAGCGGTGCCGCCGACTGCTAGAGCAAGGACTCCGCTTTGTTGAGCTGCGCGACGATCTGCTAACCGATCAGGAACTCACCCAGTGTGCCCATGCACTCCCCCGAGAGCAGACACTCCTAAGCCTGCGACGACCACGGACTGATCAGGTTGCGCTGGTCGATTTGTTGGCACCCGCACTGCTGGATGTCGCTTGCGAGCTGGGTGAAATGCCACCAGCGCTTGCCGCCAAAATTGCCAACTCTCCGACGCTGAAGCTGATTCGATCATGCCACACTCGGACGGATCAGGAGTCTGTTTCTGCTCTGCTCGATCGATTGACTGCGGAGATTCCAGAGCCTCAGATCATCAAGGTTGCGATTCCTATTGCCAACTTGGCAGAGCTGCGGGACGGCCACAGGTGGCGACTTCAGAATCCACAGCGACACATCTTTCTGCCAATTGCCAGCGACGGTTCTGGACGATTCCGTTTCTATCGACTCCTTGCCGCAAACCAGCAGCTCCTGCACTTTCTGCGCGATCTGGACTCACCTCTTGTTCCTGATCAGCCAGCACCAGCAGAGTGGACGTCGCGCCAGCAGATTCCGATCCCCAACACAGCGCCCATTCCCTTCGCCGCGATTCTGGGCAATCCGGTCGAACACAGCCGCACACCCGAATATCACGCGCAGTTCTTTGCGCGGTACGGAATGCCGGTCCTCAAAGTCCGAATCACGGATGAGGATCTGCGTTCTTGCGATGTGCTATCGGTGCTGCGTGACCTCGGACTGCGCGCCGCAGCGGTGACTTCTCCGCTGAAGACCTGGCTTCGGGAATCGATCGTGGCGATGGGAGGAGCGTGGGAAGTGATCGATGCGCCGGATCCTCAGGACGCGGGCAACACCATGGTGGTTCACCACAACGGAAATGTCATCGGCTGTAGCACAGATGGCACCGGTCTGCGTGCATCGTGGAGAGACACACTCCGCGACCAATCAGGAGTCCTCGGCGCGGTTCCCAATGTAGCAGTATTCGGCGGTGGTGGACTCCTTTCGCTGCTACAGAGTGTCTTTCCATCGGCCTTGTTTCTATCAGCGAGAACTGGGAAAGTACGCACCTCCCAACCTGAGCATCTGCTGCCAGACCATCCTCCTAACATTTCTGCTGTGATCTGGTCCGTGGGTCGCAGTCGCTATCGCAACGCTCCGCCACCCTGGCTGCGGCCTCAACTGGTGTTCGACCTAAACTATTCCGCAGACTCACCGGGCCGCGAGTTTGCGCAAGCAGTGGGAGCACAGTACGTCGATGGGAGTCGCTTCTTTGAATACCAAGCGGCCGCGCAGCAACAGTTTTGGCGTCGACATCTACCGCCAGTCCGCCCTGAAGCCGAACCAAACCCACTCATGATCTCTGCTGGCGGGAATCCAGCAACCAGGAATCAACCATGAGCAAGCCTCTGTACTCGCTACCGATGATCGTGTCGTTTCAAGACATTGATGCAGCAGGAATCGTGTTTTTCGCACGGGTGTTCGACTACTTTCACAACGCCTTTGTCGCGCATCTCGACGATCGCGGAGTGAGTCTACCAGCAGTGATCGCTGGCGGCGTATGGGGCGCTCCGCTCGCACACGCCGAGGCCGACTACAAATTTCCGCTCCGTTTTGGCGATCATGTTCGCGCTGAAATCGTTCACGGAGAGGTCGGAGACACGTCGGTGACCATCCATCATCAAATTGTCTCAGGAGCCGATCCGGTACGCGTTCATGCAGTTGGAAAAACCGTCCATGTGGTGATTGATCGCAAGACCTTCCGACCACGGCCGGTACCCACTGAGCTGCGCAACGCCTACCTACCTAAGCACGCAACTTCCGCAGCAGAGGAGTAAACTCAGCGATCGCTGTGCGCCGATCGATCTTGCCGTTCGCAAGCTGGGGGATTGCATCCACCGTGACCCACAGGCGCGGTCGCTTAAACGAGGCCAGCGAGCGGTTGATTACATCTGTCAGCGAGGACTCCTGAAACTCAGGAAGCACCACAATCGCCGCCGCTACCACCGCACCCCACTTTGGATCAGGAACCCCAAACACCACCGCGCTCCGCACGTGCGGAACCAGTAGCAGGGCCTGCTCGACTTCTGCCGGATAGACGTTTTCCCCGCCAGTCACGATCAGATCCATCCGTCGCGAATGAACCAGCAGCACCCCCTCATCATCCAGCTCGCCCAAATCGCCGGTATCAAACCAGCCGTCACCAAGCGGCTCCTTCCCAACATAGCCGGTCATCATGCTGCGACCCCGCACCCAGACTCGACCCACCGTATTGGGTACGAGCGCAGTGCCCTCTTCGCCGCGAATGGACAGCTCCAAACCAGATAAAGGAGTGCCAGATCCGCTACGAACCACAGCGGTCGGCTTCCATTTCTGAACCGTCACCTGAGAGCACGCCTCCGTGAGTCCGTAGGTGGTCAGGACATTCACGCCCGCACCAACCGCCCTCGTGAGCAGCGACAGCGGAGTGGCCGCTCCGCCCGACAGAACCGCACGAACCGAGCGCAGCACTCCTTCTCGATCGGCATCGAGCAGACCCTGTAGCATCACCGGCACCACCGAAAGCAGCGTCACCCGATTCCGTACGATCGCAGCCAGCACCGCTTGCGCATCAAAACGAGGCAGAAGTACCACCGTACTACGCGCCAGCAGACAGCGGATCACGATCGACAGTCCGCCAATGTGACACAGCGGCAGACACAGAAGCCAGCGATCGTCCTCGAAAAAGCCCAGATTTTCCGCACTCCCTTGCGCGCTTGCCACAAAAGCCGACCGCGATAAGATCGCGCCTTTGGGAGTGCCACTGGTCCCAGAAGAATACAGAATTGCCAGTGGGGCAGCGCCAGGAATCTTGCATACAGAGTCGGTCCAGATGGACGCTCCGACCATCAGCGAGTCCACCTCCGCATCACCAAACAGACAGCGCGGCTTGGCATCGCTCATCACCACGGCCACCTCACGCTCCGTCCAGCGGGGATGCACTGCGACAAACGGAATCCCAAGCTCTATGAAGGCCAGCACCGCAATCAAGGTCGGGCCGCGATTGCTCGCACAAATCGCCACCAGCGTCGAAGAATCCAGTCCTCTGCGAGTCAGTTCGGCACAGGTTCCGGCCACCTTCGCTGCCAGCTCTGCATAAGACAGCGTGTGATCTTCTAGCACCACAGCGATCCGACCGCCGCACTCTGCCGCAGCCTTACGGACACTCAGTTCCAAGGCACACCAGCTCTTCCAAATCCCAGACCCACCCCACCGCTTGGCGTGATCTCGGCATTAGACCGCAGGTGATGGGGATTGGCCACGTCGGGCCAGCTTGTCAGCCCCAGATGTCGATCCAGTCCACACGCCAGGGGCGCACTCGGAAGCGACAGAGCCAGCTCGCACGCCGCCGCCAGTCCAATCGGACCATCAAAAAGATGCGTCACCACCACCCCCAGGCCGTGGGCTTGGGCAAGCAAGGCCAGCTCTCTGCTCCGCCGCAGTCCCAGCATCGCCGGCTTCAGCACCCAGGCCACACATCCCTGCGCATCTAGCAAAGAGTCCACTTGTGCACCCTCTACCAGGGACTCATCCGCAGCCCAGGGTACCGCGCAGACTCCCAGCGTTGCCAGGCTCTGCACCGAGGTCGGTTGCTCCACAAACTGCGGGTGTAGCTCGGCATACTGGGCCAGCCGTTTGTGGGCCTCACCAGTAGTAAACACCCCGTTGGCATCCAGCCGTAACACAAAGTCTTGGCCCAGCTCGTGTCGCAGCGTTCGAAGCATATGAAGCTCTTCATCTGCCTCTTTTTCTGGTCTTCCGACTTTCACCTTCAGGGTACGGATTCCCCGCTCGATCGCAGCTCGGGCTTCGGCCAGGCTGCTCACCACGGCGTTGCGCGGAATCGCCGCCCGCTGCTGTTCACCGAGCATGGTCGCGACACTGACCCCTCGTGAGCGTGCCAGCAGATCACACAGCGCCGACTCCCATGCAAAGCGCGCCGCCGCCACAGAATCGAGCCACGGGCACAGCGGCCAGCCATCGGCATCATACCCCGTAATCCGCTGCTCGATATCGGTCAGCGCCGCGATACAGTCAGACAGGAGTTCTGAACTGTGTCCGATGAGTGGAGAGGCTTCACCCACTCCTCGCTCACCTTTGTGATCCCATATCTCCAAGACGATTCCACTGCGATGAGACCAGGTCTGTTTGGCATTGGCAAACGACTCGCGCAGTTCCCCTTCCATCACCTGGATCCGCGAGCCAGTGATGCGGAGTTCCCCCAGAGCGAGTCTTGGCCAAGCGCGGCTCACAAGACGATTCCCAACGCAAACAGGAGTCCATGCACCAACAGCAGACGCGCCGTCTGCGCCAGGGTTCGATTCAGGGGTGCACCCCGATCGCGAAGCACGGACCGGCACAGCGGAACCGCCAGCGGAAGACTGAGCAGCGGAAGCAGCGCTGCTCGTCCAAGCTGACCCGACACCCACAGATAGAGCGGTATCGCAAACGCAGTGGCCAGTAGAACCCAATACTCCGCCACTCCAAAGCTCCGACCGAAGCGCACCACCAGCGTTCTCTTCCCTGCTTTGACATCGGTGGGTCCATCGCGCAGGTTGTTCACGACCAGCACCGCCGTGGCCAGCGCGCCGACCGGTAGCGCCGCATAGAAGGCCAGAACAGAGAGCCGCCCGGCCTCGACAAACACGGTACCACAGACGGCTACCAGGCCAAAGAACACGAACACAAACAGATCACCCAGTCCGTTATATCCGAGCGGATACGGACCCCCGGTGTAGGCAATACCGGAGGCGATCGACAGCACCCCGATCAGCAGCACATACGGCCCTGCCACCCAGGTCAGATAGATCCCCATCACCGTCGCCAACGCAAAACTGATGTACATTCCCAAACGGACGTTGTGGGGGGCAATCAGACCCGCCTGGGTGACCCGCAGCGGTCCCAGTCGTTCTGCGGTATCGGCACCCTTTTCATAGTCGAACACATCGTTAGCGAGGTTCGTACCGATCTGAATGAAGACCGCGCCAAACAGTGCCGCCAGCGCGGGCAGAAGTCGCATCGCGTGCATCGTATGAGCGACTGCCGTGCCGATGACCACCGGGATCAATCCGACGGTAAGAGTCGCTGGACGAGTGGCCAGGAGCCATGCTCGTAGCGAGTCCTTGGCAACGCCTGAAGGCACTGTTTGCTGGCTCATGGAAACCGCTTGAACTTCTTGAAGTTGGGCTTCCGTTTTTCCAGGAAGGCTTCCTTTCCTTCGCGCCCTTCTTCGGTCATGTAGTACAGCAGCGTGGCGCTCCCAGCCAGCTCCTGAAGACCGGCTTGACCGTCGCAGTCAGCGTTCAGCGAAGCCTTCAGAAAGCGCAGTGCGGTCGGGCTGTTTTGCAGCATTTCCCGAGCCCACTTGAGCGTCTCTGTCTCCAGTTCCGCGAGCGGGACGACGGTGTTGACGAGCCCCATTTGCAGCGCCTGCTGGGCATCATATTGACGACAGAGGAACCAGATCTCGCGAGCCTTCTTTTGGCCAACGATCCGCGCCATGTAGGAAGCGCCATAGCCACCGTCGAAGCTCCCGACCTTGGGACCGGTCTGTCCGAACCGCGCATTGTCTGCGGCGATCGTCAGATCACAGAGCATGTGCAGGACATGTCCGCCACCAATCGCGTAGCCCGCCACCATCGCGATCACCGGCTTAGGAAGGGTACGAATCTGGCGCTGCACATCCAGCACGTTGAGTCGCGGAATGCCATCTTCACCGACGTAACCACCTTGTCCACGGACGCGCTGATCGCCGCCGGAACAGAACGCTTCATTCCCTTGGCCGGTCAGGATCACGACACCGATATCCCCATCATCACGCGCATCGGTAAACGCGATCGACAGTTCCTTTACTGTGCGCGGACGGAAGGCGTTGCGGACCTCTGGACGGTTGATGGTGATCTTGGCAATGCCGTCGTCTGTTTTTTCGTACTTGATGTCCTGAAAGCCCAGATTGTCAACGGACTTCCACTGTGTCTCGCTCATGGATTAGATGCTCCGTGATGGTCGTGAAAGGGAATCTTCGACTGCAACGCAGAGCACACCAGATCGGGTACTTCCACGATCAAGTTATGACCTGCGTTCGCAGCCAGTTGATGAGTGACATAGGAACTCCGCTTCGCAAGCTCGGTCCCGATCGTCGAAAACTTTTGGTCGAGCGCACCGGTAAGCACAAGGGTTGGGACGCTCAGTGACGGTAGCAACGGCCACAGATCCGGCATCCGTCCGGTTCCCAGCGTTCTCAGCACCCAGGACAGCGCCTGTGGCTGATGTCCAAGTCGGGCCGTTCGCTGCGCTGCCAAGGCCTCCGCAGACAATCGCTGTTGGGAGTCAAACAGGGGTAACTCTTCCCACTGTTTCACAAACTCCGGAAGTCCTTGGGTGAGCAGCTTGTCGATCAGCGAATCCTCCCACTTGATTCGAGCAGCGCGAGCGCTGGGATCTGCAATTCCTGGGTCGACCCCAACCAGCGTGAGCCTCGATATTCTGTGGGGATGCCGAAGTGCCGCAGCGAGCGCCAAGCGAGCGCCAAGCGAATAGCCATGCAGTGCAAAACGCGGATGGGGAATCTGTGCCACCAGCGCATCGACCACCGCGAAAAAATCGGCATCCGAAATCAGCCACGGTGACAGTCCATGACCGGGAAGATAGTCATTTGTATAGGAACCCCCAAGCCGCTGCGCGATCGGCTGCCAGAGTGAGGGAGACCCCAAAAAGCCATGCCAAAACACACCGGGCAGAGTCTCTGTGGGAGTCGCAATCGACGCCCCCAGACCGCCATCCGATTGTGCCAACTCCGTCGCCAACTGTCCATAGATGCGCTTTCGGCGTTTGACCCCATCTTCGCCAGGAACGACCGCTTCGATCAGCAGCGGCCGGTCCGATGACATCGCTTGCTCAAGCGCCGACGTAAGTGCGGACAGGCCGGATACCCGCAGGTACGGAATCGCAAAGGCCGCCGCCGCATGGGAAAAATCCACATCCTGAGCGGTCAGGAACAGTGACCCGAAATACGGACGAGCAACGGAATTGCTCCCAATCGGAAGCTGCTCAAAAATCCGTCCGCCACCGTTTTGAACAACCACGATCGCCAGCGGACCGGACACCGCCCGCAGCACACCCAGTCCGCCCAGATCATGAAGCGCGCTCAGGTCGCCCAGCAGCAGTGCCAGTGGTCGATCGAGCAGACTCCGCGCTCCAGCCGCCCCGGCGATGAGTCCATCGATGCCGCTGGCACCCCGCTGGTGCAGCACCCGCAGCGGCTTTGCACTTGGTCGACAAAACAGATCGAGATCGCGTACGGGCAGACTATTGCCAATCACCAGGGTGGAATCTGCGGGAAGAACATCGACGACGGCTTTCGCGATCTGGCCTTCGGAAAACACCGCCTCCGAAAGACTCGACGACACCACGTTCCAAACCCGGCGCTCGGCTTCGGAAAACCCCGCTTGCCACGATGAATCAGGAGTGCGAATTGGGAGTCTGTCCGCCACCCGAGTCAGTAGCTCTGCCGGATCGCCAAAGATCAGAAGCGATGCACTGCCGTGCGGATCATTCCAACCATGTGGAGCAATCACCACTCGCTGACAATCAGGATGCTCGGCCAGGTACTGCCCATACGCCGCTGACACCACCGGGCCTCCCAGCTCGATGAGTAGCGCTGGTCGCTGCTGCTTGCGAAAGCTAGGACTCCGCAGTGCCGCGTCAAATCCTCCACAAACCTGTGATCCCGTACCGAAACGAACGCCGCTGGTTGCTTCCGCCCAGATCGGAAATCCGGTCTTGTCAGCCAGCGCAAGCACGGCCCGCCGCAGATCTTCCTCACGACTGCCGCACCACGCTGGACCACAGACAATCACCCCCCGCTGCACCCCTTCACAGACACGGGACAGCGCAAGCACGGCCTCTGGATCAATCGCACGGTGGGCAGGAAAAACCGTCGGAGCACCGCGATGAATCAACTGGTTGACCAATCGATTCCAAGGCTCTTCGCTAGCATGCTCCATGGGATCGAGTGGCTTGCGAAACCGCGCATTCACATGAACCGGACCGGGAACCGGAGTGCGTGCTGTATGCACCGCTTGTGCGGCGATCCGCACCACAGCTCGGAGCGCAGAAGGAGCCGGATCAGGAAGACCGAGTTCCGCATAATGGCGGGCATAGTTTCCAAACAGCTTGACCTGATCGATGGTCTGCGCCGCCGCACAATCGTAGTCTTCCCACGGTCTGTCGGCAGTCACAATCAACATCGGCACATGACTCTGCGCCGCTTCAATCACCGCCGGTAGATAGTGGGCCCCAGCCGTTCCCGAAGTACAAAGGAGTGCGCTAGGACGACCACTCACCCTTGCCTGTCCCAGCGCAAAAAACGCCGCGACCCGTTCATCGAGCACGATGTGTTTTCGGATGCGCGGCTCTTGTGCAAAGGCCAGCGCCAGCGGGGTCGATCGCGATCCAGGACTTACCACAACATCCCGGATTCCGGCACTGGCCAGCGTCGAAACAAACAGGCGCGCCCAAGCGCTGTGCAGATCGCTAGCGCTCACGACACGACTCCCAGCACAGAAAGCATCGCCCGCAGCTTGGCCGACGTCTCGTGGTATTCCTTGTGCGGCACCGAACCGGCTACGACTCCCGCCCCCGCATAGAGCCACGCTCGCTGTTGGTAGATCAGTGCAGAGCGAATCGCGACCCAAAACTCGCCATCTCCGGCTGCATCAAACCATCCCACGGGTGCGGCGTAGAGCCCTCTGTTTACCGGCTCATGCTCGGCCAAAAAGCTCGCCGCTCGGTCTCGCGGCAGCCCACACACCGCCGGGGTCGGATGCAAGCCAGCCAGTAGCCGAAGCACGTGCTGATCTGCTTCCAGCTCTCCCTGAATCGGTGTACACAGGTGATGGACGTTTCGCAAAGAACGCAAGCCAGTTGCAGCGACCACCGGCTCACTCACCCCGCACTCACGCAGTGAATCGACGATCGCAGTGACCACATGCGCATGCTCGCGTCGTTCCTTGTCATCCCCAAGCAAGGCCCGCTTGATCATTTCATCGTCGCTGGGAAGTCCCCGAGGCTTGGTTCCGGCCAGCGCTTCAGTCCGAGCTGTACGACCGCGCTTTTCAATCAGCAGCTCTGGGGTTGCGCCCAAAAAGACAGCGCCATTCCGCTCTATTGCAAATCGGTTGCATCCAGAATAAGAATCATCTAATAAGCGTAATATTTGCTGGGAATCAAACGCTCGGTCCGCCTCCAACATGCTCCGTCGGGCGGGAACCACCTTCACGAATGTTCCGTGCGCAATCTCGGCCAGCGCTGCTTCGATGATCGCGGCATAGCGCTCACAAGACAGATCCTCGCGCTGGATCACCACCGGCGAATTCCCAACTGTTCCGTCATCGCTTGACAGGGCACGCTCGACCGCCTCGAGTTCGGACTCGATCTGGCCAACATCGACAAGCTCGCTGGCGCGGATCGCAAGCTGAAGGAAGCTATGGGAATCGGAGCGGAGAACCAGCCAGCGTGGCAGTGCAAAGCTGGCATCGCGAAAGGAGTGCCACGGATCAAGCTCAAGCGCGGCCTGGACTTTTGCGGTCGCAGGGTTCGCAAGGGGTGGTTCATCACGTAGTCTCGCGTCAAATCGAAAGCCACCATACAGCCGAGGTCGCGGGGCCGACTCACAGCCCGCTTGGCGCTGTTCGATGACGCTGCGAAACAGCAAATCCGCAGCCCTTTGCAGCGCGGTGGCCGCCCGGTCCCCATCGGCCCCTAGAATCACCGCTTCGCCAGATCCAGCGACGGTAAACGATGTTGTGAGGGAGTCCGGTGGTGCCCAGTACAACATCGGACCAGGGAGCCCCGCAGCGGCGAGCGCCGCGCAGCCCAGCGGAGAGCGAATCACGCAGCGCGCCAAAAGAACATAGAGCGGATCACCAGCCGCTCCATCTGATTCCTTTTGCAGGTTCTGTAGCAGCGCTCGCACGGATTAGGATTCCTTGCTGGGGGTCGCAACATACAGCGTTGCCACCCCAAATGTCAGCGGCTCAACGGAAAGTACCGTCAAGTTGCAGTCTGCCATCAGCTTGGCAAACTCCGGCGCATCGGGGAAAGCGGCGATCGAGCGCTGCAAATAGCGATACTCCGCAGACCCCGACAAAAGCGATCCCAGCCACGGCACCACGCTGTGAACATGGAAGCGGGCCAGCCCCCCCATGACTCCTTGCTTAGGCTCTGCCAGCTCCAGAATCGCAATCCGACCACCGGGCTTGGTGATCCGCGCCATCTCGCGCAGCGCTTTCGGACGATCGGGAACGTTGCGAATCCCAAAGGCCATGCAGACACTATCAAACGAGCTGTCAGTGAACGGCAAAGACTCTGCATTGCCTTCGATCAGCGTGATTTGTTTGCCAAGCGCGGACTCGGTGATCTTGCGCTCACCAACTGCAAGCATCTTCTTGGAGGGATCGAGTCCGGTCACCTGCACTTGCGGCTCGGTTCGCGCCACCATCATCGCCAGATCGGCGGTCCCGGTCGCCAGATCCAGCACCCGATGGGAGGGCGAGAGCAGGAGCGCAGCAACGGTCTTTTTGCGCCAGCGCTGATCGATTCCCAAAGAGATGATCCGGTTTAACAGATCATAGCGATCAGCAATGCCATCGAACATCTGGCCGCTGCCTTCGCGCACTCCTTCATTCACTGCGGCGGTCGGAACAGGACTCTGTTTGGTCATCGTGTCACCGCTTGCAGCTTTTGCAGAACGTATTGCAGTTCCTCCGCACGCAGAGCCTGTGGTCCGTCGCTCAGCGCTCGCCCCGGATCATCGTGAGTTTCGATCATGACGCCCGCCGCACCAGCGGCCAAAGCAGCGCGAGCCAGCGGCAGAATCAGATCGCGCCGGCCCGTTCCATGCGAAGGATCGACAATCACTGGCAGCCTGTGGACGTTGGCGAGCAGCGCCACCGCAGTCAGATCGACCAGATTTCGCGTCGACGGGTCAAAGCCGCGAATCCCGCGCTCACAGAGCACCACACCGCTCGATCCATGATGAAGCAGGTACTCTGCCGCGAGCAACCACTCATCAATGGTGGCCGACATCGCCCGCTTGAGCAGCACCGGCTTCCCAACATGTCCAACACGCTTGAGGAGCGCGAAGTTTTGCATGTTGCGCGAGCCAATCTGAATCAGATCCGCAAGCTCTGCCACTGCGGTCACATCGTGCTCGGACAGAACCTCTGTCACGACGCGCAGACCGTACTTGGTGGCGGCATCTCGCATCCAAGACAGCGCCGGATCACCGTGTCCTTGAAAGTTATACGGAGAGCTACGCGGCTTGAACGCGCCACCACGCAGAAACGTGACTCCCAAGGGGGCCAGGCGCGCCGCAATTGCGTCGATCTGCTCCGGCGATTCAACGCTGCAAGGCCCACACATCAGCGTCGGTTGATTCCCGCCGATCGCGTGGCCTGCGACCAGAACTTGCGGCCCCTGATTGTCGATGCGTGGATGTTCAGGAATGGGTACAGAGACACTGCCGACTCCTTGAATCTGCGCAACTGCTGACGGGTCAACTCCCGTGGAATGGGCGGCCACCACGAACTGGATTCCGCCGCTGCCGACTCCGCGCTCCATCGACGCAACCCACAGTCCCAAGGAGGCAAGCTCCCGCTTCACAGCCTGAGGGTCTGCATCTTCCCGAAGTGAAACGATCATGTGTTGCCTCTACTTTTCACGGTGTACAAGTGCCAAGGCAACCTGCTCCAGCGCCGAGCGAGCCCGCGATGAAGGCAGCGGCGCAAGGGCCGCGATGGCTTCTGCAGAGCGCAGTCGCGCCAAAGAAATACACTCCTCTACCACTCCCTTTTCCCACAGCACAGCCGTCAGATGTTGTTCCAAACGTGGGTCCAGACAGAGCGCGTCTTGCTCGCACGCGGCAGCCAATTCTTCACCGAGCGTTGGTGCGCGCTCGATCGCAAGCAGTAGCGGATAGGTCATCTTTCCTTCATGCAGATCCGCAAACAGCGACTTCCCAACCACCTCGGGATTTCCTGCCAAGTCGAGAACATCGTCGATCACTTGAAACGCTACGCCCAGATTCCGTCCGTAGCTCTCCAGCAGCAGACAGTGATCGGCGGACACTCCGCCCGCGCAGCCGCCCGCAAACAGAGCCCAGCGAAACAGGCTCGCGGTCTTCCCTTCGACGATCCGAAAGTAGTCCGCAACCGTGCCCCGGACATTGCCGCGATTGGCGAGCTGAAGCGCCTCTGCTTCCAAGATTTCGTGCAGAACGCTCAGACTTTTGTCGAGCAATCCGGGGATTCCTACCCGCTGAATCCGCCGCAGCGCATCGACTAGCAGCCAGTCTCCGGCATAGATGCTTCCGGCGTTGCCGTAGATCACCCGTGCCGTATCAACCCCGCGCCGCTTGTCTCCCAGATCGATGACATCATCGTGAAGCAGGGTGGCAGAGTGGACCAGCTCGACGGCAATCGCCAGTTCACGCGCTGTCGCACCGAAGCCACTGCCGACTCGCGCCGCCAGTGCTACGCACAGAGGTCGCAGCCGCTTTCCTTTTTGAGAAAGGAGATGGCGAGCACTGTCATGAACCGGCGTATCGCGGTGTTCGATCGCAGCCAATCCGGCTTCGACCTCTGCGAGATCCGATCCCATCCAGCGTCGTAGCTGACTGAGCGTAGTCGCCAGGGTCTCTACTTTGTGATTGGCAGAGACGGTCGACAAGATCGACAGCACGTCCTTGGCTGAATCTACTGATTCGGGAACTTGCGATTCCGCATCCACTTGGCACCAGTCCATCGATAAAGAGGGATCTTTAGGAAAAGAGCCTCTGTTTTTGTTGACTGCGATTCGTTGTCTGGACACTCCTGACGATCTCTACCGTCGATCGGGAGTCCCTGTACGATGTGCTTTTTCTAATAGTCCAAAGCCGGTGAAGTCCGCCCGCCGCGAGGCCAGGAAGCGATCAATCACATTGTCTGCAAGCTGCGCAAACGACAGCAGCAGCTTGGTCTTCTGAAGGGCGACTCTGCCTTCCTCATTGGGAAGGGTCTTGAGCAGGCCACAGGCTTGCTCCAGTCGCTCACGAACGCTGCGTACCCAGAACCGCTCACGCTCGCTCACAACCTTCGAGATCATCTTCCACAGATCCGTCTCTGCTTCAAAGAACTCGCGTCGCTCACCAGGGCGCCATACCCGCCGCACCACCGACCATTCCTGTAGCTCGGTCAGGGTCATGCTGACTGCACCGGATGACATCGACAGGCGCTCGGTCAACACCGATGCGGAGAGCGGCTCGCCAGCCAGGTACAGCACCGTCCAAACTCGGCCAAGGGCTTTGCGAAACCCCCAATGCTCGATGACGTCTCCGACCGCATCTGCGATCAGCAACTCTGCCTCTTGAAAGGTATGGACGGCTGAGGTCATTTGCTGAACTTTCAGAAACAATTGAAACTACTGTAGGCTCAAAAAACTCCCTGTCAAGGGACAGAGACCGACCTTCGCGATCGCCGAATCAATACCAATGGATGGCGTCGGTCGACGGACATCTCGCTGGGCATAGACTGAAGAAACGGATGCGCGGTATCGTCCCATCTGGGCACACTACGTTCCGCAAACCCTGTGTAAGGAGCCAACCATGCGACCTCGTTCCTGGATTTTTGGTCTAGCGCTCGGCTTATTGCCGATGTCGCTGGCCAGCTTCACCGTTTCCACCGTTGAGGCCCGCCCGATTCGGCGGCCCGGCGTTCACGCGCTTCTCATTGATCTGGCCCAGATCGAGGCCTTCAACGGCGAGCGCGATGACCAGCGGATCGGCCAGCAGATCCATCAGCAGATCGTCGCGGTTCGCATCAACCTGCTCAGAGTGCTGTCGAATCAGGAAAACGTCCACCAGGCAGGCCGCGCCGCGATGGAGGGTCTCTACCAGATGGCGGGGCTCAATGGTCGCTCTTTCGATCGCGATCCCGATGTGCTGTTCCGGGTCTCCGGCAGCATCGAGCACATGCGCTATCGACTTGAGCAACTGATGCAGAAGGTCGGGCCATACCAGGGAATTCCGGTCCCGCGTGAGTATCGTGCTCCAACCGGCTATCAGCCACCGGTCTATCGGGGCCCGATCTGGGATCCGCTGGAAGGCAGCGGACCATCGGCACCGCCCGTGGTGGTCATGCCGCCGAACCCGCCGGTACAGCCTCCGCCGGTTGTGTATCAGCCCCAGCCGCAGCCTCCTCCGGTGTACCAGCAACCACACTATCCGCCACCGGGATACCAGCAGCCACCGCCGCCTCCTCCGGTGTATCAGCAGCCGCAGATCATGCCGGTCAGCCCAGGGCAATTTGGACCGCTTCTGTCGCAGCTCCAGCGCCTGTCGTTTAGCGACGAGAAACAGAACTACGTTCGTGATCTCGTAAACTCCGGCTACTACTTCACTTGCGCGCAGATCGTTCAGCTCATGAAGACCTCTGCGTTCGGAGATGAGCAGGTCAAGATCGCATCGACGCTGTATCCGCGTGCGGTCGATCCTGAGAACTTTATGCAGCTTACGTCGTCGCTGACGTTTGAAAGCGATCGCCAGAAGCTACGCCGCTTGATCGGAAAGTAGTCGCGGTGGGAATCTCCCTGCTTCGCAGAAGACAGCTCAGTCACCATGCGAAGCGGGGAGACATATGAAGCATTTTATATGCCTCATATGAAGCCGCAGTGACTTGGAAGTTCTACTGCACGCTCTCTGGCAGGTGTCCGGTTCGCCAGTCCACGGCTTGCGACGGTTCTGACAGAAACTTCGCGGGATCGGTCAGCACCAGCGCGTTGCGCAGCACTGCATCCATGTGCTCTACGGGAATGATCGTCATCTCGCGCAGCACCTTGGCCGGAATCTCTTTCAGATCCTTCTCGTTTTCGATCGGGATGATGCAGGTAAAGATGCCTGCGCGATGCGCCGCGAGGATCTTGTCCTTCACACCACCAATCGGCAGCACCCGACCGCGCAGCGTCACTTCACCGGTCATCGCCACATCACGCCGAACTGGTAGTCGCAGCAGTGCCGACACCAGGCTGGTCACCATCGTGATGCCGGCGGACGGACCATCTTTGGGCACAGCACCCTCGGGAAAGTGAACGTGAACATCGACCTTTTGGTAAAAGTCACGCTCGAGTCCCAGCGCATCCGCCCGCGAGCGTACGTAGCTCATCGCCGCCTGCGCTGACTCTTGCATGACCTCGCCGAGCTTGCCGGTCAGCACCAGCTTGCCTTTGCCCGGAACGACGCTGACTTCGGTGGCGAGCAGCTCGCCGCCAAACATCGTGACCGCCAGGCCGTTCGACAGACCGACCTCGTCCTTTTCCTCGATCCGGCTCGATCGATAGCGCGGTACCCCGAGATACTTTTGCAGGTTCTGCTGGGTAATTCGGAAGCGCAGCGTCTCGGCCGCTCGTCCCCCGTGGGTCTTTTGCACCACTTCCCGCGCCACCTTGCGACACACCGTCGAGACTTCCCGCTCTAGGCCACGGACTCCCGCTTCCTTGGTGTAGTGGTGGATGATGGCGCGCACGGTATCGCCGCTGACATCGAGTGCGACGTTGGCGATGCCGTTCATCTCGCGCTCTTTGGGAATCAGGTACTGCTGCGCGATCGCCAGCTTTTCCCACTCGGTGTAACCGGGCAGGTGGATGATCTCCATGCGGTCTTGCAGCGGCAGCGGAATCGAGTGGAGGTTGTTCGCCGTCGCGATGAACATCACGTCGGACAGGTCGTAATCGAGATCCAGGTAGTGATCAACAAACGCCTGATTCTGCTCTGGATCGAGCACTTCCAGCAGCGCCGCCGATGGATCGCCTCGGAAATCGGTCGACATCTTATCGACCTCATCGAGCAGCATCACCGGGTTGTTGCTACCGGCCTTCTTGAGACTCTGGATGATCTTGCCCGGCATCGCGCCGATGTAGGTCCGGCGGTGACCACGAATCTCGGCCTCATCCCGCACGCCACCGAGGGACAGCCGCACAAACCGTCGTCCCGTCGCCCGCGCAATCGACTTGGCCAGCGAGGTCTTGCCCACGCCCGGCGGCCCAACGAGACACAGAATCGGTCCCTTGAGCTTCTTGACGAGCGCCTGCACCGCCAGGTACTCGATGATGCGCTCTTTGACCTTCTGGAGTCCGTAGTGGTCCTCGGTGAGGATCCCTTCGGCTTCCTTGATGTTGAGCTTGTCCTGCGTCCGCTCGTCCCACGGCAGCGACAGCACCCAGTCGATGTAGTTGCGCACCACCGTCGCTTCGGCGCTCATCGGGCTCATCAGCTTGAGCTTGCGCAGCTCCTTGCGCAGCTTTAACTGACCTTCCCGAGACATCTTTTTGGCGCGGATCTTTTCCTCGATCTCGGTCAGCTCGTTTTTAAACTCGTCGCGCTCGCCCAGCTCTTTCTGGATCGCCTGCATCTGCTCGTTCAGATACAGATCCTTTTGCGAGCGAGACATCTGCTTCTTGACGCGACTGCGGATCTTCTTTTCGACCGACAGGACTTCGAGTTCCGACTGAAGCAGCTCGAGCAGCTTCGACAGTCGTGCCAGCGGTGACTCGATCTCCAGCAGCATCTGCTTGTCCGCGAGTTTGAGCTGAAGCGCCGGGATCACGGTATCCGCCAGTCGTCCCGGCTCCTCAATGGTCTCCGTCGAGCCCACAATTTCCTGCGGAACGCGACGACTCAGCTTGATGTAGGTGGCAAAGGCCTCTTGGACCTTTTCCATCAGCACCATCACATCTGGACCCATCTCTTCGGGCTCGATGATCTCATCGGCTTCCACGGCCAAAAACGCATCACCGCCGACAAAACGGCGAACCTTGACACGCTTTTTGCCCTCCAGCAAAACCTTCACGGTACCGTCAGGTAGCCGGAGAAGCTGGATCACCTCACCGAGCGTACCCACCGGGAAAATGTCAGCGGACTCGGGCTCCTGCGTACGGGCGCGCTTCTGCGCACACATCACAATCAGCTTGTCCTTGGCCACCGCCTGCTCGAGCGCTTGGATCGACTTTTCGCGTCCCACCGAAAGCGGCACCACCATGTTCGGAAACACGACAATGTCACGCAGCGGAAGGAGCGGCAGGACACGGCTGGATCGACGACGACCCTCGCCCCCATCGGTCTTAGAAGAGTTTGCCATGGTGCGACTTTAGCATCCCAATTTCAGACCATGCAAACCAATTCCCGCCCAAATTCTTTTGTGATTTGCACTGCTTAGTTTTTTTCACAACTTCACAAAAGGTCGCGGCTTGAGGATGGGTTCCGGCAAAGAACTACGGTAAGATGGCAACCACTAGCTGCCATGACCACCAGAGACAAGAACATCGTCGGCGAAGTCCTGGCCAAGACCTATCGCATTGAGCGCTTCCTCGGGGCCGGTAGCGTTGGAACCGTATATGTCGCTCGCCACGTTCGCTCTGGAGGCCTGTATGCGGTCAAGGTTCTCCACCGTCGACTGGCTGCCAGCGCAGAGGTCTACCAGCGCTTCCAGGATGAAGCGCGCCTGATTGCGACGCTGCGCCATCCGCATATCCTACCGATCACCGACTTTGACCGCGACGAAAGCGGCGTGCCGTTCTTCGTGATGGATCTGCTCGAAGGCGAGAGCCTGGCGCAGCGGCTCAAGCACCGCGAGACACTACCGTTCGCGCAGGCCATGGATCTGCTGTCCCAGGTCGGCTCAGCGCTGCATGCGGCCCATCGATCGGGCATCGTTCATCGCAACCTCCGTCCAGAGAACATCTTCTTGGTTCGCCATGATCTGGGCGATCGCGTGGTCGAAACGACCAAGATTACTGACTTCGGGCTGGCCTGTTTCCGTCGTCCGCCAGGAACCAGCCGCGACCTGCCCCCATCGGTGTATAACGCTCCCGAGCTGCTCCAAGAAGGGGCGGCGATCGATGGTCGCGCCGATCAGTGGGCACTTGCCGCACTCGCCTATCGTTTGCTGTCGGGAAAATCGCCCTTCGAGGAAGGCACTCCCGAAGAGATGATGGAGCGGATCATTAACGAGGCACCTCGTCCACTGGGCAAGTTGATGCCCGATCTGCCGCCACATGTCGTCGCAGCGATTCATCGCGGGATGGCGCGCAGAAGGGAAGATCGCTACGAGACGACGCTCGATTTCGTGCGAGCGATTGGCCAGAAGAATGCGGCAAGCGGTGCCCTGGAAGCCGTGCCAGACAATCTGGTCGCACGGGCCAATCCACCTTCGGGTCGAATCGTCTCGCCGCCACCCACTCCCGCGCAGCCCCCCCCGGTCGAGTTGAGAGCACCGTCGGCACCCGTACCAGCGCCAAGTCCCGCTCGGCCCGTGGCACGCTCGCGGCCACCAGCGGCACCGATACCGCAGCTCGCGACCCCGCCCAACCTGTTTGAAAAGACCCCGCCGCCGATGCAGGTGCCTCGGCAGACCTCGCAGCTACCGGTGATCATCGGTGGTGGTGTGGCCGTGCTGATCCTGCTGACGCTGATCGTCATTGTCGCCGTACGCAAGCCGCCGAGCCCTGCGCAGCCAACGGCGGTGCCGCAACAAGCCACGACTCCGCAACCGGTCGTTCAGCAGCCGGTCGTTCAAGCGATCACGCCGGATCTGGCCGCTCCCATAGTGGTGGCGCAAGCGCCGGACGCTGGACGCAGCACTCCGGTGGTTCGCGATGTCGGACTCCAGCTACGCGGTGCCGATCTGCCAAGTGACGCAGCAGCGGCGGCGGTTGGTGCCATCGCTCCGGCCACGGCCGCCAAGCCGACGATCCCCGGAACACCCACCGGAGCTCCCACCGCTGGCACACCGCTGGTGGCCCGACCCGGTCAGCCCGCAGCGACACCGGGTACCACCGGAACGGCGGTGGTCACTCCGACTGCGGTCAAACCGATCGCTCAGCCATCCATAGCGACGGGAACGCCCGCTGGGACACCAACGGACCCGAACCGTGGACCTGCCGAGCCAACCGGACCAGCAACGACCGCGACGGGCAGTTCGGGCCAAGCGACGAGCGCCCCCGATCCCAAGCCCCCCGAGCCGGTCAAGCCGAGCGGCCCCGCCGAAAAGTCGCCCGAAGAAGTCATGGCCGAGGCCAAAAAAGCCTATGTCACCGGCGAGCGAGAACGAGCCGTCGAACTGGCTCTGCAAGCCGCCGAAAAACCAGGGCCTCACGTCATCGACTCGTGGCGATTCGTCGGGTCAGCGGCCTGTTCCATCCACAACGCCCAGACCGCCAGCAAAGCCTACGCCCACCTTGCCTCTGCCGAGCACAAGCAGCTACTCGCTGAGCTGTGCCAGCGCAACGGACTGGTTCTGCAAAACGGCCAGTTCATCACCGTCGAATAGCAACTGCGCGAGTCAAGTCTTTGCGCCGACCGGCCGATGCGCTACGTTGGGCCATGCCGCTGTCACTTGAACTCATCGAAAAACTGCCCAAGACCGATCTGCACTGCCACCTCGACGGTTCGCTGCGCTTGTCGACCATTTTGGACTTAGCCCAAAAGCAGGGCGTGCGCCTCCCCGCTGACACCGCCGACGGACTGATGCCGCATGTGTTTGCGGGCATGGGTCATCGCTCGCTGGAGGACTACCTCAAGGCGTTCGATATCACGCTCGCCGTGTTGCAGACCGAGGAAGCGCTCTACCGTGTCGCGTACGAGCTGGCCGAGGACTGCCACCGCGAAAACATTTGGTACCTCGAAGTCCGCTACTCGCCGATGCTGCACACTCGCGGCGGGCTCAGCCTGACCCAGATCGTCGAGTCGGTACTGCAAGGCCTACGCGCTGCCGAGCGAGATTTTGGCATCCGTACCGGCGTGATCCTGTGCGGCATTCGCTCTTCGTCAGCGGACTCGTCGCTGCGAATGGCCGAGCTATGCGTCGCCTACAAAAACCGAGGCATCGTCGCCTTCGACCTCGCGGGGGCCGAGCTGAACTATCCGGCCAAGGCGCACAAGCAGGCGTTCCAGCTCATCCTCGACAACAACGTCAACTGCACCGCGCACGCTGGCGAAGCCTACGGCCCCGAGTCGATCGCCCAAGCCATCCACTACTGCGGCGCCCATCGCATCGGCCACGGCACCCGCCTGCGCGAAAACGGCGACCTGCTCAACTACCTGTGTGATCACCGGATTCCGCTCGAGGTCTGCATCAGCTCGAACATCCAGACCGGGGCCGCCGACAGCTTCGAGACGCACCCGCTGCCGTTTTATTACACCTACGGCCTGCGCTGCACCATCAACACCGACAACCGCCTCGTCACCAACACCACGGTCAGCCGCGAGCTACTGCTGTGCCACGAACACTACGGCTTTACGCTCGAAGACCTCAAGGACGTGATCGTCGCTGGCTTCAAGAGTGCGTTTCTGCCGCACCGTGAGAAGAGCGACCTCCTCAAGAAGGTCAACGCCGAGCTGGATCGCTACCGCGACACCGACGAAGGCACGATCAAGCACAACAGCCCCAAGAACAACATGCTGCACCACCTGCATGCCGACATGGCCAGAGAGCCGTAGCGTAGCCCTCGTCGGACCCTACGCCTGCTGACCCAGGTACTTCTCTTCAAGGATCGACCGCTTGAGCCAGTCGCGCAGCGCCGGAATGGTCTGCTTCTGCCAGCGGCTGGTGAGGCGATCGTGCAAAAACACCGCGAACGACGCCTTGAGCATGCCATCGAGATCAGCTATCAACGTCAGCCTCTCACTCACCCGCTCGCTGTCTTCTTCGCTGAGCAGCTCCGGCAACTTCACCCGCTTAAGGTCGAAGTTTTCCGCGCTCACCGTCGCCATCCACAGCCGCTCATCCCGCTCGAAGATGAGATCCAGCTCGCGCACCGTCAGGCCACCCGCGATCGCATAGCGCACATCCGAGCTGTGGCCCGTCGCCGGACCCCGTGCGGCAATCTCTCCGGTGGCATCACCGAGCGCCCGCAGCACCGCCCGTTCCCCAATTCGCAGCCGGAACGGTGCGACGCCATCTTGGCCAGCAAACTGACCACCGTCTCCCTCTTCGTCGCAGAAATAGACCAGCCAGGTCAGAAACTCACGCCCGAGGAAGCGCTGATCAGCCAAATCGTCGCGCAGCGATACCTCGGTTTTGCTTACTTCCGTCTCACCCGAGGCTGCGATCTGATCAGCAAGGCTCGGCTCTCGATTCTTTTTGGGGGCAGCCATCGTCATGCTCCTAGGTGTTGCTCGCCGCGCAGGGCACTGCTCAATGAGACGCCCTCTTCATGACCATGTGGCGTTGGACGTAGTCCCACAAAGCCGTGGAGCAGTTCCAGCGTCGGACGTGCCGCCTTGAGCTGAGCGGTCAGCTTGGCATCACCCTCGCTCTGTTCCTTCGCCCACAACGCTGGACCCTCGATGTCGAGCCCTAGATTGAAGGTCTGCGAGAACAGCGCCAGCAGCGCCTCGTTCATCGACTTCGCGTGGGTGTAGATCGCCAAGCGCTCTTCGTCGAGATTCCACACCACATCGACCGTACGAACCTTGGGTGGCGTCGTTTTGCGCAGCTCCGCGACCAAAATCGCCTTTAGATCGCGCAGCGCTGCCGCCGACAAAAGCTGTCCGCGCTCCGACTCGATGACCTGCTGCCGCTGCTTGAGCAGTCGCTTCACCATCGTCGCCGGAGGCTTGAGCGAATCCTGCCGCAGCGACAACATGATGTGCCCCTCGAAGAAGAACTTGTCGACCGACAGATCGAGGTCGTTTTCGTCGAAGATGCTGCACCAGCCGAGGCTCTTGTCTTCGTTCGACTCGACGTTGATCGGAACCAAGACGTGAGCGCGAACGCCCTTCTCGAAGACCTCTTTAAAGTCCTTAGGAGCGCTACCGTTTACACGGTAACGCCGCAACGTAATCCCACCCGACAGTGCTCCCATAGCGACGCATCGTACGCGCCCACCCCAAGCGAGCAACTTTTTTGCCCCGGCTCGGAGTGCAGGCTGAAGCTAAGATGTGGGGCATGCTGCTTCGTCGGGTCGTCGGATTATTTGGTTGGCTCGTGGTGGCTCTGTTTCTGTCGAGCTGTAGCCTGCGCAAGGTCGGCTACGATCTCGCTGGGCGCATCGTCACAAGCCGCGTGGTCGACACGTTCGACCTCAGCGGACAGGACAAGGCCACCGCCGAGCGCGTCGTCCGTGAGCTGCACAAGTGGCATCGTCACGAAGAACTGCCCCGCTACGTCCAGCTCATCGATGGCCTAAGTGAACGACTCCGCGACGGCATGAGCGAGGACGATCTAAAGTGGCTCCAGCAGCAGGGAGACGACGCGATTGCCCGAATGGCGACCCGGGCCGCCCCACCCTCTGCCGAGCTGCTGTCCCATCTTAGCGAAAGCCAGCTTCTCCACGCCGCAAAACGGATGGAACGGAGCGAACGCGAGCGCTTCGAAAAGCTCGACCAATCCGAGGAGAAGTACTACTCCTATCGATTGGAAAACACCAAGAAGACGCTCAAGACCTGGCTCGGCAGCTACACCGACGAACAGGTCGCCATCTTCGCTTCGTTTCACCACCAGGACCGCCAAGAAGAGCTTCGCCGTCGCGAAGTGACCCGTCAGAATCGCTCCCACCTGCTCGATGCCATCCGCAACCGAGTCTCGACCGCCGATCTGTCGTCGATGATTTATCGCTGGATGACCACCCGTCAGACCTCACCAACGGCGGAGTATCAGCAAAATGAGCAGCGCCAACAGGAGCTCTACAGCCAGCTCATCCTGCGCGTCGACCGAACGCTCACCAAGCAGCAGCGCGACTACTTGCTCGGCGAACTTACCGCATGGCGACGAGACTTCGCCACACTGGCTGCGCAGTAATCTGTGGTAAGGAAGGCCTATGTCCTCGCCTCCCTCCACGGCTCCGGTCGAAGCACCGATTTCCCCAGCGCCCGTGATTCGCGGCCAGCGCTTCATGGTCGCGCTGATTGCCGTGATCTTGCTCGTTGCCGGCAGCGCGATCTGGGGTCTCAGCAGCAGCCAGCATCGTCGCTTTGCGGTGTCGCTGTCATCGATTCCCGCGTCAGCCAACCCGAGCGTCGTACCGATCGACAGGCCGCTGCTATTGCGCATCGATCACTCGTCGCCGCGCAGCCGCAACCTGGTGTCTCTGGCGATCCTGCTCGATGCCGACGGCAACGCACTCAGTGAAATCGTGCCACTTCAGTCGGTTCCTGGTCCGAAGGGCGTGCCGATTCAGCAGCTCGAGTTTCCACCGCTCGGCAAAGTCCCGGTGCGCGGCCTGGTGTCGGGTCTGGTCATGCGGGTTCGCGAAGACTCCCCGGCGGTGCGCGCCCGACTGGCGGAAGCACTCGATCTGGGCAAGCCCAAAACGCACCAACTGCCTCGGGCCTTCACCCGCGCCATCGTCGCCTGCCGCGAGCTAGATGGTCACGCCGAACAAGCCCAGCGCGAAGTACGTTAGTCCTACTTGCAGCAGAGGGTGATTTGACCCGAGGGATTCGGCGTGGACGCAACCGTCCCGCTGGCCGTACAGGTGGCCGTCGCGCTGAAGTTTACGGCCTTCGGAGTAAACGCCATCTTCGAGACGTCGTCCTGAATCGGCAGACAGTTGGTGTCCATGGTGACGCTCATGTTCTTGTTGGTGCCGCCGGTCGCACAGATGTTGCTGTCTGAGACACGCACCTGCATTCCCGCGATCGCGCACGACCCAGCCGCCACCCCACACGAACAAGTGCAGGACACCATTCCGGATGCCGAGGTGTAGAACGTCTGCTTGTTCACAAACGTCGTGCTGGGACACACCGCATCACCATCGAATACCAAGCAGTCGTTGCTCTTGACCAAGTCGGTGAACAAGCCGCTCTGGTTCTTGTTTTCACATAGATAGTTCGTGCCCGACCACATCGGCGCAATGTTCACCGTCGTCATCTTGGGCGTGCAACCACCAGCGGTCAGCTTGTCGAGCTTCACCGAAGGCATCGCCGACGCGGCCACCGTCACGGCGCTGCACATCTGCGCGGGCGGAAAATTCACCTTCACACCGGTGCCAGCGCAAGCCGCTTGATCGAATAGGTTGATCGATCCCGAACAGGTGCCGCTGTTGCAGTTGCTGACTCCGCACGCCGAGGTGCAGTTCTGGGTCGCCAGGTTCTGATAAACCGGCGTCTCACCAGAGCAACCCATCATCGCTGTACGAGCGGTGCCGGTACCGCGATAGCTGGCCTTCGACACCAGGCAGTTGCTGTGCGTAGAACAGGTCGGGTCGAGACAGCCCGGTAGGCAGTTGTTGTTTACATCGGCGTCGGGATTTAGGCAGTCCTCTTGGAGCGAATTCGGGGTCTTCGGACACATCGTGAGGTCGATCGGCATCCCGGCATCGTTGAGAATTTGACCATTGCTAAGACCCTCGAAATCCCAGCAACCAACGACGGTCAGTAGTGCAATAAGGGTTAACTTTTTCATTTAGTAGCTCCTAGATACAAATAGTGGCGACAGCGTGCGCAGCCCGGCGATGGGCTTAAAGTTGCTCTCGCTCTTTTTGCCAAGCTCGAAATACAAAAGAACGCCAGTGAGCGCGACACCCGCTCCCGCCGCGCCAAGCAGGCCATAACCGGCATACGACTGCTGCTGAAGCACCGAGACATCGGCCCCCGGACAGACCGGTGAGCACTGCGTCTGTAGCGTCGAGACGCGGCTACCGACAAGTCCGAGCGTGATCGCTCCTGCGGCCAGCAGGCCGACCGTGAACCCTCCGACGACCAGGCTGGCGGCTGGGGTCCGCCTCACCGGTGCCACCACCGTCGCATCACCCGAGGCAGTTTTCGCATCGGAATCCGTCGGGCTGACCCGCCTTCCGACCTCGCCTTCGAGTCGGGCGATTTCCTGACGAATGTAGGTTCCATCGGGGTCGTCGGGATTGGCCGCGATGTAGCGCTTGAAGTGTTGTAGTGCTTCAACGGGCCGACCGATGCGGACCTCGCAGCGCGCCATGTTGTTGAGCATCCCGGTCTTCGGGACGAGCTGATAGGCCGACGTAAACTCGAGCCAGGCGTTGGCGTAGCTGCCCTGGGTATACAGGTCGACGCCGCGCATAAAGTGCTCGCGAGCCGCCTGTTCCTTCGCAGAAGTCACCGGGTTTTCGGGTGCAGCAGGGACAGCAGGGACGGGCGTGGCCGTGGCCGCCGCAGCGGGCGCAGATGGCGGAGCCGGAGCGGTGGCTGTTGCTGCTGGTGGCGGTGACGGAGCAGGCTTACCGTCTTCGGGTTTGGCCGCAGGCTCCCCTTCTGCGGGCTTCTTCACGTTCTTCCGCGCACTGGCTGGGCCAGCGAACGTAACCAAGAGGGAGGCCGATAGACCGACAGCTAGCAGACGATGGTAAACGGTAGACATGGTGAGCGTCTGGCCATTTTACCACGGCAGTTTCTCGGGACGTCAGCCCAAGATCGTCGTTAGTAGTGGTGCGAGCTCGGATCAGGTTCGGGATCGCCGCGATCGTCCGGACCGTCGTTCCCAGCGTCCGACGTGGCATCTGCGTCCGCGATGGAATCGGCATCGGCATCGACCAAAAAGCGTTGCCAGTCGGACTCTTGCCGCCGCTGCGATCGTCGCTCGCGCTTTTCGTCCTGCTGTTTGGACTTTTTGCGCTGGCCTGCTCGGTCATCAGTCCCTTTGAGCGATGACAGCGGCCACAGCTCATGCTCGATCTCGGCCAGCCCGGCGTCGAGCACTGCCTGCACAACCTCTCGCGAGGACTTGTAGCACGGTGCCGCTTCATCAAGAGGCACCCGCCCGTCGAGGTTCACCAGGATCCCGGCCTCGCGATATTCCGCATCCACCGTCTTTTGCGACAGCCGCCGGTACGCCTCGCTGCGCGACATCTGCCGTCCGGCCCCGTGGTTGACCGAAAAGCCCGACAACGCCGCCGCTGCTTTGGGCCGCAGGATGAACGAATAGTCTTTGTTGCTGCCCGGAATCAGCACCGGATGTCCGGTCTGTTCCCACAGCGTCCCCGCCAGAGCCGGATGTCCCGCAGGAAAGGCTCGCGTCGCACCTTTGCGGTGGACCAACACGTCGCCAAACTCGGGATGCCACTCTTTTTGGACCAAGTTGTGGCTGATCTCGTAGACCAGCTCCAGCTCTTGACGGAACACCTGTCGAAACGCGGCGGCGATCTCCTCGAAGATGATCAGGCGATTCAAGATCGCGAAGTTCCCACCCGCTGCCACGGCGTTTAGGTACCCGCGATAGTGCTTGGAGTCGGGCGTGAAGTAGCCGAGGTCGATGTCACGCACCTTGTCGGGTTTTTCAGCGCGGGCCAGCTCAAAGTAGTTCGTCGCCAGACCGTGTCCGAAGCCGCGACTGCCGGTGTGAACCTGCACAAACAGAGTGCCGGTCTGCTCGGAACGCTGAAGCTCGATGAAATGGTTGCCACCGCCGAGAGAGCCGAGCTGACTCACCCCACGCTCTGGTCGGCCTTCGCGACCCCACGGCACATCCCACTCGCCTTCGACAGGAATGCGATGTCGTTCGGCGCAACTGCGATCGAAGCGGGCTCCGTACTTGTCGACGTAAAACTCGGCACCGCCGCGAATCAGATCGTCAAAGTCCCGGCGCTCGAGGTTGCGAAGTCGCGTGCTGCGACCGCCCTGCCCCATCTCGACGCGCTCCATCACCGCCTGGTTGAACTCGCGACGCTTTTCCGGTGTGGCGCGCTCGGCGTCGACCTCGGATCGAGCGCTCATCATGCCGCAGCCGATGTCGAAGCCCACCGGCCCCATCGCCACCGCGCCGTAGCTGGCATCGGTCAGAATGACGCAGCCGACCGGAACTCCGTAGCCATAGTGCGAATCGGGCGTGATCGCGACCATCTTGACGCCGGGAAAGCGCGTCGCGTTGACGATCTGCCGATACAGCGTGCCCTCGGCCTGGGCCAGCAGGTTCGGCGTCAAAAACAGCCGCACCGGAACACCCCAGATGTCGTCTGTGGCTAGCTCGTAATAGCCCTGATCGGTCCGCCGGGCGTGCTGCTTCCAGTCCGCCATCGCGACCAGGCGTTCGGAATCCGGTGTCGCCATCAGTCCACCCGCAGCCGAGTCTTGTCAACGAAGGCACGCGGGTTGCCACCGACTGCGTGCCAGATCGAAAGAATGTCATCAGCGGGACAGCGACGCTCGTGGGCCATCTCAAGCAGCGGATCCAGCAGCCGTACGCCCCCCTCGCTGCCCAGTTCCCGCAGTCCGGCGATCGCAATCCGTACCATTTCCTCGACGAGGGGACCGATCGACTGACCGCGCAGCTTGGTGTCATAGCCTTGCAGCGGCACCTCGGCGCGAAGCTGGCTGCGCTCCTCAGTAGTCAGATCGGCGACCAGCTTCCAGGCCGCATCGAGCGAGGACTGACTGTAAAACAACCCGCGCCACAGCGACGGCAACGCCTGCACATGCGAGAGCGGCCCGGCATCGGCAGTCCGCAGCTCGATGTACTGCTTGAGTCGCGCATCGGGAAACAGGGTCGACAGGTGTGTCTCAAAATCACCGAGCGTCGCCCGCTCGCCATGAAACCCTTCAGCCATAAAACGGCGGAAGGTCATCCCACCTGCCGGGTTGTACGTCCCGTGCCGATACACAAAGAACATCGGCACATCGAGCGCGTATTCGGCATAGTCACGAAAACCCGCACCCTCACGGAACATAAACGGCAGCACGCCACAGCGATCGTTGTCGGTGTCGAGCCAGCAGTGCGCCCGGTAGCTCTTGAAGTCGGTCGGCTTGCCATCGACCAGCGGAGATGCCGCATACAGCGCCGTCACCAGCGGTCCCAGCCCCACGCCGAGCCTCAGCTTGGCCATTGCATCGGCTTCACTGACATAGTCGAGGTTCGCCTGCACCGTCGCCGTGCGCTTCATCATCTCGACGCCGAGCTTGCCCCGCGTGGGCAAATACTCCCGCATCACCTTGTAGCGGCCCTTCGGCATCCACGGCACGTCATCCCAGGTTCCCAGCGGACGGAACCCCACTCCGATGAACGCGATCGACAGCCGATCGGCAAGCGGCAACAGCTCCCGCAGGTGCTGATCCAGGTCGCTTTTGCAGTCGGTATCTAGCACGAAGGCGTTGGCCGACAGCTCGAACTGACCGCCGGGCTCCAGCGTGATCGATCCGTCTTTGCGCTTGAGCGCGATGGTGCTGCCGCCTTCTACCACCGCCTCACAGTCGCCGGACTTGCACAGCCCGGCGAATAGATCGCGGATCTGCGGACGACCCGGCTCGTCTGCGTAGGGAACGGGCCTGACTCCACCATCGGCATCCAGCGCCATCCCGATCTTTTCATGCTCTAGGCCGATCCGCAGCGGACCGGTCTTGCACCCGCGTTGAAAGTGCGCCACGAGCTGCTCGACGTCAATGACGGGGGTCGTCGGAAGAGTCTCGTTCGCAGACGGAGTGACGTGGGTGGCTGGAGTCATGTCGGCATCCTGGCGCAAAGTACGTCCAGCTTAGAGAGCCGTCCGCCCTCCGTCAACGACCGCAGACCTCAGCCTTACGCCAGAAACCTTCGCTCAGCGCGGACGCACCGCATGGACTGCGGCCGGCATCAAATCGTGCTCGGTTCGCGCCAGCAAACCGCCACGCAGGTTCATCAGCGCACGTGCGCGGGCCAGTGATGCCGTCTCTTGTTCCATTGGTACGGCCCGGACGTCACGGACCACCACCGCTCGCAGGACTCGACCCAGCTTTTCCCCCAGCATCGCGTCCGCGCAGAGCAGTAGCATCCGCAGCGGTAGCTCGACCTTGAGCGCCTGACACCGCAACAGCAAGAGCGGCCACAGCTCACCATCACTCGAATCGGCCACCACCTCGAGGTCTTCGAGAATGAGCAGCCCGAGTCCGCAGCGCACGGGCTCCGCGCTGGCCAGCACCATCGCCGCCGAGTCGAGGGTCGCCACCGCCAGATCAAACTGCGCCAGTTCGCTGGCTTCTTCCACCAGGCCGCAGCGCAGGCCGATCAGTTGATACGACCTAAACCGCTCGATGCAACGAGCAGCAGACGGGCGATCGTGGCAGACCAGCAGCACCCGCTGGCCCGAGTGTGCATGGTGGGCGGCGGCTAGCTCACAGATGCTGCGCTTGCCCGATCCGGCCCCACCGACCAGCAGCAAGTCGCTCGCTTCACCACCCGCCAAAGAGAGCAATCCTGCGTGCACCGCTTGCTCTTGCAGCGGCAGCAGTTCTCGAAGGCCGGACAACCGGGCCGCCGAAAGAAGGCTCGGCACCACATCGAAAGCGACAAGGTCTTCTACGCACAGGCTCCGGGGCAGACAGGCCATGCCAAACTTGCTCCTTCGCGATTTGACCTGGGCAGTTTAACGAAATTTGACTTACAAAAACAACATGATTTTGAGAGCTAGACTTCCACATTCTTGGCGGGTTCTTGGCAAAACTTTGCGCTCACCCGATTCTTGAGGTATGGGGGCCCCGATGTCTCGTCTGAAGAACGCTGCCGCACCGACACCACCGGCTCCGCCACTGCGCGTGCTCCATGTCGTGCCGTCGTTCTACCCAGCGCACGGCTACGGAGGCCCGATCAGCGCTCTGTACGAGCTGTGTCGTCAGCAGGTCGCCGCCGGGCTCGCGGTCCGCGTGCTGACCAGCGATGCCAACGGTGCTTCGCGCCTGACCGAACTTTCGGGACGCTGGGTGACCGAGCTGGGCGTACCGACGTTTTATGCGCCGGTCCGCATCGGCGAAGACATCGCCCCAAGCCTGCTGTGGCACCTCCCCACCGAGCTGCGCTGGGCCCAACTGGTCCATGTCTCGGGGCTGTGGAGTCCGACCAGCTTGCTCGGGCTTAGCCTTTCGCGGCTCTTCGGCAAGCCCACGGTGCTGACGCCGCATGGGGCACTGATGCCGTGGGCGCTGCAATCGGGACGGGGTCGAGATCGCAAACTGGCGGTGCTGCGCACGCTCCGTCCGCTGCTTTCGACGCTGGCTGGCTGGCATGTATCGTCTGAAGCGGAAGCGCAAGCCCTGCGGGAGCTGGCCGATCAGGGACACCTGCCGCGAGCAATCCCGATCGTTCTGGTGGAACACGGCGTTCGCGCAGAGGAACTGGTCCCGCTGCCTGGCCTTCCCCAGCGGCCCTCTTCAGCGGGTCTACGGATCTTGGTTCTGGGGCGCATCCATCCGGTCAAACACTTGGAGTTGGCCCTGCGTGCCTTCGCCAAGCTACGCGAGACGGACCCACCCTATCGCTTGATCCTCGCCGGACCATCGTCCGATGCCGACTACCGGGCCAAGCTGGACGCGCTGGCGACGTCGCTCGGGATTGCCGATGCGGTCGAGTTTACCGGGCTTGTCGGTCCACACGAAAAAGCCCAGCTACTCGAAGAGGCCGCCGTGCTGTGGCTGTGTTCGCACATGGAGAGCTTCGGAGTCGTCGCGCTCGAAGCCCTGGCTCGCGGCACGCCGGTCGTTGCGGTCCACGGCACACCCTGGCACTCCCTAGCCACCGCGCACCTCGGTCACTACGTGGCCCCAACCCCCGAGGCGCTCGCGGCTGCAACGAAGGAGCTTCTGCAATTGTCCAGCGCCGAGCACGAAGCCCTGCGCGGTCGCTGCCGTCAGTTTGTCGCCGATCGCTACACCTGGCCGGTGCTCGAAGCCCGGCTGCAAGCCTTTTATCGGGCGGCGACAGCTTGACGAAAAGGCGTAACTTTCGGCAAAGTCAGTTCTTATGAAAAAGATCACGCTCTCGGCCTTTGTTGCGCTGCCCCTGCTCGTCCTGTCGGCTTGCCACAGCTACAAGGAGACCGGCATCGCCCACATCCGTCAGAACAATGCCGATCTGAAGTCCTGTTTCCAGGAGGCGGCGGCTCGCAACCCGAACCTCAAGGGCTCGATGGAGCTCGCCTTCGAGATTGAGCCCGCCGGCAAGGTGAACCGCTTTAACATCGTCAAAGACGAGTACAAAGATCCGCTGCTGGCCGAGTGCGTCAAGATCAAGTCGATCGCCTGGACGTTCCCGGCCCCCCCGAGCGGCAAGAACGAAGTGTTCACCTACACCTTTACGCACTAGCGCACTCACACCCGCCGCTTCACCACAGAACACTGCGTCTCCGGGGGGAGAAATGGGCACGGCTTTCACATGGCCGAGGAACCGAACAGCACTCCCCCGACCGAGGAACGCGAGCTGGGCTTTGATCAAGTCCTAGAGCGGCTGCACAAAATCGTCACCCGCATCGAGCAAGGCAACCTGCCGCTCGAGCAAGCCCTGTCGCTGTTCGAAGACGGCGTGCGCTTGTCGCGACGAGGCAGCAGCATCCTCGATGCCACCGAGCAGCGAATCGAGCTACTCGTCCGTGGCGAAGATGGCACAGAGGAACGCCGTCCGCTGAGTCCACCCGCCACGACCTCGTCTGCCTCCGAATCCTCGTAGCGCGCTACTGAATCCGGCAGTTGCTCCATCACGGCGCTAGAACGCCGGTGGTCGAGTTGATACACTGCGCTTGATGTCGGCCAACCCACAACCCAAGTCTGCCCCTGTTTTCCCCCCAGAGGCTGCTCCCACGGGCCGCCCCGGTGCGGTTCACGACCGCCCCAGCGTCAACATGTACTCGATGTCTCCGCCCGGACCTGGTGGTGGCGGCGGTGGCATGGGCGGCGGTGGCGCTGCCGGTGGTGCCGGTGGTGCTGTCGGTGCGCCTCCAGGTGGTAAGTACGCCATCTTGCGCGTCATCAGCGGCAACGACCAGGGCAAGACGTTCGAGCTGAAGCACACCTCGACCACCATCGGTCGTGGCGCTGACCAGATGATCATCGTCGCCGACATCGCCGTTTCGCGAAAGCATCTCCAGATTCATATGTCTGGGAACGGCTATCGCATGCAGGACATGGGCTCGCCCAACGGGTCGATGGTCAACGGCAAGCGGCAGCCCGAAGCGCAGCTCATCGACAACGACCAGATCGAGATCGGCAACACGACGATGCGGTTCGAGCACTCGCCGTCGCGTGCGCAGCAAGAGGCCCCGCCGCCGCAGATGATGCAGCAGCAGCCGATGATGCAGCAGCCGATGATGCAGCAGCCGATGATGCAGCAGCCGATGATGCAGCAGCCGATGATGCAGCAGCCGATGATGCCATCGCCGATGGGATCGTACGCCGGGCAGCCGCAGATGGGCGGCTATCCGCCGCAGTCGGGATATCCGCAGCCCGGATACATGCCGCAGCAACAGATGCCGCCGCAGCTCTCGCCGCCGACCTCGGCGGTGCCATCGCCAGCGATGATGACGGGTACCCCGCAAGCGATGCAGTCGCAGTCGATGTCGATGGGTGGCGAGGGTGTGGCCCCCGGACCGCTCGCGTTTCTCGGTGACAGCCGCAAACGGACCCTTTACTTGGGAGCGCTCGCGGGTGTGCTGCTGATTGGCGGGATCGGGCTTGGCCTGACCTCTGCGCTGCGCTCATCGGGTGGCAGCAAAGCGCTCGATCAGGTGCTGGAGCTGTACGTAAACGGCACCAAGAACTTCACCGCCGGTCACTACGATGACGCCAAGAAGGCGTTTCTGGCGGCAGCGGAAAAAGCGCCGGACTCCACGGTGCTGAAGCGCTACATCGAGCTGTGCGACGGCGAAGCCAAGATGGCGGCGGCGCTCGATGCAGCGAAGCGGGCGCTCGACAAGCGGAGCTACGCCGAGGCGCTCAAAGAGTTCGAAAAGGTACCGAAAGACTCGACGCTGTACGAGGACGCCCAGCAGCAAGCTCGGCTGGCACGGCGGGAAGCCATCAAGGCGCTCGTTTCAGAGGCCAACTCGCTGGCCAAGAGCGACACCAGCGGCGCGATGGATCGCGTCCGTCAGGGCCTGGAAATCGATCCCGAAAGCAGCGAGCTACTCGAGCTGAAGGCCCGCCTAAACGGTGCCAAGCCAGAGGAGCCAGAGAAAGTCGCGGCGGCTGAGCCAGAGAAGGTCGAAAAGCCCGCCAAGGTCGAGAAGCCGGAAAAGGTCGAGAAGCCCGAACGACCGGTCGTCAAAAACGATCCGCCGAAGAAGGTCGAGTCCGCACCGGCTGCCGGTGGCGATCTCGATAGCAACAAGCAAGCAGCCTCGGCCTATAAGGGTCGCGACTTTGCGGGGGCAATCTCGGCACTGCAAGCGAGCAAAAACCCCAAGGCAGCAGCGACCATCAAGGACATCCAAGAGGTCAAGGCTCAGACGGAAAAGGCTGGCAAGGCGGAAGCCTCGGCACCCAAAGATGCGCTGGCTGCTTACCAAGCGGCGGCCTCGGCCGACAAGCGGCTCGGTGGCGGACTGTCGGGCTTCCTGAGCGGCAAAATCTCGGGTCTGGCCGCCAAAGCCGGTGGCTCCGGGAACACCGCTGCCAAGCCACCCGCTGCCGGTGGCGATCCTGCCAAGGACGCGCAGGCCGACCAGCTACTCGCGCAGGCCAAGGGAATGGTCGCCAAGAACCCGGCCCAGGCCCGCAACAACTGCCGCAAGGTCATGCAGATGTTCGGCAACAACCCGAGCCATCCCAAGGTCAAGGCGGCCTATACGCTGCTCCAGTCGATCAAGGGTGGCAAAGACGACGACGACGACTTCTAGGCCACTGTCAGCGACTCAACCCGCATGAACCACTGGTGCCGGCGACGAATTTCTTCCGCCGGTACAGTCCCCGATGTAAGGTTCCGCAGTCTGTTGTCACCTCGACGGTGGCCGCACGACAAGAGGAGGCACCGTGGCGACCCCGCTCTTTCGCACCAAGTCCATCAACCAAGTCATGTCCGAGTCCGAGGGCTCGGGAAGTCGGCTGAAAAAGTCGCTATCGGCCTTCGACCTAACGATGATCGGCATTGGCGCCATCATCGGGGCCGGTATCTTCGCACTGACCGGCAACGCGGCCGCGACCAAAGCCGGACCCGCCGTGGTGCTGTCGTTTGTGCTGTCGGGACTCGGCTGCGCCTTCGCCGGGCTCTGTTACGCCGAAATGGCGGCGATGATTCCAGTCGCCGGGAGCGCATATACCTATGCCTACGCGACGCTCGGTGAGCTGTTTGCGTGGATCATCGGCTGGGCCCTGGTGCTGGAATACGCAGTGGGGGCGATCACGGTCGCGATCTCCTGGTCCGGCTATCTGGTGCGCTTCCTCGAAAAGGGCTTTGGTCTGCAGCTGCCGTTCGAGTGGGTGAACGGCTACATGGTGACCTACACCGACGCGGCGGGCGTCCTTCACCACGGTCTGTTTAACGTCCCTGCGGTGCTGCTCGTCGGCATCATCACCGTCCTGCTCATCGTCGGCGTCAAAGAGAGCGTGCGCGCCACCTCGGCGATCGTGTTTATCAAGATTGCCGCCGTGCTGCTGTTCCTTGGCATCGGTGCCATGCACGTCAACACCGCCAACTGGTCGCCGTTTGTGCCGTTCGGTCCCTGGGGCATCGTTCAGGGCGCTGGCACCATCTTCTTTGCCTACATCGGCTTCGACGCCATCACCACCATGTCCGAGGAAGCGAAGAACGCGCAGCGCGACCTACCGATTGGCATCATTGCCTCGCTGGTCATCTGCACGGTGCTGTACATCGCCGTCGCCGGAGTGCTGACCGGAATGGTGCCGTACCTGGAGCTAAAAGATCCGGCACCGGTGACGCTGGCGCTGTCGCGAGCGGGTGTGTCGTGGGGTGTGATGCTGGTCTCGATTGGCGCGCTGGCCGGACTCGGCAGCGTGGTGCTGGTCATGATGATGGGCCAGCCGCGCGTGTTCATGGCGATGAGTCGCGATGGTCTGCTGCCCAGCGCGATCAGCAAGGTGCACCCGCGTTTCCACACGCCGTATCGCTCGACGATGCTGACCGGCACTGTGGTGGCCCTCGCTTCCTCGACGCTGAATGTCGAGATCGCAGGCGAGCTGACATCGATGGGAACGCTGTTTGCCTTCGTTGTCGTCTGTATCGGCGTGGTGGTGCTGCGGCGCTCGAACCCGGGTGCGGCTCGTCCGTTCCGCACCCCAGCGGCGAACTTCGTAGGGCCCTTGGGGGCGGCGACCTGTCTGGTCATGATGATCGGCCTGCCGCACGCCACGCAGCGCAACTTCCTCGTCTGGATCGCGATTGGGTTGGTGGTGTACTTCACCTACAGTCGCCACCACTCACGAGTCGGCAAGGCGAGCCCGGCCGCGGACGCGTAGCACTAGGACCGCCGCATGTGCGGAGTGGTCGCGGTGTTTTCGGGGCTGTCTGCCGCCTCTCGTGAGGCTCTGGCGGCCCCAATGTGTCAGCTCTTGCGGCACCGTGGCCCCGATGGACACGGGCTGCTAAGCATCGGGGACCTCGGCGGTGTCACGCTAGGTCATCAGCGCCTCTCGATCGTCGACCTCTCGCCGACCGGTGCGCAGCCGATGTCGCGCGGCGATCTGAGCATCAGCTACAACGGCGAGTTCTATAACTACGTCGAAAAGCGCGCTGAGCTTGCGGCCCGCGGACACGCCTTTGTGGGCAGCAGCGATACCGAGGTCTTGCTGGCGCTCTGTCAGCAGGTGGGGGTGGCGGCCGCGCTCGAACAGGTCAACGGCATGTTTGCGCTGTCCCTGTTCGACCGGCGGACCCAGACGCTGTGGTTGGCCCGGGACCGGTTCGGCGAGAAGCCGCTTTACTACCTTTTGACGCGCGACCACTGCCTGGTCGCCTCAGAACCCAAGGCGATCCTGCATGCCGCTCGCGCGCTGGGAATCCGCGTTAGCGTGCAGCGCGAGGTGCTGGCGGGCTACTTGGCGGACGCCGAGCACGAGGTTGGGGACCAGACATTTTTCGCGAACCTGGCGCGGGTTCAGCCGGGTGAGTGGCTGCGCATCGAGCGTCGTCGCGATGGCGGTCTGCAGCGCAGCGCGGGGCGTTACTACCAGCTTAGTCCCGAGCGCTGTCCGACGACGAGTGGGCCAGCGGCGGATGCTCATTTCCACGATCTGCTGGCCGATGCGGTGCGCCTTCGCCTGCGCAGTGACGTGTCGGTGGCTGCCTGCCTTTCGGGGGGGCTCGACAGCTCAACTTTGGTAGGGCTGGCGGCCCGCTTGGGGCAGCGCTTGCCGACCTTTTCGGCCGTGCACAATCCCGGCGAGTCCTGGGACGAGCGCGAGTACATCGCCGCGGTAGTCGGGCAGTGGGGCCTGCCGAACGCTGCGGTCGATCCCGCCACGCTGCTTGGCGCCGAGCGAGGCGCCGCGGACTTCGCCGCGTTTATCGGCCACCACGATGAACCGGTCGGCGGCCCGAGTGTGTGGGCGCAGCACGCCGTGTATCGCCTGGTGGCGGGGCAGGGCCATCGCGTCGCTCTGAGCGGTCAGGGGGCCGACGAGTGCCTCGGGGGGTACGGCGGCACGCTACCGGCGCTGCGCAGTGGGCTCCTGCGCGCTGGCGATGTCAGGGGGCTGCTTGCCGAAATCGCCGCATTGCCGGCGGGGCCGGGCCGGGTGCGGGGACTGCTGCAGACCGTGGCAACAGGCCTGCGGCAGCAGCTAGCACAGCACCGCCCGGGGGCCTACGAAGGCTGGCTGTACCACCGCTGGCGTCGGACCTTTCTCGCCGCTCGTTATTTCGATCTGGAGG
>WBZP01000408.1_pt1 | contig 56712 bp, 49 predicted proteins | sample 5204301 | NCBI WGS metagenome assembly WBZP01 (sample SAMN12412401, study PRJNA552823) | activated sludge metagenome | isolation source: activated sludge from nitrification reactor of wastewater treatment plant... | place: USA: Pennsylvania | collected 2017
AGGCCAAGCCGTAGCACAATTCGGCCCGATACGTGCTTCAGGCTTCCTGGCCTGGGCACTCTGGTGTATCGTCCACGTGTTCTTCCTCATCGGTCTCAGAAACCGAGTCCGTGTCATGACCGAATGGGCTTGGTACTACCTCACCTTCCAACCGGGGGCACGGCTACTCTGCGAACAACCCGCCCACCGTCGCCCTCCATCCATGAAACATCATGCTGCGGGACGCGCCGCAGAGGATCGGACTCCCACCAAGCGCGCAGCCTGACCTACGATCTATACCATTGACTCTTCATTAACTGACTCGTAGCCTGTTCCTCACGCACATCTCATCATCCGGATTCTTTAAACGATCATGAGGCCAAGGAGTGTTCCATGCCCGAAAACCGATGGGCGGATATCGGATCGGTTGATGAACTCAGTCGGCGAGAGCTTCAAGAGGTGCAATATGGGAAAACTCGCATTGCTCTTTCCTGCAAAAACAATGGGAAGTTCTCAGCAATCTCCGACGTCTGTAATCACGTGGATGGTCCGCTAGGGAAAGGCCGACTCGATGGCGACTATGTGGTCTGTCCCTGGCACTACTGGAAATTTCACCGCGAAACCGGTCAAGGAGAGCCTGGGTATGAAGCGGATCAAGTCCCGACCTATATAACCAAGATCGAGCAGGGTCGGCTGTACGTCGACCTCTCGTCCGTGACCAAGCGCAAGAAACAGCCGCACGCCCCCCACCCACTCGCCCGCCGTATCGTTCGCCAGCCAGGGCCAATTCGAGTTGTGGGAATTGCAACGACCGCCATGACGGTCGAACATCCTCGGTACAGTACATCTGATGACCTGTTGGAAGTTTCGCTCAACCATGCAAAGACACAGCTTGGCCTGGAGACACAATTGATCAAGTTACGCGAGCTGAACTTTCGAGCCTGCGAAGGGTTCTATTCAAAAGCTGCCCAGGCCTGCACTTGGCCCTGTTCCATCACGCAGATGGATCCTACGGATCAACTTGATCAGGTGTATGAAGCGATCGTGCATTGGGCCGACGTCATTCTCGTCTCGACTCCAATTCGGTGGGGAAACGCCAGCAGCCTCTACTTCAAGATGGTCGAACGGATGAACTGCATCCACAATCAGGAGACCATCGCGAACAAACACCTGCTGAAGAACAAGGTGGCGGCCTTTATTATCATGGGTGGGCAGGACAACGTGCAGGGCGTGGCAGGCCAGCTCATGACCTTTGGGGCTGAGATCGGCTGCCAGTTTCCACAGTTTCCCTTCATTGCCCACTCACGCGGTTGGAGTGCGAAAGATATAGAACAAAATATCCACGAAGTACAGAACAGCTGTGAACTACGTGAAGCGGCACCAGAACTCGTAGCCCGTGCCACCGACATGGCACAATTGATGGTAGAAGGACAGATCCCTGACTACCATCTGGTTTCTGGTGGGCGCAAAGCGCATAAGCTCGACAGCGAGCCGACAGGCTAACTCCACACGGAGCAGAGCGTGATGGATCAGAAGCGGGTCGTCATTATCGGCGGAGGATTCGGAGGCCTGACAGCTGCGCGCTCAATCCGCCACGCCGAGGTCATCCTCATCGATCGTGCCAATCACCATCTCTTTCAACCTCTACTCTATCAAGTTGCGACCGCAGCGCTCTCGCCAGGCGATATTGCTTGGCCTCTACGAACGGTCTTTCGTTCACAGCCGAATGTCCGCGTGATGATGGACCACGTGCTGTCTATCGATCGCACCATGCGGATGGTCCGTCTCCAAGGGAGTCCGCCTCTGCTATTCGACAGCTTGATTCTCGCGCCAGGAGCACGTCACGCCTATTTCGGACATGAGGAATGGGAGTCCTATGCCCCAGGAATGAAGACCATGACGGACGCAGTCCGACTGCGTGGGAACATGCTGATTGCGTTCGAGGAAGCCGAACGCCACCGAGCAACAAGCGGCTCGTCCCCTCGCCTGACCTTCGTGATTGTCGGAGGAGGCCCCACTGGGGTTGAACTCGCTGGTGCGCTGGCTGAGATCGGACGGAAGGCGATGGGACCGGACTATCCTCATCTCCGCAGGGAAGATCTTTCGATCATTCTCGTGGAAGCCGGTCCACGCATTCTCCCTGGATTTGACCGTACACTGTCCGTCAAAGCTGCCGACGCACTTATTCACATGGGAGTGACGGTGAAACTGAACAGCCTGGTCACCGCAGTCACCCCCGATGGTGTCCAGATTGGCGCCGGATGGATTCCATCGACGCATATTGTTTGGGCGGCAGGTAATCAAGCATCACCGTTGTTGAACACACTGTCAGCGCCGCAAGATTCCGCTGGTCGGGTCATAGTTCAGCCGGATCTGACCATCCCCGACGACCCATGGATCTTCGTCATTGGCGATGCAGCCCACTGTCTCGGACGGAATGGGAGCCCGTTGCCCGGAGTAGCGCCCGTCGCCATGCAACAGGGACGCTATGTTGCCAATCTGATCAATCGAAAACTGATGCCAGAACAACGACCCGCTTTTGCCTATGCAGATCGTGGCATGCTCGCGACCATCGGCCGGGCCAAGGCGGTCGCACAATTCGGTCCAATCCGCGCATCAGGGATGCTGGCCTGGGTGCTCTGGTGCGTCGTCCATATTTTCTTTCTGATCGGATTTAGAAATCGAGTGCGGGTCATGTCGGAATGGGTTTGGTACTACCTCACGTTCAAACCGGGCGCAAGGGTACTGTATTGAAGCGCCATAGAACTCTAATAGATAAACTTTATACCGGGAGTCTGCCGTGAAGACCATCTCATTTCTCATCCTGAGCTGTTGGTCGTTGATCGTCACAGGTTGTGTTGCGCTCGAGTCGAAGCAGCCGCTTTCCACCGTCGCCTCAGTGGATCTGACTCGATATGCCGGGACATGGCACGAGATTGCTCGACTCCCCATGTGGTTCCAACGACACTGCGTTGATTCAAAGGCGATCTATACCACTCGTCCGGACGGCAAGATTGGCGTACATAACGAATGCGTGACACAGAGTGGTCAAGTCGAACAGGCTGAGGGTGTGGCGACGGTCATAGACCGCACCACCAATGCGCGATTGGCCGTTACGTTCGATAACTTTTTTGCACGACTTGTAGGTCCCTCTCGAGAAGGGAACTATTGGATCTTCGACCTTGACCCGGATTACCGCACCGCCCTTGTCGGGACACCGGACCGTCGCTACCTCTGGATCTTATCTCGAACTCAGAAACTCGACGAAACAACCTATCAGCAGTTAGTCACGAAAGCTCAGCAGCTCGGCTTTCCTGTTTCAGACCTGATCAAGTCAAAGCCTATGCCTGCGAGTTGACACTCGCCTCGCCGCCACGTAGGTTCTCCCTATTTTTCAACCTCAGGGCCAACTGAACCGAACACCTACGGACCTATGGACTGGCTGTTACTGATCGGCCTTCTGATCTTCATTATCGGAGCCGGAGTAGGGATCTTCTACTGGCGTGAATTTGTGACTCGGCTCTGGGACGACTTCCGCGCTGAGCAACCTGCTCTCAGCATCACCAACCTCTCGGTCCTCAAGGCGGGACGGATCGTGACACTCACCCCTGAGTTGGAGAACGTCGGACCTGGAATAGCCTACGATTGTCTTCTCCAGCTCAGTGGATGGGAAGGCAATTTTTCTGTCAGAACGATGCACCCGCCAGGTTCCCGGCATCAAATCCATTCGATCCCTATCGTGCTGGGACCGGATGCCCCGATCCGCATGAAACCCGTGAGTCGATGTTACGTGAGGCTGGTCTGTCGGGATCGATGGGAACAACGCTATGAATGGTGGTATCCCGTGACCCAAGTGGAGAATCTGAGTACAGGCCTCTATGACATTCAGATCAACCTCTCGCAGCCGGAACGAACCGAGCCACATCCATCCAACTGGAAAGTCTGGCAGTTGCTTCGCAAAACCTCTCCCGATGAGTAACCGATCCTCATCGCATGTGAGGCTTTTTTGATACCTCCTTGAGGAGACAATCGTTTCCTGGTTGATCGCAGCCTCTTGCATTCTGGATTCCCGATCCGTACCATTTTATGATCCCGTCACAGGGATGGGCGTGCCTTTGTGAAAACTCTGTAAGACTTCAGTTCCCTGTTCGACTGAGAAGCAGTGATTCCACCCCCGGAAGGAGATACCCTATGCCACCGATTCTTCACATCGATCCCATTGTCAAAATCACAAAGACGGACGAGGAATGGAAACGGCAGCTTTCGGCTACAGCCTATCGTGTCTTACGACACGAAGATACGGAACGAGCGTTCGTCAATCCACTGCATGAGAATCACCAGGCCGGCACTTACTACTGCGCAGGGTGCGACCTCCCACTGTTCTCGTCTGTGCATAAGTTTGATAGCGGGACCGGCTGGCCGAGCTTTTGGCAGCCGATCGATCCTCGGGTCATAGAAACGCGGACGGATTTCGCACTCTTCATCCCTCGGACAGAGATCCACTGTGCCCGTTGCGAAGGCCACCAAGGGCATGTGTTTAAGGATGGTCCGAAACCCACGGGCCTCCGGTACTGCATCAATGGAGCGGCACTAAAATTCTTGGCCGACTGAGTGCCAACGACTTTCACCCGTTCCGTTCACATGAAGAGGCGCTACGTAGGTCGCACAGGGAGAGGCGTCCCGTACCGCTGTCCCCCCCCTGGCGCTTGTGATCCGGTTCAAGGTACAATTCCCCACCAACGATGATCGAGTTCATAGTGTAATGCTCCGCTCCAGACGATCCTACACGTGGCTTCTCGTTCCCCTCGTTCTACTTTCATGTGGAAAGGTTGGGAGTCTATTTGGCTCGAAAACCGATCCCTGCTCATTAGTCACCGTTGCAGAGGCGCAACAGGCACTCGGGGAGCCGGTAGAGGAAGGGGCACCGTCAGAACCAAAGACTTGCCTCTTCAAGGCCCATCGGAATGAAGGCAATACCGTCACGGTTCAACTTCATGACAGCGCCGGTCAGGACCGTAAGGCCTGGTTTAATAAAGAGCGCCTTCGGCGCGACAGTCAGCTCATTCCTGGCCTTGGCGAGGGAGCAGTCAGAATCAATTCTGCCTCTCTATCCCGCCTGACGTTTCTGCACGAGGATGAGCTGATCACCGTGATCGTCGCCTCGACCAAACAGAAGCATCTCGCTGACGCCGTCACACGGCTGAGTCGGACTGTTGCCGAGCGGTACGGGGCCACCTTGACCACAACCATCCCCTCCACGCTCACCAGCCCCGTAACTCAACTGAGTTCACCACAGGACGCCGGCTCTCGCACAGCGCCCGTGACACTCACGCAAACACGCCCGGCTCACGAGACTCTTCAGGACGGGCCCAAGAAATCCACGTCTATTGATCCGACGAGTCTCATCGGGACCTGGCATACACGCGTCTCACGTGGCACGACCCAGCATGACCTTCTGCTGGTCATCAAACCGAACTTGGAATGGTCCCTCTCTTCGATGATGGAATTTGATGGCATCTTGAATGCCGAATCCGGCTTGTGGTCCCTGGAACGAGCGAACACATTCAAGGGGCTCGGGTGGAAGGGGACGTATCGAATCACTACGCCGAATTCATTCGCCACAACTGGAAGTGTTCAGGCCAATTGGAAACGGGTCGTGACTGATCAGCCCCCTTCACGTGTTCCAGCTGAGCTCTGGAACCTACGCCGAGAGGCAACCAGTGTGCCTGTTTTCCAACTAAAGACCGTTGACCCTGACTTAATCGGGCAATGGGAAGGTTCCGGGACCTATGCCGGCGGTCCCGCCACCTTTGTGTGGGCTATCCAACCATCGGCTGCAACAGACTTATTGATCGTGGACAGTCTCAAAGGAACAGTTCGATCGAAGGATGGTCTTCCTCAACTGCACCCAGCACAAAAAAAACAACCACGTGTGAGCGTGATCGCCTTCAACGATCATGGGTTTACCACGACGGATGGGAAAACCAATCTCAAATGGAACAAACTGCAACAATCAGAATCCACAGAAACCAGTCAGCTCTAAAAATTCGGACTATTCGTCGAACCAGGATCACCTCATATGACTGAACCAGCCGAGAGTATTGGCTTCGTCGGAATCGGTCGGATGGGCGCCAACATGGCCCGTTGCCTCCATGAACGAGGACTCCATCTGACATCGGTCTACGATCTTGACCCCACAGCCGCTGTCGACTTGGCTGCTGAACTCGATGTCCATCAGGCACAAACACCAGCCGACGTTGCCGACCGCTCGTCCGTTATCATCACCGTGGTGTCCGATGACACAGCGATGCGTTCTATCTTCTCTGCAACCGATAAGACGAGTCTCTTGGGCAGCGCTCGAGGCCGGCTCTTTATCAATTGCGCCACCCTCTCTCCCAAAACCCATCAAGACATCGCTGGCTTGGTTGCCGACCAAGAAGGACTATGCCTTGAATCCTGCATGGCGGGGAGCATCACCCAGGCCAGGCAAGGCACCCTATACCTCATGTGCGGTGGCAGCGCCGAAGCCTATATCCGCGCAAAGATCATACTCGACGTCCTTGGAACGACCGTGCGCTACATCGGTCAATCCGGCGAAGCCGCGAATGTCAAAGCCCTGGTGAATATGGTGATGAACAGTAATACCGCTGCCTTGGCCGAGGGGTTAGGACTCGGAGCAGCGCTGGGAATCGATCTGGCGCTGTTGCGTGACGTATTCAGCCAAACAGGTGCCGCCTCTCGCGTGCTGGAGACAGACGGAGACGACATGCAGCAACGTGCGCACGACTGTTATTTTTCAGCAGCCCATGCAGCAAAAGATTCTGCCATCGCACTCGATTTGGCCGAACAGGCAGGACTCTCGCTTCCTGTCGCCCAGGCGACCCTTGCGCAATACCAGCGGTTGATGGCACTAGGGAAAGGTGATCTCGATAAATCTGCAATTGCAGAGTTAACGTTCGTTGATCGTCTTGGATCCTCATCAGCGCGTGGCTGATCCCGAAAGCAAACGCAGAGAGCAACTTGAACGGATCACACAAACCAGGGAGAGATAGAAGGAATAGCCGACACTGACCGTATCGAGGTCAGTGTATCCCTAGACTTGAAAGAACTGCCTCACGTGTTCGATCGGCACACAGCCGACGAGCAAATCGCCCTCTGGGGAGACCAGAAGGGGAACCCCATTTTGACCAGTCGCGTGCCACGCCGTTTCCCATTTCTGAGCAAGAACATGATTGTGTCCGTCACCGTCATCAACAACATGTCCCTCTGCCAACTCCTTCAAGACCTCCGGATCAGAAATGTCTTGCCCGTCGCACCAGAACGCGCGGTATGTCCGCCGAACAAAATCCATCCCCACCTTTGATTCCTTTTGTAGAAGCGCAATTGCTTGTTCAATCGCCGGAAGCGTATTCGGTTTCCCAGGTGGCAACGCGATCGGCAACCCCGGTGCCAACCGCTGCACCATCGTCACTTCATGTCGCAACTCCGCACCTAATGAGCCGCTCCATGGCTTCATGGGACGTGGCAACTGCGGTGCGTGCTGGACTCCGCGCCACTCACAACGGTCGATCACACCCACATCATGCAGCCTTTCATGCAGGGCATAACAGAACGGACAATTAAAGTCGCCATAGAGGATGACACGCTCAGCTGTAGATTGAGGCTCCATAGACGCCACTCTACCGAACTGGCGAGCTAGAATCTACCTCATATTGCTTGTCGTCGAACCAGACAGTTGGAGCGGTTTATGGAGAGGAGTGTCGTAACAGCTCCTGAAGACCTGCCCTTAGGGCGGGTAATGTCAACGGTTTCGTCACCACCTTGTCCATACCAGCCTGGCGACACTTTTGCGCATCTTCGTCAGACGCATGACCGGTGAGCGCCATGATCGGGAGATGATTGAGTGCCCCTTCCTCACGACGACGAATTTCGCGTGTCGCTTCATACCCATCCATTTCAGGCATCTCACAATCCATCAACACAATATCGTATGTCGTTCGGGTAATCGCCTCTACCGCTTCTCGTCCTGTTCGCGCCACCTCAACCTGACAGCCCAACTTTTGCAAGAACTTGCAGGCTACGACTTGATTGATTTCGTTGTCATCCGCAACCAACACCCTCTTCGGAATCTTCTGCTCACTGAAAACAGATTGCGCTGTTCCTACGGAAAGGGCCCTGGCCTCTCGAAAAATCGCTGGAAGTAGATTGGTGGTATAGCTGAAGGTACTGCCCTCGCCGAACTGACTGGAGACCAAGATGGTTCCTCCCATCAACTCGACAAGCTGGCGACAAATCATCAGACCAAGTCCGGTCCCGCCGAATCGCCTTGAGGTGGACGCCTCGGCCTGGGCATAAGCTTTAAACAGTTGAGCCTGTTGTTCCGAAGTCAACCCGATACCTGTATCACGAACACTCCAGTGCAACACCACCGTGTCTGTGTTCTCAGACAACTCGGACTTCACAGCAACCGCAATCGTGACGCCTCCCTGTTGTGTAAACTTGATCGCATTCCCGACAAGATTGAACAGGATCTGCCTCAACCTGATTGGATCACCACGAAACTCTTCTGGCACACCGGACTCAATCTCCACTGAGAGCGTCAGACCTTTATGAGCGGCTAACCCCTCCGTTAAGGTGGTGACATCGTGAATGAGTCCTCGCAGGTTGACGTTGGCCACCTCCAAGGTCATCTTCCCGGCCTCAATTTTTGAAAAGTCCAGAATGTCGTTGACTAATGTCAGTAACGCTTCTGCGGAGCGATGCATCGTCTCGATGAGCTCCCGTTGTTGGTCGGTTAGTGAGGTATCTTGAAGCAGTTGCGTGCAGCCCAACACCCCATTCATGGGAGTCCGCAGCTCATGACTCATCGTTGCAAGAAAAATCCCCTTCGCCCGTGCTGACTCCTCTGCGGCTTCCTTTGCACGACGCAACGCAACATCCGAGGTAATATCGAGCCCATACGCACGGATCAGTTCAAGATCTCTGAGGGGAAAGAACGACCAGGCAATGACCCGATTCCCCACAACATGTTCAACGTGAGATAATGAGACATCCGTCGTGAGACACTCACGAAGCATCGCCGAAAGATCTGCTGGAAACATCACTTCAATCCCAGCCTCAAGTAGCCCACACCGTTCCATCAAGTTCAACATACCCGTATTGGCATAGAGCACGGCACCCGTTGCATCAAACTCCACAATAGGGTTAGGCGCATCCTCGGCCAGTCGTGCCGCACGTTGCACATCCCGCTGAACTTCCATCGCATCGGTCAAGTCCCGAACGATCACGACGGCCCCAACACATACCCCCTGCTGTAATCGAGGCCAGAATGAGAGTGACAACTCAAATTGAGTCCCATCCTCTCGAGTCCAGATATGAGAAGGAATCACGACGAGTTCGCCGGCACTTCTCATTCGATTGAACGGGCATTCTAACGTGGTGGTCTCCCCTACCGTCACACAGCCCATTAGGTCGTGAAACCTTATCCCGGTGGCCGTGCGGGTTTGACCAACCAATTGCTGTGCGACTGCATTCAGCAGCACGATGCAATTGTCACGGTCCAAGAAGAAGATGGCCTCAGGGACTGCTTCCAACAAGAAGCCGGCATCATCACCTGTCAGGAGGCTGAGTGGTCTATTTCCGGAGTCCGGGTGAGCACTATTCATGGACGACGTCATAAGGTATGCGTGAGAGACCTCAGAACCTCCACTCTATCGGCAGAACCAGAGATCGTCTAAAGTTTCAATCGCTGTCGTCTCTAGACCATGGTGTTCGTTTCTGCTGATTGATATCGATTGCTTGGGCGCTTTCTCGTTTTAGTAAAGTTCTCCTTCTACCCTCCGATAAGGCACACGACGGGGCCTACTAGAATCTCCAAGGGAGGTGTCTATGATATCCACCATACACACCGCACTCTCGGGCTTGGCTGCCTTCGGGAAACAGATCGAAGTCGTGGCGCACAATGTCGCCAACCTCAATACCGATGGATTCAAGAAATCAAGAACAGAGTTCGTCGAAGTCCAGACCGGAGGCGTCCTTCCCGTTGTTGGGAAAGACACAGTATCAGGTCCAACGGTTCTACGAGATACAGGCGGCACTCAATTCCAGGTTGAACTGTCGAATGTGGACATCGGTGAAGAGACCGTCCAACAGATGCTGGCCCAACGTAGCTTTGAAGCCAATCTTCAGACTCTCAAAACTGGCAATTCATTACTCGGCAGCATCCTGGACATCAAGAAGTAGCGCACAGCACTCTTTTCTAGAGAGTGATGCAGCCGTATGGCGTAGTGCTCAGGCATCTCAGACCTCCTCCTCTCATGGCCACTTTCTTCTGACGTAGCATTTTTCTTCGTTACTGTGTTATGTCGGGCTCATGACACCCCAACGTGTGCTGTTGGTCATCCCTCCCTTGACTCAGCTGAATACCCCCTATCCATCCATCACCTACCTGACCGGATTTCTGCAGTCCCAAGGAATCCAGGCGGAACAGGCTGATCTCGGTATTGAAATGGTGCTTCGTCTCTTCAGCGCCGACGGCCTACGATCCCTGTTCAAACAACTGCATCACAACAGGAACGCCTTACCAAAAGAAGCCCTCCGCATGATGCAGGCCGAGCATCAGTACATCGAACTGATCGGACCGGTCATTGCGTTCTTGCAAGGCCATAGTCCAGACACCGCCGCTCGCTTGATGGAACCGGGTGTTCTACCTCAAGGACCGCGATTTCGTGGTCGGCGGACATTCGCGCGCTCGGTGTCAGTCACTGACCGGGCCAAGCAGTGGGCTACTTTCTTTCTTGAAGATCTCGCTGACCTCGTACAAGCCACCATTACTCCGCACTTCGGTTTGAGTCGGTATGCGGAGCATATTGGGCGCAGCGCGTCATCGTTTGATCAAATCGCCGACTCCCTGGCAGAGCCGCAGAGTTTGATAGATGAGTGGCTACTGGCTCTCTTTTGGAATCACTTCCAACGGACTCAACCGACGCTCCTCGGTCTGTCTATCCCTTTTCCAGGCAATCTGTATGGCGCATTCCTCATCGCGCAATCGATCAAAAGGCAGTATCCAGACCTTCCTATCGTCATTGGTGGTGGCTACGTGAACACTGAGCTTCGTCGAGTGACTGATCCCCGAGTATTCGACTATGTGGACTTCATCACCCTGGACAATGGAGAACGGCCGATCTTGTCTTTGATTGAACATCTCTCAGGACTGCGTCAGCGCGGAGCGTTGTGCCGAACGCTGTATCGCGAACACAATCGTGTCATGTATGCGGATGATCCCTCTCTCACTGATTTCTCCATGGACGACATCGGGTGTCCGACCTACAGGGGATTGCCACTAGATCGCTATCTGACCATTCTCGATAGTACAAACCCCATGCATCGCCTGTGGTCGGAGGGTCATTGGAACAAACTCACCGTGGCACATGGGTGTTATTGGAAACAATGCACGTTTTGCGACGTGGGGTTGAACTACATCAGTCGCTACGAAATGACGCCGACTGAACGACTCATTCAGCAGATCGAGCAGCTCATGGCCGAAACAGGATGCCACGGCTTTCACTTCGTGGACGAAGCAGCGCCACCCTCTGCCTTGAAATCATTAGCATTGGGACTGTTGGAACGACGAATCACAATCCGCTGGTGGGGCAATATCAGGTTTGAACCAGCCTTCTCGCCCGACCTCTGCCGACTCCTGGCTGCATCCGGTTGTATCGCCGTCACGGCCGGACTCGAAGCCGCTTCAGACCGTCTGCTGGACGAAATGAAGAAAGGGATTACCGTCGATCAGACCGCACTGGTTGCCGCAGGATTTAGGAAAGCCGACATCCTGATCCATGCCTATCTGATGTATGGCTGTCCATCAGAAACCGTGCAGGAAACCATCGACTCTCTTGAGCGTATCCGGCAACTCATCGCAGCCGATCTGATTCAATCGGCCTTTTGGCACCGCTTCACGGTGACCGCGCACAGCCCGGTTGGTCTGGATCCCGCCGCACATGGTCTCCGGATTCTTGGACCCAAGTTCCAGGGTTTTGCAGAAAACGATCTTGAGCACAATGATCGTACTGGAAATACCCCGAGCTGGATCGGAGAAGGACTTCGACGCTCGCTCCTCAACTACCTCGAACGGCGTGGGCTCGATCTTGATGTCCGTTTTTGGTTCGATGAAAAGGTTCCGCGTCCTACGGTCTCTTCAAGATGGCTTACAGGCCTGCTCAAGAAACAGCGCATCGATGAGGGACCAGCCAGAGAACGGCGGCTGGTTTGGTTGGGAGAGACCGTGACCAGTGAATCTATCGGGAAGCGTTCACGAGTCATCCTCCGAGGGCCTCAGCATGATCAGATCCTCATACTCCCGACTTCCCAAGCCCAATGGCTAACACAATTAATCTCGAATGCGACCCCACAACAACCATCTCAGACTTATCCACACATCCACGACATAGGTAAGGGGTTTCCTGGAACAGCATCAAGCTACAACCGATTTGTCACTTCTCTAGCTTGGAGACAGATCAGAGACACCGGATTGGTGCTCGTCTAGAAGATTTGCAAGAAATACAGGGTAGGCTCGATCATGAAATCGGAAAAACAAGGGCTGGAACCCAGTATTTGGATCCCAGCCCTTCCCTCAAACCAACTGTTCTAAGCTACGCTATAATGACTAGTACTGCAGCTGCAAGGCCACGTGGAATGAATCGACCTTATTCCCAGCAGCACTCGGCCCGTAATTAATCCACTTAGTTTCTAAATCGCCATACCGTCCGTACGCAGAGATGCGGGCATTGTGACCAGAAATGATGTAGTTCACACCATATTCATACTCCTGCCGCATCGCGCTATAGTGTGGATCGACACTCGTGAACCGGACATAGGGCTGGAACCGTCCGATGCCCACCTCCTGCGGAATCAGGTACAACCCATAGACTGTCCAAGAATGACCGTTAAACGTGCAGAAACAGCTACTACCTAAGTTAGCACCCAAATTGTTCGCAAACGCCCCGGCTCCATAATTAGCCCAGTGACGTTTGAATTCTCCATTGAATGTGAACACGCCCATATTATTCGGAAGCACCTTTTCAATCAATACATCGACAGAGGCTCCCGTAAAATCCGACACATTTCCTGTGGCGGCATTCCCTGCCCCATCCTTTTGGTGCTGAACGCTTGCACCAATCGCCGCAATATCTCCGGCCGTTCCATAGTAGGTGCCAGAGGTGTAATAGCCTGGATTCGGCTCATCATTCAAGAAGTTCCATTGCAAACGTCCAGTGTACATCAAACTGGAACCTCCATTGGCTCCACCCCTCAATCCCTGTGACACTGCTAGGGCATAGAGTAGATGTGTGCCACCTGGATGAACCTTCCCCCAAAAGGTTGCCGCATTGTCACGACCATAGAGACCGGTCTTCCCGCCAAGAGCACTTACACCGTTAAAATTGGTGCTGTAGTCAGAGGGGAAAAACGGCGTCCTGAAGCCATCGAAGGTAGCATGGTAGAAGGGACCATTTAACTCACCACGCTCGCTCGGCAGCAACATCCGCCCGACCCAGAGGTTGACCATCTCATTGAACTCAAACTTCCCGATCGCATCCAAAAGCCCAATCGAGGAGTTGCCTCCAAAATTCTGAGATAACAGCCCGGTATTTGTAGGATTAGCCCCAATAAACGCACCGGCACCTCCGTTGGCGTTGCAGTTGAAGCAATCTGTATTGAACTCGAACTTGACATATTTGTGGATTTGCCCGTTGATGTAGATACGAGCGTTGTTGACCGTAAAATCGTTTGTATAATGCCCTGCTGGCGATGCCCCTTCAATGGAATTGAAACTGGTCCTGATACCCATCCCGATCGAGATCCACTTGTCCTCATCAGCTTTGATTGTGCCACCAGCAAAGGCACTGGGCAGCATGGATCCCATTCCAGCCACCAGTGCCGCCATGGCTCCAGCAACTACAAATTGTTTCCACCGCCTCACATTATGTCCCTTCATACTGATGCCCTCCCTTGTGAGTATTAAGAAACCACTACCGCCCACCTGAGACTGTTGAGTAGAAACTCTTGTCCCTAATAAATTGGCGCCGACTATGCCTAAGTCCTCGAAACAAAGCAAGAAACTTTTCGTATGTAGCTCAGCTGTGCCGACTATACATCAGTAGTTCTGCTTGTCAAAACACATAGTGAAAATGAGCAGGTACGATACCGAATCTGGTATTCTCCGCACATCTCACCATGCTCCACAATACGTAAGAGGTTTCAGCTCGTTTCAGCCAATGCCTGTCACGCTCTAGAATTCGGCCTCCTGTAAAAGCAATCCTTGTACCCCGGTACGGGGTACATAAGAAAATCTACAGCTCGAGGTAAATGGCAGCCTGATACGAGTATGATTTTCGTCTTCAGCAGGGAGAATTTTATGAGATAACTTATTGATAAATAAACGCCAGATAGATGTAGTTCCTCATCCATCCACCTGGCGTTCTATGCGGAGATCAGCAACCGTCTAGCGGTTCGGCTGGGGAGTATAGCGGAGGTATGGCTTGACCGTCGTGAAGCCTTTAGGAAACAACTGTTGCGCTTCTGCATCACCCACTGCGGGAGTAATGATGCAATCCTCGCCATCCCTCCAGTTTGCTGGAGTGGCCACTTTATATTTGGACGTGAGTTGTAATGAATCGATGACGCGTAATAGCTCATCGAAGTTCCGGCCACAGGAGGCCGGGTAGGTCAATGTCAGCTTCACCTTCTTATCCGGGCCGATGATGAAGACCGAGCGCACCGTCATGTTATCGATCGCATTCGGGTGAATCATGTCATAGAGCGTCGCGACCTTCTTATCCGGGTCAGCAATGATGGGATAGTTCATCGTCGTCTTTTGTGTCTCGTTAATATCGTTGATCCACCCCTTATGAGAATCCATCGGATCCACACTCACGGCAATCACCTTGACTCCCCGTTTTTTAAATTCCGGAGAAATCTTGGCGACCGTGCCTAACTCCGTCGTACAGACTGGGGTGTAGTCCTTGGGATGAGAAAACAGAATGCCCCACCCGTTCCCCAACCATTCATGGAAATTAATCGTCCCTTCTGTCGTCTCCGCCGTAAAGTTCGGCGCGTCATCGCCCAATCGAATCGCCATATGACACCTCCTTAAAATCGTATTATCATGAAACAGAACCTCACTCGACCGTATTTTGTTACCATACTGTGTCGTAATAGCCGAGTTCAAGGGGCTGCGAGAAGGAAGCAACACCCCTTCCTAGCCACAACTCCCTTGCTTGCGGCATCAGATCGGGCCCCACACTCAAGTTTCTTGAATCCCAACCGATAGGACTCCTGTGCACCCTTGATGGAGTAGGAACATGGATTCGGATTCCTCACGCACCAAGCTCCGGATTTCCAAAGACCCGATGTACTTGCTGCTCCGGGAAGGGTGCATCAAGGAATTCAATGTCAAGAAGGCTGCGGGAGACAAATGCGATCTCCGAGGATGCGACCTACGAGGGCTTGATCTTCGTGGACTGGATGCCGATGGGCTGGACTTCAGCGATTGCTATTTCCGACAATCCGACCTGCGCGGCGTGGACTTAAGTAAGGCCAATTTGGACGGTGCCAGCATCAACGCTTGCAAGATTTCAGGCGTCCTCTTTCCGGCAGAACTCAGCGCTCCAGAGATTGAGCTTTCCCTCCTCCATGGAACGCGCATGCGACTCAGATCGAAGTAGCTGTGGATACCCCAATATCGACCACGCGTGTTCTATCTGCAACATGATTTTAGGAACCGGCAGCGAGTGCCAATTGCGTGCGCACCTTCTCATGCCCGGACTCTGCCGTTCCCGGATCCAGTAGGACGACTCGTTCCTCGGTCAACCGTCCACTTTCCAGCAACACATTCCGAACGACCTCCGCGCGTTGTCGGGCTAATGCCTCTAACTCAGCATCAGAAATCACGATAGCTGCGGCCACTCGTTGTTTCATCTCCTCGGTGGTCGGCTGGGCAGATTCCGCCGACGTGGTCGCCGGATCAGGTGCAGGAAGCTTTGCATACAGTTTTTCCACCAGCCGTTGCTCGTCTTTGGGAGAAAGCGCGTCACCCTCGGAACCTGTCACTTTTCTCGGCTTCCCGCTCATTTCAAAGAGTTGATCATGGAGTTTCCTCGCCTGAAGGGCCGCCCGGTCCACTGTCGTATCGAACGTTCCTTTGACATCCAATCGGAGTCCGGCTCGCTCATCGAGCGCCGTCTCCAAGGCCTCAAGCTTCTTCATATCCTCGGCAGTCAACGAAGTGCTGCCTGGTTTGAACTCGATGAACTGCAGACCTTCCTCGTTCTCCCCTCCCCCAGGTACCAACTTGCCCATTAAGGAAAAGGGCGATGCAACCACCTTGGTCAGAAGATTGAGCAAGGTTGAAATCACGACCTTGCCGTACTTGAAATCCGGGTCGTTGAGGTTACCCCGAATCGGCATGTCGATCTCAATCTGGCCCTTGCGATCCTTCAGCAGTCCCACGACCAGCGGGACAGGCAGCGAGGTGGCATCCGGACTATTGGTCTTCTCCCCAAACGTGAGTTGATCGACATGAACCAGGTTTTCGGCTTCTAATATCTTTTCAGACACCTTGTACTTCAGGTCGAGCGACAACTTCCCTTTAGATAATCCGTATCCCACGTACTTGCCGCTGTATGGACCGCCCGGTCTCAGATCCATACCGGCCAGCGTGATGACCAAGTCCGTGAAGGCATCCTCGCTCAACGGGTTGATCTTTCCGATGATCTTAAACGGCGCGGTTCGTCCCACTTTCCCAGCCAGATTGACGTCGGCTTTCTTGAGCTGCTTGGAGGATAATCCCTTGATGGTCCCGCCAAAATCCGTGAGACCGAACTTGACCTTTGGCTCAATCGACTGATCCTCAAACGTCGCGGCCAACCTCACCAGCTTGATCTGATCAATCCTGACAGGCACGGGCTCCGCCGGTTTGCCTTGCGATTTTTCCCCTCCGGGCTCTTTCTGAGGCGGCGCCTGCTCAGTCGGCGGAGATGAGGCGGCAAACCTCGAGAGATTCAGTTTCCCATCGCTACCGATGACAATCTGTGCATTTGGTTCTTGCCAGACGATTTCTTCGATTTTTACCGCCGTTGGCTCGACGTCCAGTGCAACCCGATTCAAGTTCAGCGCTTTCCACGTCACGGCATCGGTGAGAATGTTTCGCTCCCCGATCGCCAGCTGACTTATCCCTAGATTTCCCTGAAACTGCATTATCGGCCCGTTGTCATGTGCCTTGGAAAAATGCACCGCTCCATCAAGATCAACCGCACCGTCCCGCACTTCTGCGTTGAGGAACTGATCGAGATAGGGTTGAAAAGGACGGATCTCGATGTGCTCCAACTTAAGATTTGCGTCAGCTTTCAACGGTTCGACCGTCACCGTTCCCTTCACCCCAATCGCACCCGTCTCATTCAGCTTCAGCGACAGATCGACCGGTAGCGGCTTCTTGAATGGAATCTGCACATCCTTCACGGTCAGATTCATTCTGCCGACATCCACATGGGCAGGCTTGGGGAGCGTCCGATCCTCATACGACGCACTGTAGTTCTTCAGACCGATTTCATCGACCGTGATCGCCCAAGGTTTGGCTGGCTTCTCCGACGTAGCCTTCACAGGCGATGGTGGCTCCGTCTTTCCCTCTCCACCCACAGGCGAAAATAGTGTCTGATAATTGACCACACCGTTCGGTGCCATCCAGGCATCAAACCGGGCATCGGCTGAATGGACCTTGGCGACCTCGACGGTCTGTTTCTGGAGATCCAGTTGAATCCCCTCCACATGAAACACCGGCACGGTTACAACGGGATCAATGCCACCCCGCTCCACGAGAGCCAAATCGTCAATCGAAACCTTTCCATTCTTCACCGTGGCCTGTGGAGTCTGACCATGAAGATCGAAGTGATACGACGCAGAGAGACCAAGAATGCCTTGCTGGATATCAAACTGCACCATATCATGCAGCACTTGATGCAGCGTCTTCAGCTTGATACCAGTCAGGTTCACACGCCCATTGGACTCCATCGGTTCCAAAAAGATCGTTCCTTCCCAGGAAATCCGTTCTCCCTTTCCAATCTCAGCCGTGAAGGCATGAGCATTCTCTCTTCCCTCTACTGGAACTGTGCTGAAATTTCGCAATGCTATCTCAAACGGGACCACGTCAACGACGATCGGCCTAACCTTCGAGTCATCTCGATACTCGACAATCCCTTGCCCGATCTCCAGAAAATCAATCTGCACCGGCATCAGTTTCTTGGGTTCACCGGCCGGTTGAGGAGATGGTTGGGCCTTTTCATCCTCGGGTGGAACCAGCGACATCAGATTCAGCTTGCCCTCCGAATTGACCCTGGCTGCCACATACGGCATCGTGAGATGAATCTCATCGAATGCCACCTTTTGTAAGGACAGCGAGGCTGCACTCAGATTCACGAACAATTCCTCGAATCCGAGCATCGGCGTCCCGTTCGGCTCCTGTACTTCCAACCCATTGAGACGAAGTGACAGCACAAAAGGATTGAAACCAGCCTCCCGAAGCACAATAGGATGCTTGATTTGCTCCGAGACGGTGGGGACGATGTATGACTGAATGAGATAGGGAACCAGCACGAATCCGAGGAGTGCATAACACGCAATGAGACCGACAACCGTGCCGATGACCACACGTGGACGGAGCAGCCGATGCATACCTAACCGATTCCTTGATAAGTGAAACTGAGAGTAAAACTATAGGGGACTAGCCCTTCGAATGTCTACTAGGGGAAGAGCATCTTTCGTCTGGTATCTCTGTAGGGGACCAACTCGTGAGCGATGTCCTGGGCGAAGCGGACATTGGGATAAACTCCATGAGGGAGATTTGAGCTCCACCGAATAACGAGCACCTCCTAGAGATATGGCATGACCATTCAAAAGGAATGGACTCTGAATTGTGGATGCACGGTCAAAAGAATCACTGGTGAACAGTGTTTACGCATATACAACAATTACGATATAGCAATAAATCCTACGCGGTACGAGCAAGCTCTGTATGGTGCGCCCGGCTGGAATCGAACCAGCGACCCTCAGCTTAGAAGGCTGATGCTCTATCCGACTGAGCTACGGGCGCACTCAAATATTTCAACTACTTGGAGGAATGACCCTCAACGGCCATGTCGCTTGGTGTTATTACGGTGTTAACGTCAAGGTACTTTTGCACCTTCAGAGCAGCATCCGTCAAGTCTTTCTCTTCGATTGAGTTGTATCGCTTCCACATCTTCTCAGACTTGTGCCCCACGATCTTCATCGCGGTTGCTGTATCCACACCGGCGCGTCGTAGGTTTGTCGATGCACAATGACGGAGATCGTGGAATCGAAAGTCAGTGATTCCGGCATCTCTCAACGCGGTCCTGAAGGATCGGCTGATACGTTGAAGCGGTCGGCCCTTGTAGGTGAACACGTGGTTGTTGGTCAGACGGCGAATTTTGGCCAAGCGTTGGAGGGTTGATCGAACGTCTGCGGTCATGGGAATACGCCTCCCGGTTTTGGTCTTCGTGTCTTGACTTCGAAGGGTGATGAATCCCCGACGGAGATCAACACGGTCCCACGTCAGAGACACAATCTCCCCGAACCGTTGGCCGAGTTGATAGGCGGTCAAGAGCACCGGGCGTAGGTGTGGCTTTGCGGAGTGATGTAACCGGCTCCATTCGTCCTCGGTCAAAACTCGGTCCCGCTCGTTCTGTGGGTTGGGTATGGTTACCCGTGAAGCAGGGTTAGCCTGGAGCAGTCCCCGCTTGATCGCCACGTTCAAGCAATGCTTCAGGGCGATGTGATCATGGTTGATGGTCTGAGTGCTGGCCCTTTTGCCGTTTGGCTTCTTTCTTTGGCTGCGGAAGGCTTCTATGTCTTCCGGTCTGATCTCAGAGAGGATCCGATGACCGAAGAAGGGTATGAGATGGGTGTTGATGCTATGGGATCGGCCCACGAATGAACGAAGTCCTCGAACGGTTTCCAGCTCCAGGTAAGCCTTCGCCCATTCTCTGAAGAGGATCGGTTTGGCTTGTTCGGTCTTCTCGTGGCCGAGGAGGAGTCGTGTCCTGATGGTGGCTTCCATCTCCTTGGCAACAGTCTTATTGAGACACCCCACCTTCCAGCGTTTCCAACGGGCACCAGGCACACCACTCGCGAGAGCCAATGATTTTCCGTCCGCACTTTCGATCACCGGAAATTCCACATAGTAACTATCGCGCCGCTTAGTGAGTCCCATGGCTGTCTCTCCGTGGTGTGATCGTGTGCTGATCGATCCAGGCATCCAGTTGAGCTTGCTTAAACTTCACCAGCCGCCCGATTTTGACGTACCCCAGTTTCCTCGCGGAGACCCATCCGTACAGGGTCAATTTGGATATGCCTAAATACTTCGCGGCCTCATCCATTGTCAAAAGGTTATTCATGGCGCTTCAACAGCCCTCTTCCTCATGCACGACACATTTGGTCGATCGAACTGATCGACGTACCTACACAACTCTCAGGAGTGGCACTTATGAGAGGGTTCAGAATTTTTGACCATACCGAAAAGGTAGGGGAAGACAGTTGACAGCGCTCCATAAGCCATGTAACATTTTGTTACATGCAGCCTCATGAACTCAAACAGGTGCGGACATCCCTCGGATTGACGCAAGATGCCCTCGCTGAGCAGCTCCAGCTGACTAGGCAGACTATCAATCGGTACGAGCAGAAGATCGTGCCGATCCCTACCACCGTTGAACTGGCCCTGATGCAACTCAGCTCCTCGCAGATTCAGCTGGCTGGGGTGGTCGCGGCTGGGGCACCCATTGAACCGATTCCTCAGATGGAACGCGTCGACGTGCCGAAAAGCATGGTCGGTCGTGGGGAGACGTTCGCCCTTCGGGTCAAAGGCACGTCCATGCAGAATGAAGGCATCTTCTCGGGTGACATTGTTGTAGTGCAGAAGCAAGCCACTGCCCGCAATGGGCAGACCGTGATCGCCCTGGTGAATGGCGAGGCCACGATCAAAACCTATCACCGCAAGGGCAGCACGGTCGAACTCCTCCCTGCCAATGACGCCATGCAGCCGATCATCATCAAGCCGTCGGACAGCTTCCAGATCGAAGGTATCGTCGTCGGCGTCATCCGTCATCTCAGAAAGTGAGGCCTCGGCTGTTGGCACCATGGACCGCCAGATTGTGTGCTTCGGGATTCCTGCCTTCGAAGTCGCCGTCGCGCGGCTGCATGAGCCCAGCCTCTCGACGTGGCCACTCGCGATCGCTCCCTTAAATACCTCACGGGCGCTCCTGCGTGAAGTCTCATCCGAAGCTGAACAAGCAGGCCTTGCGATCGGAATGTCCGTCAAGCAAGCGCGACGGGTCTGTCCGTCCATGCACGTCTTGCCTCCGAATCCCTCTCGAATCCGAACGGCGGAGGAATCGTTGCTTCACATCGTGAGACGCTATGCTCCCGTTTGGGAACCGGTTCAGGCTGGTTCCTTTGTGATGGATCTGACTGGGACCGGACGCCTCTTCGGACCGGCGTATGACATCGCGGCAAAAGTCCAGCACGAAGTGCTCACTCAGTATCGGCTCGATGGAGTTGCAGGTGTGGGCAGCAACAAGCTCGTGGCCCAGACTGCGGCGACGTTGATTCAGCCTTCCGAACTGTACGATGTCCGGCCTGGCTCTGAGCCGGTGTTCATGGCACCGCTATCGGTGCGCACCCTGCCGGGCCTGCAGCGGCCCTGCATGCGGCAAGTTCTGTCACGGCTCGATGACCTAAACCTCGACACACTCGGCGACGTGGCGGAAAGTCCCGTTGAGGCTTTGGAACTAGCGCTGGGAGACTATGCCGGGCAGCTCTCTCGTTGGGCGCAAGGGATCGATTCCCTGCCGGTGTTGCCACCGGCGAGTCAGCCTCAGCTCGAAGAGACGGTCCTCCTCGATCCCGATGAAATCGATGATTCCCTGCTGACCGGTCGATTGCTCGACGCGTTGCAACGGCTCTGCCGAACGCTGCGGAGTCAGCGTCGTGTTTGTGGCCGTCTCTCGCTCATGATCCGGTACAGCGATCACCTCGAAGTAACAAAACACGAGCGTGTCACTCCGGAGACCTGCTGGGAATGTGATCTATCCTCCGTGGTGATGTCCCTCTTTCAGAAGTGTATGCGTCGGCGGATTCGACTCCGAACCATGACGCTAAGCATGGCTGGACTGACAAGCTACGCTGAGCAAACGACGCTGTTCGATGCTCGGCCTGTCGAGGAACAGCGTCGGCAGGAGCGGGCCAAGAAGCTCTCCGTCGCGCTCGATCAACTCCATGCCCGGTTCGGCGAACAGTCCATTCGTTATGGGAGGAGTCAGTGAGTGTCCTTTGTCCACCTGCATACGCATTCATCGTATTCGCCGATGTGGGGTATCCCGACAGTGGAGGCCCTCTGTCAGACAGTCAAACAGCAAGGACAGGACTTTCTCGCCCTGACGGATACAAACGGGCTCTACGGCGCGATCCGCTTTCTTGAAGTCGCGCGTGAGCATGGACTCAAGCCGATTCTAGGCACGGAACTGGTCTCCGGCCCGCACCGGGCCGTGCTCCTCGCAAAGACCGTTACAGGGTACGGCAATCTTTGTCGGATTCTGTCGGCTCTTCACTGTGATGCGTCCTTTGACGTCATCAAGACCGTTGCGCAGCATCGAAGCGGACTGGTGATGTTGTCCGATGATCCTATTGCGTTGGTCGCTTGGCAGGCGGAGTCAGCAGACGATCTCTACGTCGAGCTCACGCCAGGGCCAGCTCTCCAAGATGCGGTCGCGTTGAGCCGCCGACTAAGACTGCCGCCAGTGGCCACCACTCGCGCCGCGTTCCTGCATCCACAGGACTATCAGGCCCATAGGTTGCTACGCGCGATCGCGCAGAACACCACCCTCTCACGACTCAGGGCCGATCACTGTGCGCTCCCCTCTCACTGGCTCATGCCGGAACCGGTGCTCGCACGACATCTACCGCATGTTCCGGAAGCTATCACCACCACGCGGCAGATTGCCGAGGAGTGCCACACCAACTGGGACTTCAAACAGACCATCTTTCCCTCCTTCCGTCAGCTCTCCTCGGACGCCGCCTTTGAAACCCTGCGCCGCAAGACTTATGACGGCGCCATCTGGCGATATGGTGCCTTGTCTCCCGTCGTCCGAGAGCGTATGGAGAAGGAACTCACCGTGATCTGTGACAAGGGCTATGCCGACTACTTTCTCGTGGTGGATGAAATTGTCCGCCAAGCGCCACGGACTTGTGGTCGAGGCTCCGCCGCCGCTTCCATCGTGTCCTATTGTCTCGGCATTACGCATGTCGATCCCATTCGGCACAATTTGCTGTTTGAACGGTTTCTGAATCCCGGCCGTCATGATCCACCTGACATCGACGTGGACTTTCCCTGGGATGAACGACCGGCCATATTGGAGTGGGTGTTCAAGCAGTATGGACACCAGCATGCCGCCATGGTGGCGAATCAGAATACGCTCGCCACACGCGCCGCCTTGCGCGAGATCGCCAAGGTCTATGGCCTACCGGCTGGTGAGATTGGAAAAGCGTTGAACTTTCTCGATCGACGAGCGGATTTCGTCGACGTGCAACCAGGGATGACGGTGCACGACTGGGCGCGTGATGTCTGCAAGGCATTGAACCTCAGACATCCATGGCCTGAGATTCTTTATTGGTCGACACGATTGGACGGACACTTCCGGAATCTGGGGCTGCATCCCGGTGGCGTGGTGTTGGTTCCCGACGAGATCCAACGCTATGTGCCGGTTGAGATCTCGGCCTCCAACTTGCCGGTGATTCAATGGGAGAAGGACCAGACGGAAGAGGCCGGGTTGGTCAAGATCGACCTCTTGGGGAATCGTTCTCTCGCCGTCATCCGTGATGCCATCGAGGCCGTCGCCCGCAATACTGGCCGGGTCATCGACTATGCGACATGGGACCCAATCACTGACCCAGCGACCAATGATTTGATTCGGCGCGGTGAGACGATGGGCTGCTTCTATGTCGAATCTCCTGCGACGAGGCTCTTACTCAAAAAGCTCTGGGCCGAGATGCCGCCGGCTCGACGGGCCGTGGCCGATGTCTTTGAGTATCTTGTGGTGGTGTCGTCGATCATCCGTCCCGCTGCGAATGTGTTCGCCGATGAATTCGTGCGTCGAGCCCATGGGCAGCGCTATCAGTCGCTGCATCCGCTGCTCGATGAGGTCCTCGCGGAGACGCACGGCATCATGGTGTATCAGGAAGATGTCATGAAAGTGGCGGTCGCCTTGGGTGGATTTTCGGTTGAAGACGGCGATCAGCTTCGGAAGGTGTTGAGCAAGAAACACAAGGAACGGCAACTGCGAGACTATCAACGCCAGTTCTATCAAGGAGCGATGGCCCGTGGTGTGAACTGTCGCGTGATCGATGCGATCTGGGCCATGATCATGAGCTTCGCCGGCTATAGCTTCTGTAAACCACACAGCGCTAGCTACGCCCAAGTCAGTTTCAAATCGGCTTATCTGCGGACCCACTATCCGGCGGAATTCATCGCCGCGGTCGTCAGTAATCAAGGTGGGTACTATTCGGCCTTTGCCTACCTGTCTGAAGGGAGACGCATGGGACTGACCATCCTTCCGCCTGACATCAACGCGAGTACCTGGGCCTACATCGGATCAGGCAAGACGGTTCGTGTTGGGTTCATGCAGATCAAAGGACTTCAGGAAGCAGTCGTTGAACAGCTCGTAGCCGAGCGGGAGGCGAAGGGTCCCTACCGATCACTATCAGATTTTCTCAGTCGCGTGAAGCTGGACTACGCCCAGGCCAAATTGTTTATCAAAGCCGGATGCTTCGACGCTATTTCTGGTGAACTGACCAGACCGGCCCTCCTCTGGCGCGTCTTCGCCACGCAAGCGGCCAGGCCACCGAGCTCCATCCCAATCCCAGCCGAGTACTCAGCCCAAAAGAGGTTGAGTCATGAATTGACCCTCTTCGGCTTTCCGTTACGCTGTCATCCACTCGACCTGTTCACAGAGGCACTGGCTGGTGCCTCACGCATTCTTGCAAAGGATTTGGGTCAGTATGTGGGGAAAGAAGTCACCCTCGTCGGCTGGCTCCTCACGGAGAAAATTGTCTCCACGAAGAAAGGCGAGCCGATGGAGTTCATGACTCTGGAGGATCAGACCGGAATGTATGACGCCACCGTGTTTCCCAATATGTACCGGCTATATTGCCATCTCCTGGCCACGAACCAAGCCTATGTCGTGACAGGCCTGGTCGAGGAACACTTCTCGACTGTCACGGTCACCGTGAAAACCCTACAACTCCTGACCAGCGGTGGAATCCCGGCACCGAGTGAGTCTCTTGAGGAGCAAAGCGTGTAGCCAGTACACTCTCACCCCATGCCCCTCTCTCCCTTCATTCGCTTCGGGACCTCCACCTGGACCTATGAAGGCTGGCAAGGCCAAGTCTATTTGAAGAAGTACGCCAAGACGACCTTTGCGCGGGAATGTCTGGGCGAGTATTGTCAGTATCTCCACGACGGTGAACCGTGCTTTCGAACGGTCGGGAATGACTCCACCTTCTATCGGCCGCCGACCGCGAATCAGCTTCGGCACTATTTGAATCAGATCTCGGAAGACTTCGAGATGTGTTTCAAGGTCTGGGAGGAAATTACGGTTCCGGTGTGGGCAAAGCAAACACGCTATGGCGTGAAGGCCGGACAACCGAATCCTCGATTCCTGGATGCGAAGCTTTTCAACGACCTCGTGCTGAAACACGATCGCGAGGCGAAGTTTGAACCGCACACCGGCCCGTTTCTCTTCGAGTTCCAACGCCACGGCATGTCCAGCGAAGAATTCTGCTCACGTCTCGATAGCTTCTTCGGTCAACTCCCCAAGGACTTCCGCTATGCGGTCGAGATCAGGAATGCGGGCTTGGTAGGTCCTGATTATCGCAAGGTCTTAGAGCATCACGGCGTCGCCCATGTCTACAACCATTGGTCCTACATGCCTTCATTGCGGGAGCAGCATCAACGGATGGAGGAACGTTTCACGGCGCCCTTCACAGTCCTGCGACTCCTGACACCGCTCAAGATGTCGTATGAGGCCGCAAAGAAACGAACGGAACCGTACACGAAGATTGTGGAAGAGCTTCCAGAAATGCGGCGAGAGACCGTGGACCTCGTGAAGAAAGCGATCGAAGAAAAGCGGCAGGCGTATGTCTTAGTGAACAACCGCAGCGAAGGGAACGCGCCTGTGACGATTCAAGCCTTGGTACGCGCTCTGCAGTCAGGCGATTCCTCTACACTATGTGTTGGATAACGTACCTGGGACCGATAAATATGACCAGAGAACGGATCGTAGGGCTGACTGAATACTCAGTATACCACTCAGCTTGGCTAGATGTGTCTGCGATCGTGGCGACGATGCCCTCCATCGGATGGAAAACCTTCTGCACAAGTTGGAATGAACCTTAGAAGCGAGAAAAAACAAGTTCATGGTTTATTGAAAATACACAATCCTAGTTGTCAAAAGGAAATGATGCCCGAGGTAGTGACAACTGAACAGCACAATCGGTTGCCGAATTTTCTCGCTCTCTTCAAAAACCGAGCCCCTATGAGCACTCAATACAGCCTCTGCGCTCATTTACAATAATTACTATTACAGGATATTGTCACAGCGTGTGTTGAGTCTATCGTGTCATGGGCGAAACGTGCGGCGAGGAAGCCAGATAAAGGAGACGAAATGACAGAGGAGGAAAAAGCCTTTCTGGAAGGTGAAATCAATCGTCAGTACCAATGGTATAATAGAGGGTCCAAGCTGTGGAGCGCCGTCCATCACTGGTCACTGGCAGTATCCGCATTGTTGAGTGCTCTTGCGACGTTGGTGCTGAAGTCGGAATGGATTAAGACGTTGGTCGTGACGTATCGGGATGACGTTGCGGCTGGTCTCGCAGCGGCAGCAACACTCGTGACGACCCTCGCCGCTTCCGGCGGCTTTGGGAGGAAATGGCAAGCCAACAGACGGAGCCGTGGACGAATGGACCAAGTTAAGATTGATTTTTCCAGCTCAAAGGCTGACCCACAAAAAATCCGCGAGGACTTGAAGAGCATAATCAAGGAGCATGATGATTCGATTATAGGTTCGACCAATGAGTAACGCCAGCTATGACGGCACAGCCCTCGAACGCAACTTATCTCGCAAAATGAGTTAACGACAAGACGCTCTCTGCCATAACCCTGCATGATGGGGAGCCACTCAATAGTGGACGTTGGCCTCACACCCGATCTTCAGGATTTCGGAGTTTCGTCCAGCCAAGCGTAGTCGATTCATCATCTTGCCGGATTAGCGGACAGTCTCTGCCCTACGTGGTGGATCGAGAGCTGGCATTAGTTGTGATATACGAGGCAGTTGCTCAAACCGAAATAAGTCAATGGTCAGGAAGGCCCTAATTTAGACCACATCACTACGATCAGGCCATAAAGTGACTCTTAACCTGGTCACTACCATGTCTAGGCCAGCTCAACCCAACCCTTGGATCCTGCGGGCTTCGGTTCCATTTCTGTACGAATTTCTGGAGCGCCTCAGGCTGGGTGATTTCTGATTATCTCAAAACACGGATACCATTAGCACCGTTGTAAAGACAAGCAAGTTCAGAACCTTAGGTCGTCACTTTGTTAGATAACGTTATGGCGGAGAACACATGTGTGCACATTCGGCAAATGCAAATTGGTCCCTGGCGAAGCCTGTTCGTTCCAATATTTCAGTCACCTCCAGCTTGACCAATTTCAGCAGTTCGATGTCGTCCAGTTTTGCTACATCTTCTAGCAGGACCAGAACAAAGTTAGCCCCTGATTCTTTTATTTTGGCAGAAGCGTCGACGAATGGCCGCATAGGTCCATTCGCAGCACTAACATACAGGATCGGAAAGTCGCAACTGTTCAGCGCAGTATTTGAAACAACGATTAATACCAGAGGCACTACTAATTTGAAAAGTGTTATGGTTGACAATGCAACGGTCATAATGCTCCGATTCTTGTGTTGTGTTGCGTTCCGCCTCAAGCTTTGTGAACACCAAGTCTGTCAACCGTTCTCGCGTCATACTCAACGGCGGCCGATGGCCGTGGGTCGAGTGGCGAGGGCACCGTTTTACCAAGACGTGCCATCGATAGGGTGATAGTCCATCCTCCGCTTCCTGTGTACAGCCGTCGCGACGCGCTAGTTATACAGGAAACGTTTGTTACTTAAGTATGCTTCTGGCTCACGAACAGAGTCGTATCAAGGCCGAGGTGATCGGACAAGAAGCCCTGTTGACTATTAGTCGCGTGTGGTCTCTGAAAGGCCCGACGTCGCACCCGAGCTATATCGAGATTGCAATCGTGAACGGGGTCTGGATCCTGGACGAACAGTAGGTCAAATCTTCCGACGTAATGAGATGTGGAGGTTGTTGTTTGGGTATCGTCGCAATATAAATCTCCGAATGAACCCATCAGCGGCACACAGACGTTTTCAAAGTTGTTTTCTTGGGGAGATTCGTCACCGTCGTCATTACGGGCAGTTTGACCACCCTGCAGTTGGTTTGGAAAAGGCCCTTCAGCCCAAGCGTCGCGCATGCCGACAGCCTCGAACCGCTGACGGATCCGCTCGTACTTCCGCTGGTCTGATGCGTCAATGTTAAAATCCCCACACACTAAGGCCACATTCTTAGGATTATGAACGTGCTTCGCATTGTAGAAGGCGATGAGCTCGTCAATCTGCTGGAGCTGAATCTCTAGTCGCTCATCAGAATTGGAGGGTGTCATATGATCACCCGGGATGATGTTCAAAATGTCCTTGACTGCATCACCGAGACCGCCGCCGAACATAAGATGGGTGGAATAGATTTCAACGTTTCCACAAGGTGTTTCAATTTCAGTAAGTAGTACACCTTTGTCTGCGTAAAAATCAGAGTCCAAGCTCACTTTGACGCTTGTCAGGCCAAGATTGATGTCGTAGGATTTCCCCCTGATAGAGAATTTATGATACGCATGGCGTACGATGGGGAATCGTTGGCTGATGGTGAGCAGACTGGTCCGCCGGTCTACCAAAATATGAGCAGGAGGTGTGCTACCCCACGCTTCGAGGATATGGGACTTTTGCTCATGCTCCATGATTTCATACAGGCAGGCTAGATCGTAGTCCGATCGTAAAATGCGCCCCAATTCTCGAGCACGATCCTCGATCTCGGGCTTTGCCTTTAGCTCCACGTCCGGAAAAGGATCAGGTAACTCCAGTTTTGCCTTCAATAGGTAGGTGTTGTAGCTGAGGAACCGTATTGCAACGGACGTACTCGGAGAGTGACGCCGAGCCACCTCCCGACAACTGCGGCGTGCGTCTGGTTCCCATCGGTGCCATTTAATCAGATCTGATACTCGCACGCTGCTTGGCTGAGCAAGCCTGTCCATCTCCTTAGCGAGCTGCCTTAGTGAGATCCCCATTTAGCTTTACCTCCTCTCAACTTTCGACAACTGGAGAGGAATTTGACTTGTATCGCTCTTGCCCCAGCCAGTCGTTAGGCGCATTAGATAAGTGCAGTTAGTTGCCTTAAAACCCACTCCATGCGCCTCGACAAGACAGATTCTATCCCCCTTAGTCCGCCACTACTCTCTTGCATTTGCGACAGGATGTAGAAGGCAAGGCCGTCGGTGAAGGCCTACACGATTTCGGAAAGCCTGACCTTCTGGCGCATGCGCTGTCGAACAATCAAAACAAATCGTCAATGAATTCCCCCATACCTTCCAGAACATCACCAACTATCGGGGTCTCTTCGAGGAAGTCGGCCGTAGCTCCGCCAAGCTTTTTACCCACCGCAACCGTAAGATTCCAAGCATCAACTCCCCCGAGCTCAGCGACAGGTAAGTAAGTAGCGGTAATATAAACAGTAGCCAAAACGCCTGCGAGTTCTTGTATCTTTAAATCGCTTTCCCCCTTGAGGATCTTAACTAACTCGTCGACGGACGCCCCCCAATATCGCCCCTTTTGAGACGCCAGCTCAATAAAGGGCAGTGCGATAATTTTTCCCAACGGACCTATCGCGGTAAAGGGGAAAAAATACATCGCGATGACCGTAGCGGTAATGCCATAAACTGCCCCTCCGATATCGACGGCCTTTATATTGCCAGACTTTATGTCTTCCGCGTGTTCTTGAAGAAATTGCTTTATTCCATCCCAAGCCTTATTAAGAGCATTCTCCTGCTGCTCTGGTGTTAGTTTATTATTCCCGATTGTGATGGAAGTCGATTCGCCGCTTTGTTTCTTAATTGTAATGGTCGATCCCATACGCTCGACCGTGTTACCCAAGTAGGTGTACTTTTCTTTACTGCTATAGGCTTGAATCAATTGACGGGCTGTCAAAACCTCATATCTTGAAGTCAGCAGCCGTAGACTGTTACTTCGTTCAGCCGCCGTGATTGTTCGTATCGTAGTCATTATGATTCCTCACCCCATCCATCGGTATGGTTCTCAACCTTCAAGCAGAAATCGCACTCATTGCATGTGGCCAACCACCGTAGTCCTTTAGGATTTCGCCATAATCCAGTCCCGCTACGAGACAACGGTGTTGGACTAAAGGATGGCTCTCGGTTGAGAACTACACGAATTCCCAAGCTCTTACTAAACCAGTTTTGTCCATTCGGTGGATAGTTCACCCTCGCGTGAGCCTATTGGAGCGCAATGAGGATCGGAATCATGCCTTGGCCCTCTTTGAAAGGCCGAAGGGCCTTTCCAATGATGGTGCCTAACGCTTTAGACGAATCGACAACCTTCATGGCATGACCTGGGATTGTCGAAGTCGTTAACAAATCACCGACCTCGATTGCACTTTGAGTCGCATCTACCTTGCAGAAGACTTTCCCGAGTAGCGCCACTGGTTTGCGGGGACGATCACTGACTTTCTTATCAAGCACGATGCCGGGTTTATAATCACCCGCACCCGAAACAACGCCAGCTACACGCTTATCATATGCACAGTGACTCTGATGTAGAGATCCGTCATCTCCCAGCACCATAACGGTTCCTGGCTCAGTAAGCTCAGCATCGGCTATGTCAAAATCTTCGGCGCAGTCAGCGTTCGCGAGAGTGATGTCCTTACCAACGACAAGCTCACCACTAATCCAAACATTGCCATCAAAAAATCCAGCGTGTCCTGTGCTCCCTTCTTTCTTCGCGAAAACGGCCGCGCCTGTACCTGCGGGGTTGAGATTATAAGCGGCTATCGCTGCGGTCTCGGGAGACTTGGTTTCGGCATGCACTCCTTCGTAAGTCTCGCTTCTGCCCCACACACCAACGTTTTTTTTACTTGCCCCGAACACGCCTACTCGGTTTCCATCTGATATCCCTGGGACCATCGCTTTCTCTGGTGTTGTCAAATGACCGGGTGAGTCATTAGAGTCAATCCCTCCAGTCGGGAACTGTCCAGTGTGACCGTTTGGTGGCATTCTTGAACTCCTTTCTCTAAGGCATATATCAGTAATGCTGTCTTCAAGTTAACTCTAGCTCCCGGGGTGTTACAGATCTGTGACAGATAGGACGATTTGGGGCGACTTCGGAGAGAGGCTCAGGTTTTCGCGATGTTATGATAGAGCGAGACGGTTTCTGGAGCCAGTGTGACATCCCAACAGCACAAAGGGCATCATCACGCGTAAACACATCACTTCTGTCGTCGGTTCGACGTCCAGCATTCGCAGGCATCGATGAACGGGTTCGCCGGCTCGGTTCTACTGCTTCAGCATGGCGGGTCACGGTTTCTCTCACGATACATAACCTTCTGCTCGGCCATAACATGCCAGGGCTGTTCATCTTGGCTTGTTAATGACCAGTTCGCCACGACCGCTTCTTGTCATAGAAAATGTGAGGTCCATAAGATATTGCTCTATGACCCATTTTTGCTCGATGACTGCTGTGGTCCTCGCTCGCATCGCTTGGTCCTCATCTTTCATCGCCTCAACCACAGCACTGAGGGGAACCCCTGTGTTGGTTTTATCCCAGTGGTCCAGCGTATCCAGTCTAGCCTTGGGATCGGGAGAGGGAAGATCAGCAGGAACAAATTTTGGCACAATGGGGATTCTTTGCTGGATCTCATCCTCATTATTTGGCAACTCTACGGCTTGCGAACGCGATAGGTTGGTCAGTGATCCTTCCGACCCGTGACCGGCACTGCTGTTAAGGGTGAGGGAACCACAAGCGATCAGCTCCACGAAAACGACGCCAGCTGCTCTCAAGAGCCATCGCCCTGTTGATTGCCGAGAGAGGACCGAACGGTTCCAGAACCGCGTTAGAGTCGGGATTCCCATCCTGTATGTCCCTTCAACCGTTGTACGAGACGTAGAAGCGTAGAACGAGATTCTATGGTGAAGGTGGTTACAGGTCCGTTACGGATGAGGCGATTTGAGTCAGAGGTTCAGAAATGGATGGTCACCATGGTCACGTCCGTATAGCTGCCGGGCGGCAGACGGTCAGTAGAGCTGGGAATTTTTCCATAGACGGCGATGTATTGTGGCAAATTGGTGCCGATACCACGGACGAGCGAGCCAGTCGAATAGCTATTAGCATAACCACGATCTCCCCATTCAATACTCAAGCTCGAATCTTGGTACAGACGGTAGGGCAACTTACGATGGGGGTCCGGGCCGGCTAGTTGGCGCGCCTGAGTTGCCGGATCAAAGTTTGATCCGGCATCGAGCGCCACTTGGTACTCTACCCCCTTGGCACAGATCACACCGATAGTCCCCTTGCCAATCACGGCCTGGGATGACCAGGTGCCAAACTCAATCCCACTGGCTGAAACGGCACACTGGGGCACGACCGTGACACTCACCGGCAATGTCGTCGTCACGCTCCCGGCAAATCCATCAGTAATAAAAATTCCCCATCCCAATACCGCACCGGCCACAAGAGATAGCAATAGGCGCATGGCGAGGCCCTCCCTCTCCCGCTCTATCGGCTATCTGATGGGAAGACTGAAGGGATACGACTGTTAGTCGAAGATCGACTTCCTACTTCTCGTGGCCTGTGAGGGGGGTTATAGATTCCCCCACCAGGCAGGCGGGAGAATCTATTCTAATCGTGTAGGAGGTGCCTAATGGACAATTCCCTTTAACATCACTCTAAAGACCAAGGAGATCCCAGGTAGGCATTAGAAGATCACCGTCACCACTACAGAATCAGTGTACGTGCCAGGTACACTTACAGTGCCTAGTAGGGTTTTCCCAAAGACAGTCAGTGGTTGCCCAGAACCAGTTCCTGTTCCCACAACAGCGGTACCATGAGGGTATGTACTCGCAAACCCAGAATCTCCCCAGACCTGCGTGTTGGCGCTATCCTTGTACAGGTCGTACGCAATGGTGGCGCCTGTAGCGTTAGCCATAAATCGGTGAGTATTTCCAGGGCGCAAGCCGCCGGCTAACGTAACCGTATAAGGAGTTCCAGAAGAGCACGTGACAGTGATGGTACCTGTACCAGCGGCATCGGCAGAAGAGGGTAAACTACCGAAGTTGACAGAAGTTGTTTGAACACTGCACCCTCCTACCGTAAGAGTTAGTGAGACTGGCAATGTCGTTGTCACATTCTCAGCACGACTAATACCGACCGACATGACTAGTGTGACCAGCACACAACACACCACAGTTATTGGGAACATCCTGTTTTTCATCTCTATTACTCCTTTCGATTAAAACGCCACAGAAAACATTGCTATTCTTCTACCGGACAGTCGACGCATTCATTTGCCACAGCAACTCCTGAAAACGTCGCCTTTTCCCATCCTGCTAATGGGGTGTTGCCGTGCACTGCGTTGCGGTCATGCTTGTCGTTGTCACCACCACCGGTTGATCCGCATCCTGATTGGCGAATGTTGCCGTGACACGAAGTTTCGCCCCCGCTGCACATGAGTCCGTCGGAATCGCCACGGGAAACATTCGATGAGTTCCTGGCAGCACATACCACCCCTTGACCTCCTGAGTGAAGACCGATTTGTCTGAGGCATCGAGACCGGTCACCTCAATACTTTTCACATACACATGTTTATTGCCAGGATTCGTCACCTGTACCTCGCCCGCACCCTTCGCTATCCCCACACGTTCGATTACCAACGCCGGCTTCCCTTTCTTCGGCACGATAAACACCGGCACGCCAAGGCGCATGGCCATCTGCAAGCCCACTTCTGCGTTCTTGGCAACCGGAATTTCGGTCATGAACACTCGATAGGTTCGTTCCTGTGCACCAGCGGGCGGCCCTTGATACCCCAGTCGGATCGTCTTTTCGGACCCGGCCTCCACCGTCAGGATTTTCGGAAAGATCACAATGGCTTTCGACGGCTCATATGCGTCCTGGCCATTGGCGTCCTGTCGCCACTCCATGGCCTCAAACTGTAAGGTGACACTGCTCTCACTCTCATTTCGAAGCGTCAACGTCTGCGTCTTCTGATGCTCTTCCAAATACACCTTAATCGGCGTCACTTTGAAATTCCCAGCCAGTGCAGATTGGGCAACAGTCATAACCAAAAGGACCAGGGTAAGAGATACGCCTCGATACGGCATAATAGGTTGTCCTCTCACCTGTCACTCCGCCATTGAAACAAACAGCGGAGTAACGGACCATTCTTCGTCAAAAGTTAACTGTGACCAGCACATCATCGGTGTAGGTACCGTTCGGAACCGTTTGGTTCGCATGAACATGTCCGAACACCGTCACGGTTTGTGGAGCTCCTGTTCCCGTGCCCGGCAATGGTGTCCCGTTTGGAATGGTGTTCTGAAACCCGCTGTCGCCCCAAATTTGACTAAAGCCTGAGTTCCGATAGAGGTTATAAGTCAGCAACTGACCGGCACCATTGTTCATCCGTCGCCGCCCTGAAGCGGAGTCGTAATTCAACCCGCTATTCATCGTCACGTTGTAGGCCATGCTGAGTGGGCAGGTTACGCTGATCGAACCACTAGCATCTGATACTCCTCCCTGAGCAAGGGAAGGGAACGATATCCCACTGACGTTAATAGTGCAGCCTTCCCCCACCGTGGCCGACACAGGAAACGAGGTGCTCACGGTACCGGCCTGGACGACTACTTGCTGACTAACCCAGGCTGTAACCGCAATGAACACTATGGCAATGATATGAATCATGACGATCCCCTCCTTGTTTTGTGAAATGACTAGAACAATAGTGTGGCTACCACCGTATCTGTGTATGTACCAGGAGCCGCTCCAGCGAGTTGATCCGCAGGAAGCTTTCCATAGATGGTCAGAGTCTGTGCCGATCCAGTGCCTGTGCCTGGCACACTGGTTCCAAGCGTGTATGTTCCGGCAAACCCCGAGTCTCCCCATTCCTGAGTCATTGCTGAATCCTTATAGAGAAAGTACTGAGCCCGCACTGCGGATGTTTGGGAATTAAGATCCCTAAGCGTACGAATGTTAAGATTTGTCGCCGCGTTAAGCCCTTTGTCGAGCGTCACATTGTAGGGCCGGTCCTGCGAGCAGGTCACAGTAATCGTCCCGGTCGACGTCAGTTGGCTTCCAACATAATTGCCAAAGTTCAGACCGGTTCCGCTGATGGAACAAGCCGCTGCCACTGTCACCGAAACGGGAATGGTTGTGTTGACATTCTGAGCCCACCCTCGCTCCAACGGAAATAGTACTGTGACCACCATCAAACTCAGCGCCCATATGCCTGATCGTTTCATATGATTCCCTCCCTGGTTGTGGTCCCCGTCGCATCATTCAACGACAGCGGCATGCACCGGCCCACCTGACCGCTACCACTCCGCGATCACGGTGATCATGTCGTTGAGCATTCCCGGCTCGATTCTTTGACCCTCCGGTACTACCGCATAAATCGTGAGATGGCTCGTCCCTGCCGGAACTTGCTGCACGAAGGTGTTCGCCGCGCCATCACCCCATACACGCAGCAGGGTCGGATCGAGGTAAAGGTTGTAGCGGAGCTGTGTGGCCTCGATATCCGCTCGGAGCGTACGCTGCGAAAACTCCCCCTGTGAATGCTGCCCTGCACTCAGGCGAATCACGGCCGGCTCCGGACAGGTCACGCGAATCGTACCGGACCCCACCACCAGAGATGGAGCGATTGTTTCGTACGTCCCCAGTGTGATCCCGGTTGCCATCACTTGACACGCCCAGGCAGAAGAGCTGAGGGACCATCCGATCAGTGCCAGAATGCCCATGAGAGATGTCCGCCTCATGTCAGTGTCCTACAGACTACCCACCCGCATTGATGCCCTCTTGTACCAGGCCATCAGATCAGGAGTTCAAAACACCACTGTCACGGTGATGGTATCGAACCCTTCGGGATCGCTTGGAGGGACTACAGGGCTTTGTCCCGCCGGAACAGTCCCATAGACAGTCAAGGGTTGTGCAGAGCCAGTCCCTGTTCCTGCACGGCTCGACCCCAGTGGATAGGTATTTGCCACGTCGCTATCGCCCCACACCAATGTCTTGGCTGAATCTTGATAGATTTCGTATGTCATGGTCGTGCCATTCGCGAACGTCAACTTCCGCCCCGCCGCTCCTCCGTGGAGACCACGATCAAGCGCAACCTTGAAGGGCACGCTCAAGGCACAGGTCACAGTCACGGTTCCGGTTCCAGAGACAGCAGGGGATGTCGGTCCCGGAACAAAGGTTCCAAAATCAAGCCCTGTGGCGGTTACGCTGCACGCGGTCGTGGCGGTGATGCTGACGGGAAAGGTCGTCGTCGCTGTCCCTGCCGTGGCAAGACCAGAACCCCAGACACACAGTGCGATCGTGATAAGAGTGGTCAGACTGAACTGAGTCTTCATGATGTCCTCCCTTTCGCTCAACTACTCGGTTCTACCGATTGAATAATGCGCGCTTACTTGATTGCACAGGTGACGGTGCCAAGCTCCACTTGGAGCTCCTCACTCTTTGGTACCGCCAGGTCGCACAGGCCTGTCTTCCCGCGCCAATCCACCTGGACCGTCGTCCGGCCAGGCTTTAAATTCTCTAAATAGAATTCCCCGCCCGTTCCAACCGCTGCCGTGACCTCTTTCTTCCCGGGCACTTTCACAGTCAGTTCGGCATAGTCGGCGGACTTCAACTCCCCCTCCACCACCACCATCAATGTACCGACGAAGGCCTGCAGCTTCATGACATCAAATTCCACCAACGCGCCGCTGCGAAAGGCAGGTGCGACGTATTGGCGGACACGATCGACCTGATATTCGACCGGCAGTGCATTAGGGTCGATCGAGAGGTTGTTGCCCAGGTACGAAATCATCTCAGGAATCACCAATTCGCCTCGGCGGTTCGTCGTCCCCATCGATTGGTTATTGAAGGCGACTTCGACGTTCTTGACTTCCGGCACCCGCACCAAGGCAAAGCTATCGATGATAGGCCGTGACAGATGCACGCTGTTATCCAACAGCGACACGCTGCCGGCCAGTCGAAAATCATGGCTGAGCTTGCCCTGACGCTCGCGGACCGCCGCACCGATCGTCCCGTAAGTCCCTTGATACTGGATGAAATTGTCCGTGCTGTACTGTGTGGCTCCTGACGACTGATCCAGGCGACTGCCTTGGAGGCGATAGGCAAGTCCCGGTCCAAGGGGCGGATTGCGTTGCAGCACGGCTGTCTGCTCCATCTCTTGGTCACGCATCCGGTGCGTCAACAGGCCGGTATGCCTCGAACCCAGGGCAAACGTCACGCCCACAAACATATCTGTAACGGCGACCGGTTTGAGCGTCTGCGACACACTCACTTGCAGGTAGAGGGGTCCGTACAACTGACGACTGTAGAACCCCGACACCTGCTGGGTTTTGGACTGGACATAGGATGTGGTCTCAGAATAGGTCGCAGTGAGCGAACCAAACGGCGCTTTGGCTCCACCGATACTGACGAGCCACGCCAGTTCGGGCTTATCGAACTCCGCACCGGTTGCAAGATTGGCATAGTCACGGGAGAGATATTGGACAGAGCCTCGTACGCTCACCACACCGCTGGAATAGCTATAGCTGGCGAGCGCCCCATACCCGACCGTCGAATGATCGCGACTCACCGCAAAGGTCGTGTCCAGCTGCCCATAGGGTCCTAGTCGCAGACTGCTGAGCGGCCCGACATTCGTCCGTTGTGCCGACATCTCACCACGGAACCCAGCGGTTAGCCATGGGGTCCAGCCGTAGCGGTGCACGGCGATCGCCTGCCATTCACGGTAGTCATTGGATTCCAACCCAAGGTTCCCCCGCCGGAACCCCACGTTGTAGCTGTAATCGGACAACCCTTGTTTCAGCAACTGTGGTGACATGTAAAAGGGGGCGTTGATTTGCGTGACCCGCTGAAACGCGTCACGGATGACGATGGTGGTATTGTTCAAGCCGTTGTTGACTGGGACATTTTGGAGGGTGAAGGCGCCAGGACTCAGATGCTCGCGCTTGACGAGACGTCCGTTGACATAGGTCTCGACTTCGGACGGGGTTTCCAGAAGGCCGGATAAGTTGAGCCCGGGTGTCGGATAAAAATACGGCGTGAGCCCAAAATTTCGCGACACCCCGATTCCCCCCAACACTCCGCCGCTGCCCAACAATCCGGAGAACGCCGACACATCGCCGATCGTGATGCGCCGCCGATCTTCAGGACTATCGTGGCTCAGCGTGGAAAGGAGACGGCTTGCGTTGTCCGTTGCTTCAGTTTTGGAATAGACAAAGGTCGACTGCCCAAGCCACCGGCCAACCCGTACTGCCGTCTCAGTTGTTCCTGCCAAGGTCTTTTCATCCGTGGCGATAAGGCTGTAGTTGAGAAAAGCACTGTTCGAAAAAGTGGTACGGAGGTTCGGCGGTGGTTGATTGAAGAAATACTCCCGCACGGTCCGCGAAAATCGCTCCGGGACAACCGTGAGGGTCAAGGTACCCGTATTCTGATCGATTGCATAGGTCACGGCGGGCGCCAACCCACGCAGTGAAACGTGCGGCTCACCATTGATCACCTCGCCGGACGGTAAGTCCTCTAATCGAATCTCGGTCAACGTTGATCGTGGCACCAGCACGTCTCCATCAGCCGACACTACGGCGAAGGTTTCGCCCTTGTCCTCCGTGTTCACCACCAATCGAAACACGGCTGATTCCTGGCCCCACACGAAAGCTGGAGCCGCAACCAGAAGGAGGAGCTGGAGGCAGAGACCGAACGACCGACAGCTCACTCCACACACTCCACTCACTGCACCTGGACCTCGACCTGTGCTTACGAAGGCGGTTCATGGTTCAGACCGTCTTCCATGTGATGGCCGACACCCTATCCGTATCCCGGTTGAACCCGGCACACCGATCATAAGCAGTCACTTCCTTGGACCAACGCCAGTACCACCTGGACACCTCAATGTTGGTCCCCGGCGTGGATAGACCAACTACCGCACTCCCTTAGTCCTGTGAAAGAGTGGAACAGGGGTAACCTGACACGACAATCTGACGGCACTCACGATGCCCTAGTGCCGAAATCTATATGGAAAGGACCGTTACAGATCTGTGACAGATCGGAAGATTGTAGGAGCAAAAACGACAAAAGGACTCTTTCCGGGCTGCAAGAGAGGTGGCCGCGTTCTGAGGGGGATTTCAAACCACTGTGATGGTATGCACCACGAGCTAGTGCTGCGCCGATTAAAAAAGTTGATGGCGTGGATACTCCAGCTGCGACTTTACCCTACAGAAACGACGAGTTGGTCAGCGAATGAGATCCGAGCACAAATCTGATCCCATTGAGTCTCTCCCGCTCTAAAAATTGATCCGAACGGTTGCCCCGCCGCCGTGGGTCGTCGTGCGGTAGGTACCGTTCACAGTAGGGTTAGGACTATCGGTTACCGTACGAGTATCGAACACCAGCGCTTGATAGAACAGATCCAGCCCGATGGCAGATTTTGCGAAAATACCTTTCGCGGCATCTGCACATGCTATCAGTCCCAGGAATTGTCCGCCTGGGCGGCAAACGCATTGCCCTGTCCAATCGCGGCGGCATCATGAAAGGGATTGCGGAAACCGTCGGCCTGCGCGTGGTGCGGGAACATCCCGAGGAGTATGGAACAATACACCGCTATCGTAGCGAAACAGAACAGCAGGTGTGGGGTCGTGGTGTCACCACGGAAAGAAACCCAGGGAGTTCTGAAGAATATGAAAAAGACGTTCTTGCTGTGCACGGGAGGCGGCACTGTAGCAACTTCAATTCTGGAGGACAATTCGTAGAAGTATGGAGATTATCGTTGTTTCGCCGGTCTCCTGATTTTTGCTCACTGGCAAAACAAATCGAACAGGGTGAGAGCGCTAGGAGAAATCTATCTTCTTGTAATGTGGTGATAAAGGAACACGGTTCCCGAACCGGGTCGGAGTGGGAATCTCACCTTGTTTTTTCCTTCAACCGCTTCACGAGAAGTGGAGAAATGGAGTGGAATGAGGTCCTATAGTGAGCGGGGTGATAGATTTGTTGCTGATGCAACAGATAGAGGGCTCCAGGCAAAATAGCGTGAAGAGTACTGCCTTATATGATGGTGTGGTAGAGGGAGACGGTTTCTGAGGTCGGAGAGACCCCCAGTTTGGCGTGCAAGGCCTGGCTGAAGCGCTGATACACGCCGATGGCTTCGGTGCGCCGTCCTAACCGCACGTAGGTCATCATCACCCGTCGGCACATCACTTCCGCCACCGGTTCCACTTCCAGGGCACGAAGATATTTCTGCGCTGCTTCACTGACTTCGCCTCGCTCCTCCAAGAGTAGCCCCAGTTGTTCAGTGAGACTCAGGAATAGGGCGCGTAATCGTTCCCGAACCGGCAAGATCCAAGCTGCGGTCTCGCCTTGCAGGAAATGGCCAGAATACAGGGCGAGTGTCTGCTCAAGGGCCACGGAATCGGTACGATCGATGTTCTGAGCCTTGCGCTCAAAGGCTACGTGATCCAGCGACACCAGCGACGGATCGAGGGAAAGATGGCGATCAGCGAGCGGCACGGCGTCGTCATGATGCAGAAGCTTCCGCAGTCGATGGAGCGTCGTCCGAAAGGCCTGGTCGGCCGCTTCGCCATCGGCCTCGGGCCACAGGGCTTCTTCAATGAGTGCTTGATTCGCTCCGGATGGCCCAGCGGCACAGAGGTACTTTAAGAGTTCCAGAGGCTTGCGTTGAGTCTTCCCGGTGGTGGTCAGTGGCACGTCATCAATCGCCACTTCGAATCGCCCCAACGTGGCAATCTTCACGGAGTAAGGCCAGTGTTTCACCCCAGCAGAAGGCGCGCGCAGCTCACGGCGACGGATCACGCTGCGCACGTACTCGACCTCGATCTCGGCTTCCAAGGCATGTGCCAAGAGTTCTGCCATCACCTTCGGGCGTAACCAGTAGTCCAATGTCACATAGTCTAGCTCTCGAGCAACTTGCAATCCCGCTTGTAGTACTGTCTTTGCTTTTAGTTGTTGTCCTTCCTTTAGTAGCAATTGGGCCGTCGTGAGAAGGGAGTGCACCTCCATCGTACGGCTGCCAATTGAGCGAGCGCTTGCCAGCGCAGCATCCAGATGTTCTCGTGCCTTCTCTCTTTCATTTAACTCGACCAAGACTTTCGCCAAGCCCACACGAATATTTCCGGCTATAAACGGTAGGCATAAAGGATCTGTCGTGTTGAAGGCTGAGAGCGCATGATCATGGGCTGATTTGAGATCGCCATTCATGAAAGACAGTCCCGCTTTATAATAGCTGCACTGTCCAAGCGCCAAACGCTGGTTATGAAAGGACACCGAGCTTAGAAAATCTACAAAAATCTTCCCTTCCCCATGGTCACCTGCTGCCAAGGCATTGTAAGTTCGTATTCCCCATACCATCGGCTTGAATATATGGATCCCAAATTCTTCTGCAATGGTAAAAGCTTCATGGAGTTTCTCATTAGCTTGCATCCTATTCCCCGTATTCCACGCATAATTCGCCTCCATCACTCTCCAAATTACGAGTGGGAGTGGCGGAAGAGCGACTCCTTGAAGATATGGATTTAAATTGTCCAGTATTTGGCGAACACGCGTGAAGTCGCCTCTCCACAATGGCAGGTTGATGAATGCAGCAGCCACGCCAAGCCGTGCTCCTAAAGCAGCTGACGAATGAATAATACGATCGACGGACTTTTCTAAGAGCAAAAGAAACGGATGATGTGGATAGGCATAGATCAAGCCATTGAGGTTAGCCAACACTTGCGCTTCAATGTCGAGGGAGGGAAATCCCTTGTGCTGCTTAAGGATACTCTGAAGGCGGTCTCCCCAGGCAATCGAAGGACCCATTTCATCTACCGTACAGTGATAGGACTCTATGATCCCGCTACAGGCAAGGAGCGAGCCTTCAAGCTCATTGTCGGAGCGTTCGAATTGGTAATATGCATGTTCTAGATCGTTCCGTGCCGTGGCAGGATCAAACACCAATCGACTCATGCCGGACCAATAGAGCAGCCACGGGCGCTGTTGTCGCTCCTCTTGTGAAAGAAGTGAAATGTACTTCTGTAGTGTTTGATAACGCCCCTGGGCAAGCATGGTCTTGCTCAGCTTGCAGATCAGCTGGCTTAATTCATCCCAAGACTGGATTTCTGCGTAGAGGGCAATAGCGGTATCCTGTTGCCCGTAACGTTCTGCCACCTGTGCGGCATGGTGCTTGAGGCTGTACAGGTTTTCCTCACCAAAATGCTCGTGGCATCGAGTGAGAAGAAACTCTCGAAACAGGTCATGATACCGATAGCGCACTTGTGTGTCGGCACGCCGATCCACGAACAACCCTCGTTCATACAGTTCGCGAATGATCTGTGCCGCCTCGGAGTTCCCGCTGACCTCTTCGGCCATCGGCCCCGTCACCCAGGGGAGCAGTGCCGTGCGCATCAAGACATCTCTGGCGGAGGACTCCAAGTCCATGAACACTTGTTGCGCAAAGTAGTGAAAGACCTCCGTCTTTGTTTCCGATGGGGCGGGAGTGTTCCAGCTCTCCTTTGTCTTCATCCGTTCCAACATGAGGATGGTTCCCGCCATCCAGCCGTTGGTCGTGGCGTGGAGTGAGGAGATGATCGATTGATCCACGTCTGGAACAGATGAGGCGAGCGTGCGCGTCTCTTCAAGGGTAAGCCGAAGATCCTCCCACCTGATGAGTCCTACCAGTTTGTGTGCAAGTTCTCTCGCCAAGGTTGAAGGAGGTTCCCTCCGACTGATCACCGCGAGCGTCGCGCCCGTCGGCAGCTCGGCGAGCACGATCGGCAACATCGCATGGAGGGCTGCCTCATCCGGCAGATCTTGGTAGTTGTCGAGCACAAGCGTGGCAGGGAGGGGGACTTTGGTCCAGAGTTCTCTCATGAACCGTCTGGTGAAGCCCGGCACATCAGCCATGAATTCTGGAGTCAACGCAGGTAGTCGAAGTTTCTTCCGGCCAGCTGCGGCCTGAGCGGCCTGTGCGAGGTAATGGAAAAAGGTAGCGAGGTCGGCATCGCCCGGATCGGTGTGATACCACAGCGTCTGGTGTTTCTGTTCGGCTAGATAACTGGCGATGAGGGAGGTTTTCCCGGCTCCTGGTGGGCCGACGATCCACATCAAGGGATGGTGTCGATATTGCTCTTCAAGCAATGTGAAGAGGCGTGCCCGACGTGTGACGGCATAGAGCCGAGGCGGTGTCAATTTGGCTAATATTGCTGTTCGGCCTGGCATGCACTCTCCAGTGCGGGGAAACTATACTAATCTGTTCCGTTAGCTATTTTCATTAGAGACTGCAGATTGACATCTGACACACAGCTCAGCAATTCACTACTTCTGCGGCAGCAGCACTTTGGGTTACAGTGACTTAAACTCGATTTCGCCACTGGCTCCGATACCCACAAGAAGGGTCATGCCGTATAAGGAGCTCCCAGGCATAGCATTTAATTTATAAGATAGCGCGAATCCTTCGAGCAAGTTGAAATAAAGTACACATTTCTCTTAGCGGGTCGTTCATATGGACTCCTCCCATTCCCGCTCGCGCCTCTTTCTACACAGTCATACTCACGACTTCTCTCCCGGTCCCAACTTCTCTTCTTCAGATTTCACCCGGGCGCGATTCACTTCGATCATGCGGAGCCGAGTCTACAACAGCAGATAGTTTCCTCGCCTCGTCCACATCTTCTGGGGATAACCTTGTGAGCAAGTAGAGTAATCCGTAGGCGGCACCGCGAAGCATGCGTCGTCCAGCAGGTTGCCCATTTTCTAGGCGTCCGCTGTGTCGGAAACAGACCACTACGCATAGTGAGTCCTGGAATCTTCCGAATATGTCGACAGGAATCATCTGCTCAGAAGAATAAGCAACAGAAGGTGCGACTGGACTTTCACTCTCGCCTCACAGTGGCCAGCCCTGATCTGCAAAACTATACAGACGGTGGTCACCGAGAATGAGATGGTCGAGGAGCCTGATGCCCAGCAGGTCTCCAGCTTCGCGCAGTCGTGTGGTGAGCGTCCGATCCTCAGGGCTCGGCGTGGGATCACCGGAGGGATGATTATGTACCGCAATGATCGCAGCAGCGTTGAGGAGGATGGCCGGTTTGAAAACTTCACGAGGGTGCACAAGACTGAGCGTAAGTGTCCCGATCGAGACGATGTTCACGCCGATGCTGACGTTCTTCGCATCAAGACAACAGACGAGGAACTGCTCACGATCAAGACCATCAAAGCACGGACGGAGTGCGGCTGCCGCGGCAGCGGAATCGCGAAGGACTCCGTATGAAGCGGTGTGACCGCCTTCAGAGACGAGCGTGACTCGGTAGCGTGGAATGAACTGTGGAACGGGAAGTCGGTTGACGGACTGTTTGGCCATGGTGGCACCTCCTACATGTTGAACGAACTGGCGCTTTCGCAGACACCGAAGCGCCAGGCAGGACAACGGAGGTGACAGGTCGGGGACTGCCGAAACAGCACGGGCGGATGAGCACTCAGCGGCAGCCGTGACAGATCTGTGCTGGCACGGCCGCTGCGTCAGACGATCAGTGCGCGGCAGGCCATCGGCCTTCCATGGCGGAACAAGTCAGATCGACCGACGATGACAGATGAACGCGCCTGTAACAGAGCGATGGGACCTCGACGGAGTGCCGCAATCAACCGTGACATCCAGCGTCCGCTGCCTCATTCATCCTCAGAAAGAAGTGCGAGCTGAGCGTTCGATAGCGGAGAACGCTCTCTGTCATCACCACACCGGCACGCCTCTCTGTTCTCGCCATCACACTTCATTCACGTGATCGCCCCTGCTACGTACTTCCAACAGGCTTGCACTAAAAACTGAACCTCACTACATGTCACCCCGTTTGGCGATGAGTGCGAGCAGAAGGCGCTACAAACTCGCCACAGAGGCCACTTCACAGAAAGGAAGGGAAGATGGAAGAGGTGATGATGGGAGGGAATATGACGAAGAGGCGTATGTCAGGGACAGGGACCTGGAGAGGGGGCAGCCAAGGGAATAGCCGTCTGATCGCTACCGCCTCTTGGCTGCTCGGCGTGGCAGTCCTATTGGAATCGGACCCGGCCTGGGCCCAGATCACCAAGGTGAACACGGTGATGCAGAACGTGCAGACGGTGCTCACGAGTGTGGCGGTGACACTCTTTACCGTCGCCATCATGTGGGCAGGGTTCAAGATGGCCTTCAGCCATGCCCAATGGTCCGACGTGAGTAACGTCGTGATTGGCGGAATCTTGGTGGGCGGCGCGGCTGGCATCGCCGCCTGGTTGATCAACTAACATGGACGGCTTCCGCGATCCCATCTTCACCGGGTGCACGAGGCCCGCGATGTTGGGCGGCGTGCCGATCGTGCCCCTGATTCTGATCGGTGGCCTGACGCTGTTGGTGTCGGTCTGGCTGTACTACCTCGTGAGCGGCTACGTCTCGCTTGGGATCGTCCTGATCCCGATTCCCCTCGTGCTTTGGATGCGCCAGACGACGAAGACGGACGATCAGCGCTTGCGCCAAGTGATGATGCGAGCGCGCATGCGACTCCGGCACGGACCGAGTCGCGCGACGTGGGGCGCCATTTCCTATGGCCCCCTGTCATGGAAGACCAGACGTTCGTAGCGAAAGAGCTGAGGTGCTGAGTGTTTTCAATGCAGCATGCCGAACAGAGACAAAGGATGAGAACCAGAGTCGCCCTCACGAAAGCCGCATCCGCGCAGATTCCCGCGAGCGACTATATCCCGCTGGGGACGGCCATCACGCCCACCGTCATCACCTTGACCGGCGGCGAATACCTGGCCTGTTGGAAACTGGAGGGGATCACCTTCGAAACAGCAGACCGTTCAGAAGTCCTGCTGCGCAAGGAAGCGCTGCACCAGTTTCTCCGCTCCTTGGGCGGCGGGTCCTTCGCCCTCTGGTCCCATAAAATTCGACGCGTCGTCACCGAGCGGTTGCACGGCACCTCGCCTAATCCCTTCTGCCAAACCTTGAGCGATCGCTACTATCAGTCCTTTACTCAGCATCGACAAATGGCGACGGAGCTGTACCTCTCCCTGCTCTACCGACCATTTCCGTCCAAGGTGGCGAGCTTCTTCAGTCGCATGTCCACGCGCACCCTGGCCCAACGACGAGAGCACGAGACCGCACAGCTGACCATCCTGGAAGACATGGGCAAACAGCTCGAAGCGAGTCTGAGCCGGTATGGGCCTACACGTCTGGGCACCTATACGAAACAGGACATCTTGTACTCCGACCAGCTCGCCTTTCTGAGCTACCTCATCAACGGCGTGTGGGAGGAGATCCCGCTGCGCCGGGGGCCGCTGGCTTCGTACCTCCCCTCATCTCGACTGCACTTCGGCGACCGGACCGGCATGCTGGAAATCTGGCACCCACGCGAGAAGAAATTCGCCGGGTTTCTCGACATGCAGGAGTACCCACCCTTCTCCGAGCCGGGCATGAATAACGGCCTGCTCTACAGCGATGCCGAGTACATCGAGACCCAGAGCTTTTCGTGCCTCGGCAAGCGCTCGGCCCTGAAGTCGCTCGCCACCCAGAAAGGGCATTTGATCGCCTCGGAAGACGCGGCGACGCGCGAGATCGAACAGATGGACCAAGCTGCGGACGACCTACAGAGCGGACTCATCGATCTGGGCCAGTACCACTACAGTCTGGCCATCTTCGGCCACACGATGGAATCGGTGAGCACGGCGCTCGCCGACGCCCGGGCCGTCTTTCAGGATGGGCCGGGTTTCAAGATGGCGCGGGTCGACGTGATCCCCGAATGTGCCTGGTTCGCCCAGATCCCGGGCAACTGGAGCCTGCGGCCACGCGAAGCCGTCATCACCAGCCGGAACTTTGTCTGCCTCAGTCCCTTTCACAACTTCGCCCGTGGCAAACGGGCGGGCAATCCCTGGGGCGAAGCCTTGGCCCTGTTCAAGACCCCGAGCGGCCAGCCCTACTATTTCAATTTTCATGTATCCCCGGAGGATCGGGATTCACGCGATGAAAAGTATCCCGGCAACACCTTTATCTGCGGCAGCACCGGCGTAGGCAAGACCGCGTTGGAACTGAGCCTCTTGGCCTTCGCCACTAAGTACCAGGGACTCCGCTGTGTGGTCTTCGACAAAGATCGCGGCGCGGAGATCGGAATCCGGGCCATGGGCGGGACGTATCAATCCCTGAAACGCGGAATGCCAACCGGCTTCAACCCCTTACAGCTCGAACCGAATCCCAACAACTGGCAATTCTGCGAACAGCTCGTGGCCCAACTCGTGAAGCAGCCCGGTGACGAGATTCCACGTCTCACCACGAAGGAGCAGAGCGAGATCAGCCATGCGGTGCGGACGGTGATGAGTGAGACGGTCTCACCGGATCTGCGCTGTCTGTCCCTCCTCCGCCAGAACCTGCCCGCCACTGGTGACCAGAGTGTGCGGGCACGGTTGAAGCGATGGACCCGCGGGCACGCGCTGGGCTGGGCCTTCGACAATCCCACAGATACCCATGAGATCAGCGGCGCACGACTATTCGGCTACGACTATACGGACTTTCTAGACGATCCCGAGGTCCGTACCCCGATCATGGCCTATCTGCTGCATCTCACCGAACGGCTGATCACGGGCGAGCCCTTCATCTATGTCATGGAGGAATTCTGGAAACCGCTGCAAGACCCCCTGTTCGCGGACTTCGCCTTCAACAAGCAAAAGACCATCCGGAAACAGTCCGGCCTCGGCGTCTTTGTCACACAATCGCCCTCGGACGTGCTGCGACATCCCATCGGGAAAACGATGGTGGAGCAGAGCGTGACCCAGATCTTCTTGCCCAATCCGCGTGCCGATCATGACGACTACGTGCAGGGGTTCAAAGTCACGGAGGCGGAATTTCACATCATCAAGAACTTCGGAGAAGCAAGTCGTCTATTCCTGGTGAAGCAGGGCCACAGTTCGGCGATCGTGCAATTCGACCTGGGTGGCATGACGGATCTGTTGAATATCCTCTCCGGCACGACGGACAACGTGGCGTTGCTGGACCAGATCAGAGGAGAAGTGGGCGACGATCCCACAGACTGGCTTCCCATCTTTCATGAGCGGATCGCGGCACGGAAACGTCTCCGGCAGGAGAACGGAAAAGGAGTCGCGTAGAGCAATCCCATGGGTATGGCGACCTACATCGAACAGTCGGTGAACAACGCGTTGGACCACTACGTCGTGACGTCCAGCGATGCCGTGATCGGAGTGCTCACACCGGCCGCCGTGACCGCGGTGACGCTCTATGTGCTGTGGACGGGCTTTCAAGTCATGCGCGGCGACGTGCAGGAACCGGTCACCGCACTCGTCTGGCGATGGTTCCGCGTGGCGCTCATCACTGGGTTGACATTGAACGGGCCCCAATATCGGAGTCTCGTGAAGGAAGGGTTGGACGGGATTCAAGAGGCCTTTGCCTCCGCCTTCGGCGGAGTCCTCTCGATGGGAGGGACCATCGACCAGATGGCGGACCCCTTCACGACGCTCATGGAAACGCTCTTCACCGAAGCAAGTTCTGGATTGGTGCCACAATTCTCACTCTTCATCGCAGGAGCCATCTGCGCCACGGCGTCGATCGTGATGGCTTTCGTCGCGATGGGGCTCTTTCTCGTCGCCAAAGTGAGTCTTGCCCTGCTGCTTGCGGTTGGTCCGGCCTTCATCTTCTGTGCGATGTTTCCCGTGACGCAGCGCTATGCGGAGAATTGGCTCTCCAGTTCGCTGGTCGCCGTCTTTACGAATGTCCTCATCATGGCGGTGATCACATTTCTCGCGAGCCTTTTACGAAATGCCTGTCTGCATGTACTAAGTGCCTACTCCGCATCGTCGATCCTGGCAGATGTCGTCGGTCTGCTGTTTCTCTCCATCACCGCCGCCTATGTCTTGCTCCATGTCGCGTCGCTGGGGGCGAGTTTGGCCGGAGGCCTCTCGTTGGGGAACCCAGGCGGCGATGCCACTAGGAGTGGCATGTTGCTTTTGCACAGCGTCACATCCGGTCTGAGTCGATTAGTCCCGTTGGCCGTAGCCTCCACCGGCGGGTCCCTGAGTGGACCGCGAACCGGGGCGGCCCACCTGCTGAGCGCGCTGCCTGCCGAGAAGTCCCAACCAGGAAGTGACCTCTATCAACGGACCTCGTTGGAGCGGTTACGCAACAGCGTTTCGCGAAAGGAGTAAGGCATGTTCCGCATGAAACGAACAGTGATCGCGATGGGCGTTGCCCTGATGGTCGTCGTTGGCCCGGAGCCGAAATCCCAAGCCGGAGGGATTCCCGTCATCGACACGGCCAATCTCGTGCAATCCATCGTGCAGGCCCTGGCCTGGATCCAACAGTTCCAGCAGATGCAGCAACAGATCCTCCAAGCCGATCAACAAATTCACGCGATCATGGGCTCCCGCAACATGGGCAGTCTCATGAACAACCTCACCCTCGCCGGCGTCGTCCCGTCCGACGTCAATGCCGTGTACCACGCCATTCGGTCCGGCGGGGTCCAGGGCTTGACCGCGGCGGCCCAGATCATCCGTCACAATCGCATGATCTACAACTGCGAAGGAAAAACCGGCGATGCCTTGCGGATCTGTCAGAACATGCTGAATCAGACGCCGCAAAGCCAGGCCTATTACGCGGACACCTATCAAATGTTGCTGGGACGGATGCAACAAATCCGCGCCTTGACGACTCGCATTAACGACACCCAGGACGAAAAGGGGATTCTAGAACTCAATGGCCGGATCGCCGCGGAGCAAGCGCAGGTGAGCAACGACACGAACCGAATTCTGACGATGAAATCGATGATCGAGGCGGAGGAAAAAGCCGCGCAACAGGAACAACAGGAACGGGTCCTCAAGATGTTGGCCCCCGGCACATCGCGAACCTTTGACCATATGACACCCTGGACGCCCTAGTCCTGCTGATCAGATCAAGGACAGGAACATGGAAAAGATGACGGAAAAGCAGACGGACCCTTCACTCGTGACAGCGGCGGACGAACCGCAATTCTACGATCAGGGCCGGGATTGGGATACCGATTGGCGGCTGCGATTGGAGGCGTCGGAACGAAAGGCCTGGTGGGTCGCGGGCACCGCCTGCGCCCTGGCGGTGATCTTGGGAGTGGGACTCGCCTGTCTGGCTCCCTTCAAGACCACCGTGCCCTATGTCTTCGCGATCGATCGGGCTACCGGCAACGTAGAGCTGGTGAGCGCGGCGGATGATCGGACCGTGCTGGGGTATCAGGAATTGCTCGATAAACACTGGACGCAAAAATACGTGATCGCGCGGGAGTCCTACTCGTACCGGCTGCTCCAAGCCGACTACGACCAGGTCTTGGCAATGAGTACGGATGAAATCGGTCGCGACTACGCGAGCCTCTTTGACGGGGTGCATGCCCGCGATAAGCAGTTGGGGACCGGCATCGAATGGCGCGTGAACGTGTTGAGCGTGACCGTTCAGAGCGATGCGATCGGACCGAAGGCCACGGTGCGGTTCGAGAAGCAGGTGAAGCGGACCGACGCGCACAGCCTTGAGCCGCCGCAGTATTTCATCGCGACGGTCTCCTACGAGTACCGCCACACGATGAAGGGGCAAGAAAAGGATCTGATCCAGAACCCGCTGGGCTACAAAGTGACGGGCTATCGGGTGGATGCGGAAATCGGGACGATCACGCCACCGACCTCGGTCCTGTCGATGGTCGAGAAGAAATAGAAAGGGCTCATGATCATGCACCCCATAGAGAAACACACAGGGTTGATAACGGCATGGCTCACCGTCGCCCTCCTCTGTGCAGGAGCCTCATTGCACGCGGCGGAGGTCCCGGCGCCGGGCGACGGAGATCAACGAGTCCGGTACGTGACCTATCAGAAAGATGAAGTGACCAACGTGACGGTGCGCCGTGGTGTCGTGACTCGCATTGTGCTGGGAGACGACGAACGCATCGTGATCGCCGGCAGCGGCTTTCTCGCGGACTGTGCAAAGCAAGAAGCGGAATGGTGCATCAGGGCCGATGTCGGCACCAATCAGGTGTGGGTGAAGCCCAAGGACCAGGCAACGCACAACAATCTGGAGATCCGCACGGACAAACGCGACTACAGCTTGGAGTTCACCGTCGTGGGAAACGATCGAGTCGGACGCAGGCAGAACACCGGGCAGGGACAACGCGGAAAGGATGAGCCGATGTATCGTGTGATCTTCCGCCATCCGTTGGTCCCCCCAACTCCAGCCACCATGACGGCGATGCAAACCTCGGCCCATCGCACCAAGCACGCTCGCGACAAGGCCGACCTTCTCACCGAGCGGCTAGACTCCTTTACGCCCGAACCGCGTAATTGGTCCTATTCGATGGAGGTGCTTCAGGGGGGAGACGATATCGCGCCTTCGCTCGTGTTCGATGACGGCCGCTTCACCTACTTTCAATTCCCTCCCAATCGCGAGATCCCCGCGATCTTCTACTTCTCGCCGTTGGGTGAAGAAACCCGCATCAATTTCCACATGGAGAAAGACCTCGCCGTCGTGCAGCGGATGGGGCGGCGGTTTGTCTTGCGCTTGGGCGAGGCCGTGGTCGGCATCTGGAATGACGCCTACGACAAGACCGGGGTGCCAGCCATTGAGGGAACCACCGTCTCGGGCATCACCAGGACGCTGCGCTGAGAAACACAAATGGAACAATCACACGAATCAAGCAAGCGAGCTGAGCAGAAGCCTCCCATCGTCGATGGGATTGTGTCGGTCAATCACCAGGCCAGTGGCAGGAACGAAACAGCGGCGCGCGTGGCGTTTCTGGTCGTGATGGCCATCGTGCTCGTGGTGGGACTCGTCTTCGCGGCGAACACCTATAGTGCGAAGCGAAAGGCGGAGGCCACACAGGAAGAACGGGCTGCGAAGGTAGAGAATAAACCAGCCCAGGTCGGACTCAAGCGAGTCTTCGAGACCGATCGCGATCCCCTGGCACCGCAACACACCACCGCACTCGTGCGGTCGACCAGCCAGTCCCCTGTCGCGTCTGCTGACCGTGCGATGAAGTCGTCCCTTGACCGAGGAATCGACGACGGAAGCCGATCAATCGCACTGGCTCCTGACCAGACACAAGGCAATCCATCACTCGGCAGACGTTCTTCCAGTCGGTTTGGTGGGGAGGTCCTTGTGACGAACTCCCCTGCTTCAGACAGTCCTCGGACTCCACAAATGGCAACCGGACCGGACGCGGCCATCTCCTTGGTACGCGAACTCCTCAACGGCACAAGACAGCCGGACACGGGGTCCGGGAGCATGCTGGGCGGACTAGCGATGCCTGTCAGTACGGCGACAGACACAGGAAGCTCGACGCCATCATCGATCGGGTACATGGGCGGACCCAGCGGCCCTTCCATCGGCGTGACGAGCGTCGGTCTCGCGGCGCCACCCGGTCCTCCGGCCAGCGGCGCCGGTCCCATCGGTGGGCTCCTGACGCCATCGGACACTCCAAAGGTCCAAGCCGGTCTCTTGGGTGATCGTAATCTCATCTTGCCAAAAGGCCGAACGATCGACTGCGCCTTGACCGTGCGAGTGATCAATGAAGTGGCGGGCATGGCCACCTGCGTCCTGAACAGCGATGTCTATAGTGACAACGGACGTGTTGTGTTGTTGGAACGAGGATCGGAAGCGGTCGGTGAATATGCGGCGACGATGGCGCAGGGCCAGCGCCGCCTCTTTCTCCTCTGGACGAGAGTCAAGACTCCGATGGGCGTCGTGATCAATCTCAATTCCCCGGCTGCCGACGCACTCGGTACCTCCGGCTTAGTGGGAGTCGTAGACAACCATTGGTGGGACCGGCTGGGCGCGGCCTTTCTCCTCTCACTCGTGCAAGACGGCATCGGCTTGGCCACCGCCACGCAGGCCGGCGGCGGGGGTGCCCAGAGTCTGGGGATCTATCAACATTCCGCCACGACGGGGAACCGCATGGCGGAACTCATCCTGCAATCCACTATCAATATCAAACCCACGCTCTACAAGAACCAGGGCGACCGCGGAACGATCTTCGTCGCGCGGGATCTGGATTTCAGCACCGTCTATGAACTGCACCCCCACTGACCTGCTCGCGCACGACACGATGGTGCGCGAGTTGCTACGTCCCTTGCTCCAATATCTCGCGCTGCCCGGTGCGACCGAGATCGTCGTCAATCGCCCACAGGAAGTCTATATCGAGGTTGGCGCAGCCTGGCAGCATCATTGTTCACCGGACCTGACTCTGGATCGACTCACCGCACTCGCCACGGCCATTGCGACGGCGACCGAGCAGGAAATTGGACCGCACCACCCTATTCTCTCGGCCATGTTGCCGGAGGGCGAACGGGTGCAGATCGTGCTGCCGCCCGCAGTGGAACTGGGAACCATTTCCATCTCGATCCGTCGGCCCAGCGCTTGGATCAAGACACTGGATGAATATGAAAGAGAGGGAGCGTTCAGCCGCTATGGCTGGGCCAAGGCGGCGACACTGGATTGTCGGGCCGCCGAGCTCGATCCCATCGAGCGACAGCTCGTGCAGTATCTGACCGATCGTCAATTGGGTTCGTTCATTCGGGCAGCGGTGCTGGCGAAAAAGAATATTGCCGTCGTGGGGGACACAGGCTCAGGCAAAACCACCCTCATGAAATCGATCTGTCAGGCGGTCCCGGAGCAGGAACGCCTGATCACGATCGAGGATGTGCGCGAATTGCTGCTCCCCCAGCACGGCAACCGCGTGCATCTCTTGTACGCCAAAGGAGGACAGGGAGCGGCAACCATCACACCGTCTGAATTGATCGCCTCCACACTCCGGATGAAGCCGGACCGGGTACTCCTCGCAGAATTGCGTGGCGGGGAGGCCTTCGACTTCCTCAAACTCCTCACGACCGGTCACAGTGGCTCGATTACCTCCTACCACGCGGAGTCCTGTGCCCTCGCGGCCGAACGCTATGTCTTCATGTGCAAAGAACACGAACAGGCGGCGACCTACGATGTGCCGACTCTCAAGCGCTTGGTGGCCTTAACCATCGACGTGATCATTCATGTGGTCGCGCAGAATCAGTATGACGAACATGGGCGGCCCATCAGAAAAGACCGCTACGTGGCGGAAGTCCACTATGACCCGATTGCGAAACTCGTGGCGCGATTCGGAGAAGCCATCCTGGTGAGGGCCTAGAGGAACCGATGTCACGCAAGCGCATGCGGATTGCGATCGCCCTGTTGCTGTATCTCCCACTCGGACTCTGCGGAGCAGATGCCCTCGCCGGCGCCGTCTTCACGCTCGCCAACAAACAGATGCCGGAGGACCTCTCCCTGTCTAACTGGCCCGATTCCTGGCAAGCCTATCGGGAGGATCCGATTCAGCGGAAGCGGCTGCAATTCTCCGCCGCAGTCGGCGGCTTCATGGGATTCGGTATCCCGGCGCTGCTGCTGGTGTCCCGGACCAATGGGAAGAAGCCGCTTCATGGCGAGGCGCGATTTGCCACTCATGATGAAATTCAACAGGCCGGGCTCTATGGAGAGCGCGGGGTGATCATTGGGAAAGTGGGCAAGCGGTACTTGGTCTATGGGAGCCAGGAATTCGTATTGCTGGCGGCGCCGACTAGATCTGGAAAAGGCGTGAGCATCGTGCTCCCGAACCTGCTCCACTACGACGAGTCAGTGGTCGTACTGGACATCAAGATGGAAAACTTCGCCTACACATCGAAGTTCAGACAAGCGCACGGCCATCACGTCTACCTGTTCAATCCCTTTACTACGGACGGCCAGACCCATCGCTGGAACCCATTGGATGCGGTCGATCGCGACCCAAATCGGCGCGTGGGCGAGATCCAAGCCATCGGGCAGGTGCTCTATCCGAACCATAATGAACGGGATGCCTTTTGGAACGAGTCTGCCCGCAATCTCTTTCTTGGCCTAACCCTCTCTATCATGGAGACTCCATCCCTGCCTTGCAGTCTCGGGGAAGTGCTCCGCCAGGCCTCCGGCAAGGGGCAGCCCATCAAGGAGTATCTGGAAGATCTCATCGGCACCAGAGCCAAGAGTAACGCCCCGCTGAGCGACGACTGTACGGCGGCCCTGCACCGGTTCTGCGCCACCAGCGAGAATACGATGGCGAGCATTCTTGCCACCCTGACGGCTCCCCTCACCATCTTCAGTAATCCCGTCGTCGACGCGGCCACGAGTGCGACGGACTTCGACCTGAAACAGGTGCGCGCGCAGCGGATGTCGATCTATGTCGGCATTCCGGCCAATCGGCTCAGCGATGCGGCGCTGCTGGTCAACCTGTTCTTTTCCCAATTGATTCACTACAACACCATCGACTTACCCGCCACGAATCCCCGTTTGACGCACCAGTGCCTCGTGATCTTGGATGAGTTCCCCGCCCTCGGGCGGGTCACCATCCTCGCCAAGGCCGTCGGCTTCATGGCCGGCTACAATCTGCGCCTGCTCCCGATCATTCAGAGCCTCTCGCAGCTCGAATCGGTCTATGGGGAAAAGGACGCCCGCACCTTCGTCACGAACCATGCCTGCCAGATCCTGTTTGCCCCTCGCGAACAACGAGACGCACAGCACTATTCTCAGATGCTCGGCACCTATACGGCCGATGTGATCTCAACCGGCACGAGCCGACCATTTGGGTGGAGTAATGGTAAACAGGCCTCGTCCAGTGCCACCCACTCGGAACAGGCGCGGCCTCTGCTCCTGCCACAGGAAGTCAAAGAACTGGGAGATCAGCGGGCGATCATCAACGTGATGCATGTTAAGCCGATCCTCTGCGACAAGGCCCGGTTCTATGCCGAGCCGGTCTTCATCGATCGGTTGAAGCGCATCAGTCCGTTCCTCGCATCGGTCGGAAAACGGATGCCGACCCAAGCTGAACTCGAAGACGCGGCGTTCGTGCGCCGAGAGTTGTCCGTGGAGATTCCCCAACTCGACCTGGAACTCCATCGGGCCAAAGTTGAAGGACGGGTGCGTCCAGTTCAACCCGATGAGCCAATTGACCTGTCGAAGCTGGCAATGGACTTCACCACCCTCCCGCCGGTCCTGCCGCGAGACACACCGACGCCTGAAGAAGTGAACAATCTGGTCGATGCCTTTGTGGCCCAGCTGCAATGGACTGACAAGACCGATGACGACATCTCAGAGAAGATGAGTCCTGTGAGCGAAGAAGAAAGAGCCCAGAAAACAGAGAGGAACGTTGATCGGTCTTTAGGGGATCGAGACAGAGAAGAGAGGGACGTATGACGACATCTATGAAACCACAGG